>Ga0326513_10001364_pt1 | contig 19312 bp, 28 predicted proteins | sample 2_2465_0518_D_FD_203654 | JGI IMG/M metagenome (GOLD analysis project Ga0326513, IMG submission 203654) | Bovine rumen microbial communities from UC Davis, California, United States - 2_2465_0518 | ecosystem: Host-associated > Mammals > Digestive system > Stomach > Rumen | place: USA... | reverse complement strand
CTAGGGGGCACAAAAGGTACAACCCTCACAGAACGAAAATGTATCGCCACTCCCCAACAAAAAAGAAAGCCGGCAGGCCATAACCCGCCGACTTTCCCACAGAAGGATGTAACAAACATGAAATCCAATACCTCTATTATACTATCACATCCCACCGAACTTGTCAACCCTTTTATCACGTATCAGCTGCAACGAGTGTTGTACCCCAATACAGACCAGGATCAGTGATTTGTACGCTTTCAATATACACTCCAGCACTACCATTCACCAACGTGGGAACTTTCCGTATTGACACCATAGCTTTTGATGTTGCAACATTAATCTTAAAATCGTGTCCTTGCAAATTGTCAATCGTTATAGTATCTGCACACGTGAGATTAAATTCACCATTGTTTCTTAACAATATAGCGAACTCATAATCATCACTACAAATCACATGCGCACCGCTATCAACTATCAAGGTAACCTTTCCATTTCTAGCTTGTATCTGTCCGAACTTGAATGTACCATTTGCAGGAACTTCAACAGTTACAGGAACTGTGAATGCGATCTTATCAAAATCAGTAGTACTATTAACAGTAAACTTTTCAAGTCCCCAAATCCTGGCCATAAAGTTTATCTGTGCCGGGTGTTTCATTTCGGTATTAGCATTTCTAAATCTGCCCTCTGTACCGCTTGTGATCGTATAGCTACCGTGATTGAGATAAGCACCTGTCATATCATAATACTGCACAGGTGTTTTCACATCTGTTTTAGGCAATCCATTAAGTAGTACCCTTGTCAAATATCCATCACGGACATCATCATTAAGGTCAAAATGTGCCGCACACCACATGTTACCATTTGCATCAAACGTAAAGGCCTGCATTTCTCCGAAAGGTCTGCGATTGAGTGCATCTGTATTCTGCAATATCTTTGTAGCTATTGCAGTACCGCCGTTATCCACAGCAAGATTGTATTCATATACAGTGCCTCTAGCACATGAGAAATATATCCTTGTACCCTTAATAGCAAAACCCTGTTCGCCGTTACTTGCGCCCCTATCTGCAGCAGAAAATACAAGCTGTGCGACTTTTGATATACTCATATCATCTGCTATTTCATATACCTGATAACTGTAATCAAACGCATATAGTTTATCATCATCATAATTATAGCAGCTTGCAAAGAAATTGTTATCAGGTGTGCTTGTCTCCACCAGGGATGATGTATCAAGGATGCCTGTAGTCTTTGAAAGAGTATAACTGTAAATCTTTCTACAACCCTGCTCTGTACCGCTTGTATAAGTAGATACAGGATTTATGATAAGCTTTTCTGTGCGTGGATTGTAACTCATTCCGTTACCATGTCCGCACTTTACAGAATAGCTTGTGGCAACAGCATTAGTAGTAAGGTCAACCGCATACAGTGTACCCATATCAGTACTGTGGCTTTCTGCATAGCTTTTAACAGGCGATACAAGCAGATAGGCCATACCGATATCTGATAAAACCACACAAGCCGATAAGCTATGTGTTATAGGGATTATGATATCACCGGCATAAAGCACCGGGATAGTAGCACTTTTTTCAAGCGATCTGCTTACCATATCATCAAGAGTACCATCTATCGCCCACTCTGCAAACATTTCATCAAGCTTTGTCTGCACATAGCTTTCAAGATCATCATCTATCTTATCAAACCTTTCATCTACATAAGTCTTAAAGCTTGCAAGGTCTGTCACGATCCTATTAACCTCTTCACCCATTTCATTCATATGCTTTACTACCTTGCAAAGCAACTCGTAATATGACAGACTATCATCATATACAAGCGGTAATACCTTGTGACACCAAAATCTAAATCCGTTAATCATTCCTTTATTCTCCTTTATTATATACCTTTTTGTACCTTTTGTCAACCCAAAATCATTAAAATATAACTTCCGGCTGCATAAGTTTTAGTACCCTCTGTTGTTGTAAGCACATAATTACCGTTTGAATAGGCTATGTTAGAAACTGTGTAGGTAACCATGTTGATACTTGACTTGCTAGAAACTACTACTTTCATATCGTCTGATCTCCTTTACCATAACTGCATGAATAATTCTTCCAATTCCTTTATAATCATCATATCAATGTTAAGGAATGTCTTTCTAAAACTTTCTATCAATTCACTAGGAACTTTATTGTCATATCCGACTACCCTCTCAATATAATCATCAAAGGTGTTCCCTGTTGCCTTGCCATTTGCAGATGTTACAGAATTGTTAAGCGTACTGCTATTGCCTGTATTCTCTGCGTGTCCAACCTCACTGTCATTAATCTGTCTTGCGTTCGTGAGATAAGTTTTATCTTCAAGGTGTGTGATCTGCCCCTGTGGTGTATCGCTATAAAGGTCTGTGTTTGCTCTTGCCCTGCCATCATCATTCTTATCTGTGTGTGATTCTGTGCCGTTTGCAGCTGATGCAGAACTGTTTTCGGTCTGTGTAACGCTTATACCGCTGTTCTTTGTTGTGCGTGTGTAATCCTTTGTGTAAAGTGGATTAAATTCAAGCAACTCACTGTTATAAAGCTTATTATAATAAGGCATTATCTCATTAAGCTTTGTGTCAAGCTTTAGTTTCCAAAGGGCATATGTTTCAAGTCCTATCTCCCTGGTGTAGTAGTGCTTTATGATCTTTGTTTCAAGCACGTTCCTATAGCTTTCATCAAATATCGGAAAATCAAAGTCAAATATCTGTGGCCTTGCATCCGCTATGATATCTTCTACCTTACTATATCCCTGACTTTCATCATATCCGGCAAGCGTTTCGCATATAAATCTTACCTCTGTTGTGTATTTACTCATACTCTACCTCACTTGCTATCGTCAATCTTATCATCAAGCCTTGTCACTATATTTGACAAGACTTGTGTATTATGATTGACGGCCTCTGTAAGCTGTGACAGCTTTTCGTTTGTGTTGTCATAATTCTTTGACATTGTATCAAAGGTGAACTTTAGACACCAAACGGCTACCACGATCGCAAAGCCATTAGAAATGACTAACTGCATTATTTCACTTATTTCCATTGTTCGTATCTCCTGTAGTATCACTTTCATTTGCATCAACGATTTCATTAAAATCTTCCCTGTAGTCAACAGAGATATTAAGACCGAACATCTTATTGATTTGATCGCAAGCCGTTCTTCTGCTTTCAAGCCTTGAATATCTGCTTGCAATAACACCGCCTAAATTTCTTGTTACCTCATCAGTAATCATTCTTTCCTTTTTCTGTGTATTGATATTACTGATACCCAAATAAGTAAGTGCCTCATTCCACAGCTGTGTTTTCAACTCATAAAGCTTATCTGCTACATAAGGTGCATCTGTTTTAAGCACCTTTAATCCCTCAACATTTAAAGCCTTATTACCAAAGATAACTGGGGCATTACCCTCATATTCCTTATACATGTTTTTCATTGTAAGTCTTTGATTTTCGTCACACTGTATAAGGATAGGTGTTTTCTGTGCGTTTGCATTTACATCTATTGCTCTATCTATATTATACAACCGTTTAGAGAACATTTCAACATCAAGCTTTGACGGCAAGTGTAAATAGTTGTTATAGATGATAACAGAGTTTTTAATGTCCAATCGTGCGTGATAACCATTGTTTGCTATAGCCTCTCTTTTAAGTGGTATTCCATAAATGTTATATCTGCTTATGCTGTCGCAAGGTAAAGCAAGATATCCCAAAGCATCATCCTTAAAGAATATCATCTGTCCTCTTCCGAAAAGGCCTAACTCAAGGTATCGGATATCTATTGTATCAGGAACATTTTTCCATTCAAACATAGATACCGATAATTCCGTAAGCCTGTTGTAATACTGCTGAAACGTTCTGTTATTCATGTAAGAACTTTCAAAAAATTGTGTATCGTGTGGCTTTCTCATATATTTCTCCTTTATGTAACAGGCGTATTGTTGCTACTGTAATCACCATACTTTGCCGGATTAAACCAAAATGTAATACCATTATCAAGAATTGAACTTATCTCGTTCAATACCTCTGTATTTGCAAATCCTTTGACTTTGGCATTACAAGTCTTTAAATAATAGAATACAGGCCTTGTGTTTGTTCCTGCAAAAAGGTTAGGTACTTTAACTCTGTGACAGGCATAACCGAACATTGTAAAGTAATTATCTATGATCTCTGCAAATTCACGCCTTACCCTCTTGTCATAAAAGAAAAAGTCAAATTTCTGCATAGCAAGCATTGTAGACATAGCAACACTGCCCTTTGCCTGTATAGGATCAATAGACTTTTCCTTAACCTGTGCAAGTACATTACCTACAGACATTATAGCACTAAAGCCTAACGTGGCTGCACTCATTTTAGCTAAAGCCGGTGTGTAGCTATGTGCTATTTGCGGTATGGCATTTGACGGCCCTGGTAAACGTGGTGCATCAGATGAAATGTAAGCACTGTCAAAAGGTGCAGCATTACTATTATAAGATTTTTGTGATAACGCAAGGTTACTGATACCACCGGCCATCTTTAAGCCTGCACTTGCCAAATTCATAGCTATAGAATACTTATTGTTTGCCAGCCAATTCTTATAAGTATCTACAGTATAAGGGCAAAGGGGATATCCTGTTAATGTAAATTTTTCCTGATAATTATTTGCAACGCCTTTATAATCTTTAGGACAAATTATAACCTCACTATCAATGGCATATGTTGCGGTCATATCAAATTTAATGCCATTTGTAAAATACTCATATTGATAAACACATGAATTACCGTTTGAATTATCCACATAAAGCATTTTATAAGGGTATGTGAAAAGCTTATTGTTTTTAGGTGTATATCCATCAAAGGTTGTTATGTTATTGCTAAATTCAAAAGGATGTGTTACAGGATCACTGTCCTCTCTTGTTAATTGATAAGGCGTAGCACTCCAAAAGGCTATAGGTGCATAGAATACGGCAATAATACTATCAATCAATCCTGCATCTGCTATATCAGAAAATAATGTTTGTAATTCCTGCATTTCCTGCTGATTGCCTGTGTTATATGACTTGTAATAAATAGGCGTATAAAGGCCTAAATAAAATCCACCACCAAAAAGCTGAAATGCTTTAGCACCAATTCTTCTGACACTTTCGCCTACGGCTTTATTTGAATCAGTAACACCATTTGGGAAATATTCATATGTCATAGCAACAACGATATCTAGGCTTTCAAGTAAAGGTTGATCTGTAACATCTGTTCTTGCCGGTCTGCCCAAATATGTGTTTGTATATTCTCCTAACTCTACATTCTCTTCTACAAGATTATCACCAACTGCATCTGTTGCGCTGTGTTCACGTTCAACAAAGCTGTCAAGCACCTGTATAACAGGATTACCGCTGTCATAATAAAACAGGAATGATTGTAATACATCTATCTTATATGTGATCTCACATGTGTTTTCATTGATATATGTAGGCAGACCAACAATAAAGCCGTAATATGTTCTGTTTCCATGATTTTCATTTGTTATGGAAATATAATTCATATCGGTTAGGCTTTCTGCGCTTGCCTGAATCCTAAAGGTATTCTTATTTATCCTCTGATAATACTGTCTTGTAAAGCTGACAGAATAGATACCATTGAAATAGCTGTCCTGTGCTGCTTTGCTTTCGAAATACATAGTATCTCTATAATTACTGTCAAAGGGAATACCTCTATATAGTTTTATGGTTGTATTAGGCTCTGTTGCCATTTCTTAACTCTCCTTTCTTTTAAAAAGGGCAAGGCCAATAAAACCTTGCCCTCTCAAAAGGATAAATGATAATGTTAATCTGCATCAGGTACAGTAATAACACATGTATCGGTCTTTGTGCTATCAAATACAGATGTAGCTATGACGGTAATGGTTGTATTGTCAAGATCATCTGCAAGCGTTACAACACCGGCCTTTGTTACTGTAGCCTTATCCTTATCTGCTGCAAGGATAGACCAATTTACACCCTGAGGCGCAAAATCTGTTGTTGCTACTGTAGCTTTGAGTGCTATGCTGCCCTCACTCATTGTAACTGCATCAGGTGTTACCGTTACGGAAGATACTGCCGGTGTTCCGGGTATCATTACTGCAGCATTCTCAAAAGGTGAAACACTGAATGTTTTCCATACATGATACCAATAGTTTCTGTAAAGGCCTTGTCCGTTTTCAAGGTCACGCATTGTTTCAAGATTGTCATAGATCATAAACCAATCTTCACCAACCATGATTGCCGGGATGTTATCAAGTGCAGCTTTCTCCTCTGCGGTGATAGCTGTGTAGGTGCTATCGTCTGCGAAAAGCTCTGCAAGTCTTGTATCATCAAGGCTGCCGAAACTGTCTACAAGCACTCTGTGCCCGTCGAACTGTGTTTTACTCATATTGAAAGCTGAGCTTAAAACTTCTACATCTATAAGGGCGTCGAACTTACTGTTCACAATAAGGTACTGTCTGTCCTTTGATGTATGCTGATATACGCCGGCGATATTGAATTTGTTTGACAGGAACTCAATATCATTTGAGAATCCTTTGATAGTAGACACAATGCTCTTTGCATTAGATGCTGAAACACTAGGGATAACAAGGGGATAAAGTCTGCCCTCAAGTATCTTTCTGCCTACCATGTATTTCATTACCTGGAACTCATCATAGTTAGCAGATGTTACAAGTGCCTCAATGATCTTTGAAAGAAGATCACTGATACCATTCCATGAAAGAAACGCCTGTCTAAGCTGATCTTCGCTTACTGTAGTTTTGTAGAATTTCTGATAATTCATAATATGAAATGCTGCACGAACATCAGGAATCTCACGCTTGAAAATCTCACTCTCTGCAACAGAGGGATCAAAGGTCTGTGCTTTTGCAAGATTTACGAAAATCTCTTCAACTGTTTCACCAAAATCAAGCTTACCACGCTTGAATCTTCTCCAGGGATTTTCATACATACGGCTTGTGATGATTACAAGACCTATACGATTTATAAGGGCATTAAGGAACTCATTCTGCAGCTGTGGATTATCCATAATAATCGCACCTATCGTTCTTATGCTCTCTGCATCAGGTGTAGCAACAGGCACATAGTCTCTGTAGTTTACTGACGCATTGTTTCTTATGACGTTAAGCACGTCAACGCTTGAATTTGTCAATGTGACAATTTTAGGTTTAGTAGCCATTTTTTAACTCTCCTTTTCCTTAAACAGATCATCAAACTTTTTAGGTGTGTTGTCACCCTCACCGTCATTAAGACTTTCGACTTCCGGCTCTTTCTTCTGATCTGCCGGTGCCTCAAAAAATCTATCGGTGTATTTCTTTCGCCAGGTGCTTTCCGTCTCTTCGGTTTTCTTCACCTGCTCTTCGTACTTTTTCTTCCAATCCTCATTACTGTTTTTTGAAAGATCATCATATGTATCATTCATATCTTCCAAAAACTTAATAGAACTGTCGGTGGTATCTTCACCTATTCTCTCTTTGATAGATGCAAGAAACTCTTCCTTATTAAGTACCATGTTTTACCTCTTTTCTACCCGTATTGCCGTTAGTGCAGCATATTTTGATTATGTGTAACTTTCATCGGGAATACCGCCAAACTGTTCAATGACAACAGTAACGGTTATATCTTCATCACTGTTGTTTACAAGCTTGAATTTGTTTGGTGATTTTCCATTGATGATCGGAAACTCATAATGTGCTACTTGTGAATTTTTAGGCACGTTTAATTCTATCATGTTTTACCTCCTTTCAAGTATCAACGGTTATATTTACGCCACGTGTTGTTAATACGTTGGTAGTGGTTCCGCTGTCCGCCTGTAATTCCCGAACATATAACACATAACCGCCGCCAATAGCTGATGTAATCATTGTGTGACGGAACACCGCTGATGTTCCGATATAATCACTCAAAATGAAAATGTCATATGCTATTGCGGAATTATAACGTGCAACCTTTAAAACAATGTTGCTGTGATTTCTTGCATACAAACATAATTCATCACATGTGATATCGTCAAGGGTGTATACACCACCGCCGTTATCTGTTGCTTTAAATATGCGGGTGACGTTTTCTGTTTTATCGTCAATGTAATCAATCATTGGCTGTGTGCTTTGCACAAAGTATTTAAGACTTATGTTTCCGCAATCTGCCCACACATTGTTTACACCTAACAAAGAACGCACTTCTGTGGGGGTTAATTGATAGGCGACGGGAGTTTCAAGTGGAATAACAATCTGCAAAGGGTGTTGTGATAAATATTGCTTAAATTCTGCAATAGTTGATGCTAATGAATATACATAATTAACATATATGGTTCTATTATTTGAGCCTATCATAATTCCCATATTTGTTGGCATAGTTGGATAACAAATAAATTGATTAGATATGCCGTAAGCACCATAAGTAGTAGGCATTAAACTCTCTGATATTCTGAAACCTTGAACAGCATTAAAATCATTCCAGGCTTCATCGTTAGAGCCATCATATGTGACAAGGGCATGATTTACAATAAGTGTTCCCATCTTAACATCAAGCGTTCCGCCGTAAACTGTGCCTGCTTCCGTGGGCATTGTGATTTGAACAAGCCACCCCTGCAAGCCAAAAGCAGAAACAAGCGTGTTAAATTCTGTCGGTGTGATTGTGGATGTGGTCGGTGTTTCTAATTCATATATTAGATATACTCCATTCATTGCCGTCTTGAATGCTGTTGCGTCTGTATATGCTGAATTAGAAATATTTAATCTTGTTGAACTAAAAGCCACACATTTATCATTTCCCGTATAATTCCAAAAATTTGCTCTTGTAGTATAATTGGGACAAATGCAATTAATGCTCGGTTTTTTCGCGTCAACAACATCACCTTGAAAAACGGGTGTGTCTGTTGTTGCCAAATAATACCATGTCAAACTACCCAAATCAACAAAGTCATATGTTCCGTCAAGCAATCCTTTGAAATACTGCACCTTTTCTGTGTCGCTTATGTCACCCACATTAACAGCATTAAAACCACTAATCGGTCTAACATTTGTCGGTGACGGGTCACCCGTTCCGCTCTGTACGGCTTCGATATTAACAATAAAATCTGCAAAAGGCGCATTCGCACCATCAACAAAAGAACAAATCTCACCGCTGTCTGTTTTTGTAATCTCACTTGTCACTATGGTGATGTCACCATCTGTGCCATTAGCGTTTGTTACAGCAAGTCTTTGCACACCCACATCAAAGGTTATTTCTTTATGTTCATTAGCTGTTAAAGTATATTTGTATGCTTTGTTCATTTCTTTGCACTCCTTTTGCGTGATTTGGTAAGCGTAACAGGTGGCGAGTAACCTGCTTTACCACTGCTTATTGCGATTTTATATGCGCCTGTAGCTATACCAAAATCAATGGTGATATCAATGTTTTTAGTGCTGTTTGCCGAAACAGTGAAATACTTACTAACCATGATTTCAAAATCCTTTCCGTCTTTAATTATAACACAGTGTTATGACTATTGCAATAGTTATAACTCTGTGTTATAATAAAAATACGAACAAAATTTCGTAGAAAAGAGTACATATGGGAAAATATTATGATGGAACGAAATTACTATCCATGAAAGATATCAATGGTGAAACGCCTGAAATATATTTATCATCCTCTAATCGTAATGCCGGAAAGACTACATATTTTAACAGGCTTGTTGTTAATAGGTGGCGTGACGGTAAAGGAAAGTTTATGCTGATCTACCGATTTAAATATGAATTAGAGAATGTTTCTCAAAAATTCTTTAAGGATGTAGGCAGTTTATTCTTTCCCGATTTGAAAATGACGGAAAAGAGCAAGGGCAGCGGTATTTACCATGAATTGTATTTGAACAATAAGCCTTGCGGATATGCCGTGTGCTTATCATCAGCAGATGGAATAAAGAAACAATCACACGAATTTTCCGATACAAGCATAATGCTGTTTGATGAATTTCAAAGTGAGACAAGTCACTATGTGGGAAAAGAGGTAGAAAAGCTACAGAGTATTCATACATCTGTTGCAAGAGGCCAGGGCGAAATGGTAAGATATGTGCCGGTCATTATGATCTCAAATCCTGTAACGCTTTTGAATCCTTATTATGTTGCTATGGGGATAAGCACCAGGCTTAACTCCAAAACAAAGTTTTTAAAAGGTGATGGATTTGTCCTTGAACAAGGCTTTAATGAAGAGGCAAGCAAAGCGCAATCTTCAAGTGCTTTCAATCGTGCTTTTGCATCCACCACTTATACGGAATATGCCGCACAGGGCATTTACCTCAACGATAACAAGGCCTTTATAGAAAAGCCTAAAGGCAACAGCTGTTATGTCTGCACGATCAAATATAATGGACAAAATTATGCCGTTCGTGAATTTGCAGACCAGGGCATTGTCTATTGTGATGATAAGGCAGACTTGACTTTTCCAAAAAGGATATCGGTCACCACAGAAGATCACAATGTAAATTATGTTATGCTGCATAAAAATGATATGCTTATAATGACTATGAGATATTACTTTGAAAACGGATGTTTCAGGTTTAAAGATTTAAGGTGCAAAGAGGCACTTATGAAATGTATTTCCTATTAGGTATCTGCACATGCGTACATTCTCTGTTATAGCCGGGTAGCACACCTGAAAGATGGTGCCGGTCATATAATATCAGTATTGCTAACTGCTTTGTAATGTCCTTGTGTTATAGATATAAACAAAGGCGGTAGAGATTCTACCGCCTATCTTAATTCATATGTGGTATCAACAAGGATTATACCACCCTCAATTCTTTTAGGTAAAAGCTTTGATGGTACTACAAGACCTTTTTTAAAATCCTTTATTGATCGCTTTGTTCGTAAAAATTCCAACTCTTCTTTTTTATAGTCCTTTTCTTCTTCCTTTGTTATGCCTGTAAAGGATTTTATAAACAGCTGTTTGCATCTTTCGGGCATACCGGCGCACTTGACATTGTAATAAGGCTGTTCTATCTTCTCACCATCTTCATGTGTTACATGCTCTATGTAAGTCTTTTGTCTGACAAATATAGCTTCATCCCAATAGCTTTCTAGTTTCCAACAAGAGAGATTGTAAGGATGAACATTTATTCCCTTTAATTCTTCCGGCTTTAAGTCACAATGTATACTGTCTGTGTCGGCATATATAAAACCTCTTTCATTTACACCGTAATAATTTGCCATAGCTGCACGTATTGTGAAATTCCGGGCATAAGATGTAATGGCACTACCTATAGGAATATAGCCTATCTTCTTACTGTTGTCGGGTACAGTGTAATAATGTATGTTTCCATCTTCATCTAATTCTGCTACACGGAAATTTGATACACTGCTGCTTGCCATTTTTCCATAAAGGTTGTTTAACATAAGTTTTGCAAGCGTTCTGATAGCTTTGTTTTTTGCCTCAATCTTCTTTTTCATGTAAGTACGGATATACATATCAAAGAAATGATTTGTTGTGCCAAAATAACATCCGTCTAATATCTCCAAATCTTCTATGATGTAGTTTTCCTTAAATAATTCATAATCCTTACATGTTAAGGTCAACTCTGTTATCGTATCGCATATGTTTCCTTTTGCATCATAGTAATATCTTGAATAAAGACCTGTCTTTTTGTCTCTTACATCAGATGTTGCAAGGTTTTCTGTGGAAACATAACGGCTGTTTCCTCTTATATGAATAAAGGGTAATTTTCCCTCTTTCAAATAAAATCTGCAGCGCAGACGGACAAAGAAATAACAAGGTGATAGCCATTTTCTCCATTTATGGTATGGTATCTTGCCTTTCCAAAATGCAGGTATTCCAACAGGATAATCGTGATCCCCCTCCATCATAGACGGATAAAGGCTGTTTACATCTGCCGTTACTCCATTATGATATATTCTGTTTTCCTTGCCTTTTACTACATAGCACCATCCACCCTGGTATGACTTTCTTATGTATTCATCTGCATCCTCACTGCCGTATATCTTTTTGTCTAGCTTTATCTTTGACAAATCGGGAAACATGTGATCGTAAATCTTGCCATATGGAAAGCATTTTTTAAATTCTGCAAGACAACAAGCGCCAATAGTCATTTTGTTATGCCCCTCTTTGAACATAACTTCAAGTGCCTCTTTGACTACAAGCAGGTCATTTGCAAGGTATTCTTTTTCTTCATCTGTTATCTCACATCCGGCATAGCGATATCCAGTGTATTCTATTTCAAGCTTTCTGTGCTTTGTTTCAAAGGATTTTCCTAAAACCTTTACTGAAAAAGGTAAAAGCTTTAAGCTATCTCTTATGACTATATATTTATCATTTACCCTTATAGTGATCTCATACCACTGTCCTAAATCCGATATGATATACTTGAATGTATTTTCAGGCATATCCTTTGTATCATAGAATTTGGTTATCATACCTCTATCTTCTGTCAAGGTGGCATGTTTAAGACCACTCTTTAATAAAAATGCTAGCCAAAACTCACCATCAAACTTTAGATTGTGGTAATAGATCATTATATTTTCTTTAAGGTTTTTTAAATATTCAAACGTTTCACCTATGCTGTGATGTATGATAACATCTTCTGTCCACAGGTCAACAACACCGCTTGCCCAAACCTCTGTGTGTGTCTGTCCGTCATACACTGTTGTCTCAAAGTCACCAACCATGTATCGGTATTGCATTCTCTTAAATTTTTTGGAAAATTCACTCATGTTTTACCATCCGATCTTGTTTAAGTAGTTTCTATCTTCATCGTCATACTTCCTATCAGATAATTCTTCTGTATCTATATCGCCTCTTCTCTGTGTTTCGGTAAATCTTATATTCTGCTCTTTTGTTACATTCTCAAACCCCTCTACTATAAATAAAATTTTCGTTAAATCTGCATAAACAACGCCCGGCTCTGACAAGTGAAAAATGATATGAATATACAGGCGTTCAAGTTCAGGCATATGAAATTCAAGATAGATATTATAAGCATCTTCGCCCTCAAATATCTCACCTGTATTTTCATCTACATAATATGCTTTAGCTATCTGTTCATCCATAGCAGCGTAGATTTCCTCTACTCTGTCTCTTATTGTAAATCTATTTCCGTAACCGCTATAAGATGAATCAGGCAAACTGTCTAACAGTTCTTTTAATCTGTCAATAGCAGATGGAACACTAGCAACATTATCAGTAAATCCTATATCTTCTGCACCTTTAGGTCTGTGTGTTTCGTCTACCTTTTTCTTTGCCTTATAACGCCTTTTCTGTCTGTCTGATAAAAGCTTTTTCTTTCGCTTGCCCTCTTCACTTTCCCAAAACTTTTTCAGACTTTCGGTTCGTTTCCTGGCTGCAAATACCTTTTTGGCGTAGGCCTCTTTAGCAGATATTTTCTTTTGCTTTGATCTCTTCTTCCGTTCTCTGTATGGCAATTCCTTTTTCGTGCTGACATACTTTCGCTTGCCCTCACTTGTCACATACCAATAGCGTTTTTTATTCATAGACTACTCCTTTAGAGATAAAAAGAGTGCAGCTGTTTAGCGCATTAACAGCTACACTCTTCTCTTATTTACATATCATACTCACCGATCTTTATATCATACGTAAACTGCTTTTGCTTTTTCTTTTCTCCGATCTCATATTCTCTTTTTGTTACCGTAATCTCTTTCCCGGACATAAGATAATCAAGTTCTTCATCCGTGAAATTATCCGGCATAAAGCTTTCATTCATCCACTTTGGTATGTAGTAGTTATTACCATCATCTGCAACCAAAGCGGTGAATTCACCATAGGTGTTTGTGCCTCTTATGAAACCTAAACAGTGTACTCCACTCTTTCCCACTAACTCTTTGCATCCTACCCAATTCTCGTTAGATACATCCTCTCTTACTGTTCTTCTGTAGTTCTTTCTTCTGCTCTCAAACATAATTCTTATTTCCTTTCTTCTGCATTCGCAATTTTTATAAACTGATCGGCCGGCATTGTAAAATTGATAACCTTTGTATCGATCTTATCAATGCTTATAACCTTTCTTCCGGGATAGAGACTTTCTATCCTCTTTATGATTAAACCCTCACTCATACGGCGGTCATTGATACGCTCTGCTGCGCTTACAGTGTTTTTCAATGCTTTGTCATAATATGTGTAGGCTACATCAATCACTTGTAATGTGCGTGATACTACTAACTTTCGTGGCATGTTCTTCTTTCCTTTCTTATAATATCATCTTTGTATTCTTTATTCAAGTACATTTATTATACTTGTAATACACTTGTACCCTCATAGCCGGCCAACACCAGGGCTTTCTGTTTTTCAAGAGCATCTTCTTTGCTTTCACAGGGTATCTGTATGACAAACAGTTCTCCCTTACTGTCTGCACCGACTACAACATAGGTTACAAGGTCTGCATAAACGATCGCAATAGTATTGATAGTATTTGTGTATTTAAGCGGTGAAAACATAAACTCTGTTGTGATACCATGTTTACCTTTATCATCTATATAGGTCACAATAAAGTCATTCTTGCTTACATCATCACCCACATAGTGATGAATATCCTCTTTTACCTCTGCATAAATACGTGTTGCTACAGAGCCGGTATAATCGATCTCAGGCAGATATACGGCATATTCAAAAAGGGATTCATCTATATTACCCATTCTGCATGTTTCGTTGTACTTGTAAAAGTCTATGTATTTGTTTTGACCTACAACAATTCCAACGTGACCGTTCATACATAGTACAGTGCCTACAGGTGCATCTTTTTTGTCACCCTCAAAGCGTTTCTGCTTTGCAAGGCCGTTTGTGCTGTAGTGGCTATAGGCATAGCCTAAAAGGTAGTTGATAAAGTTACTGCAATCTGTGCATTTCTTGCTCTCGTTTTGTGGTAACCATTCGGAATATGGCATTGTCATACTGTTGCCGGCATGATTTGGCTGTGCCCAAAACCAATTATAAAGGCCTCTCACTCTGTCACTCTCTGCAAGGTTGCCTATTGCGCCTTGGCAGTAAGTCCAATCTGTTTTGTTAATATACACGTATATGGCTTTGGCTGCAAGATCTGTGTTAGTCATTGTTTGTCTCCTTTACAAGTATCATCTGATAATTGTTAAGGCATTTGTAAATGAAACGCCAATCATCCCTTGAAAAGAATATACCTCTATAAGTGGTATTACCCTCTAAATCAAGTGCATTATTAATCTCTGTCAATATCTGTTCTATGCGGTCAATCATTTCTTCTCCTTTTCGTCTATCTTCTTTTCAAGAGCAAGCAGAAATTCTTTAAAATCACTGTCCGGCATATCTGCTATCATTTCTCTGCGTGTCTGACGGCATATATCACGCATGAATATCTCATAATCTTTCTTTGTCATTAACTCTGCAAGCTTTTGTTCATAAAGTTTTGCTATTTTGCATACATACTTAAAATCTTCACTCATAGTTACATTCTCCTTTCCATCCGTTACATGTAACATTTATTAAATTGTATTTTTCACAGTATTGTGATCCGTAATAAGGACAGCGCATGTATTCTATGTTATCGTTTCTGTGATAATACATACTCCGTCTTAAAATGGTAAAAGGCTTTTTCGCCTTTTCAGATGTTGTACGCCTCATGTTTTCACTCATAATGACTTTAGATACCTCACTCCCTCTTCTAGTGTCGGCACTTCAAAACACTTTACCAAACGGCCGTTTATGCGTTCGTATACCCATAGTAAGTCTGTACTGTACTCTAGTGTTACAATGCCGACTGCACATTCATAGAGTATCTTTTCAGGTCTTTTCCTTTTCATTTGTTCTCCTTTCCTGTCTATGTGAGTTGCTATAAAGTACATTGATATGATTATTATAAAACATATGTCTAATACAATGCAACCGATTTCTGTAAAAGCACCATTATGATCTATTTGATAGGATAACCACATCATAATTCACACCTCTCTCTGCATCCCTCACATCTTACTCTTTCGCCGCCTTTGGTGGCAAAACAGGCTTTGTATTGCTTTTTATAGTATTGGCACAGCTTTGTTATTGTTTCGCCCGGTGCAGGCCTTGTATTCCATTTGCGTGTGGCTGTCTGTAGGCTACCCGCTGCGATCATAAAGTCAGGGAATGGACATTCGGTAAATTCATTGTGATTGACTATGTAATAGCTAACCTTGTTATCTGATAACGGCGGATTAAAGGCGGATTTTGTTATTCGCACCTGGCTGCCACAAAAGGGGCAAGGTTTGATGGGTGTGGGTTTTCTAGTTTTCATTTTGTCTCCTTTCGTAATCTGTATTCTAGCCGCCTATATTCTTCATATACAGGTTGCCATATGATCTCACATTGTTTTCTTTCTGCCGGCAGATACTCTTCAAGCATATCTAATTCTTCCTGTAATTTCAAGGCAAACGGACAACCTTTACACCCGGTGCGCTTGAAATTGAATGGCGGATAATATAGCTTGCAAAGCTTAACATTAAAGGTATCTGCATACCAATTCATAAATTCATTTGATAAAGGTGCAAGTGGCTGAAAATGATAAAATTTGCCTTGTTTGTATGCCATACATGTGGCCCTTATTCTGTTTCCACCCTCTTCTTGTCTTATGCCTACAATGCCGTACTTTTTGCCGGATTGCTTCATGTATCTGTTTATTACATCCTTTTTCATTCTTTGGCAACACTTATCAGATACACGCAAGGTAAATTCAGGTGTAAATTGATAGCGTAATATGTTAGGGCATGATTTTTGTGTACTCCAGGGTTGTTTATCTTCTCTTTCGCCTAAATACTGCTTTACACTTGTTACTTTGCCTGTGCGCTGATATCTGTCTACATAGGCACTGTGTACTTTGCTTTTAAAAGGATATCCCTCTTTTTCTAGCATCTGTTTAATGTTCGTCTGTGGTGGTAATATGATAATACGACTGTCTGTCTGCTGCATCTCTTTTACAAAAGACACGATATCATTAAATTCAATGCCGGTATTGCTATAAACACGTGGTATACTGTTCCCTGGTATTGCCATATCAATCATATGTGACATTATAGTGCTGTCTTTGCCACCGCTAAAGGATATGTAAAAGTTTTGTTCGCCATATTTGCTAATAACAGTCCTGATCTTTTCTAACCGATCTTCAAGCAGAAATTCGTTTGTCATTTCGTCACCGCCTTTTCTATTTCTATTCTGTTTAGGTTGTCATAGTTTGCTACATAGCCTAAAACTTTTAATATCTTTTCTGCCGTGTGTAACGCTGCATAATATTCGCCATATTGGCTATCTAATATGCTTTCGTCACCCATTTTGTCGGATATGTCTTGCATGATCTTTTGTATCTCTTCTTTTTGATTTGTTGTCATTGATTGTCACCATCCTTTGGCAAAATACACTCATATCTATCTTCTGCATATGCTAACCATATGCCTAATGTATGATCGGATTTAACATTCTTTGTCATTCTTCTTACATCATCCCAAAATGTTTCGGGATTTGTGAGTGTTAAAAGCTTTTGCACTATCGCATATCCTCTTGTCATTTTGTCCACCATCCTTTCCAGGTGTAAAGGCCTTGTTAGACCTTTACAGGTACATATACCGGCATAATTACGCCTATTGTAAATTCCATCCATTTTATATAAACAGGTGATTTTTCATTTTTGATATATATTTCTATAAGATCACTGTCGCATTCAAAAAACTTTTTAAAGTTATCATATGCAATTTTACATTCCTTGCCTGTTTCACTCTGCAAAATAAGCAATTCTTTATATCTATCATTTGGCACTTTGCTTTTGATATATGCTTTTTCATATCCATCTACACAGTTAAGCATATTATCACTTTTAAGCAAATCACATGATTTAAACTGCCTTTGTAATACTGTAGTATTCCAGGGCCAAAAATCATCAGGCATATTTATCATAATAGTGCCGCCAAAAATAACGCCTGTAGTCTTTTCTTTTTCGCTGTGACATAAGATAACGTACTTGTATGCAAGCTTATCTGATTTACCTAAACATGTTGCAATTTCCTTGTTTACCTTTTCCCATAGTTTCATAGTTTTTACCATCCTTTTGTTTTATTTGAGTTTCTAGCACTCATTACGGCGGTCAAGCTAGCCTTGTTTGGCCGCCGTGTATGATTGTTAGATTGCATACTTTGCAAGTTTATCTTCACGTTCCTTTTTAAATGTGTTGTATGCAAGGCAGTAAAACTTTTCTTCAATAAGTTTAGCGGCTTCTCTGCATGTGATAAGATTGCGCTTGTATAATTCTCTTGTATGCTCTAGTTCTGCTATGTCACTATCTGTGTATTCCAATTTCTTGCCTAATAATGATCTATAGCCTGTGGTTAATAGATAATCGCCTTGTAAAACATAGCCGTCACAATTCCATCCATATGTGCCTGTTGTGTAGTATAACGGCTGCAGAAATTCAACATACTGTTGTAAGTCGCAATAAGGCAGATACACCTTGTAATAATCTGCATATGCTCTGTTTAAATCCTTTGTTGTTACTCTAACTTTACTCATAGTTTGCACCATCCTTTTAAAAATTTTCATGTTCTGTTTTAAGTTCATTATACAATTTTATGGCTTGTTTATAGCCTAAACAGCTATTGCCAATACTACCAGCAAGTGAAAAATTAACATCTAAATAATATGATGGATGTTTGCCTAATTCATTATTGCAATTATAATAGCTATATTCATTTATGAATTTTTCAAAATCCGTGCCCAATTCATTTAATTTTTTAAGTGATATACGGGCTGACTCAAACCACAAATTTCTAAGCCGTACTTTACACGGGATAACTTTTATTGTATATCCATCACTTATTAAACGTTCCGCTGTTTTCCTGTTTACTTTAATACTACCCATTTTTTACCATCCTTTCTTTTATTAAAATCTTTTTTGTATCTGTATAAAGCATTTCGCCGTTATCGTCAACAGCTATTAATATTTGACCTATTTTGCTTGTAATACAGATGTCACCATTTAATGCAAATGTGATCTTACTACCGGCTTTTGTCGCCTTGTTTAATAATGATCTTATTTCACTTGAATAAAAGTCGTACATGTGTTTACCATCCTTTCTATTGTGATCTTGTTTAGGCTTTTATGTTCCTTGCCTTGTTTCATTTTCTAGTTAGATTATACAACTTTTTTGTACCTATGTCAACAACTTTTTTATCGAACATAGTCGAACAAAATATAAATTATTGTTTATTATTTGTTCGATATTTGTTCGATTGTCACCGATGCAGATCTGCATTAAAAAGCAAACAAGTGTTCGATATTGCGATCCCTGGTGTAGGCCTGGCATATGAACAAATG
>Ga0326513_10001363_pt1 | contig 19329 bp, 8 predicted proteins | sample 2_2465_0518_D_FD_203654 | JGI IMG/M metagenome (GOLD analysis project Ga0326513, IMG submission 203654) | Bovine rumen microbial communities from UC Davis, California, United States - 2_2465_0518 | ecosystem: Host-associated > Mammals > Digestive system > Stomach > Rumen | place: USA: California... | reverse complement strand
GGCCATGCTACCTTTCAGATGGCACAACTACATTGGACTTGATTCCTGTAAGGAAAGATGGTGTAGGATATATGTATGATAAGATTAGTGGTAAGCTGTTTGGTAAAGAAGAGACTGGTAGCTTTGTTATTGGGCCAGATAAAAATTTGCCTTATGATGCGGAGGTGGAGTATCTTGAGAGTACTGGGACGCAATATATTGACACTGGCGTGTATATCACCAAGTCCACGACTGTTGAAATCAGTCACCAAGTCATCGCGTTATATGCAGATGTAAGTGGCGATATTACATATTTCGGTTGCTGGACTTCCAATAACCAATGTGCATACTGTTTTCGGACTGGCTCTAATAGTATCAGAACAAGGTGGGGAAGTTCAACTCCAACTGATTTGGCGGTATCTAAAAACGACATGATTCTGTTTACAGTGGATGGAACAAAATATGTCAATAAGAATGTGACCAAAAACACAACGAAGAGTGCAAATACTGGTAGTAGTTATCCTACAGACAAAACCTTTCGACTATTCGCAGGTACAGAGAATAGGCCAGTGAGGATATATTATGCGAAAGTTGATAATCTTGACCTCATCCCCGTGCGTGTTGGGCAAGTCGGCTATATGTATGATAAAATAAGTGGTACACTATTTGGGAATGTAGGAACAGGTAATTTCATAATAGGCAATGACGTAACAACTTAAAAATAAAATATTATGCCAACAGATACAAGTGTAAATAATTTAATCATTAACAAACTGACAAAGGCTCAGTATGAAGGAATACAGAACCCAAGTGAGACAGAACTTTACTTGGTGCCTGATGAGAAGTTTGCAATAGTGAACTATACAAGTGGTACTACCATCGAGGTGGGTAAGTGTTATATTATAAATACTACAAGTGCTGCTGTGAGCATTACATTGCCAAGTGTTTCATCTGGGTATTTGGAGAACATCATTATCTATGCTACTATAGGGACTAATGCTCTGAATATTTCTGCTCCTTCTGGTGGTAGTTTGCTTTATGCTGAAAGTTGTCCAGAGTTTGAGAGTGGTAATCTTTATGAGATTAACTGTCTTTGGAATGGGACAAACTGGGTAATTGCAGGTAACTTAATTGAAGCAAGGACATGATTATTCAGAATAGACGAAGGGTGATGGGGAAAAAACCAGAAGTTCCATTTGAAAAGCAGTATCTTACCTTTGAGTCACTGGAGAGCGGAACTTTTCAGTTTAGTAATGCTGTAAACTATAGCCTTGACGGAGGCAGGAGCTGGGTGGCACTTGCTGCTGCCACTGATACACCAACGTTAAATGCTGGGGATAAGATATTATGGAAGGCATCATTAACTCCAAACTCAACAAGCGGTATTGGGACGTTTACTTCAAGCGGAAAGTACAATGCTTTTGGTAATCCTTTGTCACTGAGGCTTGGTGATGACTTCAAGGGTGTTACTACAATGCCGAATAACACTTATATGTTCTACAAGTTATTCTATCAGAATACTTATTTGGTTGATGCTGGAGATATACAACTCGTTTGCACAACTTTAAGGAATTTTTGTTATTCGCAGATGTTTTATGGTTGTAGTTTGTTGATAGCAGTGCCAGAACTTCCAGCAGTGACATTGCAATCAAGTTGCTACAGAGCGATGTTTCAAGATTGCACAAGCCTTGTCACATTTCCTCATACTATGAGCGTGAATGCGACGTCTGGCCAACAGCAGATGTATAGTATGTTTGAGGGTTGTACCTCACTTGTTTCTGCGAAAAATATAGGTTTTTCAACAACAACCAACATACAGTATTATTCGTGTGCAAGAATGTTTGCAAACTGCACATCATTGACGACACCTCCAAATGAGCTTTCAGTCACAGCTTGTAGCTATCAAGGATGCTATTATCAAATGTTCCTAAACTGCACATCTCTGACATACACGCCTGCCATCAAGATGGCTACTTATAACAATTCGACTGGCACTATGTGCTGTGAGATGTTCAGAGGTTGTACGTCTCTGACAACTATCAACATGGTTCATATAGACCGTGCATGTAACAGTAGTCATAATAGTATGTTCTATGGATGTACGTCACTTGTCACTTTCCCAAGCGGTATCATTACAGAGACTACTGCTTTGAACAATAGCAGTTCATTTGACAAAATGTTTACAGGGTGTTCAAATCTCGTTAATATTAACATCCCTGTATTACCCGATGCTACTGGTAAATCAAATTGTTTCCAGTATATGTTTTTAAATTGCGCGTCTATAACTAAAGCCCCTGTGTTGACAGCAGCGACACTTCCTAATAACGCTTATAGGCAAATGTTCAAGGGTTGTTCAAATCTCAATTATATCAAATGTTTAGCGACCAACATTTCTGCCACAAATAGTCATGAAAATTGGGTTAGTGGAGTTTCTGCCACTGGAACATTTGTCAGGCATCCAGATATGGCATCATGGGCAATAAATGCAAGTGGCATTCCTTCTGGTTGGACAATATTGGAAGCAGTTCAGATAACTGTCACATATACAGGAGATAATAGCGGTACTTACTTGAAGGAGATAGGTGGTAGCGATATTATTCACGCGTTTGTTGACGGGGAGGCTTATGAGGCTGACCTTGATGATGCAAAGTCTTACGGTGTATATGACTCAGGTGACAACCTTGTAGAGACACTTACAACTCCGTTTAATAGGACAAATAGTATTACAATTTAATAATTATGAAAAAATATTATAACAGCGTAGAAAATAAATGGTACACAGAAGGTGCTAGAATCACTGTGAAAGGAAGTGGAATGCTTTTCAGTGGTGTACCGAGTGAAGAACAGCTTGCTGAATGGGGCTATGAAGAGTGGCATGAGCCAGAGCCTACTCCAGAGCAGTTATTGGAGAGAGCCAAACAGGAGAAGCTGATGGCATTGGATGCCTATGACCAGTCTGAAGAAGTGAACAGCTTTGAGATTGGTGGTCAGACCATGTGGCTGAATGTAGAGGAAAGGCAGCAGATAGCCACTCAGATTAGTGCTAATGAGGCTGTTGGCAGAGAAACCATGACAAGGTGGTTTGGTGGGCAGAGTTTTACATTTCCATTGACTGTATGGAAGCAGATGCTTACAGCCTTGGAAGTATATGCAGGAGATGCTTTGAATGTAACTGAGGGACACAAGGCAGCTATAGAGGCTTTGTCTTCAGTAGAGGATATTGAAGGATATGACCTTACAGAAGGATATCCTGAGAAGTTGAGTTTTTAACAAAAAATAAAAAGTGATGATGCTGTTTATATTTTTCTCATTGTTGCTGATAGGAGCTGGTATTATCATGGCCTATGAATATAATAGGGATATACCATCATCTATTTCTGCTTTGGTACATGACTTGCCAAAGGAGAATCAATGGATGTGGTCTGCATGGCTGGCTTCTGTCAGTATTCTTATTTTACCTTCTCTATTAGAAGCTGTACCAGAAGAAGTGGAATTCCTTGGTTTTCTTACAGAAGTCTGTTTATTGGGCACATCTGTAACTCCATTGGTAGAGAAAGAAACAAGACTTGGGCATTATATCTTTGCCATTGGTGCTGGAGTACTGTCACAAGCCTGTGTTGCCTTTATATGCCCATCATGGCTGCTTGTATGGCTCATTATGGCTATGCTGCTTACTGCTACATTTGCAGGGTTCAACAGTCTTGATGAGAAGACCCCATCTCTCTTAGAAGGCAAAGGAGTATTCATAGTAGAAGTACTCTGTGCCTTAAGTTTATACGGTTGCCTTTTATTTCATTAGTCTAATAAAGCATTGATATGGCAGTAACAAGAACAGTATATAAGCTAAAGACCTTTGATGATTCTTCAGCTATGGCTGGCGGTCTTTGCATAATGGTAAAGCCTACACTAGATGAAAAGAATCCTAATACTACTACTAAAGAATATACTGACGGTGAAACTATCTCAAAAGTAAATTCAAGTGGTAATGAAAATGCTCATTTCATTGGTGTAGGTGTTTGTGTATTCAAGCAACCCAACAAGTTCTTTTTTACTTGTAACAGCAAGACTTATCAGTTTAATGAGAAGGGTTTCCCAACTGCAGACAATAGCTTTGATTACAGGCTATGGAGTGCAGAATTGTCAGATTATAGTGCCAGTGAAGTAGAGCATGTAGGTAACTGGATTCCTATTAAGAGTAAGGCATTCACAAAGATTACATCAGAGTACGCTGATTTTGATTTAAATCCTGATGCTGTAATTCCTGTAACATCTGATGCCAGTGAAGCAAGAGAAGGCACTATGTTTGATGGAGATGCTGACCCTCCTTCTGGGGATGCTGTTGTTACTGACCCTGTTGTAGAAGGAGAAGGGGGACAGACTTCTGGTGGAACATCTGGAAATCAAACATCTCATAATGGAGAGACTATAAGACCTAATCCAGATTCTATTATTAAGGACCCTACAGGTTATACTATAGATGGAGCAAAGACTGAAATTAGTTATACAAATGAAACTGGCTATGATCCATCTAGTCCTACTACTACCAATGATAGCCAGGTAGTTGTTGATGACCTTAATGCCAGGGATAAGTTTGCTATAGAAGCTCTGAATAGCTTGGTGGCTAATATATCTAATCCTGCAGCACTAAGTGGTAATGAAATGCATTACTACTGTGAATCAGCCTATGAGTGGGCTGCGCACATGATGACAGCAGCAGCAAAGTCAAGAAGTACTGTAGGTAGGGGATATAAGGAAGGCACTACTGCTGAAACTGTTACTAACTTAAGTAACAATACGGAGAAACTGTTGAATAATCTTGTGATTACTACAAGTAATATTAGTGATTCTCTGAAAAGGACAGATGTTGTTGTAGGTACTACTGGTAGTGGAGATAATGAAAGCAATCTTTATGCAGAGAAGATTACTTTGGACAAAATCACCATGAGTGACCTTCAGGCTCTTATTGACCAAAAGAGAGGAAAGACAGTTAGTGGAGATAATGTAAGTTATACAGAAAAGAGTCCTTTTGAGACTCAATTACTCAGTATGCTCAACACCTACATTCAACATGTTGCAGAGCAAGGGGAAACTAATCCTCCGATAACTGTAGGAATGGATGACTTGATTAAGGCGGTGAAGACTATCGCTACAGCTATTTCAAGCAGTGGAAGTGGTAGTGGAGGAGGAAGTGTCAGTGGTAATACAGAAGTGTCCTTTGCACAAGGGGCAAGTGTTTCTACAGTTCTTAGTAGTAGCGGACTAGGTGGAGGCAATAATAATGCTATGGTAGTAACAATAAAAGATGATGGATATGGTCTTGGAAGTCAAAATACCCCTCTATATGTTTCAGGTATCGGAGTATTTCCTTCACGACAAGCTTTAGGAAGTAATAATTTTGTAAGTAGTGATAACGATGTAAACAAAGTACTTAGTGCATTTTGTGTATTTAATTCCAATGGAATAGTTGGATATGCTCAAAAGAATCAAGTGGCAGCAGCTGTGTATGATTTAATACTTACTGATATTGATACGAGAATAAAAGCATGGCTAAATGCAACCAAAGTTACTATTGGTTCAAATACATATAATTTAACAGTACCAGCAACTTTAAATAGCTAAGGAGAAGATACTATGGCAAGAAAACAAATGATTTGGAAACCCAAAGGGATGAATAAGGACTTAAGTGTAAGTGCCTTTAATCCTGAGTTTGTATATGAGAATAAGAACCTGAGACTCTCTACCAATGAGCATAATACTTTGCTTAGTTGGGTGAATGAGAAGGGAACAGAAAATATAGTTATTGATGGGAATAATGGGAACCCTATATTAGGTATTCCTGTAGGCACAGCTATATTGAATCATCAATTAGTATTGTTTACAACAGTGCCTGCTGTTTATAATGGAACTACTTTAGTTACTCCTCAGACAGATTATATTTACAAACTTACCAATCTTATATGGGCAAGTAATTCTGTAGGTCAAACAAATACTAGGGTTCTTAGAATGTATTGTACATGCTTGTATTCTGCAAATCTTGGCTTTAGCACTGAATGGCCTTTGGAAACATTGGTAAGCTATGAGGCAGACCATATACAAAAAGTGTATTGGACTGATGGGTTGAATCAGCCAAGAGTTATTAATATTGCTGATACTACGACTTTACAAAAATGGCAAGGACAAAATCAAGGAAAAGGTCTTACTACCTGCTTTGACTTTGTTCCTGCCATTAATGGTGGTACTATCGGTGTGGCAAAGGCAACAGCATCAAGTGGTACATTTGCTCCTGGTGTTATTCAGTATTGCTTTACATACTACAATAAGTATGGCCAGCAGAGTAATATTGTGGATGTATCTCCACTTTACTACCTTACACATAGTGAGAGAGGTGCAAGTCCTGAAGACAAGGTAACAAGTAGCTTTGAGATTACATTAAGTGGTTATGATACTAACTTTGACTACATTAGACTGTATTCTATTCAGAGGACATCTCTTAATGATACTCCTATTGTAAAGCTGTTGGATGATATAGAAATGCCTGCCAATAATAGCACTACCTTAAAGTATATTGACAATGGTACTACAGGCTCTATGATGGACCCCACAGAACTGTTGTTTATTGGAGGTAAGGAGATTAAAGCTCTTACTATGACTGATAAGGACAATACTTTGTTCTTGGGGAATATTGAGCAGACTAATAGCGATATTATAAATATACAAGAGCACTTTAATAATTGGATTCCTGTAACGGGTAATACTGATAATGGTCATGAAATAGATATTACTTTTGAAACTACAAGTTCAAAGACAGTACCTATAGGTAGTACCAAAGGAATATACTGTTATGAGAACCAACTTAAGACAGGTAGTAGTAAGAATGTAACTACTTTTAAGGGAGGAGATACTTATAGGTTTGGATTTCAACTTCAAAAAGCTAATGGAGAATGGACTGAACCTATTTTCTTAAAAGACAAACTGAATACAGTATATCCTTCTACTGCTGTTAATCAAGACCCAAATTTGGTAAGTGCCACTGCCACTATAAATATTAATAACAATGGTATAAAAACCAAATACAAAAAGATAAGGCCTCTAATAGTACATCCAACCATTTCTGACAGGAATGTGCTTTGCCAAGGAGTGTTGAATCCTACAGTGTTTAATGCTCAGGATAGAAAAGACAATTCTCCTTGGGCTCAGGCTTCATGGTTCTTCAGGCCTTTTATGCAAACTGGAACTGGAGGAAATAGGACTTCTGTAAGTATTAATGCAACTGTACATTCTTGGAATAATAAACATGGAGGAGTACACTATAATTATAATCAAGCAGTATTAGCTTATAATAACACATGGTCAGGTTCAACAAATCAGCAATTAATAGCTAATGGTAAAGTAAAAGATGTATTTGTAGTAGTTTTAAGTAATATCTCAGATGATGAATATAAGAAGATTGCAAGAAGAGGAACACTTCGAGGAAGTGAGATAGCAAGGTCTGATGTAGTTGGAGAATCTTCTACAGAAAGAACTTTGGAATATCCTTATTGGGGAGCTATTAATCTTACAAATAATACTGGAAATAATGCTACTAATTCCTATGCTTTTGTAGGGGATGCTATATATCCAGAACCCTATCATACATCAGGTACTACCAATGAAGATGGATTAGAGCCTATACAAACTTCATTTATTTATTTAGATGGTGCTATGTATGAGGGAAGAACTATACAGCCTTTCAAGATTAGTACTAGTATGAGGATAACCTCAGAAAAACTATTATATTATAATACTCCTTCTGATGATACTAACTCTTTTTCTTTTGAGTTTAATTGTCCTCCTGGAAATAATTCAAGTACTGGTTTTGGGTATGTTATAGATTTTGAACCTAACCACATTGTTTTTTCTATAAACAGCGTAAATAGAGGAGGGCATGGATTAGAGTTTAATCATTATTTTCCATTGTTCTGTCAAAGTGATATTACAGATACTGTAACTACTACTACAACTGATGGTACATCTACTACTGAGGCAGATGCTTCCAAACAAGCTGAACAAGTAGAAATACAAGGATCTATGAGAGTCTATGATTCTGTGTTTGACCTCAATCCTTCTATACCAAATTTCTATAATTTGTTTGACTCAGAAAATAGGCTGAAATACAAACAGAACGTATTGGATATAGGCGATGACTTAGACCCAGAGACTTGTACAAATATGCAGTTCTTTGTTGACCAAAGTATTCTTACTTTGAACTCTCCTGATATTGAATTTGATACTGAAGTACAGACATGGGGAACAGAAGGTGTTCATTTAAGAATAGTAGGAGCTATTCCTATTACAGCTAATGCTTCCTATCATAAGATGAGAATATCCACACCTTCACTACCTGCTGGAATAGATGAAAAATTGTCTGAAGTCATGCAGCACATGGGAAATAATCTTACGCCCCTCAAAGAAGTATTGGGTGGGGGAGAACAGTCTAAGAATGTTACTTATACTAATGTGTCTACTAATGCAGGAAAGAGGCTCATTTCTGATTTCTTATGGCAAGATAGTGTTATACTTAAGGATAAGAAAGACAGTGAAAAAATAAAAACTGCAAAATATCTTTACAAGTTCCTTGTGTTTCCTTGGCACAGGTCTGGCTCTCTGAACAATGACTACAGACCAGCAAGTGAGGCAGCATCTTTGTTAGATACTAAGAAAGAGTCTCAGATTCTTTTCTCTACAAATTCATTGTATATACCAGGATTATTTAATGATGGAGTATTTAGAGGATATACATACGAAAATAGTGTAGCACAAATAGCACTTACAGAAAATGCGGAGGTGATGAATTATAGACTTCCTGTAGATGTTTATGGGGATGATGGATATTATTATAATAATGGAGTTATAGCATCTGGTGTAAATTACTATCCAAACATAGACAAGGTACTATATACTACTAATGAATATCCTGTACAGATGATTCGTAACAGAGAGGATATTAAAGAGACAATTTACCAAGATGAAGTAGCCATACCTTGGGTAACTACTCCAGTATCTATGAAATATAAATCTACGTCACATGCTGTGATACATTTAGGTTATATATATAAACAAGATGGTGGAGGGAGACCTTATGTGGCCCCTTACTACAGTTATGGAAATAATCAATTTGCTGGCTCTTTTGTTGAAAATGTTGTAAATGGTGTAAAACAATATGGTAAAACATTTTGGAATGAAAAAATATATAAGGATGCCAGTGATCCAAATAATAATGATGAAAGTGGGTATATACGTTATGGTATTAGTAGTACTGTTAGTGGAAATGGTAATGGTAAGTCTTTAGATATTGGAGACTTTAATTTCCTTTGGCTCGGAGAACTTTATAAGACTGTTACAAATCCTTTTGGTGGAGATTCTGATACAGCCATCAGAAATAATAAATGGGTGATTGGAGGTCCTACTGTCTCTATTGGAAACAGTAATACAGTAAACTTGGTGTGGACTGAGGGAGATACTTATTATCAGAGGTATGACTGTTTGAAGACCTATCCATTTACCACAGAAGACCCCAATCAGATTGTGGAGATTCTGAGCTTCATGTGTGAGACTCATGTGAATCTGGATGGAAGATATGACAGGAACAGAGGGCAGCAGGATAACACCAATATGCATCCGAAGAACTTTAATCTGTTGAATCCTGTATATAGCCAGAGAAATAACTTCTTTACTTACAAGTGTCTGCTTCCTGACCCTGAGGAGAACCAGAGATATCCTAACCAGATATTCTATACCAAGACCAAGACTTCTGGGGCTGATGTGGATTTATGGACTAATGTGACATTGGCATCCACTCTGGAGCTTGATGGTGACAAGGGAGCACTGAATAAGCTGACAAGGTTTAATGACCAGCTCATTGCTTTCCAGGACAGAGGTATCAGCCAGATTCTCTACAATGAGAATACACAGATTAGCACTACTGCTGGAGTACCCATTGAGATTGCCAACAGTGGTAAGGTTCAGGGTAAGAGATATCTGAGTGATACTATTGGATGCAGTAACAAGTGGTCAGTAGTAAGTACTCCGTCAGGCATCTATTTTATGGATAACAATGACAAGAGCATCTATCTGTTCAATGGTCAGTTGGCTAACCTTTCTGTACAGGGAGGCATGAATACATGGAGCAAGCAGAATATACAGCCTGTAAAGGGAATAAGCACTAAGTGGACTCCCAATAACTTTGGTAACTTTGTAAGTTACTATGATACTCAGAATCAGGATGTGATGTTTATCAATGGCAGCACATCATTGCATTGGTCTGAGAAGCTTGGTACATTTACTTCCTTCTATGACTATGGGCACACACCATACTTCTGTACTCTGGATGGTAATGGTATATGGGTTAGGAATAATGATAGCAACAATGCTGTTCTCTATGGACATCAGATGGGTAACTATTGTGATTTCTTTGGTAGTGATAAATCTTATTGGATGACTCTTGTGGGTAATCCTGAGCCCCAGTTGGACAAGATATTCACTAATCTTGAATTCAGGGCTTGTGTGGATGGAGAAGGAACAAGTTCAAACAATAACTATACCCCATACCTGCCATTTAATTCTCTTACCACATGGAATGAGTATCAGAAAGGTGTGGCTACTCTTCAATGGAAAAATCAAAGTGGTCCAATGAAACACCATCTTCTTAATGGGACAGCACACTTGAACAGGAAATTCAGATTGTGGAGATGTGATATTCCAAGAGATAATGATACTACAGGAGGAAGAACACCACATTACAATGACAGGATGAGGAATCCTTGGTTGTATCTGAAGCTGTTGAAGAGCAGTAATACTGGCAATAGAACAGAGATACATGATATTATGATGACATACTTTGGGTAATTCATTTCATTTAGTCTTAAGTTGTTTGGGAAGGTAAGGGAGTCTTAATGATTTCCTTACCTTTTGTTATAATAAAATTAAACTGATTGATGATTTTGAATGGTTCTTTTATATTTGCAGTAAAATATTGATAATATGTTAAAGGCAGATACTTTATATACTGTAAATAAGTGGAACAAGCCATTGTTTGATACTTCTACAATGACATGGAATAATCCATATCAAAGTTCTTTGGGTTCCCCTTATAGTTTCGGAAATACAGGTCTTACAACTCCAACTACAAGTTATGTAGACTGGAAAAATCCTGTGCAGACTTCTCAATTAATGCAGAAGAATACACAGCAGATACAGTCTTTGGGAAAGTCAAATGGTTTTGGAAATTTTAATACAAACAATTCTCCTAGTTTCTTTGATAAATATGCTTCTGGTGTTAATACTGCAAGCAATATAGCAAGTCCTGTACTTACTAGTATTATCGGTGGAGGATATTCTACAGGCGGTGTAGGAGAAGGAATTGCCAATGTAGGACAGGCTGCAGGTAATTTTCTTGCAGCTACTGGTATTGGAGGCATTGCAGCTCCTATTGTTACCTTCGGTTCTGCTATACTTGGAGGACTGACCAATAGGGCCTTGGGTACCAAGAAGAATCAGAAGAACATTAATACCTTGGAGGAGAATGCAGCCAATGCAAGGAATGCAGGTAATGAGCTGGCTTCTGCATCAGACAGCAACAGTTTCTTCAATGCTGCTGATAGCATGGTCTCAGGAACTGGATTTAAGAGTTCAGACTTGGTAAAAGGAGGATGGTTCTCTGGAGGTAAAGCAAAGAGAGAAGCACAAAAATATCTGAATAAAGAGAACAGAGCACTAGCTATGCAAAGAAGTGGTATGGTGACAGGGGCTCAGAATGTGGACAGTGCCTTGGATGACAATGTAATGTATAACTTTGCTGCATTGGGAGGACCAATAGGAGGAGTACCTATGACTGGAGCATTGGGAATCATGCAGACAGACAAATACATTGATGCCATTAACAACAGAAGCAAGGCTATTGCCAAGAATAATGCCGCTATTCAAACCATCCCTTCTTTCTCGCCTATGGGCAATGCTTTTGCTGACGGTGGAGGTATTCATATTAAGCCAAGCCACAGGGGATTGTTTACAGAGAAGGCACATAGGGCAGGCATGGGAGTACAGGAATATGCCTCTCATGTGCTTGCTAATAAAGAGAACTACCCAAGCTCTACAGTAAAACAGGCTAACTTTGCCAAGAATGCTTCTGGATGGAAGCATGATGATGGAGGATTTGTGAATACCTTCATGCAAGACCCCATACAGGCAGCTATGCAGTATATGCAGCAACAAGATGCTTTAGAAGCCCAACAGGAAGCTCAGAAGGCTGCTTTGGCACAGCAGGCAGAGTATGATGCATTACAGCAGAGATTGGCCAATGCTGAGACTCAGAATGAGGGATTACAGGCATTGTTGAATAGTCAGGGGCTGAGTATTCAGGCTTTGCAGGATGCTCAGATGGCTGGAGGATATGCTGCAGCTCCAACAGAAGCAGAGATTGAGGCAGCAGAGACAGCTAATGAGGTAGTGAATACAGCAGTCAGCAAGAATAAAAACTGGAACTACATCAGAAGAAAGCTTAAGGAAAGTGGTAAGTTCAATAATACTCAGATTGAGGGAATCAGATTGAATCTGCAGAGAGAGTCAAATTTCAACCCCAATGCAGTGGGAGACGGGGGAAAGGCATTTGGACTTGGACAGTGGCACCCAGACAGACAGCCTAAAGACAGGAGCTTCAATGGTCAGATTAATCATCTGATTAATACTCTGTCGGCTTATGATGGCAGTAAACACTGGATTGGAAGAAGCAATTATGAAGGATTCATGAATGCCAGAACTCCAGAAGAAGCACATTACTATATAGCCAAAGGATGGGAGAGACCAGCAGCAAGTATTACAGAAGGATTAAGAAGAGCATCAAATATGAGTTTAAGAAAAAAGAGAGCCTTTGGTGGTGAGTTAGGAACTAATGGTACTGACTTTACTACAGGCTTATTAGAGATAAACACAGGAAACAGCCATGAGGCTAATCCTCATGACGGAGTACAGCTTGGTGTTGACTACCAGGGAATTCCCAATCTTGTAGAAGAAGGAGAAACTGTATATAATGACTATGTATTCTCAAACAGAATGAATGTGCCTGCATTCATGAGAAGAGAACTTGGGCTTGGAGGAGCTATTAAGAAAGACATTACCTTTGCACAGGCAAGTAAGAAGCTGGCAGAAGCAAGTAAGGAGAGACCTAATAGCCCTATAGACCAAGCTGGATTAGATGCAGCTCTTGGTAAATTGGCTCAAGTGCAAGAAGCTGAGAGAATGAAGATGCAGGCAGAAGAGCAGAATATGGAGATGGAAGCATATCTGAATTCTCCGATGAATGCCTTTGGAGGAAATCTGTTTGCTGGAGGAGGATATAAAGACGGAGAAATTGCAAGAAAACTTTCTCAAAAAGAAGAAGAGTCTATTGCTAGAAGCATTTTCGGAGATAATGCTTTTGGAAGGTTTATGGAAAATACATCTAGAGCAATAAGTGACCCTGTTGGATATTTTGCTGGAGATGAAATAGATGCTATAGCTTCTAAATTAAGTAAAATGAGTCAGCCAGCAATTGACAGATTCTTTAAAACTTCTGCAGGACAGGCTGTTGCTAAAGCTATTGTATGGGCTGATGATAATTTATCTACAAATAGTACTGCCAGAGAAGCTGGAATAAGACCTTCTAAAGCTGTGCTGAAAGCGGGTTCAAGAGTATCAAAAGCAGTTGTAGATGGAGCAAGAAGATCAATGAAGGCTTCTCAGCTTGCTGCCAGAGGACAAGTTGGAAATGGGGCTGCTACTATGGCTAGAGGGAAAAACCCTGCAATAGCACAAGGTATTGAAAGGGCACAAGCAGCTAAAAAAGCTGCCGAAACAGCAGCTTATAATAAGAGACTTGAAGATGCTGGTTTTAAACTAATTCAAAATGGAGAAAAAGCAGCTTCATCAGTAACTTCTTCAGGTTATAAGAAAGTATCTCCAAAAGGAGGAAGAGGAGTAGAAAGCACATCAAGTACAGGAAAACTGAATAGAAACACTGCAGCACAAGGAAGAGCATCAAAGGCTGTTGCAGAAACATATCCTGGACAGCCTGGAAGTGTACCATTTGCACAAAATGCTGGAAAAGGAGCTTCAAGATTTGCTGCTGCAGCATTTGGAGCAATACCTGTGGCAGGAGCTGCAGCACATGCATATAGTTATTTGGATGAAAATTTAACAGCTCCAGAAAAAGAACACCCGTTCCTCAGCAGACTTTATGGTATAGATGCTACACAAGAGAACAATTACCAGCAAAATAATACTGTTAGAACGCAACAACCTACAACATCTCAAAGAAGAAGTAACGGTCTTTATTATGCTGCCAATGGATGGGGATATAGAACAAAAGAAGCTGCTGACTTAGCTACAAAGAAATACAATGATGCTATTGCTGCGAGAAATGCACAAGCTACAAGAAACCAGGGAAATGCTGCAGCTTCTGCTGCTCCCGTAAGAAGAGGACTATCATCATACACAAACAGAATACAAGCTCCTGTAGTAAATGATAATGCTGGAGATATTGTAGCACACAAGTATGACTGGTATAGAAATGGCAGTGATGGTCTGACAGAAAATCCTTGGGGATTTACTGTTGGTGACAACGGATTGATTAATACTAACAGTGGGTATACACAAGAGTATAGAGACTTGGTAAACAGTCTTGGTGCCAATGACATCAGAAGGTGGGCAGCAGAGCATCCCAATGACCCAAGTCTGCAGTCTTTCTTGCAGAATAACTATAATGGAAGCCTTGATGCTTTTATACAGGACACTAACTTCACAGATGATATGTGGAGAGCTGGTGCTACTGACGGTAAATATGGATTTATGCACCATGTGGCATCTCAGATTGGACAGCAGGCAGCACAGCCACAAGGTGCAGCTGCTGCAAGAGAATATCACTTGGCAGAAGGAGATGACGAGTATCTGCCTGATTGGAGCCATTTAGGAGCTGAGGTAAGAAGAAGGACATTACCAAATGGTGATGTTGAGATATACCATGCTTCAGGCAATGCTGGTGCAACAGCTACTATGAGTGACGAGGAACTTGGATTGGGTGCTGCTGCTCAAGATGCTGCAAGAAGGACTCCTAATGAGGAATATAATCCATATCCTACATGGATGAGATATGTTCCTGCTGTCGGTTCAGGCATTATGGCATTGACAGACCTTCTTGGACTGACTAATAAGCCTGATTATACATACGCTGACAAGCTTGAAGCAGCAGCCAACAGAGCAGGCTATGCTCCAAATATCAGGTATAATCCCATTGGTAATTATCTGAGATACCAACCAATGGATATCTGGCAAGAGCAAAACAGGCTGAATGCCAATTCAAGAGCTACAGATAGGGCATTGATTAATACCTCTGTACCCAATGGCTCAAGAATGGCTGGTTTACTTGCCAATGAATACAATAACCAGCTTGGCAGTGCCAATCTCTATAGACAAGCTCTTGAGTATAATGATGCCAAGAGACAGCAGGTGGCTGACTTCAACAGGAGGACAGACATGTTCAATTCTCAGATGGACTTAGAAGCTGCAATGGCTAATGCAAGATACAGACAGCAAGCACAGCAGGCACAGATGTCTGGCTTGTCTCAGGCTGCAGCTATGAGAGATGCTATTGACCAGAGAATAGGAGCAGCAAGGAGTGCTAACATCACTAATCTGCTGAATAACATTGGCATGATTGGAAGGGAGAACTTTGCATTCAACCAGATTAATTCAGACAGAAGCAGGAGAAATGCTTTAAAGAGTAATGGTGTTTCCTATGACAAGATAGCAAAGGCTGAAACAGCAGCATTCGGAGAAAATCTTAATAAGAAAAAGCAAGGAAGGAGGAGTAAATAATTATGGCAAACTATAGTTTAGTAGCAAATTCTACATTTCAGCCATTTACATATCAGGAACTGGCTGTGCCACTTGACAGACAGGATGCCTATCATGAAAATCTGATGCAGCAATATGAGCAGCTGAGTGACAAGGCAGATATATTGGAGGCAATGGGAGCCAATGACAGAGACAGAGGTTCCAAGGTATATGGACAATATAAGGCATATAGTGATGCTCTAAGAGCAGAGGCAGACAATCTCTATAAACATGGGCTGGATACTGAAAGCAGACTAAGGCTTACAGAGCTCAGGAGAAGATACAATCAGGAGATTGTACCTATTCAGAATGCCTGGAATAAGAGAGAGCAAGAAGCAGAGATGCAGATGAAGGCACAGATGGCCAATCCAAATCTGAGATTTACCAGAGATGCAAGAAGCAGCACCTTGGATGACTATATTGCCAATCCTACAGGAGGCTATGGAGTAGTAAATCTTAATACCATCACTGCTCAAATGGCAGGAATGGCAAAGAATCTTGCCAAGCAAATACAGTCTGGAGCCATTAAGAAAGAAAACATTGATGAGTTCACCTATAATATCATCAGTAAGCATGGATTAGACCCCAATTTCATTAATGACTGGTTGCAGCATCCAGAGAAGAGTCCTACACTGACCAATATGATGAATCAGGTATTGCAGTCTAACGGTGTTACCTTGGAAAGCCTGAGAGGCAGTCAGAATGGACAAAGTATTCTTCGTGATGCTACCAGTGCTGCACAGATGGGTGCTTGGGAAGCTGTAGGTGATGACAGTGCTCAGTTGACACCTAATTGGAAAGCCAGACAAGATTATGAGTTTAATCAACAGATGACAGCAATGGCAGTAAAAGACCAGATGGAAATGCGCAAAGCTGCCATGAAAGCTGCTATGGAAGCTTCTGCTAATGGTACAGGAAATGTACCAACAGTAACTTCTGTTGGAGTAGGGCTTGTTCCTTCAGAGTCCTATAGAGCTGAAAACATGAAAGTTCTTGACACACTGAAAGGTGGTAATAACGGCTTTAAAGCCAAATACTTTGGAAGTAAACTAGGACAAGTAAATCCTATGAAGCTCTATGAAGAGGTGAAAGCTGGAAGTAAGAAGGAAGATGTGCTAAGAAAATACAGCAGATTTGGAGTAAGAGATATCATATCTAAGGACCAATATGAAGCTTTGCAGTCATTGGGATATAAGAGTTCGGAAGCATTTAAGCCAAAAAGATACAGCGATGTAATGAATGATTTTGATAAGCAAGTAGAACAAAGGTCAAGATACTCAACCAATATGGCTGACTATGATGCTTTTAATGAAAAAGCTATTCCCAATTTGTTATCAAGAAGAGAATATGGAAAGGAAGCAGGTACTGTATGGGAAATAAAGAAAGACGGGAAACAGGGTAGTCCTGCTTCTATTAAGGACTTGAATCTCCGTACACAGGATAATACAAAGGGAAACACTATTACCGATGTTCAGTATGATCCTCAATTTAAGGGAAAGATTGTCATACAGCTTTCAAATGGCAAGATGTTCATTGCAGACCCAGGAATCTATGACAGTAATATGGCCAATACCATAGCAAATGGTGAGAGAGCAGGTGCTCCAGCAATAGATATTACAAGGGCTCTTGTAAGGCTGCTCAATGAGAGAAACAAAGTAAAAGGTAAGACTGACAGTAAAATTGAATAATCATGCCTACAGATATTAAGAATACAGGATATCAGAATTGGAGAGAATTGCAAGCACAAAATGCGGAAGCTTTTACTCCAAATACTCCAGATACAAGTGACTGGTATAAACAATTTTCACAACAAAGAATTGAAAATTATGGTAACCAACCTACGGAATATGTAGGAAGACAAGCAGCAGAAGCAGGCTTTGGTACATCAAAATATGACCAAGGACTGACTTCTGTAAATCAGCTTGGTGACCTTCAGGATATCAGATATGAGAATCAACCTTGGTATGATTCTCTGGCTAATGGTGTAGTGAAGATGCTGGGAACAGCAGGTACTACTTTCTTAAGCTCTCTTGTAGGCTTGCCTGTGGGTATAGGTACAGCTGCAGCAGAAGGCAGATGGTCAGGACTTTGGGACAATGCAGTTACCAACACCTTGGGAGATGTGGATGACTGGCTTGAGAAGAATTTCCAGAACTATAAGAGTGTAGAACAAGAGCAGAATAAATGGTGGCAGAATCTGAATACCATGAATTTCTGGGCAGATGATGTTATCAAGAATGCTGGATTCACTCTTGGAGCAGCTGCCTCAATGGCTGTAGGAGCTGGAGGACTTGGATTGCTAAGTAAGTCACTTGGACTTGTGAACAATGCCAGCAAGGCAGGAAAAATGGCCACTAATGTTGTCTCTGCACTCTTCTCTGCTACAGGTGAGGGAATGATTGAGGCAAGAAATGGAGTAGAGGAAAGAAACAAATTGGAGCTTCAGAGGCTTCAGGATGCTTTTGCCCCAGAGAGAGAAGCCCTTGATATGGAAAGGGAACTCATTAACCAGGAGTATGCTCAGACAGGAGACTATAATGTCTACCAGAGCAAGATGTCCAATTTGATACAAAGGCAGCAGGAACTAGATAACAGATTTGCAGCAGGTCAACAGGAGATTGAGGAAAGTGGCAAGCTGATGGGTAACAAGATTCTTCTTGGTAATCAGGCACTGCTCACTGCTGGAAACTTGATTCAGTTTGGTAAGGCTATGACCAAGAGCTTTGATAGAGCCAGACATGCTGCTGAAGTGTCCTCAAAAGCTGTCAAGCCTACTCTTGTCAGAGCTGCAAGAGCTGGAGAAGATATTGCCAAAGGATATACTATCAAGGGAAAGAATCTTGGAAGAGCTTGGGCTGTAGGCAAGGGACTACTTACAGAAGGCTCCGAGGAAATGAATCAGCAGTGGATTCAGAATACTGCTGGAGAGATGTACAATGAGAAGGATGTCAATGACTATTGGAGAGCTAAGTTAGACCCAGACTCTTACAGAGAGACTACTAAAGACTTGTATTCTCTTGGTAATATGATTAGCCAGGGATTCAAAGACAGCTGGGGAGATGCAGACCAATGGGAGCAATTTGTCATTGGTGGTATCACAGGTATGGCAGGCTCTTATTCTCCTACCAAGCTGATGAATCAGGACAAGACCAAATCCAGATTAGACCCAAGAAGATATGGAGAATGGGCTGGTGGAGCCTATAATGAACTGAAAGATTTCAATGAGCAATACAATCAGTATGCAGAGAATATTGATGATTTGAATAAGGTTCTTGCAGATGAGAACTTCTTCTCAAGAGTACAGAACCTTGTAGCAAGGACATACTCAGAAACTAAGAAGCAAGAGGCAGCAGAGAACAATGACAAGAAAACCTGGAAGGATGAAGATGACAAACAGACTATTCATGATATTCAGGCATTCTTGAGAGCTGGCAAGCTTGATGACCT
>Ga0326513_10001360_pt1 | contig 19380 bp, 38 predicted proteins | sample 2_2465_0518_D_FD_203654 | JGI IMG/M metagenome (GOLD analysis project Ga0326513, IMG submission 203654) | Bovine rumen microbial communities from UC Davis, California, United States - 2_2465_0518 | ecosystem: Host-associated > Mammals > Digestive system > Stomach > Rumen | place: USA... | reverse complement strand
CGCCCGTTGCTGGCACCTTCTCGCGCTTTGCTCCGAGCGCCTTATCGATTGCCTTGCCAACGTCCATAGACTTTGGGAAGCCTTGGCCATAACTCCAGACCCATAAAATTGAGTCCCTAATATCCCAGCCAGAATCCTCGATTGCGCAAGCCATGCGGTGAAACGTCCGCGTGCCACCAAAGCAGAGCAGGTGCGCCCCTGGTTTCGCGACGCGCAAGGCTTCCTCGAAGATTGGGGTCATGGCGACCTGAAACTTGGCGTTCTCGCTCTTGCGCGTACGAGCTTGGTCTGCAGAGCACGTGGGGTGGTGGTTTCCCCCAACTTGGTCGAACGTCGCATTCGTGCGACCGCAGCCCTTGCGCCCGTCCCCGAACGTGTCCCACGCGACGCCCATGAACGCCAGCCCATATGGCGGGTCGGTAACAATCGCGTCCACGCTGTTTTCGGGCATGGTCCGCATGTGCTCCAAGCAGTCGGCGCACACGACCTGTTCTCTATTCAATTGTCACTCCTAGTTGTCTAGCTCACCTGCGTCCAGCTAATCAGATACGGACCGTCCTCCGGCTCCTTGCGCATGACCTGCCGATACACCCTCTTGGCAAACTCTCCCAGTGCATCCATCTTCTCCACGAACTCGCCCATCGGCAGCTCGCGGTCGAACATGGGCACGCCGACCATCTGCGTGTCGCCGCACCACGAATCCTCCTCGTCACACAGCTCGCTGGTCCAGACGTACTTATCAAACAGTTTGGACGCCTCTTCAGCTAGTTCTTCAAGTTCGGACCAATCCTCGTCGTAGCGCTTGTCGAAGTCGGGTATGTCGTTCTGTTCCACCCGCCAGCCTACCGTCAGCTTGGCCTCGTGCTCAACGCTCATTTGTCCTCCCACAGCTTTATGCTCAGCGTGCCGTTCTCGAGGTCAACGCCGTGTTCCTTGAGTCTGTCAAGCTTCTCCCTCATCTCCTCGTGCTCCTCGACAATCCGCTGCAGCTCCCATATGTCGCCGTCGTAGAAGCAATCGCGCTTGCCATGGTGCGTCAGGCACAGCTCGATTCCGCCGTCCTCGTCAAGCTGGAAGTTGACGGCATCGATGTTGCCCGTCTTGTCCCAATTGCCGAGCCACGTGTTCCTGTGCTCGTAGACGTGGGCGTATACGCCCCACCGCGTGTCGTCGTCATAGACCTCGTGCTCGTCCATCTCGTGCGTGTCCCAAGAGCAACCGTCCCAAGAGTCGATGCACATCTGGTAGAACGGCGACTTAACGAACTCGGCGAATGTGTACTCCTTCGACCAGTCGATGAGCCTCCTCGGGCAGTAGCAGCCGTCCTCGCGCAGGTTCGTGACCTGCTCGCGCTGCACACACACGGTCACGATGTCACTGTAGCTGCTCGGAACCACGCGCAGTGCCATACTCGTTATGTCACCCTCGTGGTAGTCGCGGCTCGAACTCACCTTCGGCATGAAGCTCTTGTACTCCACCGTACCGTCAATCTGCCTTGCGGTCTCGTACATCAGTCGCAGGTCGCGTACGTTCTTCGGTCTCGGTTCGTCCATAACCTCACCCCCTAGTCGTTATCGACCACGACGGTCGCTCCGCTGATGATGATGCGGTCAACCGGCGTCGCGCCGTCAAACACCACCACGTCAACGCGCTCTGCATACGACTCGCCGCCGACGTACTGCACGTCAATCTTTCCGTGCCACTGCCCTATCTGCTCGCCGGTGCTGCTGTACGCCGTGACAGTGCGCATGACGCCGTAGTTGTCCTCGGACTCCTGCTTGAGCTGGTAGCGTGCCGTGTCGCTGTTGGTCGCGCATCCAGAAAGCGACGCCACCAAGAGCGCCGCGATGATTAGCCTTTTCACTTGTCGTCTCCCTTAAAGGTGACGGCCCCCGTAGGAGCCGTCGTCATTGCTATGTCGGCATAGCCAAGTTCTCGTCCATCCACGCGAGCGCCTTCCGCTTGCGGTAGAACACCCCATCCACCGTCATCCCCAGCTCGCCGGCAATCTCCCACGTGAGGAACCCGTCGATGTAGAACATCTCGAGGATGCTGCCCTCGGTCCTGCTGAGGCGGTCGCGCACGGCCTGAATCGCCTTGAGCGCCTCGCCCACTATCCGCTCGTGGTGCTCGCGCTGCTCGACAAGCTGCGGCACGACCGTCAGCTCCCTTATGGCGGCGCTCTCGGTCGGGCTCGTGATCGTGGTGGTGTGCGTCTTGACGCCACCGTTCTTCCAGTCGCCGCCGCCGTTCGCTATGCGGTAGGTCAGCACCTCAATCTGCTTCGCCGACGCTCGAGCCGTCTCCAGGAAGGTCTGCCACCCCATGTCAGTAGCGCCCACGCTCGCGGTTGCGCGCCTCCACGCGGTCGATTGCCGCCTGCAGGTTGATGTCGTACCGTGCCGCGAGGTTGCAGCATGCCGTGATGCAGTCGGCAAGCTCGTCGGCGAGGTCGGCCTTGTGGCGCTCGATGTACGTGCTGAAGCCGATGCCGTCAAGCACGGCGCTGTGCGATAGCGTCTCCCACGCGCTGTAGACCTCCGCCGCCTCCTCCGGCACCTTGCGCGCGACTTCCTTGTCGGTGCCGTAGCGGAACGTCCGCACGGTCAGCTCAAGCGTGTCGCTCATATCTCCATCCTTGTCTGCCTCGGCTCGACGCGCCTGTTCCACGCCTCGACTGCCTCCGCCTTGCTCTCCGCGCTCGGCCCGACCGCCGCACATGCGCTGTTCATAAGGCTCAAGCCATTCACCTGAATCCCACATATCACCATAAAGGTCCCGCACCAACTCCCGCAGCTTGGCGTTCTCGGCCTGCTCTGTCATGACTTGACGCTCAACCGCATCGTTATGAGCCTTCAAGACACGGTTGTACCAATAGCTCCAAGCGTCATTCTCGCCGCAATCAGACAGTCCAGCCGCGTCCAGACACTTCCGTAGCTCTTCTGTGAAAAGCGTAATGCGCATCAGTCCACCTCCACTCCCAGTTCGCGCAGTTTTTCGAGAATCTTCTTGCGAAGCCAACACATGTCCAGCTCGCCCTCAATGCACGCACGCTTGGCCACGCAACCCTCGCATTGGTCTTCTGACGTGTACTCGGCGACCAAATGCGCCAGCTCCCGCATCTTGGCGTTCTCCTTATCAAGCGCGTCGATGCTCACCTGCATCAGGCGCTCACGCTCGCACTGGTCTATGTACTCCTGATCCGTGAGCACATGCAGTATGTCGCCCTGCTTGAGCCAGTGGATTTGCTCACGTAGGCGTGCGTTCTCGGCCTTGAGCTGGTCAAACCTCGCCATCAATCGGTCGGCATCCTCGCGCGTCAGAACGACGATATCCTGCGAAACTCGCACGGATATGTTGCCGTACACGTCAACGTACTGCTCGAAAACTTGGTCGCTCATGGCACCTCAATTCCCAGCTCGCGCATGTGGTCATGCATGATGCCCAGCCACGGGCATCCACCGCCGTGATTGTCGCATTCGTCAAACCACGGGCATTCTGTACAATCCACCCCGTACCAATGAAGCACGTAAACGTCCCGCAGCAACTCCCGCAACTTGGAGTTATTAACCCGAAGCGATGTAATCGCCTGAGCGTAATCCAGAGAAACGTTCTCTTCCTCTGAGATGGCACCCCAGCAGGCACCAAGGTCAAATCCTATGAGTTCGTCAGCGTGGTCATACCTAAACGCAGAGAACACATCATGCCTGAGCTTTGCGAAGTCATCGTATCCGTTGGAGTTTTTATACAGTTCAGGAAGGAATCGAATGAACTTCATGACAAGTTCTTCTCCGAGCGGCTCTCCAAGCCGAAGCCTCTTTAGAACTTCTCGTGCAATATATTTTCTGCTCATTCGATCACCTCGATTCCCAGCTCGCGTTCAAGAGTGGTAAATACGCAGCAGTCGTTCTCTTTGTCCCAATCAGGGCAGAAGATACTGCAACAACCGCACTTGTAGTTAATTCGACGGCGCATCCTTTTTACCAGATCCCGCAGCTTGGCGTTCTCGCCCACCAGCCGCAGAATCTCGCCATTCTTCTCTACGTTTGCGCGGAACAGGCGCTCCCGTTCGTCCACGAGGTCCGCGCATTGGCTCCGCAGCTTGGCGTTTTCGGCGTCGAGGTTGTGCTGCTTCTTCATCGGTCCTCACTTCGTCTGTAATGCGGCATCAGGGTCAACCCGAGCAGCGCCATAAGCGCAACCTGCCACCATGCGTAGCCGCGCTCGACCATGTAGAGGCATGCCGCGATGGTGGCGGTGCCAATCATGCCCCATGCGATGCCGATGCCGTTCATACGTCCACCTCCGCTCCCAGCTCACGCAGGTCGCGCTGAATCCGACCGTAGACGCATAGCTCATCACGCTCATCCAAAGGGCACGGCGGCTTGATGGGCACGCCGTCAGCGTGGCACGGTCCTTCCCACGCTTGGCACAGCTTCTCTGCGGCCTTCCACGTCTTCTCCGCTTGTTCCCGCAGTTTGGCGCACCGCTCCTCCACGCGGCCCATGCTCTTGGTCACGTCCGCGAGCTGCATGCGCAGGGCGGCATTCTCTGTGTTCGTCCGCTGTAAATCATCCCGCAGCTGCCAGATGGTGTCAGCGGCGTAGCGCATGATGCTGGCAGCCTCGGAGCCGTCGTAGTACTCCGCCGCCTTCCGCAGCTCGTCAATCTGCAAACTCAGCATGCTCATTCGTCCACCACCTTTCGTCCGCAGTTGGGGCAAAAGTTGATTGGCTGGTTTGTGTAGTAGTCCGCGCCGCACTCAGAGCAACTGTTCCAGTTTTGACAACTATCATCAGTCTCCATCTGGCACGTCCCGCGCCCCAGCGTCGCGGAGATGTCCTCTCTCCTGTTCCATGCGGCTCTGGCTTCGGCTTTCGTCCCACACAGCTTCGTCTCGGTGTAGTTGCCGTGTCTGCATCGGTGGATAACGTGCCAGTAGCAACGATGTATAGACCCGTCGTACGATACGAACCTCTGCTTGCACAAATTTGCTTGCTCTCCGCAGAATGGGCACGGCAGCAGCTCTTCGGTGTCGGTCATGACTCCACCACCCTTGTGTTGCGATCCAGTGCGCCCAAGTCACTGACCATCCGCTTGAAGTCGCTCTCGCACTTCTTTGCGTGTGCGGTGTTGCCGCGCTGGGACCAAACGACCATGCAGGCCAGCTGGTACATGCAGCACGCCAGAAACCTTGCCAGTTCAACGTTGCTCATGACTCCACCTCGATTTCCAACCGTGTCATGCGGTCAGAGAAGAACTCGGCCATGCCGTTGCCAGCACCTTCTCCGTAGTCCATCATGTCCCTCACCAGCTCCTCCAGCGCGACGATGCGCTCGCACAGCTCGTCGCGCCCATCGGTGCTGTAGAGCAGGTCGTGCACCCGCTGCTTCTGCTCGTCGGTCACTTCTCATCACCCCAAGTCTCGTATGACTTCCAGACGTTGTACGCGCACGGAACCAGGAACGCGAACGCTATCCATTCGTCGCTGAACCACGCAAGCACGAGCCACAGCAGCGCGCGGTTGAAAAGAATCTCCGACCTCAAGCTGCCCATCAGCAGAACTCCCTTCTCGACCATGGGTACCCCTCGCGGTCGTAGTAGTTGTCCAGAGAGACGCGCGTGTTCCACAGCTCGCCGTCTCTCCTGTAATCGTAGTGGGCGAGAACTTTTTCGAGCGTGGTCACGTCCCCGTGCTCGTCCACCAGCTCCCACTCGCCGGTTGCGAGGTACCCGCGCAGGTCGTCCATGCTGCCCACGCGCGGCGCCTGCATGTCGTACTCGTTCTGGTCAACGCTCGACCCGTCGAAGTGCACGCGCCACCCGCCAGAGAGCTTGCAGATGTGAATCTCGTCGTAGGTCGGCACCATGCGCGGCTCCTTGCGGCGCATGTAGACGTTCATGCTCATAACTTCCCCCTTCGCCACACGACGATTGACGCACCGAGGTTGTCGCTGAACTCGCCAGCCTCGTCCTCGGCCGTCCAGAAGTTGCCCCCGTACCAGCTGAGCACGTCCACACGCAGGCGCGTGCCGTCCTCCCACTCCAGCACGTCGCCGATGCGGATTGGCGTGCCCGTGCGGTCGGTGGGCAGCTTCACCTTGCGCTTCTTTGACATCAGTCCTCCCCTGCCAGCCGCAGAAGCGGCGCACACTCGGCAATTGCCGAGTCGATATTGAGTGCACCGTGAACACGTCCGCCATTGGTCACCTGTGCCGCAAACTCCCGCAGCACGTCCTCGACGGTCGGGGCGTGGTAGTGGCGGTAGCAGTTAGCATCGAACTGCGAGTAGCGACCGTTGCCCTCGTCCCACCCATAGAAGCACTCGACTCCAACGCCCGTTGCCACGCGGTGGACGGACGGACAGACGATGTTCTCCATCATGTCCCCGACGTGAATTAGCTCGCCGTCCGCGTCCACGGGGAGCTTGACGTAGGCGGTCATGTCTGGCAACCCAACAGACTGCACGCCATTGCCGTAGGCTTCGGCACAAGCGCTCTCGTGCTCCGCGTCTATGCGGTCAGCAATGGAGAACAGCTTGCGATAATGCACCTTCGACATGTCCAGCCACTTAATCTGCTTTTCCGTGTACTCCCTCAGCTCGTCAGTGATGCCCATTCAGTCCTCCAATCTCGCACCGCAGCGGCGGCAATGCCTGTCCCACGGGTCGATGGCCCATCCGCAGGCCCCGCACTCGCAGTGTCCCGTGGCGCCGTCAGTCTCGTCGTCGCTCACCACAATCCGCTTGGCGTGGTGCCCGTCCAGCTCCTGCTCGAGCTGCGCCACGCGGTTGCACAGGCCGCGTCGGTCAATCTTGCCGTAGTAGAGGCTCTGCGCGCGCCTTTCGCGCTCAGTCACGTTCACTGGTCAACCACCAGCTCACGAAAACCGACGACCTCGGTAGGAAGGGTGAGACCGCCGACGCGCTTGTGGGCTCGCGCGGATGCGACGATGCCGGCATCGGTCTCTATCACGCGCACCATGATTGCACCGAGCCCCATCTCCTTCGCCATGTTCGCGAGGTCTCGGGACATGATGCGCATGACCGTCTCGAGCTCGCGCTTCTCGTGCGCCGTCATTCGGCCTCACCCGCCAGTGCCTTGCAGCGGGCCACGAGGGCGTCGCGCTCGCTCGTCAATGACGGGTTGAAGTGCATGTTTATCGCGTCCTCGATGATGCGCTCCCACGTGTCGGGCTGCTGGTGGTGCGCGTACTTAGCCATGCGCGGCAACTTGTGCTCATCCATCGGTTCGATTACGCCGTTACTCATGACGTATCCGATTACCACGAACGGCTCGCAATAGCCGCCGCCCACCTTCTCGCCCACCAGCTTGTCCCCCACGTGGATCGGCTCGCCGTCCGCGTCGCGTGGCAGCTCCACCCAGCCGTCGTCACGCTCGTGGCGCAGCGCGTCGTTCTCGGCATAGAGCGCGTCGTTCTCCCGCTCTAGGTTCTCCTGCACGGCGTCGATGGCGTCGCACAAGTTGCCGAAGCCCTCGCGCAGCTCTTCGTCGGCCATCAGCCGCATGTGCTGGTCGAACCAGCGCCGCAACTCAGTCGTAATCGGCTTTTGTGCGTTCGCACAATCTTCCATTGCTAGTCCTCCTCCCAAAGCTCGCAGAACTCGCAGCCGAGCTCGCGGGCCATCTCGTCCTCCCAGCCGACGAGCTTCCGCGCGTCGATGTGGTTGAGCCACACGCGCTGGCACGCGGCGCAATGCACGCAGCGGTCCATCACGTCAACCGGCTCCTCGGCGGGCTCGTCCGGCGGCTGCAGCCTCGGGTCGCGGTAGCTCGCGTATCCTGCCTGCTCCATGTCTCTCCTCTCACCCCGCAAGGCCGCACGTGCACCCGCAGAGGGTCAGCAGCGCGGCAAGCATCAGTCCGAACTTCACGGGAATCCCTCTCTGGGCCGCTCTGGACCCTCTATTCGGCTCTATATTCGGTTGTGTGGGCAATTTAGTCGTTATCGGTCACGTCGTAGCTTATTTCGGCTCTCATGTAGTCCTCGATAGCCTCCTTGGCCTCTTCCCAGCCATGGCAGCAGACTGCGGTGTAGCCGAGCTCGCCCAGCCACGTGAGCCACTTCCTCTGCGCCTCGCTTAGGCGCCCTCCTTCGGCGCGCTTCAGCTCGATGAAAAGCCCGTGACTGCCGCCCATCGGGACGGGCAGGAACAGGTCGGGCACGCCCGAGCGGACGCCGAGCGGCGTGTCGTGGTGGTGGTTCTCGTTCGGGATGTGGAACAGCAGCTGGCCCCACGGGTATCTCCGCACCCACTGGACGAGCTGCCGCTGCTCCCAATTTTCTGTTCTCTCTGGCATTGTTGACTCGTCCGAACTCCTGAAGCCGACACAACGGACAGCGGGAAGAGGGAGGGGGGCAAAAAGCCCCTCCCCTCCCCTTCCGCGTCCGTCTGTCGGGTTATTGCTGAATCACTTACTAAACCCTTTAGGGTATTTCGTCTTTAATCTTTAATTGCCTGCGGGGAGCCACCAGCTGTTTGCACCCTGCTTCCTGACGGAGCCGTCAGCCTTCCTCTGGGGGAGGTACCTCCGACCGCCGTAGACGACCTCCTCGGCACCCTTCGCGGTGGCAACCTTCACCTTCTCGCTGCCGACGAGGATGGTCACGGCCATGAGCCTCTTGCTTCCCGACGAGACCAGCTTCTCGACGGTGGCCTCGCCCGCCTCGAGGCGCTCGCAGAGCGTTGACTTCGCCACGGCGTTGTCGTTCGTGCCCACCAGCTCCAAGTCGAACTGGCTCTCGAGCTTTCCGACCGTGACCACCTCGCTCTCCTGCCCCTTCCCGACGCCGCGCGGCGCCTGGTCGCTCTTGTCCCTCAGCACCCCCTCGGAGTCAGGTCGGTGCAGAGGCCAGTCGAACCAGATGTCGAAGTCTGGCGGGGTCGGGAACTCGCGCAGCGTGGACGATATGCGCCACCCTGTCGGCGTGACGTTCGGCGTGCCCTTGTGCACCTTGCGGTAGGCCGCGATGTCGCTCTCGTCCAGCCTCAGCTCGCTCATGGCGAGGATGGCATCGGGGTCGCGCGTGAACACGCCGCTGCCGCTCGCGCGGTCCGCAGCGTTGCCGTACTTGGCTGCTGCGCCCTTCGAGAAGTGGTGGCTGTACACCATCGCGCAGCCGCACTCGGTCGCTATGGAGTCGAACAGGTTGCAGAACGCCGCCATGTCGCTCGCCGCGTTCTCGTCGCCCGTTATGACCTTGTAGATGGGGTCGAGGATCATGGCTTTGAGTCCACGGTCCTTGTAGCGCCGTATGAGCGTCGGCGCGAGCCGGTCGAGAGGGACGGAGCGCCCGCGCAGGTTGAGCACCAGAACGTTGTCTCCATTTGTGCAATCGCACAATGCGTCGTATATGTCCCTGAACCGGTGCTTGCAGCTCACGGCATCCAGCTCGAGGTTGACGTAGAGCACCTTGCCCTGCTTGACGCTCCGACCGAGCCATGGCTTGCCCTCAGCTATGCAGATTGCCAGCTCTTGCAAGAGGAAGCTCTTGCCGGCCTTCGACGGCGCCGCTATGAGCATCTTGTGGCCCTCGCGCAGAAGGCCCTCTATCAGCTCTGGTGCGAGGTCTGGGAGGTTGCTGAGGTCTCCCAGCGTCTCCTCCTCGGGAAGGGTGTCGTTCTCCTCCTCGACCCATTCGCGCCACTCGTCCCACGAGCGCTTGCCCATGTCGCGTGCCACGATGCGCTGCCAGTTGCCGTCGCGCCTTACGCCAGGCATCCGGCTGTAGCGGCTCGGGTTCTTGTTGGCCTCGTCCACGTGCAGCCCGTTCTTGGAGCAGAACGCGTAGAGGAAGGTGACGCGCTCGCGGTACTCGTTGATGTTGAGCGCGTCAACCTTCACTATGGCGTGGAGACTGTGGTGGCCGCTGTGAACCAAGAATCGGATAGGCAGTTCCAGCTTGCGGTAAATGGCGTACTGTGTCTCGATGTCGTCCTCGTCGGACTCTATGAGCGCGTTTGCGAACCTTGTGACGTTGGAGTTACCGTCGCCGTGCCCGTCGAGCGGGTTGATGCGGACGTAGCAACCGTCGTCGCCCGTGACGCCGAACGCCTCGCGCACCGCCTGCTCGCGAAGGTCTGCGACACCAGCCCGCTTCATGGGTCCATGCTCGATGTCCTGCATCACGGCGCCTGCGGTGAAGCTGTGCGCGTTGACAGTGGGCACGAGACGGTCATCCTTGCTGGTGAACTCGCCGTTGAAGCCGATGTACTCCTCTGACTCGAACATGCCCTTGAGGTACGCCAGCGCGTCGGCCTTCGGGTCGTAGGTGCCCGCGTCGAACTCCGGCAGGTTCTCGCGCTCGATGGTCTTGTCAACGAAAACGTAGTCCTTGGTGGGCGCAACGTCGGCTATCATCTGCCCGAGCACCAGCTCGTCCCCGTAGTCGTCAGACCAGCCGCCTAGCCGCGCGAGGTGGTCAATGGTGCCGCCCGTCGCTGGCTGGCCCGCGTTGAGCTCGTTGAAACTCTTCCACTTGCGCTCGCAGACGCCCTCGGCGTACTTCGGAGAGCTGCGGCTCCACTCGTCCCAGACCTCCCAGCCATAGCCCTCGTGTCGCAAAGCCATGCCGACGAGAAGCCATTGGTCATAGGGGTCTGCGGAGATGTAGGAAAGCTTCTCGATCAGCGCGTCCATTTAATCGCCTCGTTCAACTTGTCCAGCTCCATCGCAATGACCGAGAGCTGCGCGGCTATCATGTCAAGACGCTCCTCGAGGCCGTTCTGGGCTGGTTGCGAGCCGGCACAGAAGCGGTCGGCGTCTGCGTGGATGGTGTCGGCGTCGGTGGTCATGGCTGCTCCACCCTATACTCCTCGAGAACCTCGCGCCACTTTTTACTGCGTCCAGCCCTCATAGCAAGGAGCAACGCAGCCTCATCGACAATCTTTTGTGAATTGTCCTCAATCCACGAGTAGAGGTGATTCTTGATGTAGCTGTTCCAGTCAACCTCGTCATCGCTCTTGGGCGTGCTACCGCGATACCATTCGTTCTTCTTGGGCAGAACGGAATAGATGCCCTTCATTGTTATCTCGCGAATGATTCGCAAGACTTCCTGCTCTCCGATGTTCGCAATCTGCTGTTCGATAGGTGAAGTGTCAAAACTGAATGGGATTGTCACATTGTGAATCATGCTTGCTCCTTACGTCGGCATGTAGGTTGCAGGATTGATGTTGTACGGCACACGCCAGCGGTTCTGAGCAAGAATCGACATCATGTTTGACGCCTGCTCGAACGTCCACAAACCAGCATTGTTGAAGCCTTTGCTGACGAGCATTCTGACCTGTTTGGGAGTTGCGAGACCTTGCCTTCTTCTGGCGATGATGCTGTCGATGATTCGTGAAGCATGACCCTTGCAAAGACCATCTGTGCTAATCCCCGCTTGTTCGATAAGCCGAATCTGCTTCTCTGTCGCGGGTTCTTTCTCGAATGGAAATTCGGGAACATAGTCGTATCCAGCTATCTCGTTCACGTCCACGAAGAACGTCAGCGGGTCAACCAGCCGCGCCTTGCGCTTGGCGTTGGCCTTGATGGCCTCGGCGAGAGCGTTGCGCCGCTGCTCCTCCACGTCGGTGAGCGCATCGAACAGCTCAAGCTCGTCCTCCACGGCCCTCTCGGACACCTTCTCGGCATCCTCGTCGTTGTCGGTGATGAGCGATGCGGGACGGCAGAGATCGTGGCGTGTGGAGAGCCACAGGAAGTCGAGAATCAGGCAGTCGGTCTTACCAGGGGCAAGTCGCAAGGCCCTTCCAACCGCTTGCGCATAGAGGCTCCTGATCTTGGTAGGTCGCAGCACCACCACACAGTCGATGTCGGGGCAGTCGTAGCCTTCTAGGAGCAGCGATGCATTGGTGAGCACCGCACCCTTGCCAGCGTTGGCGAACCATTCCAGCTTCTCCTTGCGGTCGGGCGACATGCCATCGACCTCGCATGCGTCGAATCCGTAGCCCTTCAGCATGTCGGCGAACTCCTGCGCCATCCTCACTAGCGGGAGAAACACGATGGTCTTTCGGTCCATCGCGTACTCTGCCATCGACTTCGCTATCTCGGGAAGGTATGGCTCTAACGCCTCTACCAGCCCCGTCACCTCGAAGTCGCCCACCCTCGTCTTGACCTGCGTGAGGTCGATGTCGATGGGGATTGTCCGTGCCACTATCGGCGAGAGGTAGCCGTCCTGCACGGCGCTTCTCAGGCCGTACTCGTAGGCGATGCCCTCGAACACGTTGCCGAGCCCCTTGCGGTCTGGCGTGGCGGTGAGCCCGAGCACCTTTGCGTCTGGATACTGCGCGAGCACCTTCTGATAGCTGTCCGAAACCGCGTGATGCGCCTCGTCCACGATCAAGGTCTTGAAGTCCGCAAGTCGCGGTCGATTCATGAGCGTCTGGACGCTGCCGACCGTGATTGGGCGGATGTCGGTGATGGAACCCTTGACCTTGCCCGCGTCGCCGAACGTGGAGCGGGCCTGCTCTATCAGCTCGTCGCGGTGCGCAAGGAAGAGGACCGACCCCTGTTGAAGCCGGTCCTCGATGATGTGCTTCGCGGTCAGGGTCTTGCCGCACCCTGTCATCATGACCAGAAGCTCGCGGTCCCACTCTCTCCAATGCTCGTGAACGGCCTTGACCGCCTCCTGCTGGTAGGGGCGAAGTACCCTAGTAGCCATATCCGTAGTTGGGCTGCGGCTGAGGCTGCGGCTGAGGCTGCTGTGGCTCCATGAACGGCAGGTTGTCGTTCATGCCGGCCTGCGGCGCAACGTCGGGGGCATAGAACTCCTCGATGCGCGCGTAGAGGTTGCCGTTGCCGCCGACCTGCTGCTGCACCTTGCAGGTGCCGACCTTGCCGATGCACTGGTCGAAGTCAAGCCGGAACTCGTCGCCGCGCTTGCCGATGCCGCACGCGATGAAGAAGCTGGTGATTACGAACTTGAGCCGCGCGAGCAGCTTGAAGTGCTCGACTTTCTGGCCGTAGACCACGTTGCCGAACTCGTCGCGATACGGGATGAGCAGGGTAACGTCAACCTGCTTGCACGCGGGAATCTTGCTCGACTCGTCGCGCGGCTGGAACATCGACACGTTCCAGCTCTTGACCATGAAGCGGTAGTCCCCATCTGGAGCCATGAAAGAGGGCTCGTCCTTGATAGTCTGCCCAAGCTCCAGCATCTGCTCGTCTGCCATTACACTACCTCCAAAATACGCGGTTTCCTTATGACCTTGGTGAGGCGGCACCATTCGCACGCGCCGCACCTCTCAGGCTTCTCCTCGCCGTTCTTGAGTGCCGCCATGCGGTCGAGCGCTGACGGCGTGATGCGCTCCATGGCCTCGTCAAGCCTGTCCTGCGGCACCTGTATGAGGTCTATGTCGCACGGCACCTGCTTCGAGAGCGCGGCGATGTAGAACGGCCACCTGTTGCCCGTGAGCTGGTACACCAGCTCCTGGTAGATGGCGCCCTGCAGGTCGTATCCCCACCAGCTGATGAAGTCCCAATAGCCCTCGTTGAAGTAGCGCCTGTTGACGTTCTCGACGGTCTTGAGGTCGGTGATGAAGCCGTCACCGAGCACGTCGATGCGGCCCTTGAACTTGTGACCGTGGATCTCGCCCGTCACGACCTTCTGGCGCTCGCCCGTCAGCGCCTTCATGAAGATGCCTCCGTTGTCGGCGTCTGCGTAGGCCCGCGCTATCATGTCGTCCGCCGTGCGGTACTCGAACTTGAGCTGACCCTTGGTGGGGCCGCGCGAGCTGATCATCTCGGGATGGGCCTCGCGGAACTCGTGCTGCTCCTGCTCGGTGCCGGTGAGCATCACGTCCACGTAGCTGCCGATGGTGAGCGCCTTGTTGTCAGCTCGGACGAACTGACCACTGAGCTCGGCTAACGCCCGCTCCTCGCAGCCATGGATTCCAGGCGTGCCGATAAAAGCCTTGAGCTGCGACGCGCTCATGTACTCGTAGTTGGCGTCGGGGCTGTAGTAGTCGTCAATCATTTGCACACCACACTTCCGGTTGGCCTGAACACTACGCAGTTGTCGTAGTATTCAACGGAGAGCTCAATACGTATCGCGTCATCACCAAACATCTTCTTTAGTTTTGGGCGCGCAGAAGCAATAGACATTTGGCGAGTCTTTGCGGACTTGTTTTTCTTCGCTGCGATTGTGAGGGTGTTGCCGCGAGCGTCTGGCACTATGGCGAAAACTCTCGCCTGCTCATTGATCATGAACTTAAATTGCTCTTCGTCCCCAAACACACACCTAATAAGTTCGCGCACGTCATCACTGACTACAAGATACGTATAGGAGGAATCCTTCTTTTTTCGACCATCGCTATAGCCGGTGATACGGATGTATGCATCTATATCTCTTGCTGCGTGTTCCCTCCCGCCCCTCATGCTAGTAAACGACTCAAAACTATCGAGGTTGTATGGGCACTTTTTGTCACTCGTCTCCAAAGGGGTTGTCAACCTCGCTCACCTCCACTTCCTGCACATCCTCGGCCTGCATGATGCGGGCCTGCTCCACGTTCTCCATGTCGAGGTCGATGCCCTTGCACAGGCGACGAATGCACGACTTGAGGTACATCTGGTCGGGGAAGAACTTCCATGCGGTGCCACTCTGCGCCTTGCTCATGCGCTTCACGGCATCCAGCTGGCTCTTGCTCATGGTCTCGACCTTGATGCCGCCGTCGTAGAACTGCGCAACGGCGAACGCGCCGGCAATGGCGCCCTCGTTGAAGGGCTTCGGCTTGAATCGGACGAACTCGTGGCCGTCCTCAACGCCGCTCTCGAACTCGTCCCCGTCGCGAACGATGTGCGCGTACACGTCGATGAGCGGACGCTTGGAGAACTTCTTCGCCAGCTTGACCATGCCCGTGTAGCTCGGCATGAACTGGACGGTCTGGCCGTAGGGTATCGCGTAGCACTCCTTGTTGAAGAAGTCCAAGCCGAGGTACGCGCCCTTGAGCAGCGCCGGCACCAGCTTCGCCTGCGGCATGCGCGAAAGCTGCTCGTTCTCCTGCACGAGCGCGACGGTGTTCTGGATGAACCTCGCGCGGTTGAAGTCGGGCGGCAGCGCGTCCATGACGCTCGGGCGCTCCAGTTCGGACGAGAGCACCATCCCAAGCTCCTCGTTCATTAGAGCAGCACCTCCTTGAAGAACATGGCTGCGAACGACAGGGTGAGGGCATCATCATGAGGATCGAGCTCGTCATCCATCTTGTCTAGCACGTAGCACGTATGGAGCACCCCCACCGAAAGGCCGGCAAGGAGCTCCTTGTTGTCTTTCGACTCATTTGCCATGTCGGCCAGCTCGCAGTACAGCTTTTCCAGATACTCGATTGCCTCTTTACGTTTCATAACCTCTATCCCTCCTTCGGGAAGTCGAACCACTTATAGATAGGCTCTTTGGGGTTGTCGCCCCAGACGCGGACGCTCGTGTAGGGGTTGTTGTCCTCCACGTCGGCGTGGACGGTGATGCTCTTGACCTCGCCACGGCAGAACTCGAGGCACAGCTTCGCCATAATGCAAAGCAGCTCCTGCTTGTTCTTGTCGTCCACTACGCCACCTCCTCCCACGTGAAGCGACCCTTGCCACTGTTTCGCCACTGGCCCAACCCCTTGAACTGCCCGTAGTCCAGCCACTCACGCACGTACTTGAAGTCGTTCGGGTCCATGCACACAACCTTGAACTCGACCCACGTGCCGTCTGGCGCCTCCTCGCTGTGTGCGAGAGCCACGCGCTCGCCCTGCATCGTCTGCGCGCGGAGGGGCCGCTGGCAGTCCGTCTCGTTGAGGTCGAGGTCGAGCGGCATGTAGAGCGGGATTATCTCGTCGTCTTGCGGCATGTCGCCGTAGACGAAGATGTAGTTGTCCACGCGCTTGAGGTAGGCGGTCAGCTTACTCGTGAGCGAGCCAGGCACCTTCTTGAGCGCTCTCGCCGCCTCCTTCATAAAGCCCTTCACCTGATATGACTTGATGTAGGGCGTGCCGTCCTCCATCTTGTAGAAGACCGTCTTGCCCTTTTCCTCCACGGCCTCCACTCCGAGGGCCGCAATCTCCTCTTCCATGGTCTTTGCGTCGGGCGCCTTGGACGCCACGAAGCGGCTGTGAATCTCGGGGTCGCTCGGCTTGGTGCCCAGAACCGGCTTGAGGAACGTGAGCCGAACCTTCATGCTCGGCAGATTGTGAATGTCAAATGCCATCGTGTGAATCCCTTCTGATTGTTGAAAAGTAAGCGTGCGCTGCCCGTCAGAGCAGCGCCCCGCTTTGCCCTCGCTGGGCGGTGCTCGGCTTAGCCACCGCGCTGCATCGCCCTGCTTCGCGTTGCCCTTGCGTGACATAGCGGCGCATTGCCATCACTGTGCGCTGCGCCGCCCCGCTTTGCCTTGCCTTCGCGGGACGGGGCTTTGCATTGCCCATGCCGAACTGCGCTTTGCTTGGCCTCTGCTTGGTGGCGCTACGCACAGCCTTGCCTTCGCCGCGCACGTCCACGCCCCGCACTGCCCCTGCACTGCAAAACTACGCCTTGCCCCTGCCGTGCATGACCACCCATTGCCCGAGCGTTTCTGCGCACTGCATGGCCCCAGCATCACCGAGCTACGCATTGCCCCTGCCGGTCAGCGCATCGCTGTACGAAGCCAACGCGATTCGGTGCTTTGCTACGCCTCTGCACAGCAGCTCTATGCGATGCCTACGCGTGGCCGTGCCAAGCTATGCCCTTGCCCTGCGTAACAGAACCGTGCCGTCACTGAGCAGAACTTTGCCGGTGCTTAGCAACGCCATGCTCCGCCCATGCGACGCTATGCCTAGCCCTCGCACGTGGGCAGCATGCTGGTCAAATTTGCGCTGCGGTCGCATGCGTCGATGGACCCTGCGATACCGAACGCCAGCAGCAGGCCGACGATCACAGCTGCCATCTTCAGCGCCCTCAATGCCCGCTCGCGCCTGTGGATGCGCTGCATCCTGTGCCGCTCTGCGCGGATTGCCGCGAAGTCGGTCATGATGCCTCCCATGCCTCGTTGACCCACTTGTCGAAGTCGCAGCGACGCACCTTCCACCCGCGCTTTGCCCCTGCGGGCCTGCGTGCGGGAAGTGCGCCGTCGCGTATGGCGTCGTAGACGCGGTGCACGTCGATGTGGTGCTCGCCCGCCAGCTCGCGAACGCCGCACCACGTCTCTATGACCGGCTTCGCGTAGCGCACGCGGGCAACGTCCGCGCGGACGTAGGCGATGCCGTTGATGGTCACCTCGTCGCCCAGCTCCATTTGTGTCTCCCCTTTCTGATAGAATCGGAGTGTCACCTCCCTTGCGTGTGACACCTTCTGATGGCCCGTGTTCGCCTTGCCCTGCGGACTCGGGCCGCTTGCTTTTCCGCGAGCGCCCCGCGCGACGCACGCGTCACGTCCGCATCGCGCACCCGCTGTCGGAAGTGGCGGGCTGGTACCACGCGGGCTTTGAGAGGTCGTCCCGCGCGCCCTGCACTCCGTTGCATGGGTCCGGCACGTGATAGAGATGCCGTCGCGGGGAAGACCACCCCGTCACCCATGGCGTGCGCCGCGCGTGACGCTCGCAGATGCGAGTACGAGTTTCTCGTACTCTGTCGGCATGGCTAATCGAGCGCCAGCAGGTACGTGACGCTCTTGCCGTAGAGGTGGGACATGTCCACCAGCTTGTCAGCGTCTGGCGAGGTGTCGCCGCGCTCCCAATTGAAGAGGGTCGTGATGCTCACGCCCAGCTCGGCAGCAGCCCTCTCCGCCTTGATGTCCGCCTGCTCGCGGGCCTTGCGATAGTTCTGATCGTACATTCATCCTCCTAACATGCTTCCCTGCGCGCTGTTGCGCGTCTACTGTTAGATACCCAAGTTCTCGACAGCCTGCAGGCGCTCTCCCAGCCATCTGACCACTGGCACCGCGAAGCTGTTGCCCAATGCCTTGTAGCGGTTGCCGTCCGTGGTCTGGCGCTTCTTGCCTTTGCTGTCCGTCCATTCGCCTATGTCGGTCCACCCGTCCGGAAATCCCTGCAAGCGCTCGCACTCGGTGGGAGTCAGACGGCGCACAACGTAGCTGTCGGCGCTTGGCTGAAACAGCGTCTGGTCCTGCGTGGCCGCGACGGTGAACGTAACCTCCTCGCTCGCCAGAGCGCCCTTGCCGGCTGTGCCGACCTTACCGTCGTGCTTCATGTAGGTGTCTGCCCCCCCTCGTACCTTGAGTACGACCGCCTCTGGCCCCGTCGTGTCAACGGTGTGCGCCAGCTCCTCGGTGACTCCGCTGCCGTTTGCTCCCGTGTTCGCGGTGCGAACGGCGATGGCAGGCGGCTTTTCAGTCACAAGCGTCGGTGTAGTTCCGTCATCATATGCAGGCATGCTTCGAGCCGCCCCCCCCGCGTTCCATTTGAAGGCTATTGGTCTGTCTTGCAAACAATTACCTTCCCTTCTCCGACATACTGCGTGCCCACGCCCTTGTGGTCACGTGCGCACAGTGCGCCGATCACGTCGTCTCCGTTAGACGTAACGCAACGAACGGCTGACCCCCCCCGACCTTCAACGAGCCGGAGAGGTTTTCGTCAATTGCCGCCCTGCAGTTGTCATCGGCCATGCAAATCGGGTCAGGGCCACTCCCGTCTCGGGTCGAGCAGGAGCCTGCCGCCGCTGACGGATTGGTTGTCGATGAACTGCTTGCTTCCGTCTGTTGCGCAGAGGGATGGGAACACGTCTTCCCCATTGCTAGTACAGGCGCGCCCTTCTGCATGCGCGCTGTCAGAGTTGGCGTTACCCCCCCCTCGCCGATCTCGGCATGGGAGTGGTCGCTTGCCATGACGATGGGCTGGATGCTTGCGGAGTCATTCGGCTCCGCCACAAGCGTCTCGTTCTTGTAGTTGCCCCAACGCTGTGCTGCCAGCGCACCCGATATAGACCCGTCTCCGCCTATGAGCCGCACCTTGTCATGCTGGTTTTGGGCGAAGGCTAGACCCCCCCCCTGAGCCCGCAGGGCCGCTTCGAGCATCGGCGGCAAGGGCTTCCCTCTTCTCTTTGCTCGACGTAGTATTCCCTGACACGCTTTCGGGCTCAAAGAGTACCGCTGCAGCCGCTCCGCCCCCCCCCTCCAGCACGTCCGACAAGAAAGACACGGCGGCGTCGCTGGGCCACTCCGAAGAACTGAGCGTCCAGAACTCGCCATGCCATCCCATACCCGAGTTCATCCATCTCCCGGAGGAGGGTGCCAAAGGCTCGTCCCCTGTCCTGCGACAACGCTCCGGGGACGTTTTCCCAAAGGAACCACCTTGGCTCAATCTCTGCAACAGCTCGTACGTATTCGAGCATGAGCTGACCTCGCACATCCATGAGTCCTTGTCGCTTTCCTGCAATGGAGAAGGCTTGGCAGG
>Ga0326513_10001359_pt1 | contig 19380 bp, 29 predicted proteins | sample 2_2465_0518_D_FD_203654 | JGI IMG/M metagenome (GOLD analysis project Ga0326513, IMG submission 203654) | Bovine rumen microbial communities from UC Davis, California, United States - 2_2465_0518 | ecosystem: Host-associated > Mammals > Digestive system > Stomach > Rumen | place: USA... | reverse complement strand
CCGTCTTGCCGTTGTGAACATTCTTGAGAGTCATCTTGACATCACCCTTCAAGATGGGGAAGTCTCTCCCTTTGAAGTCGAGGGACTTCAGTCTGTCAGTTACATTCATTTGTCTTTCCTCCTGTTTTGAATTGAAAAAGCGACCCCGAAGAGTCGCTTGTTGATGGTCGTGTGTGATTCTGTTCAATTCCTATTTTGGTGAATTGCGTAAAAGGTATTGTAAACTTGTTATCATACCCTTGCAAATTTACCAACAGATTTTGTGTTGATAATTTCAAAACCGCTTATTATGCTTTGTCCTCGGTCAAGTCCTTGTAAACCTCGTCGGCATAATCACCAATTAAAACCTTGATAACCTTGTTATTGCCGTTGGGTAGTTTTTCCTCAAGGTCAACGACCGTCAAACCGTGCAAATTGTTATCAGTATCAAAAATAACAAGTAATTGTTTTTTCATTTTCAAAACCTCCGTGAAATTTTGAAATTAGACTAAAACATTTTGAAAGTTATTTCAATTTGTACCGCCTTAATCATTCGTGAAATAAACAAGTTGACCACCGATAATTGCACCGCTTGAAATGGCATTGTTATTCCACCATTGTATTTTCCCGTCAGTCGCAAAGATTTTACATTCATACATCAAGTTATTTGAACTTGAATGTAAAAAGAATTGAATATCAGAAACGGGCTTTTTTGACATTGTGCAAAGCAAAGCATATAAAGCGGTTGAACTTGTTAGCGACAAATTAAGATTTACCACAACAAGTTTATTTTGTTTACTTGCATTACTCTGATATAGATTTGCTATTGCACCGCTTGTAGATATGCTAACCGTTTCAAGTTTGTTCACCTCATTCACCGCCCCGACCAAAGAAGATTTGTCCGTGGTAGTGAGTTGCGAGAGGTCGCCGATGAGCGACTGAACAGTCGTTGCAGTCCACTTTGTGGCATCCCATGCCCCTGTCGTGTTGTTTGTCGTACAGATATACAGAGTGTTCTTGTATATAACGACATCGCCCTTGTCGTAGGTCTGTGTGGCATCGTACTCGTCCGCAACATTCTTGTCTTTTGCGGTCTCCTTGATTGCTCCCAAGGTCGTTTTGTCCGTGAAGTCGGCAAGGTCTGTCGTGTATTCGATGTCCGTGTTCACCTTTTCTCCAAGGTCTGTCATGGATGCCTTCAACGAAGTATAACCCGAAGGGGCAAGTGCATTGACTTGGGAGACCTCGACAAGGTCTCCATTGTTCAATGCGGAAACTTGGGTCAGTTCCGAGATTTTTATATCAGCCATAATGTCCTCCTGTTATTCTGTGATTCTTCTGTTGCCGTCTTCCGTGACTCGGTTGTTCTCGTCTTCTGTGATTCTGTCGAAGATGCCCGAATCCATGTAGATAGTCACCGACTCCGAGAAGCCTTGTGACGGATAATCAAAGTCGAATAGACCAATGTTGTCTGATGCGGTCTCTTTGTCGTTGTCGATGTCGTGTGTGAGAATCGCAGAATCGGAGAAAGTTCCGACCGCAATTCCATGAACCACAAACAGAGGGATCTCTTCCGAAACCTCGATGAGACCAAGGAAGGAATCCGCACCGACAAGACCCTGTCCTGTCAGACAGATGTGGACATTGTCGATTCCGATGTCAGCAGATCCACCGACACACTCAAGAGTCACAGTCCACTCGTTACGGAGACCGCCTGTGATTCCCTTCAAGAAGTAGTTGTAGTCCAGAGTGTGGACTCCGCTCTCTCCTATCGTCATGATGGGAGTGTAGGCTTCCTCTTCTCCGTTCAAGTAATAGTGAACGATGACTTGCATCGGTTCGGACTCGTCATCAAGAGTGAAGTCCGCTTGTATTTCGTGCCACATCGTGACTGTTGTTGTCTCTAATGTGGCAAAGTAGAACGAACCGATGATTTCTTCGTCCGTGATGTCCTCAATCTCTGCTACATTCGAGAATGTATAATACTGAATCGACTTTGAGTCCGTTCTTGAGAGAAGTCCGGCTATGTTCTTGTCGGTCGCAGATTGAGCAGAACGGAGATTCGGGTTCTCTCCATAACATGACATCTTGACTGTCTTGTTATAAGTCCAAGACAGGGACATCACCGCTCCGACAGAGCTTCCTCCAGAATAGTCGTTCGATAGTGTGATGACATCTCCAAGGTCTAAAGCCACAAAAGCGGGAAGACCACTCGCATCAAAAGGAGTGTAGATCATCAGCTTCAACTGTTCGATGATGCTCTCAATTCTCGCTCTGATGGTCTGACTCGTTCCATACTGAAGGAAAGGTTGTGAACCGAGATTCATCGTCAGTCCCTGTCCGTCTCCGACATACTTTGTTGTCTGACTGATGAGGTCTGTGTACTGAATCGTGTCGTAGTATGTTGTGAAGTCAGAGAAGGTCGTTCCCGACATTCTCCTGTTCTTCGGGAAGGTCAGAATGGAAGTGTCATCAAAGGTCTGAAGTCTCCATGTTCCGTCTCTGTTTGCCGTAGCAAAACCGCCTATGAATTCAGCAAGAGCAGACAACAGGTCCCGATATGTGGTCATGTTGTTTTCTGCGAAGGGAGAGATGATGTCCTCTCCGTTCGGGAGAAGGTCACACTCCGCTTCGGTCATGCCGAAGACCGCTCCTGTCTCATGCTCTATATATTTGCAGAAGTCATACACCTTTCCCGATGACTGATTGATAGGCAAAGGCTTGTCCATCTTTGACAAACAGTCATAAGCCGTGATTGCTACCATTCCCGCTTGTGTCCACTTCGCATCTGCTATCGTGAACACTCCGACAGGAACGGATTCCGTTGTCTCGTCTTCGGGATCTATGACGAGGACATCAGACAGAGAGATTGTCTGTCCGAAATAGTCTCCCCTGTTCAAGATGTCCGACAGGAATGTCAGCTTCAGAACTCCGATGTTCACAGAACCGAGAGAGACCTTCTTGTCTGAACACTTGTTGGTATAGGAAACCCCGATGACATCTGCTTCCGTGAAAGCAGCCGAACCGACCAAGCCGGACAGATGATGAGTCTGCACTTGGTCGAACATCTTCGAGATGTAGTCCTGTGAAACTTGATACATATTTTAATACTCCGTGACTTTGACGGAACACTCAAAGAGTCCGTCTGTTCTTTCTATCCACTCCGAGTTCTGGACGAGACTCTCGTTGTAGTCTCTGACTCTGACTGTGTAGTTCGTCCCCATATATGTCATCGTGACGGATTCCTCAAGACACAAAGCCTTGAGGATGTTCTTCGTTGTCGATGTGAGATTGAACGAGAGTGACCAAGCCTTCTTTGAAGGTCTGACCATCACGACCAAGTCCGAACCCGCTTCCGAGACTTGGACATTCTCAAGTGTCTTGGAAGTCATGGTCGCAGAAACAGGATTCGGGAATATCGTGTTGTTGAATTTAAGGTAATTACCGATAGCCATTAGTGACCCCCTGTCTGATAGTTGTATCTGTCGAGAGCATCAACAACAACTGTGTCAATGAGATCCCCTCCGAGGTATATCGGGAAGACCCATGTCCCACCTTCTGTTCCTCTTGAGGTCAAAGCCTGTTCAAGACTTGCGAGACCGCTATCGGAGACAGGACTTGAGAACGGCTGAACCGCAACTTCTGCGGACATTCCGTCCCCGATGATGGAAGCCGTGTCATTCATGGCTCTTTCGAGGTTGTTTCTTTCGGACTCCATCGAGTCGATGAAGTTCTGAATCATGTCAGATCCCGATTCGTTGAAATCACTCAAGGGGCCTTTTTCGGGTTCGGAGAAGTGGAGATATGAGGAAACGGTTCCCGCCACATCTTCCGCCTTCTTCGCCAACTTGGAAGCATTGTCGGTCATTCCCTTGATGAAGTTGTTCACCAAGTCACCGCCCCAAGCGGTTGCACCTTGCACGATTCCCTCGAAAGCAGAACTGAAGTAGTTCAGCAGATTGTCCGCTCCTTCTCCTGTGATGTAGTCACCCATTGAGACAACAAGTTCAACGAGAGCTTCGATGATTGCTCCGATGATTTCGGGCATATTTCCGACTATTGCCGTTATCATCTCGAATCCTGCTTCGATGATGTCAGGTCTCGCATCCTCGCAGAGGAACTTGACCAGAGCGGTTATCAGTTCGGGGAGATAGCCGATGAGGACAGGGATGTACTCAAGTACACCTTCGGCAAGAGTGACCACAAGGGTCAAGGCTGCCGACAGAATCTGTCCCAAAGATCCACTCGAAAGCAGAGTGTCAACTATCGTCACGATGGCTTGAAGTGCAACTTGGACGAGAGTCGGGAGCGACTGTGTCAAGCCATTGAGAAGGGTCGTGATAATCAATGTCGCTGAAGTGATGATATTCTTCACCGATTCGGGCGAAAGCAGACTTGAAAGCAAAGTGTCGATAATGGTCAAAGCTCCGTCAACGAGCAAAGGGGCATACTCGACTATTGCATTGACAAGGGTCATGATGAGTTCGACCGCAAGTGGAATCACCACAGGCAAGAGCGAAATCAAAGAGTCGATTGCCGATGTCAGCAAAGTAGAAACCGCAGAGATTATCGGTTCTGCATCCTCCGAGATGGACGAAGCCACAGTCTCTATCAACGACCCGACTGTTGAGAGGATGTCGGGGACTATTGCCGTCAATGCCGGGACAAGAGCAGAAATGACCGACTGAACGACCTTCAGAATCTGCGGAACATACTTCTGAACGAGTGCGACCGCCTGTGGAGCAAACTGTTCGATGACTGCTCCGATGGCTTCTATGTCACCGCCTGTCTCCGCTAAAGCTCCCGAGAAGTCTCCCATCAGAGAGACCGCATCGTCTGACATCTCTGTCATGAGAGGAAGCAAGACCGCACCGAAGGTCTGCGAGACCGCTTGTGCCGTATTGTCCAACCTCTGGACATTGTCATCAAACGCACCGAAGGCTTCGAGAGTCTCCGTGTCCATGACATAACCGACATTCTTGGCTTCTTCTGCGAGGTCATAGAAAGCATCCGAACCCGCTTCAATGAGAGTGTTCAGTTCCTTGGAGTTCTTTCCGAACAATGCCATGGAAGCCGCATCTCTCTCGGTCTCGTTTGAAATCTGACCTAAAGCATCTATGGCTTCCCAAAATACTTCCTCGTTGTCCTTGAGTTCTCCGTTCGTGTCATAGATGGAGATTCCGAGGTCATCAAAAGCCTTTTGAGCGGACGAAGATCCGTCTCTCGCAGAGTCCATCGTTCTCAAGAGCTTGGTCATTGAGGTTGTGACTGTCTCTGTGTTGACATCAAGGAGTTCTGATGCGTAGTTCAGTTCTTGGAGAGTGTCGGTCGACAAGCCTGTCTGAACCGAGAGTGTCAAGAGTTCATCGGCTAACTGTGAAGTCGAGACTGTCGAGTCCACAAGGGCGGAACCGATTCCTACGAAAGCGGATGCGACAGCCGTTCCAACCGCTATTGCCGAAGCAATTACGGCTTCAAGTGAAGCAACCGCAATCTCTCCCGCAACCTTGGCTGCTTCGCCAAAGTCTTCCATCGACTCTCCAGAAGCTTCTGCCGACTCTCCTGTCTCTTCCAAAGCATCGGACGAACCCTCTGCTTCGCTTTCGAGACCGTTCAAGGCAGATTCCGTCTTGACGATTTCTGCCGTGAGTTGTGCATACTGTTCTTCGGTTATGTCTCCCCTTGCAAGTGCTTCGTTCGCATCGTTTGCAACTTGACCGAGGATCTCCAACTTCTCGTTGGTCTGCTCTATCTGCTTGTTCAGCAAGGATTCCTTTTGAGCGAGAAGGTCGACATTGGTCGGGTCGAGCTTCAAAGCCTTGTCGACATCACGAAGGGCAGAAGTTGTCTTTGAGATAGCAGAATTCGCCTGTTTGAGTGAATTGGTCAGTCCCGAAGTCTTTCCTTCGATGTCGACTGTGATTCCGAGAATCTTGTTTGCCATTACTCTCTCCTATCCGAACGCATTGTCAAAGTCGTTCTGTGTCGCAAGATAATTGTATTTTGCGTGGTCGTTTTGCCCCTCTATCAGAACATCAGAGACTTCTCCGTAGTCAAGATCCAAGAGTTCACGAAGGGAGAATCCCATCTGTTTACATCTCAAGAAGAAGACCGCAGAGTTGAATTCTCTGTCGAGGGGCCTGTTCAGTTTTTTGGTTTTGAATGAGTCTTTGCTCCGGCTGACCAAATGCTCATGACTTCGCCTGTCACATCCAAAAGGTCATCCTGTGAAATGGTCAAAAGCCAACCGAGATAGCTTTCCTCGTTCAAGACCTTGAAGAGGTCGTTCACCTTGTAGTTGGCTTCCGCATACATAATGTAGGCAAGTTTCGGAAGAGTCTCGTTCGAGAAGGTCTGTGTTGCCTTGAACGCATCAGAGTTCATCATGTTCTGCATGACTTCCAGAATCTCTTCCTGTGACTTGGTCGTGTCTTCCTTGACCTTGTCAACTTCTGCCTTGAGTCTCTGAATCTCCTTGAGATTCTTCGTGTAGGACGAGAGCTTGACGAGGATGTCTTCCCCGAAAGCTCTCTTGTATAGAATGTTGGTGGCTGCTGAAGACTTCAAAGCCACTTCTTTTTCGCCTAATTTAATTGTCTTTTCCATTGTTACAATCTCCTTTCCATAGAGAAAAAGGGAGACTCCCGAAGGAGTCCCCCATTGAATCAAGGTGTAAATGTGGGAACAGGGACAGCCGTGTACCATGCCGAAATGACTGCGGCTTCTGTTGACTCCTGTGTCTGGACATGGAGATAGCCGTCTGCATCTGCTCTCGGAATTGCGGTCAGAGACAGAGTCTCTGTCTGCGGTTCGATTGTACCGCCTTCGCCTGTTGTCTGTGATGCGATGTTCGGACGAGAACAAGAACACTTGTAGAGACAATGCTTCGTTGCTCTCTGGTCGCCATCGAATTCAAACATGAGTGCGAAATACTTCGTGGTCTTGAAATCGTCAGAAGCTTCAACGAGAATCTTGTCGTCATCTTCCTTGTAGGACAGAACATCCTTGAGGAAGTCCTCGTTCACTCTTGCGATTTCGAGGTCGCCCTCATAACCGCCCTGTCCGTATGAGACGAAGTAGTCGCTATTGTCTGCACGGAATACACTTCTATCAGCATTGGAACTCATAGAAAGGGAAACCGCACCCGCAAGAGCTTTGACATTACCATAGCTTGTGGTGACTTCTCCCGATGTGGAAACTGTCTCGGTAACCATGGCATAGTGAACATTCTTCAAGCCGTACTTTACCTTGTTTTCAGCCATTGTTTTTTCCTCCTGTTTATAGTAATTCATTAAGACGAGATTCAATCTCGGAAGACACCCAATCAGCCACAGGACGGATGTGTTCGATTTCGGGAGAGTTCCCGACAACAGTTCCGTTTCTGACTATTGGATGTCCGTATTCGAGAAGATGTGTGAGTTGCGGGTCTGTCTTGTTTCTGACCACTCCCGAAGCCTTCTGACTCTTCGTTCGTCTGCCGGATTCATAGACCCAACCTCTCTTGTATCTTCCCCTTTGTTTACCCTGTTCATTTTCGGGAGAGGTCTCTCGAAGTTTTCGGGCGGCTTCCTTGCCGACATCGTCAAAGATGGCTTGAACATTGTCATCGACAACAGTTCCGACCGCCATCAGTTCGTCTTGGATGGTCTTTGCAAGACTTCCGTACTTGCCCGAATCATTTCCTCCGAGAACAATCATGACTTGCTCGTTGCCACTTCTTCGATGTGCCATGAGTTAGTCCTCCGTGTCTTCGTCTCCCATGACCTCGAACTCGAACTCGACTTCCCAACAAGATTGAGAGTCGATATACTGTTCAGTCTTGACCCATGCTATGTCATTGTCGTTCAGAAGTTTCTTGATGTCCGACTCAAGCTTGAGATCCTTGTCGACTGTGTAGAGGTCGATTCGGAAGTTCCACTTCTCACAGAAGACCTTGTTGTCTGCCGTGAAATTGTCGGGTTGTTCTGAATGAATCGTGATGAACGGAAGCTTCGTTCCGTTCGGAGCATGGTCATAGAAGGAAGGAGTTGTCAGAGTGTTCAAGAGTTGAATTGCTTCAACTTGGTTCATCCTTCGTCCCTCCCCTCTCTTCCAAGTACAGTTCGAGCTTGTCGGAACCGTTGACCGCATAAGTACGATAGATGGAATATAACTTTCCGTTGTACTTGACGATGGGTTCGTCTCCATACTCGAAGTCATAGATTGTCGCTTTCAAGGACGGCTGAAGACCGATTCGTCCTCCCGCAAAGTATTCTGTCTGCGAGACAGAACCAATGTCGGCAAAGACTGTCTTCGTTGCCCTTGTCTTCTCGACAACTTGATTGAGACTGTCCTTCTCTGTGACAATCTCCACTAAGTCAATCGGGTAAACACTATTCTTCATCGGTCGCCACACTCCTATACTGTCCAGAGAGTGCCATCTTCGTCTTCATGTCGTTGTACGATGTGAAATACTTCTCATCGTTGAACCACTTATAGGAGACATAGGCGATGACCGCTCCAGTCTGCATCGGGTCAGCACTCGATGAATCAAAGGTCTTGATGTCAGCGGTTGCCGTCAAGTCCAAGATTGCTTCTTCGATGAGATCCGAAATCTGCGAATCGAGATTGTTGAAACTGACCCGAAGTGCCGTTTTCACCTTGTTCAAAAATGCCGTATCAACCGCCATAAACATCAACCCTTCTTTCTTGTGGTCTTCTTGGGGTCAGCCTTGACCGCCTTCTCGACCTTTTCCTTCTTTTCTTCGACAAGTTCCATGTACTCGGGACGGAAGTTCTGAACCTCGCAGACTTCGCCCTTCTTGTGGATTCCCTTGTCATCGAAGAAAGGTGCTTTGACTCTAACCTTCATTCGTTTTTCCTCCCGCATAAGCTCTGTAGAATGTCTCGTTGACGAGAATATGTCCCATGTGACCGCAACTGATGGAAGGGTCAAGGAGAATGTCAAAACCGCACTCTCTTGCCCTCCAACAGAAGGAGAGGTCTTCTCCGAAGCCGTTGATGGGTTCAAACCAATTCGTGAACTTTGATGCGACCTCAAACAGGACATCAGTCGAGACCAGAACGCACCCGAAACCGACACCGCCACATTTGACTGTGTCGGTCGGGAGCGGAAGGTCTGAATGTTTCCCTGTCTTTGGGTCGCAGTCATCGAAAGCTACAAGATGGTACGGAGGACTCCGTCTGAAATAAGCACCCGACACAATCGGAGCTTTGTGTGCCAAGAGTCGGAGCATCGTGTCCGGCTCGAAGGTCATATCGGAGTCGAACCACATTGTGTAGTCCGCATCCATCTCTAAAGCTTTCTTTGCCAACTTGTTCCTTGAGTCGTAAATGAGACTTCCGACTTGGAACATTATTGCAACTTCATGACCGCCCTTTTGGAGCATAGCGAGACTTTGTGCAAATCCCGCAGAAACCATGTCCATACATGGGACACAAACAAGTATTTTCGCCATAAGACATTCCCTTTCCGCTTAATAGCTTATGGTTTTATCACTTCTGGATCTTTGCGAATGAAGCGGGGCCGACAACCTCGACACCAACATACTGTCTGCCGACAATCTTTACCATGTCGGATTCAGCAAGAGAAAGGTCATCAAGCTTAATCTTGATTTCCTCTCCGTTCGGGAAGTTGGCAATCATGCCCTCTCCGAGGTCACCGACAATCGCATAAGTGTCGCCCGAAGAAGCAACTGCGAAAGCCTTGACTGTGTTGTTGAAGAGAACAGGAAGTCCCTCGAAGGGGTCATAGCCATAGCTACCCGCAGCCTGTACCGCCTTGAACGAAGCGAATGTTGCCTTGTTCATGATGATGACAGGGTCTGTCGCCTGGTCAGAGATGGAAGCAATAGCCTTTGCGATTGTGTCGAGTGCGATTGCGGAAGCCGTTACGACAGGGACACCAACATTGACGGAAGGAGTGTTTGTGGAAACGGTTCCACAAGCTTCAATCTTTGCGATGACTGTGTCTGCGAGTTTCTTCGCAATCTGATATACAAGCTCGTCATATACATATGTGAGGAACTCTGTGGAGTCGATAACCTCATCAGATACATAGATGAACTTCTTGATGTTGGAAGCTACGATGTTGACAGTTCCGAGAACAAGATTCTCTGCGGAAGCAGAAGAAGTTGTCTGACCCTCTGTGTGGATGAAAGCACCATCAGCAGAAATCTCGAAACCTACACGGAGATTGCCCTTGACATAGGTCTTCTTGATTCTTGCTACGATGCCTTCCTTCTCCCATGCGTTCTTGACGATGTCATAAACGATAGAAGCAACAGGGACATCACCGCTAACATTCTCTGTGAGAAGGGCACGGCACTCCTTGTCATCGCCTGTTCTGATGTAGTTTGCGAAAGCATCTCTATACTCGGGAGTTGCTACGATTTCCTTATTTGTCATTCTCTTTTCCTCCTTAATGACAGTTTCTATTGTGTCGATGTCAACCTTGCCCTCTGCGACCATCTCTCTGGTCTCCTTGGCTTCGGCTGCCATCTGCTTGAGTTCGTTCTTTCTCTCTTCGAGAGCATCGAGTTCGGTCTTGAGTTCAGCCATTCTTGTCTCGTCTGCACTCTCGACCTCCTTCTGAATCTCGGAAGCACGAACTTCGACTTCCTCGATTGTCATGTCTTTGATTTCAGTCATTTGTCTTTTCCTCCAAGATCCTTGAAATCTGTTCCTTGAGTGCCATCCGGCTCTCCTTTATTTCCGCTTCGTGAAGTCTCTCCGCTTCAAACCTTTCAATCTCTCCGTCTATAAGGTCTTTTGAACGAGCTGAAATATCTGTGTAGGGATTTGCGGGGAAGCTAACTGCCGATACATCGTAGAGCTTCCCGATTCCGAGAATGGTTCGAGTGACGATGATGTCTCCGTTCTCCATCTCTTCTTCTGTGTAGGAGTCCTTGCTGACAGTAAATGCGAAAGACATTCTGTCATAGAGACCCTTGTCGATGTCTTCATAGACCGACCTTGAGGATTCTGTCAGACCGAGGTCTGTCGTGGTCTTCAAGCCGTGTTCGTCCACTTCAAGCGACAGGGACCTGTTCCTCGTCCTTGCGTAGACTCTTCCTTCGTGGTCAATCTGGAAGATGACATCGGTCATGTCCGTGTCCTTGAAGGCTTCCTTGCTGACCATCTCTCTGACTACATATTTGCCGTCACGATAGAGTTCGTAGGCTTCCTCGAAGGTCGTTGCATAACCTTCGACAATGTAGTTCTTCTCCTCTCCCTCTCGGACTTCTCTCTTGCGAAGCTCCATGGAGCGGAATTCTCTGTTGGTATTACTCGGCATTTTCTTCTTCCTCCTGTTCCTGTTTGCTTGGATCTGCCGTGGGGTCAACGAAGTAGTATTCACCCCTTGCGATGAGTCGGTCACCGCCTTCAACAGGCGGGAGTTCCCAAATGTCTCTAATCTCGTTAATGGTCATCAGTCCTCTGTCTGCCATGTTGGACGAGATGTTCAGCTTGTCCGAGTTGGTCAAGAACTGAATCCTGTTTGCGGTCAGATAGAACGAATTTCCTGTGTTCTGCTCTATTGCCGTAAACAACATATTTGTCACGACCTCTGAAGCTTGAACGGCAAAGGGTTCGATTGCTCCCTCATAGAAAGCGGAAGCCTTGTCTCCTGTCAGTTCGTTCTTGATGGCTTCGGTCGACACACCGAAATACTTCTCGATGTTCGAGTTGATGAGAGACAACTGTTTCTCGTCAACTGTATACGGCTTGTAGTCAATCTGCTTCGGTTCACCAACAAGATTGGAGAACAGAAGGAGGAATCCCTCCTTGTCGTTCAAGTTGGCATCCTTGATTCTCTGTCTCTCCTTTGTTATGTCCTCGTCCTTGGCAAAGTTGTTCATCCTTGCCATGAACTTGAATGAGTTCGATTCAGAGATTGCTGACTTGATAGCCTGTTTATTAAGATCCAAAAGCGACAGAGTCGAGCGAAGTGCCGTGTTCGGGTCTCCGAAGATGTCATCCTTGTACTGATGCTTTGTAATGATTCCGCATCGGTCGAGTTCGATTGCAACCTTCTTGTTTCCGGCAAAGGTGTATCTCAAGAACTCCTTGCCCTTGTAGGTCACGACCTCGCAAGAGGAAGGAAGAACAGGGAACAGTCCGACAACAGAATCCATCTCGTCCAGAATCGGGACGATGATTGCATTGTTCTGCATCTCATAGATGGTTCTTGCTCTGTACCAAAACTGATACCATGTCTGATAATCGTTCGGACGAACCTTCAGCTTGGTTCGCATCTTCGCCTTCGCAGAGCCTGTCATCTCCATTTGGAGCTTTCCTGTGTTCCTTGCGAGAGTGTCAATCGCACTTCTGACTTGGTCAAATTCGTAGATTTCACCTTGCCATGTGTGGAAGACGGCAGAATATGCCGTTAGTGGAGACCATCTCTCCGCCCCGACAGGGTTTCTGTACTTCTTCGGAAACAGTTTCTCTAAAAGACCCATTTCTTCACTCCTTATTCGTTCTTCAACTGATGACCATATTCACCCGCCCATTTGTCTTTGACTATCAAGGCATCGAGCAAGGCAGCCACTCCGTCTATGTGACTGTTCTCGTTCAACTTCACAATCTTGACTCTCTTGGTCATCCTGTCCTTCTGAAGTGCCGTGTCGAGCAGATGGACTCTCAAGAGGGGATTGTTTCCTATCTTGAGTCGTTTCTCCTTCAACACTCCTTCAAGCTTGTTGATGGCGGGAGTCATGTTCCATCCTTGGAAGACATCGTCCATCAAGAACCCGCCATCGTTCTTCATCTGTTGCACAAGGTATTGGGAAGAATATCGGTCATAACCGACCACTAACGGCATGATTCGATAATCTTGAACCAACCTCATGAACCACATGAAGACATCGTTATAATCAACAAATCCTTCTCCCGACAGGGAGAGAACTCCTTGCTCTATCATTTCCCGATATGGGATGTCATCTCTTGCTATGGCTTCATCGAGCTTTTCAGCCGGAATCCAAAAGTGTGATATGACATACTCCACTTCGTTCCGTTCAATAACTACACAGGCAGAGGTCAAGTCCGTTGTCTGTGAAAGGTCTATTCCTCCGACTGCGTAGCTATTGAAGAAGTCTTCGGGGCATATCGGTTCGCTAACCGCACTATCGACAACCTTTGTCGCTAACCATGCCTGTTCTGAAGACTGTTTCACACAACAGTATTTTGTGAGGAACTCCGCCTTCTTCGACAGAGATCCTTCCGCAACCGCTATCTCTTCGAGCATATAGTCCACCGAAACCGAAACACCCAAGTTCGGATTCGACTTCGCAAGCTCGTTGATGTCGTTCCACTTCTCTTCGTCATCTATCATGTAGAAGACAGGGAGAAGTCTCTTTTCCTTTGAGTCTCCAAGAAGGAATCTCGTTCCCCTCTTGAAGAGTTCGTCATAGATTCCTTCGTTGACATAACCCGATGTCGTGCAAGACAGAATCATCGGCTGCCTTCGAGATCCGAGAGCGGACTTCATAACTTCATATTGTTTCTTTCCCGCATCTCCGACCCAAGAAGCTATCTCGTCACAAACTACAAGATGCGGATTGAATCCGTCCGACTTCTTGGCATTGAACGCAATCTTCTTGATGATTGTGTTCGACTCTTCGATGTAGAAATCTGCTTTTCGGCCCCTCGCAACTATCTTCGACCGAGTGTCTTCTTCTGCTTGGCACATCTGCCAAAAACAGGAATAGACAATCTCCGCCTGTTCGAGCTTCGGGGCAAGACAGTAAATCTCCGCTCCGTACTCTCCATCGAGGAAAGCGACATAGTCCATGATTGCGGAAGCAAAGAGTGACTTGCCGTTCTTCCTTGCGACCAACAGGACTATCTCTCTGAATTGTCGGTTTCCGTAATCATCAACGATTCCGAAGATGACGGAGACCAAAGCCTTCTGCCAAAGTTCCAACTTTAGAAGGTCGTTCCTTCCCTTGGAGTGATGGCAATAGTTCTCGATGTACTTGATTGCCCTGTCAGCTTTCTTCGGCACAAAATAAAAGGACTTGTTCTCAAGTCCCTTCACGATGTATTCATACAGAAGCAAGATCCACCGACCGACAACTATCGAACCCTCTTTGATGGCTTGATAGTATTCTCTAATGTAGTCAGTCATCTAACTTGCTGAATCCGCTCTTGACCTCTTGTGCCGGAAGAAGTTCGTCAAGCTTCTTGATTATTGACAGATAACTCTTGTCTCGAATCGCAAAGATTTTCGATTCGGGTCTTTCCCTTGGGAATGTGACTCCATCATATTTCTGTTGGAACATCTCCGTGTTGCCGTTCTTCTGGAGGTCTTCCCACAAGTCATCAAGCGAAACCCGAAGTCGGGCGGCTTGAACTATCAGTCCGTCCACAAGCTTCCGTTTGTTTTTGGGTATATTCTGATAGAGTTCGCTCAATCTGTCGTATTCTGCCTGTTCTCGACTCTTTGCGGTCGATTTCGTCTTTTTTGTTGCCATTTCGCCACTTCCTTTCATTTGTGCGACCCTTGGTCTAAAATTACCTTGTGTGTCGTTAACTACCCCCATGCACCGTTGAGTCCGAGGTCGGTTTTCGTAATCGTGACAAGGGGGGATTGCATACTGTGAATAATTATGCACTCGTCACAAGTTCGCCATCGACAAATTTCCATCGTCTGGTCTGCTTCGTTCTGCCGTGTTCCTCGTTGTGACAGGCAAGACAGAGAGCTTCGAGATTGTCGAAGCCATACATCAGTTCGGGATCTCCGAATGTTTCTGATGTCAGATAGACCTTGTGGTGAACTATCTTTGCGGGTTCGTAGATTCCTTTTGCCAAGCATCGTTCGCACAAGTGATTGACCTTCTCAAGGTAAACCTCTTTGCATCTCTTCCACTCGGTCGACTCATAGAACCTTCTGTCGATTGACCTTGCCATCCTGTTTTCCTCCAAAGAAAAAGAGAGACCGCTCACAGTCAGTCTCTCTTATGAAAGGAAGTCTGAAATATGGCAGAACCATAATCACACACTTTCATATTATTATAATTTCAGTTCGGTTCGTTCCGCTCCTTCATCAGAAGTCCTTGAACTCGGTTATGAATTCCGAATAGTCCTTCTTGGTAAACGGAATCTCGGACAAGTCGATGTCGTACTCGTCTGCCAACTTCTCGGCAAGGTCGACTTGTGCCTGTGTCGGTTCTTCGTCCATAGTGTCATCCTCCTTCTTGATTAGTCCGGCAGCTTCGAGTTCTTTTGCGTGGATCTCCTGTCTCCTTCTGATTCCCGCCAAGTCCGAGAGATTCAGATAAATCATGACTTCCCCACCTTCCTTTCTGCGATTGCTCTCTTGACCTTGTCAGTCAGCCATGCCGGAGCTTCCGTCCATTCGTCAATCATGACCTCAAGTGTGCGAGTCTTGACATAAGAGTCTGCGTTCTTCCACATAGCTTTGAACTGTGGACTGAAGAGGAAAGGATAGTCCTTCACTAATGCTTCAAGCTTCGTTGTGTCGGGATATGCCAACATCGCATCGTTTCGGTCTTTGATGTATGTTCCTATCGTTACCTTCATGTTTCCTCTCCTTCCTCCTTGTCGTGTTCCTTCTTGAGTTCGCAGTTCTCGCAGTCTCCATAACACTCTTCCTCGGAACATTCCTCGAAGAGTTGGTCGAACTCTTCTCCTTCTTCGCATCCACATTCGGGACAGACAGGATAGTTTTCAAAGTGCTTTCAATACGGACTCGAATCTATGAGGACTGACTTCGTGGGAGCATCTTCGGGGTCGTACACATAATCACAATTACAACATTTGATTCTAATATTCATCAAGATTCACCTCTCCTTCTGGAATGAATGGATAGACAGCAGACAGAGCTTTGTTCCGAAGTTCATAGACTTGGGTCTTCTCATAGTGATAGTCCTTGCCGATGTCCTTCCAAGATTTCCTGTTGATGTACCATGCTTTGAGGATTCCTCGGAAGAGAGCATTGTCGACTTGACGGATGACCGCATCGGTTCTTTGGATCTCTCGGAGGTATTCCTCAATCTGCTTGTCTATCTCTGCGGACAGGATTGTATATTCGATGAACTTGCTCTCGGAAGTGTTCGAGTCGGTCTTGTTCGGGATGTGGTTAGCATCATAGACACCGACTCCCCACTCGTTCAGCTTGTCACGAAGTGCGACATCCTCTCCGATTTCCTTGTCCTTTCCCCACATCCTCGAAAGCCAAATGTGGGAATAGAGTTCATTTGTCTTCATGGTCTGTCTCCTAACTCTTCCCATTGAACGAAGATTGATGCCTTCTCTCCATAGGTCTTTCTGACTCGGAGGTCAACAATGAATGAGTCATCCTTGAAGAACCCTTCCTTGACCATTTGGTCGATGAAAGCCTTCGGATAGTTGTCGACATCCGGCTTCGTGACCTTCCATGTCCCCCACAACCTCTTCGGAGAAGTGATGCTGAAGACAAACCACAGATTGAGTCGAATCGGCTTCTCCGAAGGAGTCTTCGGTCTGTGAGGTCTCAAGGCATAGGCGAAGGTCTGTTCAAGGCTTGAGAGCTTCTTGTCCTTGAAGTAGTGTCCTGTCCTGGAGTTGAACCGCTTCTGTTGTGCCGTTCCCCTTGGGAGTCCTCCCTCAAATGTCAAAAGGAATTCATTCTTCATGCGTTACACCTCGAACGGAAGATTGGAAGGGTCGATTGGTTCTTCCTTCTTGGGAATCGGAATCTCCTTCATCGGGTTCTTGGGAGCGGTCGGAGCTTTCTCTGCTTCTGTCTTCCTCGACAGGACGAATCCCACTTCACCCACAAGGATGTAGACATCAGAGACCTTCGTGCCGTCCTGTTTCTCATAGGACTCGGTCTGAAGCTTCCCTGTTATCTCCACAGGGTCTCCCTTGTGGAAATACTTTGAGATGAACTCTGCCGTCCCCTTCCATGCCTTGATGTTGAAGAAGTCGGTTGTCTTGTCCTTGTCGTTCCTTGAGACCGCAATTCTGGTCGAGAGGACACTTGTCCCGCTCTGTGTGGTCTTGAGTTCGGGTTCATAGACTAATCTGCCTGTCACATTTACTTGATTCATTCTCTTTCTCCTTTATCTGTTTGTCGTGAATGACCTTGAGTGATACAAGGTCTCCTATGAGTTCGTCCTTCGTTCCCTTGCCGAACCATATCTTGTCGAGAAGGATCTTGTATCTCTCGTCAAAGTCCATTCGGGAACACTCCTTTCATCCGCTCCATCATTTCGGGATTCTTGTCGTAGAAGTCACCGAGTGCATCCTCGTTCGGTTCGCATCCGAAGCCTATCCACTCGCAGAAGGCATCAAGCCATTCATTCAGTTTCTCGTCCTCGATGGGTTCTGCTCCAGAGATGGAAGTCAGCCGTGCCGGACTCTTGGGTTCTTCCGCATATGCGACCGAAGCTCTGACGATGTTCTTTCTGATGTCTGCGGGATTCGGGAAGAACGGAGAGGTCTCCATGTGGAGTCTGGCTGCCTTGTAGACCTCTTCTGCCGTAAACGCACCAAGAGTCAGTTCCCAAGAGTCAACAAGTGTCTTCGCATCCGAAGGACTGATTCTCTTCTGATAGTTCTTTGACAGAATCTTCAATAGGTTTGCTATCTCTTCTCGGTTCATATCAGACCTTCCTTTCTCTCTTCTCTAATCAGCTTGTCGAATGGGTCTTCTTCTTGGATGGGACCTGTCCTCGGTCTGTCCTTCTTCTGTCGCTTCTCCCAAGTGATGACGGCAGACTTCCAATCCTTCATCGGGTTCTTGCCGACCTTCCATCCCTTGGAGTTATAGAAAGCAACAAATGCTTCGGGATCTATGGAGTTGTTTCTCTCGGAACAATAAGCGGAAACCTCTTCGACTGTCGGAGGAACAAATACTTTCTTTTTACCTTTAGTACTTGTTATATTTAGTACTTGTTTATTATTAGTATTTGTTATGCGTTCAGTTTTTCCGTGTTCGGTCAAACCGTGTTCCGTTCCACCGAATTCCGTTTCACCGAACACGGCTAAATTAGAACACGGCTTTTCGTAGATTTCCCAATCACAGTCTCCGAAGTGTCCCCTCTTCCCTCGTCCTTGCGACAGAGTGACATATCCTCGATTTTTGAGTTCTTGAACTCTGGCATTGACCGCACCGACAGACAGACCGAGACAGGAAGCGAGACCCTTCATGCTGAACTTCCAATCGTCTTTGCACGAAAGCATATAGAGCAGAAGGATCTTCGCTCCGTCCGACAAAGCAGAATCAGACAGAACCTCGTTCGAGATTATCGTATAGTTGTCTGTGTGCTCTGCTCTGTGAATCATCCTGTTATCAGTCCCTTCGTGTACTCGATTGCATCCTTGAAGACCTCGTCCGTGCTTGAGTTGTTGATTCCGCAAGTCTGACAGATAGCTTTCCCATCAAGACCGAAATCAACGAACAGGGACAGAAGAGCTTGCCTTGGAGTTAAATCGTCATACTTGGAGAAGTCCGGCTTGGTCTGTTCGTGATACTCGTCCGAGTCCGCATCCTTCGTGTCATCCAACAGGAGCAGACCAGAGAGAGCATACTTCCTCGCATAGGATGAAGCAGCCCCTGTGACTTGTGCATCGTCCATCCCCTTCTTTGTGACCGCTTCTCTCGCCCATCCGACCGAACAGATTTCTTCTTCTGACTCGACATCAAGGATTGATGCAACCGCCTTGACATAGACCCTGTCGAGGACTCCGACAACCTCGTCAGAGATGCGGAACATGACCTTGTACTTCTTCTCGAACGGCTTCAAGGCTTCAAGGATGCCTTCTGCGTTCCTATAATTGTAGTTTCCAAAGGAATTGTGGAGATTCTTCGGGGCCTTGAGTTCAACTTGGATCTTCTGAAGCTTCTCTTTGAGATTCATCTTCTCGTCTGCCATAATCACAACCTCCCAAGACACTTCAACATGGATTCACCGAAAGCTATTGCCGAGTTCGCCATCTCAAGGAACAGTTCGTCCATCGTGACAGGGTCGGTCTCGGGAGCAGAAGGAGTCTCGATGAAGTCGGCTGCCTTCGTCTTCTTCTCTTCCCTCTTGGCTTCCTTTGCCATCTGCTCAAGCGGAAGGACGGCATCCGTCTTCTTCGTCTTCCTCTCGTCTCTAATCAGCTTGACGAGCTTTCTGGAGAATGTGGTCATCTTGCGACCACCGAACTTCTGATGATGACCGAGACCTTCGACTCCGTTGTCATAATCGGGTTCGATGCCCCATTCCCTCGCAAGTCTGTGAAGCTTGTTCTTCTTCCATGAGTCGGGAACCGTCACACCCTCTCTCTTGCAATAACCCACACAGTCCTTCAACTGATAGAGTTCCTTTGTGTCAAAGTAGTTCTTTGCTCCGTTTGTTCTGCACATAATTTCTTCCTCCTTATTTGATTCTTAATGATTCAGTTCTT
>Ga0326513_10001358_pt1 | contig 19383 bp, 14 predicted proteins | sample 2_2465_0518_D_FD_203654 | JGI IMG/M metagenome (GOLD analysis project Ga0326513, IMG submission 203654) | Bovine rumen microbial communities from UC Davis, California, United States - 2_2465_0518 | ecosystem: Host-associated > Mammals > Digestive system > Stomach > Rumen | place: USA... | reverse complement strand
GAATACCAGCTCCGGGACCTACATCAACAATGTAGTCAGATGCTCTCATTGTGTCCTCATCATGTTCAACAACAAGCACAGTATTGCCATTATCTCTAAGTGCTTTTAGAGTATCAAGTAACTTGTCATTATCTCTCTGATGAAGTCCGATTGATGGTTCGTCAAGGATATACACAACACCCATTAGTGATGAACCGATTTGTGTTGCAAGTCTGATTCTCTGACTTTCACCACCTGAAAGAGTACCTGTACTTCTTGATAGTGTTAAATATTCAAGACCCACAGAATTTAGGAATGACAGTCTGGAATTGATTTCCTTTAGAATAGATTTACCGATAAATTTCTCTCTATCTGTCAGTTGCAAATTCTTTAAGAATTCCACAGCTTCAACTACTGACATATCACAAAAGTCTGAAATATTCTTACCACCCACTGTAACAGCTAAGCTTTCTTTTCTAAGTCTTTTACCGTCACATTCATCACAATGGTGTTCAGACATATAACCTTGGATTTCTTCTTTAATCCAATTTGAATTAGTTTCTTTATATCTTCTTTCAAGGTTACCTATGATACCCTCAAAATCGGTTTCGTAACTTTCAAAACCCTTTCTCTGAGAAAATCTATGAATTTTGAACTTCTCACCTTTAGTACCGTAAAGCAGAATATCAACAATTTCTTTTGGTAAATCTTCAATAGGTGTATCAAGTGAAAAACCATAGTGGTCAGCAAGACCAACCATATATGCCTCAGCAATAGTGTTGCCTTCTAAAGCCCAACCACTACCCTTTAGGCCACCTTGTCTAATTGACTTACTAGGGTCAGGGATAATTAGGTCAGGGTCAATTTTCATAAACACACCGATACCTGTACACTTAGGACAAGCACCAAATGGGTTGTTGAAAGAGAACATTCTCGGTGTAATTTCTTCAACAGAAATACCATGTTCAGGACAAGCATAATTTTGGCTATAAGTGATTTCTTCACCACCTACTATGGCTACAACTGCAATACCCTTTGCAAGTTTCATTGTTGTTTCTAAAGAGTCGGTAAGTCTGCCTCTGATAGAATCCTTTACTACCAGTCTGTCTACAACAATTTCTATATTATGTTTTTTATTTTTTTCTAATGAAATTTCTTCTGATAGGTCATAAATATTACCGTCAACTCTAACTCTTGAGAAACCACTTTTTCTTGCTTGTTCAAGGACTTTTTGGTGCATACCTTTCTTTCCTCTAACAACCGGTGCCAGTATTTGGAACTTTGTACCTTCTCCGATTTCCATAACAGAATCAACAATTTGGTCAATAGTTTGTTGCTCAATTTTCTTGCCACAAACAGGACAATGAGGAATACCTATTCTTGCATATAGTAGTCGCAAGTAATCGTAAATTTCCGTAACAGTACCAACTGTTGACCTAGGGTTCTTGGAAGTTGTTTTTTGGTCAATAGAAATAGATGGTGAAAGACCCTCAATAGACTGTACATCAGGCTTTTCCATTTGACCGATAAACATTCTTGCATATGAAGAAAGTGACTCCATATATCTTCTTTGACCCTCAGCATAAATAGTATCAAAAGCAAGTGAACTTTTGCCACTACCGGATAAGCCTGTAATAACCACAAGTTTATCCCTAGGGATAGTAACATCAATATTCTTTAAATTATGTTCATTTGCACCTTTTACTACAATTTTATCAAGACTCATAATTCTCCTACCCACATAAAAACAGATAGAGGCAGACTAAGAAAGGTCTGCCTCAAGTTTATTAATTTTCTTCAACAGAATTATTTTCTTCTGTTTCTTCCATTGGCATAACGAATGTGCCGTCCATTACAGCAGCAAAGTCTTCGCCATTCATCTTTTCATACTTAATTAGATACTGAGCAACTTGGTGTAGCTTGTCAATATGTGTCTTTAGAATATTAACAGTCTTATCATAAGCATCAGTAATAATTGTATGAATTTCATCATCAATAGCAGCAGCAGTCTTTTCGGAATAATCCTTAACCTGACCCATATCTCTACCGATGAATACTTCTTGGTTACCACTACCATATAGGATTGGGCCTAGCTTGTCGCTCATACCAAACTTAGTAACCATCTTCTTAGCAGTATTTGTAGCCTTTTCAATATCGTTACTTGCACCGGTAGAAATGTCACCCATAATTAGAGCTTCAGCAACTCTACCACCTAGGCAAACAATAATATCTTCAAGCATTTCTTGTTTACTGTTGTATGACTTATCTTCAGATGGTAATGGCATTGTGTAACCACCTGCCATACCTCTTGGAATAATTGAAATTTCATGAACAGGGTCTTGTGTTTCACATTCATGGAATGCAATAGCATGACCTGCTTCATGGTAAGCAGTAAGTTTCTTTTCTTTATCGGACATAACCTTGGACTTCTTCTCAGCACCAACAACAACCTTCATTGTAGCGTCTTGAATCTGTTCCATTGTAATTGCCTTTAGATTCTTTCTTGCTGCTAGAAGTGCTGCTTCGTTAAGTAGGTTAGCAAGGTCTGCACCTGTAAAACCGGCAGTAGTCTTGGCAATATCTTTTAGGTTAACATCAGGAGCAAGTGGTTTTTGTCTTGCGTGAACCTTTAGGATAGCCTCTCTACCGGCAACATCAGGGTAAGAAACAACAACCTGTCTGTCAAATCTACCGGGACGCATTAGAGCCGGATCAAGAACATCAGGACGGTTAGTAGCTGCAATTAGGATAACACCTTCATTTGCACCGAAACCATCCATTTCAACAAGCAACTGGTTAAGTGTTTGTTCTCTTTCATCATGGCCACCACCAAGGCCTGTGCCTCTCTGACGACCTACTGCATCAATTTCATCAATGAAAATAATACAAGGTGAATTTTTCTTAGCAGTCTGGAACAAATCTCTAACTCTTGATGCACCAACACCAACAAACATTTCAACAAAGTCTGAACCTGAAATTGAGAAGAATGGTACACCGGCTTCACCTGAAACAGCCTTTGCAAGTAAAGTTTTACCTGTACCCGGAGGGCCTACAAGTAGCACACCCTTAGGAATTCTAGCACCTAAAGCCTGGAACTTAGCAGGGTTCTTTAGGAATTCAACAACTTCTTCAAGTTCTTCTTTTTCTTCATCAGCACCGGCAACATCATCAAATGTTGTTTTGCGTTTTTCATCATTTTCGTTCTTAAACTTGGCTTTACCGAACTGCATTTCTTTGCCGCCCATTCCACCCATTTTACGGAATACAAGCACCCAAACGAAAATAAGTATAACCATAATAATAACTGTTGGAAGAATATTATATAGTAAAGAGTTATCAGCAGCTCTCTGAATATCATATTCCATAGGTTTATCCTTATGGTTGTTGTTGTAATCAGTAATGTACTGGTCAACCTTGTCAATAAATAGCTGAGTTGATGCTAACTTATAAGTCATTGTACTTTTGTTATCAACCTTATCAATCAGCTTCATTTCGATTTCACCTGTACCGTCATTTACGGTGAAACTCTCAACATTTTGTTTCTGGAACTGATATACAACATCACTATATGTGCAGTTTGATGTACTTCTGTTACTAAACATAAAGAACATTACAAGTAGCACCAAAACCGGAATAGCAATGTAAATCAGTTTTTTCAGATTATCTTTCTTCATATGATTCTCCTTGCTCTTTATTCCTCAGTATCTGAATATACAGATTCCTTAAGAACACCTATGTATGGAAGGTTTCTGTAATATTCGGCATAGTCAAGACCAAAGCCAACAACAAAAAGGTCATCAATTTCTTGACCGGAATATTTAACCGGTACTTCCTTTTTTCTGCGACTAGGCTTGTTTAGAAGTGTAGCAATCTCAACAGATGCACAGTTCTTAGCCTTAAAATACTGTAACATAAATGACAATGTGTTGCCACTGTCAATAATATCTTCAACAATTAGGATATCCATATTTTCAGCAGGTGTGGACATATCCTTTACGATATTTACTCTACCACTGCTTTCTGTACCTGAGCCGTATGATGACACAGCCATAAAGTCAATTACACAAGGAATAGTAACATACTTCATAAGTTCAGCCATAAAGCAGATACTACCTTTTAGTAGGCAAAGCAAAACCAGGTTCTTGCCCTTATAGTCTTTGCTGATTTGAGTACCAATATCCTTGGCAATAGCAGTAATTTGTTCCGGAGTTAATAAAACTTCCTTAATATCATTTTCCATAGTGAACCTCAATTTTGTGTAATTATTATCTTTACACATTCTTTCATATTATTTTTCACAACAGCTTTTTCAGAAACTGCTATGCCCTCTATCCAATGAACTTGGTTTCCATCAGCCAAAACAAGAAGATTATCTCGCTTTTCCTCAGGAATTTTCAGTTCGTTCATCAGTTTCTTCAAACTTTTTGTAACCTTTCTTTTTGCAAGATAAATTGTGTCACCTGCAAGTCGGTTACGAAGTCTTAGACTTGGAGTAATTATATCACTACTAATATAATTCTTACTAGCGAATTTGTCAAATTTTCCGTTAATTTTCACATTCTCAAAGGAAATAACTTTGTCATTATAAACAATAGGCTTTTCTATGTTTATTTTAGCTGAATAAAATTCAGTATCATTTGTCTTTGCTATTCTAAAAAGTCCTTGTTTGTTAATGGCAGATAAATTTTTCTTTAAATTTATTTTACCCCCATTTTCGATAATAGTCAAAGTTTCTTCTATATGTTTCCTAGAATATGAAAAATTATTCTGTCTAAATAAAATTGCAATTGCCTCTTTCAATACAACAATGTTGGCATCTCTCAGTTTATTGGTTAAGTAGCCTTCCCCACTTTGAGCAATCTTTAAAAGTAGCTGACCACTTTTCTCAATATATTCTGCAATTTCACTTAATGTACTATTCATTTGCAGAACAGTATTTTCAACAGATGGATTAATTTCTTTTAGCACAGGGATAACATTGTGACGAATTTTATTCCTTGTATATTCATCAGTAAGGTTTGTACTGTCTGTCACATACTTTAAACCATAACCCTTACAATATTCTTCAATTTTCTCCCTTGAAGTATTGATAAGTGGTCTGATAATATAATCCCTAACTTTTGGAATACCGGAAAGTCCTTTTAATAAAGCACCTCTGGTCATATTATAAATTGTTGTTTCTAAATTATCATCTGAATTGTGGGCAGTTGCAATTTTAGCATTATATTTTTCTGCTAAAGAATTAAAAAATTCATATCTGCAATTTCTGCCACATTCTTCATGACTAATCTTTAGTTCATTTGATAATTTATCAATATCAACTTCTTTTACAAAAAGTTCAATGTTGTTTTGCCTACAAAGTTCTTTGCAAAACTCCATATCGCTATTTGACTCTTCACCACGCAAATGGTGGTTAAGGTGACAAGCCATAACCTTAAGGTTATACTTGTCCTTTAACAAAACAAGATTATGGAGTAAACAAACTGAATCTGCTCCACCTGAAAGTGCAACAATTACAGTATCTCCATAATCAACCATATTATATTGATTTATTGCTAATTCAATTAAATTATTCATAGTTATGTTCTAATGAAGAGAAACGCATAAACTCACCTTGCCAATGAAGTTTAACTGCACTTGTTTCACCATGACGGTTCTTGGCAACTAAACATTCTGCTGAATTAAGGTCAACTTGAGCGTTTGCAGCATCTTCTCCCTTATCTGCATAGTAACCTTCTCTGTATAGGAAAAGAACAATATCGGCATCCTGTTCGATAGAACCGGAATCTCTAAGGTCAGAAAGCATAGGCTTATGGTCAGGTCTTTGTTCACTGGCACGAGATAGCTGAGAAAGACAAATTACCGGAACATTAATGTCCTTTGCCATAATCTTTAGATTTCTTGTAATTTCTGAAATTTCTTGAACTCTGTTGTTGGTAGCTTTTGCTGAACTCATAAGTTGCAAGTAGTCGATAATTACAAGGTCAACACCTCTAAGTCTTCTTAACTTAGCTTTCATTTCCGGAACAGTAATACCGGAAGTTTCATCAAGATAAATCTCTGTTTTACCAAGAACATCACTGGCAGAAATAATTCTCTGCCATTCTTCATCATTCAGTTTACCTGTTCTAAGTTTAACGCCACCAACAAGTGCCTCAACAGAAAGTAAACGGGATGCAAGCTGTTCCTTTGTCATTTCCAGAGAGAAGAAAGCAACTTTCTTCTTACTTTGAACTGCAACACTTCTTGCAATATTTAGAGCAAAAGAAGTTTTACCCATACCGGGTCTGGCAGCAAGAAGAATCAAGTCGGAACGGTTAAGACCTGTGATAACTCTGTCTAGGTCAGAAATACCTGTAGAAATAGCCTTGAAGTTTTCATCCTCTTTACTTAGCTTTTCAAGTCTGTCAAATGTTTGGTAGATAACTCTATCAATTCTTTCAAGACCATCAACAGTTTTACCTTGACGAATATCAAAAATCTTCTGTTCGGCAGCATCAATCAGTTTATCCGGTTCAACAGTACCGGAACTTGCTGTTTCTATAATATCTCTTGACGCTTCAATTAGCTGTCTTAAATTAAATTTATCTCTTACCAGTTTTGCATATTCAACTGCATTTGTAATTGACGGACAACTGTTTGCCAAATCAAACAAATAGGTTTTGCCGGTAGCCTCATCAAAATCTTTCTCAGACTTTAAAGCCTCCAAAAGTGTAACAGAGTCAAGTGGTCTGGACTCTGCAAACATTTCGGTCATCTTACCGTATATAACCTTATGGGTTTGAATATAGAAATAATCAGGATTAGGAATAATCTCAATTATACTATCAAGGCAACTTGGTTCCATTACAAGTGCACCCAGGACTGCTTGTTCAGCCTCAGGTGAATATGGCAAATTCATACTATCATAAGTACCTATTTCAGCCATAACAACCTCTTAAGCTTCTGTTACCTGTACTTTAATATTTGCAACAATACCGTTATATAGCTTTACTGTAGCATTGTATGTACCAAAAGCCTTAATATCTGTATCAAGAGTAACCTTTCTCTTATCTACAGAAATTGCATACTGTTTCTTAATTTCTTGAGCAATTTCCTTTGATGTAACAGAACCGAATAGTCTGCCGTTAGAACCTGCTTTTGCAGTCATTTTGAAAACTTGACCCTCCAGCTTGTTCTTACTTGCAGTTGCCTGTTTAATCTGAGTATCAATCTTAAACTGCTTACTGCTTTCAGCATTCTTTAGTTCATTCATAGCCTTGTTATCAGCTTCGGCAGCTAGATTTCTTGGGAAAAGAAAATTACGAGCATAACCGTCAGATGTTTCTACTAGCTCACCTTTTTTACCTAAATTTCTAACATCTTGTTTTAAAACTACTTTCATTTTAAAATTCCTTTCTTCCTAAGTTCTTTAATTTTTGCAATTAGCATATTTTCTGCTATTTCTTGATTTTCAACCTCTAGCTGACAAGCTGCCATTGTTAAATGGCCACCACCACCCAGAGCCTCCATAACTACCTGTACATTCAGTTTACCATAACTTCGTGCAGAGATACCTATGGTTTTATTATCTATTCTAAATATTACAAATGATGAATTTACACCTTCAAAGCTAAGTAGTTCATCTGCTGCTTGAGCAGCAACTACTCTGACATTTTGTACACCATCATTTGCGTGAGAAATTGCAATAGTATCCATAACTTTTGCATTACAAACAATTTCAGACTTTGTTCTGTAGGCCTCAATATCACCTGAGAAAAGTCGCTTAACATTAATAGTATTAGCACCTTTCTGCTTTAGATAAGCTGCTGCCTCAAAGGTTCTTACACCTGTTTTGATAACAAAGTTCTTTGTATCAAGCATAATACCGGCAAGTAATGCTCCTGCCTCAAAACCACTTAAATAATCATCCCCAATATATGAAATAATTTCAGAAACCATTTCACAAGCAGAAGATGCAAGTGGTTCGTGGAAAAAGATTAGTGCGTTATTGATAAAGTTAACCATTTTTCTGTGGTGGTCAATTACAATAACCTTTTTGCACTTTTCATAAATTTCTTTACTTTCAATAAATGTACTGATGTGAGTATCTAAGATAATAAGCAAAGTACCGTTATTAATTTTCTTAAGTCCCTCAGCAGGTGTAATGAAAGCATTTTCAAGTCCATTTTCTTTTGCTGAGTCAATAAGTTGCCTTGCGTTACTTGTTTTTTCGTTACAAACTATATAGGCATTTTTGTTAAGTGACTTTGTAATTGTGCTATACATACCGATTGATGCACCGACACAGTCAAGGTCACTGTAGTTATGTCCCATTAAGATTACATTGTCAGCCTTTAGGATAGTGTTCTTAATATTACCTGCAAATGTTCTTGTACGAACTTTACTACGCTTTTCAACACCGGCAGAAACACCACCATAAAACTCATATTCATCATTAATAGAAACTGCTACCTGGTCACCACCTCTGCCAAGTGCCATTTCAAGAGCTTTCTTAGCAGCCATATCACTTTCTCTAATACTGTCCTTACCTCTACCTATACCGATAGAAACTGTAGCACTTTTGCCTTCAAGTTTAATATCTCTGATTGTATCTAGGATTTTAAACTTACCCTCAGTAATTTCTTTAATAGCTGACTCTTCAAAGATTAGCATATATCTTGTTGGTGAAATTTTGGTGTACATAGCATTGTTTTCACTTGCCCACTTCTGAACAGTTCGTTCAACTGCTAAAAGAATTTCACCCTCAGTTTCACCATCTGAGTCAGTATCAAAGTCATCTGCATTATCAAATAATACAAATGCTACTGAGGCTTTTTTGTTGTAAAAATCATTTTCAATATTTCTATAATATGTATCGTCAATATAGTAAAGTACAGTAGTTTCCTTTGATAGATTACCAAACACTCTAAAGTACTTATCATTTAATTTGAGTTTAATTGGCTTTTTAGAAATAAAGTCCCTTAATCTTCTTGTACCGATATATGTATCTATCTTATAACCTATTGGGTCTTTACCCTTTGACAGTACATTTGTAAAGCTACTGTTAGTCCAGATAATATCATTATGAGGACCAACAATCACTATAGGAAAATCAAAATTTTCCAAATATATTTTATCTACATCAGCAGTTCTTTCAACTGCACCCTTTATCAGTCCTCTAACATATTTCCTGAATTTCAAATTCATAATGAGGACAAAGGCTAAACTAGCCAAGGAAACAACAAATTCAACTATAAATAGATAAACATTATATCTAATTGAGATAAAAGACATTAAGCACATTAACACTGCAAAAATCAAAAACATAGGTGTTAGTGACCATTTCTTTCTGTTCAATTTACTGCCTCCTTTCGGCTAAAATTTTAATTATAACTTTTAATATAAATTATACTTCCATTAAGATTGGTAAAATCATAGGGCTTCTACCTGTTTTATTAAAGATAACCTTTGAAACATCATCTTTAATTCTGTTCTTAATAACACCCCATTCGTGAATGTTATTGTCACAACAATCATCAAGTACATATAAAGCAGTTGACTTAATATCCTTCATTAAGTCCTCACTTTCTCTTACATATACAAAACCTCTTGAAACAATATCAGGACCTGAAATAACATGACCGTCATATACATCAAGTGATGCAACAATAATAATCAAACCATCCTGAGCAAGGTGCTTTCTGTCTCTTAATACGATACTACCAACATCACCAACACCAAAGCCATCAACAAATACCTTACCTGCCGGTACTTTTGGTAGTTCTTTCATAAAGTTTTCGTTAAGTTCAAGCTGAGTACCAATGTCAGCTATAAAGGTATTCTTCTTGTCAATACCAAGAGAAACTGCAATATCCTGACTTTTTCTTAAATGCTTTTGTTCACCATGTACAGGAATGTAGTACTTTGGCTTTACAAGACTTGTAATAATCTTATGTTCTTCAGCACAAGCATGGCCTGAAACATGAACTTCATACATTGACTCATAAACAACTCTACAGCCTTTTTTGAGAAGTTCATCAACAACATTACCAACTGACTTTTCATTACCCGGAATTGGGTTAGCTGAAATAATAATAAAGTCACCTGTACCGACAGTAATCTTTCTGTGGTCGGAGAATGCCATTCTTGTTAGAGCTGACATTGGTTCACCCTGTGAACCTGTTGTTACAAGAACAATCTCTTGTGGTGTATATTGTGGAATTTGGTCAATATCTATAATAATATTTTCCGGAATATCAATATAGCCAAGTTCATTAGCTACTTTCATATAGTTAATCATTGACCTACCGGAAAAGGCAACTTTTCTGCCAAATTTCTTAGCACAATTAATAATCTGCTGTACTCTGTTAACATTACTTGCAAATGTCGCAATAATAATTCTTTCTTTTTCTGCCTTTTGGAAAAGGTTTTTAAAGCTATCATAAACAGTATGTTCTGTTGGTGTATAGCCCTCTCTTGATGCATTTGTTGAGTCTGACATTAAAGCCAAGACACCCTCATCACCAAGTCTTGCAAATCTGTTAAGGTCAATCATACCACCTGAAATTGGTGTACAGTCAATCTTAAAGTCACCTGTATGAACAATAGTACCTGCAGGTGTATGAAGAGCAATTGCTACTGCATCAGGAATTGAGTGGTTAACATGGATAAACTCAGCAGTCATCTTGCCCAGTTTAACCTTATCACCGGCTTGAACTGTAATAAGTTCTGTGCTTTGTAGTAGAGAATGTTCCTTTAGCTTATTCTCTACAAGACCTAAAGTTAAAGGTGTACCATAGATTGGTGCTGACATTTCTGTCAGTAAATATGGCAAACCACCAATATGGTCCTCATGACCATGAGTTAGCAAAATAGCCTTTACCCTATCTTTGTTCTGAATTAGATAAGTAAAGTCAGGTATTACAAGGTCAACACCTAACATTTCACCATCAGGGAAAGCCATACCACAATCCAGTACAATGATTTCATCTTCACATTCAAATAGTGTAATATTCTTACCGATTTCATTAAGACCACCTAAGAATGAAATCTTAATTGATGGTTTTGGCTTTTGAATAGGCTTGTTATACTTTTTGCCATTAACATTAATTCGGTTACTGTTTCTTTTACTATTACTGTTAAAATACTTTTTACCGTTACCTCTATTGTTCCTGTTACTGTTCTTGCCATTGTTGTTACGATTCTTATACTGACTTCTGTTCTGGTAATTGTTTCTTCTGTTATTACCGTTATTTCTTTTGGCATTATTTTCTGAATTCACTTACTGTCCTCCGTTTTTCTTTATAATCTTTATATTAAAAAATATATGTATTAATGTGATGACACTCTAATAATTCCGTACAGATGTATCAATTCACTATCAACCTAAATTAAAAATACCGATGAGTTAGTATTAAGTAACTAATGATACTACTCCACAATATAGTTATATTATATAATACTATTATTTATATTTAAAGTCAAGACCACACCATCCCTACATAACCGATTTACCAAGTAATGGATAAAAGTAGTATTGGCTTAATTTCTATAAATATAAGTTATTGAAATTTTTTATTTAATATGATACCATACAAAATATAGAAAAGAGGTAGCTATGAAGAAAGTAGAAATTTTTACAGACGGTGCTTGTTCCGGTAATCCCGGTCCCGGTGGATATGGAGCAATACTAAGGTACAACGGTCACGAAAAAGAAATAAGTGGTGGTGAAAAAGAAACCACTAACAACAGAATGGAACTACTTGCAGTTATTGAGTCACTAAAGCTACTAAAAGAACCTTGTGAGGTTATGCTTTATTCCGACTCACAATATGTTTGCAATGCGTTTAACCTTGGTTGGATAAAAAAGTGGCATGCAAATAACTGGATGAGAAACAAGAAAGAATCAGTTAAAAACCCTGACCTATGGAAAGAACTATATGCACTTTGTGAAAAGCACAAGGTAACATACAATTGGGTTAAAGGTCATGCAGGTCATCCTGAAAATGAAAGATGTGACACTTTAGCAGTTAATTTTTATCAGCAATACTTATAATCAAACACTAATATTACAGAGAAAAAGAGGTTATCTAAAAACAGATAACCTCTTTCTATATACCTAAAAATCCTAAAATATTATTTTTCTTTTAGTAGCTTAGTAAGTTCTTCCATAAATGTGTTTATATCCTTAAATGAACGATAAACCGAAGCAAAACGAACATAAGCAACTTCATCAACAGATTTTAGTTTTTCCATTGTTAACTCACCGATAGACTGAGAAGTTACTTCCCTATCAAGTGAACTTTGAAGTGTGCTTTCGATAGAGTCAACAATTTGGTCAACTTGTTCAAGAGAAACAGGTCGCTTTTCACAAGCTCTAAGAATACCGGCAGTTAGCTTATTTCTGTCAAAAACTTCTCTTGACTTATCACGCTTTACAACAATAATCGGTACACTTTCGATTACTTCATGAGTTGTAAATCTCTTTTTACAATTTAAACATTCTCTACGACGACGAATTCTCTCACCATCATCAGCAGGTCGAGAATCAATAACTTTACTTTCTTCGTAACCACAGTAAGGACACTTCATATTACCACTCCAAAATATAACTAAACTATGTGTTTATAATTCTATAATAAAATTATACCACAATATATAGTAGAAACAAGTTAAAGTTTCATTACAAATAGGTTACAATATATCACTTTTTCTCAGTATTTATCTATATTATTCCATAGACACAAGGGAATTTTCTATTGTGTCTAATATTAATCAACTTTTTGTAGTAATTTGTCTATTAACATACATCAGTACTAATAATGGTTATTGAATTATTATTATAGAATAATATAATGTATATAAAAAGAATGGTGATGAGATATGGATTTTCACATTAGTGTATATACCATAGAAAATATATTCCTATGGTTAATGATTTACAGTGTTATTGGGTGGATATATGAAAGCACATTATGCTCAATAACAGAAAGAAGATTTGTCAACAGAGGTTTTCTAAACGGACCTTACTGCCCTATTTATGGGTTTGGTGCAATACTTGATATTTTAATTTTAGGATGGATAGAGAACCCTATACTATTATTTGTATTAAGTGCAATTCTTACTTGCACCCTGGAATATATAACATCCTACTTAATGGAAAAGCTATTCCATGCTAGATGGTGGGATTATTCAAACAGAAAGTTCAATATTAACGGTAGAGTATGCTTAATCGGTGCAGTAGTATTCGGTACATTGTCACTAATACTGATAAAGTTAGTTCATCCACTTGTACTGAAAATGATTGGTATGATGAACGACACTTTGTTCCACACAATTGTTATTGCACTTGCAGTTATTTTTATTACCGATAATGTTATTACTATTGCAGGTTTCTGTCACTTTGATAAGAAAATCAAGAAATTTGCTGATGAATTTAAAATTCAAACAGAAAAACTTTCTGAAAATATTAAGGTTAAAACTGAAGATATTACTGAGGATATTAAAGTTAAGGCTGAAAATATTAAGGCTAAAACAGAAAATATCAAAAGTAAAACCAACATTCAAGTTCCAAGTGTATTTTCCGATATTCAAGAAAATTTAGCTAAGAAATTTAACTTCCAAGAAAAAAGAATGTTAAAAGCCTTCCCTAAATTTAAATCAGTTAATTATAACGAAGTCCTAGAGGAACTAAAAGAAAAACTAAAAATTAAAAGGAAAAAATAGTTTTAATTCAATTTTACCATTAACCACCTACAATTATGTAGGTGGTTATTTTATTTATAAGGATGTTGTAGAACTTTTTGTACTTTTGTGTTACTATAAAGAAAATAAGATATAGTATAGGTGAGAAAATGAAAGTTATTACTTTATGTGGAAGTATGAAATTTGAAAAAGAAATGAAGAAGGTAGCTTTCACTTTAGAAACAAAATACAATATGTGCGTGTTACAATGTGTATACAATGAAGATAATTTAGAAATCACAAAAGATGAAATAACGGCTTTAAATAATGCACATTTTGAAAAAATAAAAATTTCAGATGCAATTTATGTAGTTAATTTTCAAGAATACATTGGTGAACAAGTAAAGAAAGAAATAGAGTTTGCCAAAAGCCTTGGTAAAGAAGTAATCTATCATACTCAGTTTATAGCAAGATAAAAATTATAAAGAAAAATAATTTTCTTAGTACAAATTTGGGTTTGTTAGTATATTTCACATCATATTATTGGCTTACAGTCGTAGGGGCGAACAGTGTTCGCCCGTTAAAAAGTGTGATACCTATGGGATTATTGCCCTGTTTACAAACTATAAATTTATAGGACAAAATACCAATAAAAATGTTGATTTGCTCGGTCCACCAATGGTGGACCCTACACCTGTGAGTTAGAGTTTTATATGATTTTATGTGCATATTCTCACTATAATTTTCTTTATATCCGATTGAAATTAAAAGGAATTCACCTTAACCCACAATCAAAATTAAAAAACAAATCTTAATTTGTCAAACAAATAAACAATTTATTTACAAAGGTGACAAGATGGCAAATATTTTTGAATTTAAATATGAATTTTATGACGGTTATTCAAATAACCCTAGTAAATATATAATTCTTCAAACAAATAAAAATGAATCATCAATGTTAACCTATAACTATGGTAAAAAGCAATGCATAAACATTACTGATAAAGTGGATAAATTTTGCAATGATATTTCTAAATCTGAGTTTTTAGAATGGTACAACAAGAACTTTCACTCTAATATTGACTTTTTCCCATCTATCCATTGGTTATTAAGAATTAAAACTAATTCTGTGATAATATATTGTAAGGGCAGAAATATGTTTCCTAATAATTGGAAAGAATTTATTGAAATTTTGAATAACATAGGAATAATAATTTAGTAATTCTATAAATTACAAAAACGCTAGTAGAATATTAAAATTTCTACTAGCGTTTTTTATGGCGTTCCCGAGGTGATTCGAACACCCGACCTACTGCTTAGGAGGCAGTCGCTCTATCCGGCTGAGCTACGGAAACATTTTTATTTTTTATTTTAATTTTTTTAATTTTATTTTATCTATTTCCAAATTTTCCAACAATCATAATCTAGAAATAATATATTGATGTATTATAGTAAAAAAGCACTTTCATAAAGAAAGTGCTTTGGCGGAGGACAAGGGATTCGAACCCTCGCGCCAGTTACCCGACCTACTCCCTTAGCAGGGGAGCCTCTTCACCACTTGAGTAATCCTCCAAAAGAAAAACCGCCATTAAAATAAAAATGGCGGAGGGGAAGGGATTCGAACCCTTGGTACCTTTCGGTATCACTAGTTTTCAAGACTAGCTCCTTAAACCACTCGGACACCCCTCCGTGTTTCAACGATATTTATTATAGCAGAGGGTTCTCATATTGTCAAGAAAAAATTTCAACTTTTTTCAGTTTTTTTGAATTTTTATTTATTTTCTACTTCCCTATTCTTTAGTATTCCCATAAACACTCGGCTACTGAGGATTTTATAATATTTAAAAATTTTCAAAAAAACTTATAAAAATACTTTTTAGGCTATTAAAAATTATAAATAATCAAAAAATAAAGCGTAAACTCTAAAAAGAATTTACGCTTTTTCTACTTACTACTTACTAAATATATTTTCTTTCTTAAATAAAATTACTGCAACAATAGAAGTTATAACTTCTGCAATAATAAAAGTAGTCCATATTAAGAAATTTAAAGAATAATTCCATTTTACAATTAATGTAAATAAATATGCAACAGGTAATACAAGTACAAATTGTCTTAACAAAGAAATAATAAGGGACGGAATACCACTATTAATACCTTGAAAAACACCTTGTAATGCAATATTTATACCTGCAAATACGAAACTAACAGAAATCACTCTCACTGCACTAATGCAAATTCTCTGAGTTTCTCCGGACAATCCGAAAATTGATGAGAGTGGACTTGCAAAAATCTCCAATGCTACAAAACCTACCAACATAACAACTGTTGTATATAAAAGTCCACACTTTACACCTTTTCTAACCCTTTCTTTTGAACCCATACCATAGTTATATGAAACAATAGGAGTAATTGCATCTCTTAAACCAAAAGCTGCAAATAAGATGAACTGCTGAATTTTGTAGTACAAACCATATGCAGTTACATAGGACTCCCCTACTTTTACAAGAATAATATTTAAACCGTAAGTCATAAATGACATTAATGCTTGAGCAATAATTGCCGGTAGACCTATTGTGTAAATTTGTTTTATTATCATTTTATTTGGTTTACAGTATTTTAAACCATTCTTAATTTCAACATTAAATTTAAGATGAAATACAAATCCAAGTACCATAGAAACAATTTGACCGATTACTGTGGCATATGCTGCACCTTTTACACCCATTTCCGGACAACCTAACAGACCATAAATCATAATTGGGTCTAGAATAACATTTGTTATAGCACCGGCAATCTGTGCAATTGTAGCAAATATTGACCTACCTGTACTTTGAAGTAATTTTTCAAACATAGCAAAAAACACAATACCAAATGAAATATTGGTACAAATTGATAGGTAATCACTTGCCATTTCTTTAATTAAGTTATTAGTTGTTTGAGTAGAAATATAAGCATTGACACCGAAAATTCCAAATAACAAAAATACAATATAAATAACTGCACCTAAAAACATTGCATTTCCGGAAGTCATATTTACCTTTTCTTTATCTCCTTGACCTAATGAGCGTGACAGTAAAGCATTTGCACCAACACCTGTACCTATACTTATTGCTACCATAAACATTTGCACCGGAAAAGCTAATGTAAGGGCATTTAGCGCTTCTTCCCCATTATGTGCCATATTTGATATAAATGCACTATCTACAATATTATATACTGCTTGAAGTACCATAGAAATTACCATTGGAATACCCATCGACAACATAAGTTTATTGACTTCCATTATACCAAGTTTATTTTCCTTTTGTTTTTCCATATTCTTTCCTCCATTTTATTGCAAAAAAATAAAGCGTAAATCCATTTCCTGGATTTACGCTTTTTCGCTACTCGGTAATTAAATTATATCAAATAAAATATTCAAAAGTCAAGAAATATTTTACTGATTTCATTATCTCATGCGTCTTGCATGTCTCATTCTGCGTCTACGACGAGCTTTCTTCTTCTCGTTAATTGTAACCAGAACAAACACACTGCCCATTACGGCAATAACAACACATAGCCATTTAATTAGCTGAGAACTACTTTCATTTGTAATAGGAGTAACCTGTTCAAAGCTTTCACTTGATGTTACACCTGCAAGTGCTTTACTTGCCAGCTGATTTGATTCTAATACAACAGACTTGTTAGTAGTTTCATCTGTTGTTGAAATTGGTTCAGCTATTGTAGTTGGTTCTTCAGTAGCATCCTTAAATGTAAAGGTTGCAAGTTGCTTTTCTTCATTATTATCTTCTGTCTTTTCTTCAGTCTTAGCTTCAGGATTTGCAACAGCATTCTTGCTGAATAAAGCTTTCTTTGTTGCACTATCTACAGAACCTGTTACCGTGATTTCGTTGTAATCCTGGAAATCCTTAATAGCCTGTTCTGTATCTTCGCCAAAGTAACCTGTTGCATTACCCTTTTCTAGGTAATTTAACTTGATAAGCTGATTCTGAATTGATGTTACATCTTTGCTATAATCACCAACAGAGATAACTTTTTCTTGTTTCTTTGTTTTTGTTGTAGTCTTTTTAGTTGACTGTTTCTTTGTAGTAGTTTTCTTCTTTGCTACAGTTGTAGGAGCTACATATACCGGAGCATTATCGGAATAAAGAATATCTCTATCTGTTTTACCACAGATACCGTCAACAACTACACCGGCAGCAGTCTGGAATGCCTTGTAGGCTTTCTGAGTGTCTGTGCCAAAGTAACCTGTAATGTCACCGTTATAGAAACCAAGTTCTTTTAGTCTCTTCTGGATTTTAGTTACCTGACTACCGGAGTCACCTAACTGCCATGCTGTTTTCTTTTTCTTATGTTTCTTATTACTTGAGGAAGAGTCTGCAGTAGAACTCATATTACTAGGTGTCTTGTTAGATGCACCATCTGAGCCAAATGAATATGTAACACCATCAATAGTTCTTGATGTATTTACGATATACTGACCATCTTCGTAATAATAATACTGTCCGGCAACTTCCTGCCAACCAGATGTAGGGTAGCTTACACCTGAAATCTTAAACCACTGAGTCCAAGATTTGTTACTAATAGAGTCAAGACATACATTAGAGATTTCGTCACGAGCATCAATACCCATGCCACCACCAACATATACACCAACATGACCATACTGATAAAGACCAAGACCATGAATTCTTGGTATTGAACTGATTGAGCCTGATTCAGGAGAAGCAGCAATCATAGATTCTGTTACTCTCTCACCACCGGCATATGAATAGATAAGTCCACTACAGTCAACAGAGCCAACTGAAGCACCACCCCAAACATACTTCCAATGTTCGTTATAAGCTCGATAAGCCCAACTTACTAGCCCGGCACCTGACCCGGATGCAGAAGCAGTTGATGTACCGATTACTGTTGCACTTGCTAAAATTGCAACACATATAATCAGCGTCAATATTCTCTTAATTTTTGTCATAGATCAACCTCCAAAAATAAAAGCGTCTACCACACGCTGTTATAAGCAAATTACAATAATTACATTACTGTAACAAAATTATAACAAATTGATTACTGCATTGCAAGGAAATCAAGGCAATTTCTCAACATTTAGTGGATATTTATATAATGTACACAAGATTATTCTATATAAGAATTATGGATTGGTAACAATTTTGTTAATATTTTTCTTTATAAGAATTATCTTTGTAACTTTTAATAAATTTAATTGTAGAATAATGTAAAAAATCACTATATAAATAGACCTTTTGTCAAAATCTATCCCTATAGTGATGTGCATTTTGCTATATGATTTTTGTTTGTAAATTTAGTTACTGTTGTGTTGAATTATAATTTAGTATGTTAGTAAAATTAATTGTTTTGATTTTGTCCTTAATATTAATATGTAGTACAAATTAGGGTTTTTCAATTTTGTCTGTGGGTAAAGGTGAGAAGGATAAATTAGGGTTTGTAGAGTTGTTTATGTAATATAAGTTAATTAGATAGTAGCCGATTAATTCATCTAATTTATAGTTTTATCCCTCCTTCAGTCGATTTATAAAAGGTAAATTGCCGTACCGTCAATTTACAATCGACAGCTCCCTCGTCTGAGGGAGCCAAACATAATATGTACAAATTTACAAGCTTGTACACAATCAAGAAATTGTAATGACTTTGTAGCTTCCCTCGCTGAGGGAAGTGTCACCGAATGGTGACGAAAGGAGTGGTTGGAATTGTAAA
>Ga0326513_10001357_pt1 | contig 19403 bp, 12 predicted proteins | sample 2_2465_0518_D_FD_203654 | JGI IMG/M metagenome (GOLD analysis project Ga0326513, IMG submission 203654) | Bovine rumen microbial communities from UC Davis, California, United States - 2_2465_0518 | ecosystem: Host-associated > Mammals > Digestive system > Stomach > Rumen | place: USA... | reverse complement strand
CATTAGTTTCAAAGAACAATTACTTATACGACTTCTCGTCGCAATTTCGGTACAAAGATACGCACTTTAGACAATACCACCAAAAAACTATCAATAATTAGAAAATCACTCTAAAAATTTACATTCTAAAGATTTATATTCTATTATTTACCAATATGAACATCGATTTCAGAATAATATTCTGCAAACGGGATTTCTAAATGTGAAATATCCGTAAAACAGTTATCATTTTTGACAGGAACAGCTTGAAATCGAGAAGTTTTCACTACCTTTACAGCCAAACTATAAATTCTATGATAGCATTCATCGACACAGAGGTCAATCCGCAGACGAAAAAAGTGGCGGATTACGGAGCAGTGAGAGAGGATGGTGCTGTTTTGCACTCTCATTCCAAAGCTGACTTTGATGCCTTTGTGTCCCAGTGTGATACGATATGTGGGCATAACATCATCCAACATGATTTGAAATATACAGCCCTGCAGGGCAACCCCACTATTGTTGACACGTTGTTTCTGTCCCCATTGCTATTCCCCAAACGACCTTACCACCATTTGGTGAAGGATGACAAGTTGCAGGTGGACGAGCTAAACAATCCTCTTAACGACTCGATAAAGGCCCGCGATTTGTTGAATGACGAAGTGGCTGCGTGGAAGCAATTATCACCTGAAAGAAAGGAGATATACTTTCAGTTGCTACATGATACCGAAGAATTTGGAGGCTTCTTCAGATACGTAGGATATTCTCCTACCACACAGCAATCTTTTCTGGGCCGAATCTTAGGATTCCAACCAGCTTGGAGCCGATTGATACTAAAGGAGTATGAGGGCAGAGTGTGTAGTCATGCGGACTTTGAGACACTCGTCAAGCAATATCCCATCGAACTGGCATATTGTCTGGCTGTGATAGGCGCAGACGACCTGTTCTCAATCACTCCCGCTTGGGTGATAAGAAACTACCCACAGGTAGTCAATGTGAAGAACCTGCTGTGCAACACGTCGTGTGGCGAATGCGACTATTGTCATTTACATTTAGATGCTCATCGTGGCCTTGAAGAATTTTTCGGATATAATGAGTTTCGCACGTTTGACGGTGTCCCGATGCAGCAGCAAGCTGTGGAATCAGCTATCCTCGGAGAATCCTTGCTAACGATATTCCCTACCGGTGGCGGCAAGAGTCTTACCTTCCAGTTGCCAGCATTGATGGCTGGAAGAAATAGTCATGGGCTGACTGTGGTGATTTCACCTTTGCAATCACTTATGAAAGATCAGGTGGACAACTTAGCCACACGAGGTATCAGCGAGGCGGTAACCATCAATGGCCTGCTTGACCCCATTGAACGGGCCAACGCTATCGAACAGATAGCTAACGGTACGGCCAACCTACTCTATATCGCTCCTGAGATGCTTCGCAGCAAGACGATTGAGCATCTGCTGATGGGAAGAAATGTCGTGCGTTTCGTGATTGACGAGGCTCACTGCTTCTCTGCATGGGGACACGATTTCCGAGTGGACTACCTTTATATTGGTGATTTCATCCACATGTTGCAGGAAAAGAAGCATCTGGACAAGCCTATTGCCGTCTCGTGTTTTACAGCAACAGCCAAACAAAAGGTCATCAGCGACATCTGCGACTACTTCAGGTCCAAACTTGGGATAGAACTGAAGGTCTTTGCGGCCAATGCAGAGAGAAAGAACCTGCGCTATTCCGTACTTCACGCTGACACCCACGATGAAAAATACAATCTGCTGCGATCATTGATACTCGGACACAATTGCCCTACGATTGTGTATGTGTCACGAACTCGACGTACACGAGAATTGGCGGAGCATCTGGTAAGAGACGGCATACGGGCTTTACCTTTCAACGGCAAGATGGAGGCTGCCGACAAGGTGAAGAACCAGAATGCCTTCATGAGTGGGGAGGCACAGGTGATTGTCGCTACCTCAGCATTTGGAATGGGTGTTGACAAGAAAGACGTGGGGCTCGTCGTGCATTATAACATCAGCGATTCACTGGAGAACTACGTGCAGGAGGCTGGCCGCGCAGGAAGAGACCCAGAAATGCAGGCCGAATGCTTTGTGTTGTTCTCTGACAACGATCTCGACAAGCATTTCCTCCTCCTCAATCAAACCAAGCTAAGTATCAGCGAGATTCAGCAAGTGTGGAAAGCCATTAAGGACCTGACCGCAAAACGAGACAAGGTCAGCTGTTCACCACTGGACATCGCCAGACAAGCTGGATGGGGTGACGAGATGGAAGACGCCGAGACGCGTATCAAAGCCGCCATCGCTGCATTAGAAGAAGCGGGATTCATTCAACGAGGCAGCAATTCACCGCACATCTTTGCTACTGGCATCGCCGTGAAGAATATGGATGAAGCACGCCAGAAGTTGACGGTTTCACCCCTATTTGACGAGCAGTCACGCGAAGAAGCAGCCCGCATCATCAAGTCGCTCATTAGTGCTCGTGCTACCGCAGAGATACGGGGAGCTGAAAGGCTACGGGTCGGCGAGACAGCGGGAATAGCAGAAAGCCGTGTGGACTATCTGGCAGATATTCTTGGGATGAGCAAGGCGACTGTGATCAGAAACATCAACCTGATGCGGCAGGACGGCCTGTTGGCAGACAGTCGCGACATGCAAGCCTGGATTACCAAGAGTACGTCGCTACGCAATCTTGACATCATACTGAAGTTGGAGCAATTCCTCTTGGGGCGACTCACCGTAGAAGCGCAAAGGGTGAACTATAAAGAGCTGAATGAAGAGGCTCAGAAGGCTGGGCTAACCTATTCAAACGTCAAGCGTCTGAGAACACTTCTCCATTTCCTGTCGCTAAAAGGCTACATTTACAAACAAGAACATGGATTCTCCGGATGTGTGAGCATCCGTCTGCAAAACTCAAGAGAAGTCACTAACGCTCGATTTGAGCGCAGGATGGACATCTGCCGATTCATCGTGAATACGCTGAGTGCATCGCGTGACAACAGCAAGGAAATAAAGCTTGTGGTCTTCTCCATCGTTGAACTGCTTCAACAGTTTATCGCCAGTAGGCCGGAAAGCATGTTTGCCGATCAGGAGAAGCCCGCTATCATAGACGTCGAGGAAGCGCTGCTTTATCTCACCAAGACGGAACTGATGAAAATAGAAGGAGGATTTATTGTTATCTACAATACGATGCAGATAGATCGTCTTGCTGACCGTCGCACAAGATATGGGAAGGAACAATATCGTCTGTTGGATGAATTCTACAAGCAGCGCATACGCCAGATTCACATCGTTGGTGAATATGCCAACCTGATGGTTCGCAACTACGCTGCAGCACTACGCTTCGTCAACGACTATTTCACGATGGACTTCCGTAAGTTCATCAACTTGTACTTCAAGCAAGAACGACGTGCTCAGATTGACCAGAACATCACGCCAGCCAAATACAACAAACTCTTTGGTGACCTATCCCATCGCCAGCGCGAGATTATTGATGACAATCAGTCTAAATATATCGTGGTGGCAGCCGGGCCAGGTAGTGGGAAGACGAGAGTGCTGGTACACAAGCTGGCCTCACTCTTGTTGCTGGAAGATGTCAAACACGAGCAATTGCTGATGCTTACGTTCTCAAGAGCTGCCGCAACAGAATTCAAAAAACGCCTCATCGACCTCGTTGGCAACGCAGCACACTATGTGGACATCAAGACCTTCCACTCCTATAGTTTCGACTTGATAGGCAAGCAAGGGAGCCTGGACGAAGCGAAAGATGTGGTGCGTCGAGCAGCAGAGATGATTGAAAGAGGCGAGGTGGAACCGTCGAAAATCGCCAAGAGCGTTCTCGTCATTGATGAAGCACAAGATATGGGGGCGGATGACTTCCAACTGGTGCTGGCCCTGATGCAGCAAAACGAAGATATGCGAGTCATAGCGGTAGGCGATGATGACCAGAATATCTATGCCTTCCGAGGTTCTGACTCCAAGTATATGCACTCACTCGCAAGAAAAGAGGGAGCAAAGCTCTATGAGATGACAGACAACTATCGGTCAGCGAAAGCCGTTGTGGATTGTGCTAACCGTTTTGTGCAGCGTATCCCCGGACGCATGAAGCACAATCCCATTCAAACGGTAACAGAAGAAAACGGAAAGGTGATGACTCGAAAATCCCTTAGTGATGCAGAAATCAACGTTCAGGGTACTACGGCTGTATTGACTCGTACCAATGAAGAAGCAATGCAGGTCGCCTATGAACTGGAGCAACGTGGGTTGCATGCCACCGTAACCCAATCAATGGGGGGATTTCGTTTTGGCAATCTCGCAGAAGTCCGTTACTTCCTTCGACAGATTGGCAAGAATGACAACGTGACGATTTCAAAGGAAAGGTGGCAAGAGGCAAAGCAACATACGCTCGAAACCTATGCCCGAAGCAACTGCCTGAGCATCATGCAGCATTTCTTCGCTGACTTTGAAGTAACCCACCAATATTATTACCATAGTGATCTACGGGAATACATCTTCGAGTCGAACATTGAAGACTTCGTTGCTGCTGACGAGAAGACGATTTTTGTAAGTACCATACATAAAGCGAAAGGTCGCGAATTTGATAATGTCTATCTCTTGTCATCCATTCCTGACAAGCGGGATATCAACGATACAAGAGCCTATTACGTTGGACTCACTCGGGCGAAACGAAACCTTTACCTTATCCCGAATCCTCCTACAGCGTATTCTTCCATCATGATAACGCTGAACATGCACGATGTATGGCTTGATTTCTTCAAGGGGCGTAAGGATATGGTGCTTCGACTAAGGAGTGGTGACAGGCTGCAATATCGAGATGGTTTCTTGCTGGATGAGCAAGACATCAATATTGCCGCATTATCTTTGTCAGGAAAGGACAAACTGAAAGCGTGGACAGATAAAGGATATGAAGTGACAAGTGCAAAGGTGAGTTATACTGTAGCATGGAAACCTCAAGACGCAAATATGGAATATGCTGTTTGCTTGGCGAACATCGTACTTTCCAAATGTGAGCAGTCGGAACAAAACTCAACAATAGCAATATGAAAGCAAAGGTTATGAATGTGTTGGCCCTAAGCGGGATGCTTCTTGGCCTAATGGGATGCGACGGACAGAAATGGACTGAGCAACAAGTGGATTCATTCATGTTGGTAACCCAGAAGGATGGTCCTTCGCTGAGCTATTCACCCCAGTCGGGCGTGAAACTGCTGACGGTGGATGGCTATGCTTTCAAGGACCTGAACCGCAACGACTCGCTGGACGCCTACGAGGACTGGCGACTCCCGTCTGAGAAGCGTGCTGCCGATCTGGCTTCCAAACTGTCGAGAGAGGAGATTGCAGGACTGATGCTCTACAGTAGCCACCAGGCTGTGCCAACGCCCGACTTGACGGATGACCAGAAGAAATTCCTACGAGACGATCATCTGCGTGCCGTCCTGATCACGAGTGTGGAGAGTCCTGCTGTGGCTGCCAAATGGAACAACAACTTGCAGGCATTTATCGAAGGGCTCGATCACGGTATTCCTGCTAACACCAGTTCTGACCCTCGCCACGAAGCAAAGGCGACAACAGAATATAATGCAGGAGCGGGCGGACATATCTCGCTTTGGCCTACGTCGATAGGACTTGCTGCGACCTTCGACCCACAGCTGATGTATCGCTTTGGCGAGATAGCGTCCGAGGAATATCGGGCCTTAGGAATTACCACAGCACTGTCACCTCAGGCCGACATAGCCACCGACCCACGTTGGATTCGGTTTAACGGCACTTTCGGAGAAGACCCTCTGCTGGCCACAGATATGACTCGCGCCTACTGCGATGCCTTTCAGACAACAGAAGATACTCACGGATGGGGGATGAAAAGCGTGAATGCAATGGTGAAGCACTGGTATGGCTATGGGGCACAGGAAGGTGGACGCGATTCGCACTATGCTTCTGGCAAGTATGCCGTCTATCCTGGCAATAACCTGATGATGCACAAGCGTGCGTTTACGGAAGGGGCCTTCCATCTGAAAGGAGGTACCGAAATGGCCTCTGCCGTGATGCCCATCTACAGCATTCTCTGGAATCAAGACCCCTCAGGCGAGAATGTGGGAGGCAGCTACAGTCAATGGCTCATCCAACAGCAACTGCGTGATGAGGCAAGATTTGAGGGAGTCATCTGCACCGACTGGGCGATTACGAAGGAGATGAAAGTTCTGGACAGCCCGTTGGGCGGCAAGCCCTGGGGCGTAGAGTCGTTGTCGGAGGCAGAGCGGCACTACAAAATCCTAAAGGCTGGTGTGGATCAGTATGGAGGCAATAACGAGATAGGGCCCGTACTCGAGGCTTACGACATGTGGGCCAAGGAGATGGGAGCAGAGAGTGCCCGCCAGCGCTTTGAGCTATCAGCCCGTCGACTGCTGCTCAACGTGTTTCGTGTAGGACTTTTCGAAAATCCATATCTCGACCCTGCTGTGTCACAACAGATTGTTGGGCAGCCAGCCTTCATGAAAGAGGGCTACGAAGCTCAGTTGAAGTCGATTGTGATGCTGAAGAATCATGCTAACCAGACGCTGCCCATCAGGGAGAAGAAAAAGGTGTATGTGCCCAAGCGTCATTTCCCTGCTATTCCTGGTATGTGGGGAGGCATCTCGGAAGAGAAGACAACTGAGCCGATAGACCTGACGCTGGTGGGGAAATACTTTGATGTGGTGGAACAGCCTGAGGAAGCCGACTTCGCTATCTGCCTGATTGAGGAGCCCAGCACCGGCTTTGGCTATAGCAATGAGGATGTAAAGCGGGGCGGCAACGGGTATGTGCCTTTCAGCTTGCAATATGAGGACTACACAGCAAAGGATGCTCGCAGCGTCAGCATTGCAGGGGGTGATCCGATGGAGAAAACGACTAACCGCAGCTTCAAGGGCAAGACGGTGAAGGCTTATAATCGCGACGACATGCTGCTGGTAAACGACACCAAGAAGGTGATGGGTGACAAGCCTGTAGTAGTCATCCTGGAGACGGGCCGTCCTGTGGTGTTGTCAGAGATAGAACCTTCGGCCGACGCCATTCTTGTCTCTTTCAACGTGCAGCATCAGGCACTCCTCGACATCATCAGCGGTAAGGCTGAGCCTTCTGCCCTATTGCCCATGCAGATGCCGGCAGATATGAAGACCGTTGAGGAGCAGCAAGAGGACGTACCTCGCGACATGCGTTGCTATCACGATGCCGACGGAAACGATTACGACTTTGCCTTCGGGCTGAACTGGAAAGGCGTAATTGACGACGAACGGGTGAAAAGATACAAATAGTCTTTTCTACCCTCGGTCGTAGTGAGGCATTTCCTCAGGAATGACGAAAGAGAATTCTACCAAACCCTTCACCTCGCCGTTTTCGCGCCACGGGGTTTGGTAGATAAGTTTGCGCTGACCCCGTTTTGAGATGGTGTAGCAATGCGGACGGTTGTTCTCCAGCATGTCGCGAATGATGGCTTGTGAGCGTTCGTTGTGGCAGGGCATGAGGTTTTGGCCTATCATGTTCTGCCCATCCTTGTTGAAGGTATCACGCGAACGCTTGTTCATGTATATCACTTTTCCTTCGGCGTCGCATACGGTGACAGCGCCCTCGATGTCTTCTGCCCAGTTGAATTGTTCCATAGTTGTTCTCTTTTTTGCAGGCAAAGATACTAATAAAATGGGAATAATGTACGCAAATGAATGGGGAAAAGTGAGATATGTGTTAATGAACTATAACTATTTCATGTCTAATTACACCTTTCAAGGGCTGTGACGTCAAAATAGACAAAGCAATATCAACCTATTCAAACAAACATTAACTTATGAGAAAAATTATTCTTTCTTTGATGGCTCTTTCCTGTTTGACGGTGTCGGCCCAGTTTGGCGCACCCAGAGAGAACCCCATTGTCCCTTCTGTGACAACTGACGTTGTTGAGGACTTCAAACCAGCAACGACCAATCAGGGCGGCAAGCAGTATCCTATGGTGAACTCACAGCGGATGGTACGTGCACAGATTTCGGCACCAAAGGCCAACTTCGTAGGACTGGACATCGCTGGTAAAATCTATGAGATGACGAAGGACGAGAACGGTGTTTGGACTGGTACCTCAGAACCTCAGGACGAAGGTTTCCACTACTATCAGCTGAACATCGACGGTGCTTCCGTACCCGATCCAGGCAGCAAGTATTACTATGGTGCCAGCCGCTGGGGAAGTGGTATTGACGTTCCTGCTGCCGACGAGGAATTCTATACGGTGAAGAATGTGCCACAGGGCTCTGTCAATGAGGTCTACTACTGGTCGACGGTGACCGAGAAGATGCGTCACGGATACATCTACCTGCCCTCCGAATATTTTAAGAACCCCAACAAGAAGTTCCCTGTGCTTTATCTGCAGCACGGTATGGGTGAGAACGAGACGGGCTGGAGTGCTCAGGGCAAGACGGGTATCATCATGGACAATCTGATTGCCGAGGGTAAGGCTGTGCCCTTCATCATCTTTATGGATAATGGTCTCGACGTTCGTCGTCCAGGTGAAGACAATGCGATTGACCGTCGTCCGCAGGGCCAGCGTCCGCAGGGAGGCTTTGGCGGTCAGCGTCCTCAGGGTGCCCCAGGTCAGGGAGGTCCTCGTCGCGGTGGTTTTGGTCGCGGCTTCGGTGGCTTCAATGCCTTCCAGGATGTGCTGATCAAGGATATCATCCCTATGGTGGAGAATAACTACCGCGTGATAAACGACTCAGAACACCGCGCTATGGCCGGTCTTTCGATGGGCGGTATGCAGACACATGCTATCACGCTGGCTAATCCTACGACGTTTGCCTATGTAGGAATGTTCAGCGGTGGCACCTTCAATACGGATGAGTTGAAAGACGCTGCCGACTTCAAGAAGACCAACAAAGTGCTCTTCATGAGTGCTGGAGGCAAAGAAACCAGAATGGCAGAGGGCGACAACAGCGTAGGTTCGGCTGCCACCAACCTGAAAGCTATCGGCATCAATGCTCACAGCTATGTGTCGCCAGGAACAGCCCATGAGTGGCAGACGTGGCGCCGCAGCCTCTATCAGTTTGCGCAGCTACTGTTTAAATAATATAATGAGAATCAACAAAAAACCGCAAATGCTTAAGAATAAGTCATTTGCGGTTTTATTTTGTGTCGACACTTGGACTCGAACCAAGGACCCCCACCATGTCAAGGTGATACTCTAACCAGCTGAGCTATGCCGACTTTTTTTGCTTTAGTGCGCCTGACAGGACTCGAACCTGCACATCGTGAGATACTAGATCCTAAGTCTAGCGCGTCTACCAATTCCGCCACAGGCGCGGATGTTTCTGGTTTTGCGGTGCAAAGGTATATATTATTTATGAACTACGCAAATTTTTAATAGAAAAGTTTGTTTTTTGTCGTTTTTTTTTCGTAATTTTGCGGCTGAAGACGCGAAGTTACTCTGTCTTGGCTTTTAAAAAAGAATAAAACTGAAAACCAGCTACCAATGGACGACGAAATAAAGGACAAGCCTATCGAGAGTGGTGGAGATTGGACCGAGGAAAAAGAGGACGCATCCACTTCCCGCGAAAGTCATTCTGACTATAAGCCTGTGAATCGCTTTGATGCCTCAGTGGTGCATCACCTCAGCGGCATGTATCAAAACTGGTTCCTGGACTACGCTTCCTACGTGATTCTTGAGCGTGCCGTGCCCCATATCGAGGACGGCCTGAAGCCTGTGCAGCGCCGTATCCTGCATTCCATGAAACGTATGGATGACGGACGCTACAACAAGGTGGCCAATATTGTGGGACATACGATGCAGTTTCATCCACACGGTGACGCTTCGATTGGCGACGCCTTAGTGCAACTGGGACAGAAAGAACTGCTGGTGGACACGCAGGGCAACTGGGGCAACATCCTGACGGGCGACCGTGCGGCTGCTCCACGATATATCGAAGCCCGACTTTCGAAATTTGCCCTCGACACCGTCTTCAATCCCAAGACTACCGAGTGGCAGTTGTCATACGACGGTCGTAACAAAGAGCCTATCACGCTGCCTGTGAAGTTCCCTTTGTTGCTCTCTCAAGGTGCGGAAGGCATCGCCGTAGGACTGTCATCGAAGATTCTTCCCCATAACTTCAACGAGATTTGCGATGCCGCCATCAGCTATCTGCATGATGAGCCGTTTCAGCTTTATCCTGACTTCCAGACGGGTGGCTCCATCGATGTGTCGAAATATAATGATGGGCAGCGCGGCGGCGTGCTGAAAGTACGTGCCAAGATTGAGAAACTCGACCAGAAGACTCTCGTCATCCGCGAACTGCCCTTCTCGAAGACGGTGAACACGCTGATAGACAGCATCACCAAAGCTATTGAGAAAGGCAAGATCAAGGCGCGTCATGTGACGGACCTTACCTCTGCTCAGGTGGAGATTCAGGTGGCACTGGCTCCTGGTGTCTCGTCGGACAAGACACTCGACGCCCTCTATGCCTTTACTGACTGTGAAGTGAGCATTTCGCCCAACTGCTGTGTCATCAAGGATCAGAAACCGCAATTCCTCACCGTGAGCGACGTGCTGCGCCACTCTGCTGACCGTACAAAAGAGCTCATTCGTCAGGAGTTGGAGATACGCAAGGGGGAACTGCTGGAACAACTGCATTTCCAGTCGCTCGAGAAAATCTTTATCGAGGAACGTATCTATAAGGACAAGAAGTTTGAGCAGGCTCCCAACGTCGATGCCGTCTGCGAACATATTGACGATCGTCTGACGCCCTACTATCCCACATTCGTTCGTGAGGTAACGAAGGATGACATCCTGAAACTGCTTGAAATCAAGATGCAGCGCATCCTAAAATTCAACAAGGATAAGGCCGACGAACTGATGGCTCGCATCAAGGCTGAGATTGAGGAAATAGACCACGATCTGGCCAACCTGACCGAGGTGACGGCCCAGTGGTTCCAGTTCCTCAAGAACAAATATGGCAAGGATCATCCGCGACTCACCGAAATACGCAACTTCGACACGATCGAGGCTACCAAAGTGGTCGAAGCCAACCAGAAACTCTATATCAACCGTCAGGAAGGCTTTATCGGAACGGGACTGAAGAAGGATGAGTTTGTGTGCAACTGCTCTGACATCGACGACGTGATACTGTTCTATAGGGACGGTAAGTATAAAGTGGTACGTGTGGCCGAGAAACTGTTCGTGGGTAAGAACGTGATGTGGCTTAGCGTATTCAAGAAGAACGACAAACGCACTATCTACAACGTCATATACCGAGACGGAAAGAAAGGGCCGTGCTACATGAAGCGCTTCAATATCACCGGCATTACCCGTGACCGCGAGTATGACCTGACGCAAGGCACCGAAGGCTCTCGTGTGATGTACTTTACGGCCAATCCCAATGGTGAGGCCGAGGTCATCAAAGTGACACTCGACGCCTCTGTCGCCGCAGCCAACGCTCGTGCCAGCATCTTCCTGGAGCGTTCGTTTGCCGAGATTATCATCAAGGGACGTGCTTCGAAGGGAAATCTGCTGACCAAAAAGCCCGTTCACCGCATTTCATTGAAGTCGCAAGGCCACTCTACGCTCGGAGGTCGCAAGGTGTGGTTTGATCCTGACGTAAACCGTCTGAATTACGATGAGCATGGACGGCTCTTGGGTGAGTTCTTTGATGACGAACAGATACTCGTGATATTGCCGAACGGTGACTACTACCTGACAAACTTCGACCTGAACAACCACTATGAGGCAGACATCCTGCGCATTGAGAAATACCAGGCCGAGAAGGTGTGGACGGCGGCGCTCTTCGATGCCGACAATCAAGGGTATCCCTACCTGAAGAGATTCCTCATGGAAGCCTCTAAGCGCAAGCAGAACTTCATTGGTGACAATCCGTCGTCAAAGCTTATCCTGCTAAGCGATCAGGTCTATCCGCTTATCCGCGTGACCTATGGCGGGAACGACGAGTTCCGTGGTGCTGAGGAAATCGATGCCGAGCAGTTTATCAGCGTAAAAGGCTACAAGGCCAAAGGCAAGCGAATCAGCACCTATCAAATTGGTAGCATAGTGGAACTGGAACCGCAAAGATGGCCTGAAGTTGTTGAAGAAGGGCCTTCTGCAGAGGGTGACTCATCAGAGAATCGTTCCGAAGGCTCCACCGATGCAGTTGAGGGAATTGGCCTTGACCCCGATGAAGGAAAGAGCCAACAGCAAATCATCGATGAGCAAACGGGACAATTAAGTTTTGACTTCTGACATGATGAAAGAAATGAGTATCAAACTGGCGATGACGGTGGGCTTGCTGATTGTCCACTGCTCATTGTTCATAGGCCAAACAAAAGCACAATCGACCACCACACAGAGTTATCAGATAGGCGGAGGCTCGACCAACGTGCTCGACACTTACCTGTCGCAGGAGAAATTCAGCGGAACGGGTGTGTCGCTGCTTTTGCTGAGTGAGATACAGCGCGATAATAGTCGCTGGTCAACGATGTGGCAGAACCAACTGAACTTTTCCATCAGCGAAGACCGAGCTGGCAACGAATCGACTTTCGACGGTGACTATCACCTCTACTTGGGACGCTACTACGGTTGGTCGCTTTTGGACAAACGGCTTCGCTTGCAGGCTGGTGGTCTTGCGGCGTTAGGTGCAGGCTTTATCTACGACACCCGAAACGGCAACAATCCTGCGCAGGCGCGTTTCTCTCTCAACCTGATGCCCTCTGGCGTAGCCACCTATGATTTCCATCTCTGGAAGCGCCAGTGTAAGGTGCGCTATGAGCTCGACCTGCCTCTCTGTGGCGTTATGTTCAGTCCCAACTACGGACAGTCGTACTACGAAATATTCGTGCTGGGCAACTACGACCGTAATGTGGTGCCCACTACCTTCGTCTCGGCTCCCAACTTCCGTCAGCAACTGACATTCCAGATCAATGTTAGCCGCACCACGACTCTTTCCCTCGGGTATCTGGGCGACTATCAGCAATCGCACGTCAACAACTTGAAGCAGCATATCTATTCGCACCGTGCGATGATAGGTATTGTCAAGCGTTTCCAAATGATAAACTACAGGCCATGAAACACTATCTATTGCTCCTCTTACCATTGTTCTTACTCGTCTCTTGCATCGACGAAGAGCAGTATGACAACACCCCGCAGGGAAACTTCGAGGCGCTGTGGCGCATCATTGACGAACACTACTGTTTCTTGGACTATAAGCAACAGGCCATCGGTCTGGACTGGCAACAGGTATATAATAAATATAAGGTACGCGTGAACGACAAGATGAATAGTGATCAGTTGTTCGAGGTACTTTCCAACATGCTAAGCGAGCTGCGCGACGGACACGTCAACTTGTCAGCTTCTTTCGACTACGGGCGCGACTGGTCGTGGTACGAAGCCTATCCTGCCAACCAAAGCGATTCGCTGTTCCGCCGCTATCTGGGTACTGACTATAAGATTGCAGCCGGACTGTCTTACCGCATCTTCGATGACAACATCGGGTACGTGAGATACGAGAGTTTTGTTGACTCCTTCGGCGATGGCAATCTTGAGGATGTGCTGTTCTATATGCTTCTCTGTCGCGGTCTGATTATTGACATTCGTGGCAATGGTGGTGGCGACCTGACCAATGCAGAGAAGTTGGCTGCTCGTTTCTGCAATGAGAAAACGCTGGTGGGCTATGTGCAACACAAGACGGGGCCGGGACATAGCGACTTTTCGAGCAAGGAGGCACGCTATTTGGAGCCTTCGAGTGGCCTTCGCTGGCAGAAACCCGTTTGCGTGCTAACCAACCGACATGTGTTCAGCGCAGCCAATGAGTTCACCATGTATATGAAGGCCCTGCCCCTTGTCACTATCGTGGGCGACCATACTGGTGGCGGTGCAGGCATGCCTTTCAACAGCTCGCTTCCTAATGGCTGGATGGTTCGATTCTCTGCTGTCCCCATGTATGACGCTCAGGGGCAGTCGTGCGAGTTTGGCATTGAACCCGATGTGAAGGTCCAACTGCTGGACAGCGATGTGCTGAAGGGAGAGGACACCATTATTGAGACAGCCCGCCATCTTCTGTCGCAATAATTGTTCTCCTACATCCCTGATGATAGTCTTTTGCCGACTCCATTTGGAAATAAATTGCGGAAAGATTTGGCTGGTAGTAAAAAATATCGTATTTTTGTAATCGGGAAACGAATAATTTTAAAAACAATAATTATGAAGTACAAATTTATCCTTTCCGTGATGGCACTCTTCCTCTCTCTGTCTGTCTCTGCTCAGGAAGAGAACTATCCTCACGCATTTGTCGGTCTACAAGGCGGCGTGATGCGTCCTTATAATGGTGTGCATATTGATCGCGACTTGACGCCAGCCGGTGCTGTGTCGTTAGGTTACTTCTTCACCGATGTCTTTGGATTGCGCCTGCAGGGCAATGGCTCTTTCTGGGATACCAAGCTGCCAGATGGAAGCAAATATGGAAGCAAGGCCGCAAGTATCGACCTCGACATGCTGTTCAACTTGTCAAACGTGTTCTTCCCCAACCGCAACAATTTCGTGAATGTGATTGCCGTAGCTGGTGCTCCGTTCAACATTGCAGTTCCTCACACTTGGGTGATGAATTATGCTCAGGCAACTACTAAGGGTACTGACAAATGGAATACTGCTTGGCGTGCTGGTGGTCAGATTGAGTTCAACGTGGCCAAGAACTGGGGTATCAACCTGGAGGCTGGTGCGAATTATGTGCGCCAACCCAATTCCACTATCATCGACAACAACAGGTGGTGGCCCTATGCGATGGCAGGTCTGACCTATAAGTTTGGATTCAAGAAGGACAAGAAGGTGACGCCTGCTCCCGTTGCAGAAAAAGTCGTAGAGGAACCAAAGCCAGAGCCAAAGCAAGAACCCAAACCTGTGGTAAAGCCGGAGCCGAAACCAGAGCCAAAGCCCGTAGTGAAGCAACTGGCTAAGACCACAGAGAACGTCTTCTTCAAGCTTGGAAAGGCCAACATCGAAGATGCACAGGCTGAGAAGGTAGAAAAGCTGGCCAAATGGGCTGTTGATCATCCAACGGCTGTCTTCGACCTGACAGGTTATGCCGACAAGGATACAGGTACGGCGAAACTCAACATGGCTCTTTCGGAAAAACGTGCCGCTGCCGTAAAGGACGCACTTGTGAAGAAAGGCATTCAGGCCAACCGCATCAGCGTGAACTGGAAGGGTGATACCATTCAGCCGTTCAACATGAACGATGACAACCGTGTGGTTGTAGTTCTTGGTGAGGAGAAATAAATTCTTTTAGTTAGATAGGACAGAAATTTGTATAATTACAATAATTTATCTTATACAAATTTCTGTCCTTTTTTCGTGTCACTTTCTTTGCAAAACCGTCAGGCCTGTTGATCAGCCAGAGCCTGCATGATTTGTGCTTCGAGTTCCTCGCAGAGTTCAGGATTGTCTTTCAACAAAGCCTTCGTGGCGTCACGACCCTGTGCCAGTCTTGAGTCTCCATAGGAGAACCAAGAACCGCTCTTCTTGATGATGCCATATTCCACACCGAGGTCCACGATTTCACCAATCTTCGAAATACCTTCACCGAAGGTAATCTCAAACTCAGCTTTGCGGAAGGGAGGAGCCACTTTGTTCTTCACCACTTTGACTCGCACCTGGTTGCCAATGACATTGTCACCGTCCTTGATGCTGGTGACGCGACGGATGTCCAGTCGCACGGAGGCATAGAACTTCAGCGCATTACCACCCGTCGTGGTCTCAGGATTGCCAAACATCACACCAATCTTCTCACGCAACTGGTTGATGAAAATGCAAGTGGTATTGGTCTTTGAGATATTAGCAGTCACCTTACGCAGAGCCTGGCTCATCAGTCGGGCGTGCAGGCCTACGGCAGAGTCACCCATATCACCCTCAATCTCCTTTTTAGGCGTCAGTGCAGCCACAGAGTCGATCACGATGATGTCAATAGCCGACGAGCGAATCAGTTGGTCTGCAATCTCCAGCGCCTGCTCACCGTTGTCTGGCTGAGAGATATAGAGATTGTCCACATCGACGCCCAACTTTGCAGCATAGAAGCGGTCAAAAGCATGCTCAGCATCGATGAAAGCAGCAATGCCGCCTGCCCTCTGAGCTTCGGCAATAGCGTGGATGGCCAGCGTGGTCTTACCACTCGACTCCGGGCCAAAGATCTCAATGATACGACCCTTGGGATAGCCTCCCACACCCAGTGCGGCATTCAGGCTAATGGAACCCGTAGGTATCACGTCAACATGCTCTATCTGTTCGTCACCCATGCGCATGATTGAGCCTTTTCCGAAGTCTTTCTCAATCTTCGACATAGCTGCCTGCAGAGCCTTCAGTTTCTCCTGTTGCGGGTTGAGGGCCTCGCCCTCAGTCTCTTTCTTTGCCATAAAGTATGATGATCGTTTAGTAAATATCCATGCAAAGCTTTGTTGAGGGAGCTACCCTTACTTGATGATACCCTTTTCCAGGTATTCAGCAAGGTTAGTGCGCACCTTAGCAGCAGCACCTTCTGCAGCTACCTTTGCCATATCGCTGTCAACCATCAGATTGACAAGCTCCTCAAAGGTGGTCTTGTTGGGATTCCATCCAAGCTTAGCCTTTGCCTTTGTGGGATCACCCCAGAGATTCACCACGTCGGTGGGACGGTAGAAGTCGGCAGACACCTCGATGAGTACATTGCCAGTCTCCTTGTCAATACCTTTCTCGTCGGCACCCTCACCTTTGAACTCCAATTCAATGCCCACACGCTTGAAGGCGTAATAGCAGAACTCACGCACAGAATGCTGAACGCCAGTGGCAATCACAAAGTCTTCCGGTTTGTCCTGCTGAAGGATGAGCCACATGCACTCCACGTAGTCTTTGGCATAGCCCCAGTCACGAAGTGAACCAAGGTTACCCAAATAGAGTTTGTCCTGCTTGCCCTGCTTGATACGGGCGGCAGCAAGGGTAATCTTACGTGTAACAAAGGTCTCACCACGACGCTCCGACTCATGGTTGAACAGAATGCCAGAGCAGCAGTACATGTTATAGGCCTCACGATACTCCTTCACGATCCAGAATCCATACTGCTTGGCAACGGCATAGGGGCTATAAGGATGGAAGGGAGTATTCTCGTTCTGAGGAACCTCTTCCACTTTGCCATACAGCTCACTTGTCGAGGCCTGATAGATACGGCAGCTATCAGTCAAGCCCAGCTGACGCACAGCCTCCAAGATGCGAAGCACACCCACGGCATCAACGTCGGCAGTAAACTCAGGAGAATCAAAACTAACCTGCACATGACTCTGTGCTGCAAGATTATAGATTTCGGTGGGACGAACCTTACCAATCACACCAAGCACCGACATGGAGTCGCCCAAGTCGGCATAGTGCAAATGGAAATGGGGTGTACCCTCCAAGTGGGCAATACGCTCACGGAAGTCCACGGATGAACGACGAATGGTGCCATGCACCTCATAACCTTTCTCCAACAGGAACTCGGCCAGATAGGAGCCATCCTGTCCTGTAATACCCGTAATCAGGGCGATGTTCTTTTTATTTTCCATGTTTCTCTCTTTCCCTTTGGCCGATAAGCGCTGCCTAACAAGGCCATCACATCATCGTCAGCGGTAGCTTCAACAATTACTCTTATTTAGTTTGAAGGTGCAAAAGTACATATTATTTCTCAACTGACAAAGAGATTGCCAGTTTTTTTGCTATTCCTACAGCTCCAGGTCGCCGTCGTGTATCTCGTGCCAGGGCAATCCCTGCTTGTTCAACTGCTCCATGAAGGGGTCTGGATCGAACTCCTCCACATTATGAACACCGGGCTTACGCCACAGCCCTTTGCAGAACATCATAGCACCAATCATGGCAGGCACACCTGTGGTGTAGCTGACGCCCTGCATACCAGTCTCCTCGTAGGCATCCTGATGGCGGCAGTTATTATATACATAATAGGTGTGCTCCTTTCCATCGTTGCCAATGCCACGGATGCGACAGCCTATGGAGGTCTCGCCCTCATAGTTAGAACCTAAGTCCTGCGGATTGGGCAGCACGGCCTTCAGGAACTGCAGGGGCACGATCTTCACCCTTGCGGTACCAGTGCCGTCGGCGAGTGGAGCCTCGTATTCCACCTCATCGATACGGCTCATACCAATGTTCTGAATCACCTCCAAGTGCTTCAGATACTGCTGGCCAAAGGTCATCCAGAATCGAGCACGCTTGATGGTTGGGTAGTTGATGACCAGCGACTCTATCTCCTCATGGTGAAGGAGGTAGCTATCCTTGGGACCTATGCCTGGATAGTTCAAGTCCTTGTGAATCTCCAATGGCTCGGTCTCCACCCACTGTCCGTTCTCCCAATAGAGGCCTTTCTGCGTAATCTCACGGATGTTAATCTCAGGATTGAAGTTCGTGGCGAAAGCCTTATGATGGTCACCGGCATTGCAGTCCACGATGTCAAGATACTGTATCTCCTTGAAATGGTGCTTGGCGGCATAGGCAGTAAAGATGCTCGTCACGCCCGGATCGAAGCCACAACCGAGAATGGCGGTCAGTCCAGCCTGCTCAAAACGCTCCCGATAGGCCCACTGCCAAGAATACTCAAAATGAGCCTCGTCCTTCGGCTCGTAGTTCGCCGTGTCAAGATAGTTGCAGCCACAGGCCAGACAGGCATCCATGATAGTCAAATCCTGATAGGGCAAAGCCAGGTTGATGACCAGTTCTGGCTTATAGTCCGAGAACAAAGCCTTCAGTTGTTCCACATCGTCAGCATCCACCTGTGCGGTCTTGATGTCCATAGTATAACCCTTCTTGTGGATAGCATCAACCAGCGCATCACACTTTGCTTTGCGACGGCTTGCTATCATGAACTCAGTAAACACGTCGGCATTCTGCACAATCTTGAATGCCGCTACCGTTGCGACGCCTCCGGCGCCAATCATCAGTACTTTACTCATTTCTTTATTCTATTATAGTTTTATTCTGTATGATTTTCGTACTTTTCGTAATATTGCCGCAAAGGTACGAAAAATCGAGTGAAACGCAAAAAGAAAACAAGTTTTTCTTTTCATTTCAGAACTCCGTGGACAAAAAAGTAGCAGCGACATTGGTACTACCTTTGACGCTGTTACTTTTTATGAAGAGATTATTTACAGTGAGTTAACCTATTCTAATCTGATTATTAACTCATTCAGAGAAATGGCTTATTGTATCTAATACTAAAACCACACATTTTACTCAGCAAAACCACACATTTTACTCAGCAAAACCATACATTTTACTTAGCAAAACCATACATTTTACTTAGCAAAACCATACATTTTACTATTGAATAGGTTAACTAACACTTCGATTTGGATTAATAAAACGCGAGTTTTGGGCTGTTGGCCGAGAAGGGAAAGCGAAAGGTA
>Ga0326513_10001356_pt1 | contig 19426 bp, 19 predicted proteins | sample 2_2465_0518_D_FD_203654 | JGI IMG/M metagenome (GOLD analysis project Ga0326513, IMG submission 203654) | Bovine rumen microbial communities from UC Davis, California, United States - 2_2465_0518 | ecosystem: Host-associated > Mammals > Digestive system > Stomach > Rumen | place: USA... | reverse complement strand
CTATCCGGGCAGCTCAGGCAGAGCTCGATCGTCCGTCAAAGGCTGAAGAGTACAAGAAGACCTCGACAGACTGGAGAGATCATGTGGACAGCGATAAATTCCGTGAGCAGAACGCGAACGGTCAGCCGATGCAGCAGCAGTTCGCGGACCAGCCGTTCTACAATCAGCCTCAGTTTGGTAACAGCCAGAGGCAGGCGCCGAATATGTATGATGCCTACGGGACGCAGTACAGCGATAAGAGCTATATTGCCGCTGCGCTCCTCGCATTCTTCCTGGGTGCCTTCGGTGCTCACAATTTTTATCTGGGATATACCAGAAAGGCTGTTATTCAGCTTGCTATGGGTCTTATGACCATCTTTACTCTCGGAATCTCCGGTATTGCCGTGGGAATCTGGGCGTTCGTGGAATTCATTCTTCTGCTGACAGGAGGCATCAGCACGGATGGGAACGGAAGACCGCTTAAAAGATGACTTGAAAAGATGATTTGAGTCTATCGGGGCTGTCGCATTTAGGCGCGCCATCACTATATATGTCAGACATTATTTGCAAATGTCCGACATATATAGTAGTGACACTGTCTGATGCGGCAGCCCTTTTTGAGCAGCACAAACAGGCAGAGCAGGTAATACCGCAATAGAGAGCGCAACGTTAAGTCGGACCTTCCGGGAACGGCAGGATGACAGATGTGCATTCGGAAAACACACAAAGTGTTGACGTAATGTTTGCTATTCCGGGTAACTCATTATGTCACTTGGAAAAATCCACAAAATAAATGTTCTGCTTGACAAAGTGTGGTTGACGTAAGAAATCACCCAAAAACGGTGGATAATGTGGATAAATTTGTGATTAACTCGGTATTTCATGGATTTTGTGGATAATTTTTCTGTGGATAAACCACATATCAATAATATCGATGTCAACTTTAGCGCAATGAATTCCGACGAAAAATTTCGGCAAAGTGCCGAAATTTGTGATTTTTGAAATTTCGGCTGTACAAAACTTTATGTGAACTATAGTTTTTTTCTGCGTACCTGTACGACTCCCGGGCAGCTGCCGATGAAAAGATCCCCGCGCACAGGACATCGGCCGCTTAAGCAGCGCGCTGCAGTAAGCTAATTGTCAAAATTATTGTATGTTTTTTCGTCATTGTGTACATTGCAAATGGTTTACACTCAGAATAAAATAACATTTGTAGTACATTTGCGAGGAATAATCAGATGACAATAGCAGAAGTTCTGGAAGTATTTAATGACCTCTTCGGCAGTGAAGGGGATATTGGCACGTTTTTCGCCCCGGCGCGACTATCTCTGATCGGGCAGCACACGGATTACAACGGCGGACATTGTTTCCCCTGCGCTATTACCCTTGGGATATACGGCGCGATCAGGCTTCGTGAGGATTACAAGATCCGCATGTTTTCAATCAATTTTGATGATCAGGGGATCGTGGAGGATACGATCTATGATCTGAAACCCCTCGTCCGCGAGAACTGGGGATCTTATATAAAGGCAATGATCTGGGTGTTCAGGGAAAACGGACATCCTATTGACTGCGGTTTTGATCTGGTAGTCGGCGGAGATATTCCGTTCGGAGCTGCGCTGGCTTCCTCCGCAGCCCTTGAATCCCTGGGAGGAGTCATGCTCCGCGATATGTACAATCTTGAGGATGTCACCAATGTGGACATTGCCAAGATGGGGCAGATCGCCGAGAGTGATTATATAGGCTACTACAGCGGTATCATGGATCACTTTGCGTGCATGATGGGAATCGAGGATCGCGCGATTTATTTTGACGCGAAGACTATGCGCTATGAGTATCCCCCGTTCAAGCTAGGCGATGCCAAGCTGGTCATTGTCTACAGCCAGATTGAACACGTCCCGGATCGAAATATGCATGCTGCGAGAAGAGCGGAGTGCGCGAGAGCGCTGAAGAGGCTCAAACAGAACGTCCATATCAATTACCTGTGCGATCTTTCGATAGACAGATTTGAGACATTCAAGGACATCCTTATGGATGATCTCCTCGTAAAGCGCACAAGGCATGTCGTGTATGAGAATCAGCGCACGATACAGGCTGTCTCTGCCCTTCGCGCCCACAATATCGTGAAATTCGGCCAGTACATGTACGCGTCACATCTTTCGCTACGAGACGATTATGAGGTGACCTGCGAAGAAATCGATTATCTGGTCGACACTGCCATGAGCATTGACGGGGTCATCGGCAGCCGCATGATCGGCAGTGGTCTCGGCGGCTCAACAGTGAATATTGTCAAGGAATCCGCGATTCCGACATTCATGGAGGTCATCAGCCGGGAGTACAAGAAAAAGACCGGACTGTCAGTTGACTTTTACGGAGCGTGGCCGGCAGAGGGAGCTAGAGCGATTTTGCCATAAACTCGCACGTTTTAAAGGTGGTAGAAATACCACCTTTATAATATTATATATAGTAGCAGGAGCGCTGGGTCCGCTGGAACCAGCCGGCTTCTGCCATAGGTCCAAAGATTAAGCCGGCACCTGTCGGCCGATTTTCGCAAGGTAACACCTGTATGATCAAAGAGAAAGAAGGCAGTCATATGCTCAGCACATCAATTAAAAAACTTATAACATACGGCCTCACATCCGGACTTCTTCCGGCAAATGAAGTCTACTACGCAACCAATCTCCTCCTCGATTGTTTCCATGAAGATTATTATGAAGAGACAGAGGAGACATTTGTGGATGTTGACCTTGAGAGCACATTGGCAGAACTCCTTGACGAGGCAGTTGCCCGCGGCATCATCGAGGATGGCATCGCGTCGAGGGATCTTTTCGACACGAGACTCATGAACTGCCTGACACCGCGTCCTGCCCAGGTACAGCAGACATTCTGGAGCCTGTACGAGAAGTCGCCGAAGGAGGCGACAGACTGGTTCTACAAGTTCAGCCAGGACACGGACTATATCCGCCGCTACAGGGCTAAAAAGGATCTTCGATGGAAAGTGGCCACCGAGTACGGTGACATTGACATCACGATCAATCTGGCCAAGCCGGAGAAGGATCCCAAAGCCATCGCCGCTGCAGGAAAGGCAAAGTCATCGAACTATCCGAAATGCCTTCTCTGCGCGCAGAACGAGGGCTATGCAGGAACGCTGACGCATCCTGCCCGCGAAAATCACCGCATCATCCCCATCACGATCAACGATACGAAGTGGGGACTGCAGTACAGCCCGTACGGCTATTATAATGAGCACTGCATCGCGTTCAATTTCGAGCACACACCGATGGCGATCAACCATGCGGCTTTCTGCAAGCTGTTCGATTTCGTGCGTCAGTTCCCGCACTATTTCCTCGGCTCTAACGCAGACCTGCCGATCGTCGGTGGATCTATCCTGTCTCATGACCATTTCCAGGGTGGTCACTATACATTTGCAATGGCAAGGGCAGGCATAGAGATTCCGTTCACAGTACCGGGCTTTGAAGATATCGAGAGCGGCATTGTCAAGTGGCCGCTGTCAGTGTTCCGCATCCGAGGTGAGAAGATCGAGAGGCTTGTGGAGCTTGCGGATCACGTGCTCGCAGCATGGAGAGAGTATACAGATGAGGATGCGTACATCTATGCATATACGGATGGTGTGCCTCACAATACGATCACACCGATCGCGAGAATTGTGGACGGCAAGTACGAACTTGACCTCACGCTGAGGAACAATATCACAACGGAAGAGCGGCCGCTCGGCGTCTATCATCCGAGACCGGAATACCACCACATCAAGAAAGAGAACATCGGCCTCATCGAGGTCATGGGCCTTGCTGTACTGCCGTCCCGCCTGAAGGCTGAGATGAGCGTGCTCGGTACTCTGCTGGCAGAAAAGAGGGCGGAAGGCCTGCCCGATGAGGACATAGCATCCTGCGTGGCAGCGGACGAAGTTCTGGCAAAGCATGCGGACTGGGTCAGGGAGACGATCCTTCCGAAGTACAGTGATATCAATGCCGGCAATGTTACAGAAATCATTCGGACAGAGATCGGCCATGTATTTGCGGGAGTTCTGGAGGATGCCGGTGTATATAAGTGGACTGATGAAGGTCATGCGGCATTCCTGAAGTTCCTCGGCACGCTGTAAAAAGGGGAACGAGGAAGATTACAGAAGTAATCGGGTCCCGCTTTCGGGACCGGCGCGGCATGCAGCCGCTGAAACTGATTTCACATCACCAGCTTTATGAGGATGAGGTATCTCGCACCGAGATATAGATATGGAGGACTACACATGAGAATTCTTGTTACAGGCGGAACGGGCTTTATCGGAAGCCACACATGCATTGAACTTATTAACGCGGGTTATGACGTTGTCATCGCTGACAACCTGTATAACTCAAAGGCACTCGTTGTTGACCGCATCGAGGAGCTGGCGGGAAAACGTCCGGTATTCTACGAGGTCGATGTGACGGACAAGCAGGCAATGAACGAGCTGTTCGATAAAGAGAAAATCGACGCGGTCATTCATTTCGCGGGCTACAAGGCAGTCGGTGAGTCGACGAGAAAGCCGATCGAGTACTATCACAATAATATTGAGTCCACGCTTGTCCTCTGCGATGTTATGCGCAATCACGGCGTGAAGAAAATCGTCTTCTCATCCTCCGCGACAGTATACGGCGATCCGGCCTTTATCCCGATTACAGAGGAGTGCCCGATGGGTGAGCGCACGAACCCGTACGGCGAGACCAAGGCTATGCAGGAGCGCATTCTGACAGATATCTGGAGAAGCGACAATGAGTGGCAGGTCATGCTGCTCCGCTACTTCAACCCGATCGGCGCGCATGCCAGCGGTCGCATCGGCGAGGACCCGAAGGGTATTCCGAATAACCTGCTTCCGTATGTTGCCCAGGTCGCGACAGGCAAGCTTGAGAAGGTCCATGTCTTCGGCAACGACTATGACACACCGGACGGCACAGGCGTCCGCGACTACATCCACGTAGTAGACCTGGCTAAGGGTCACGTCGCTGCGATCAAGGGTATGGAGACACTCCCGGGTGTTCAGATTTTCAACCTCGGCACGGGCAACGGCTACAGCGTGCTTGATATTATCAGAGCTTTCTCAAAGGCATGCGGCAAGGATCTTCCGTATGTCATCGATCCGAGGCGTCCGGGCGACGTCGCTACCTGCTATTCGGATCCGACAAAAGCCCGCGAAGTCCTCGGCTGGGTCGCTGAGAAGAATCTCGAGGATATGTGCGCTGACGCATGGAACTGGCAGAGCCATAATCCGAACGGGTATGAGGGATGAGAGTTTGTTGCCTTTGACTCGAGGAGCATCATCAGTCAACAGTTCAGAAAGGTAGTACGTGAGTTTCGTAAGTCCGGCGCAAACATCTTCTTTATCAAAAAACGTCGGTCCTGCCTTGAGAGATTAAAAATGCTTACGCATTTTTGATTCCTCAGTCGGACCGACAATGTTTTTCTCACGAAGATGGATGTTTTGCTGCCGAAAACGAAGTATCATACAGCCTGCCTGAACTGTTACTATCAGCTAGGTAAACAAAAATAAAAAATATAAAAAAAATGCTTGCATTTTCCTGCGGGCTCGCATATAATAACACTTGCGTTAAGGAACGACGCAAGAAAATGCGCTTCTAGCTCAGTTGGTAGAGCACCTGACTCTTAATCAGGGTGTCCGGGGTTCGAGTCCCCGGAGGCGCAGGCATAGAACCTCATACGAGGTTCTATTTTTTTTGCTCTTTGAAGTCTTTCGTTCCTTGATTTTTGTAAAGTTCGTATATACAGCCTGATATATATGTCTGCATCATCGGGTCAGTCCGATGGTGCGGGCATTTTTATTCCATTCTCATCTTAATAAAAGTATCCAGTCTCGGCAAGCTTAGACACACATGCCCATACTGAACCGTGTTGATGACTCCCTTTCTCTTTAGCCTCTCCCTGTAAACAGAAAAGCTTTCGGGACTCATGCCGAGCTCATTCCTAATCTCGCTGACCTTTGTCTGTCCGCTCATGGCTATAACGCTGAGCACCCGCTTGTCTGTCTCGGAGAGCTCTGACCAGATCTTGCTGTATACATAATCGTCGAGATATTGATCATACTCCGGCAATATATCTTCCAGTGTTTTGCTCTCCCTTTCGTTCCAGTACAGGTAGCCAAGTACCTGGAACGCAAATGGATACCCCATGGTGAGATCGGCCATTTTACCGGCTTCGGACATCGGCAGTTCAAAGACATCAGCATAATTCCTCTTGACAGCGGTTATGTTGAGCGGACCCAGAGTGATTTTGGGCGCTCTGTAAAGGAAAGTAAGAGTTTTTTCATTCTGAAGGTTATAAATGTTGTCATATAAACCGGTCATCAGAAGGAAAACAGGGTAGTTCTGCCGCATGAGAATTTGGAACACGCTTGCAAATACTCTCATATTCTCGTTATTGACCGCCTCATCAACGGTGATGAGGAGCTTTCTGTGCTCTGCCCTGATTACACCGAGCATGCGAGAAATAGCTGTCTCGATATCCGAGATTGGTGCTGCGTTTTCAACGGACACGCCCAGTCCAAGGATAGAGAAGTTCAGCCTGGCTTTCACAAAGAGCGAGTAGAGGTCCGGTCTGGAGCACAGCTTGGCAGCCAGAGATGTAAGCAGGTCTTTCTCCGGCGACAATTCGATGACGATCCAATCATTTTGCTCTGCAAATCTTTTTGCGATTTCCGTCATCATCACGGTCTTCCCGGAACCCCGAACACCGGTGATCATGTAGACCTGGTTTGATGGAGGGGTCTGGCTGAAGTTCTCGGCGACCTCATTAGTCTCGACCAGTCTGGAGATGAATCGCAAGGGCTGCCGTCCAAAAGAGATGGTAAATGGGTTGTTCATTGAAGCCTCCTGCATCCTTGGAATATGGTTTTTATAACTTTTTAGTTCTTTTATAGGTCTTTATAAGCTTTTATAATTTAGAAATCATTTTATAAGTTTTTATAACTTCTGTCAAGGGAACTCAATGCGGATTTTATGATGAATTAAGATATAAGGCTGCCTGTGTTCGACACCATGAAATTGATGTTTGGGATAAAATAGATTATTGGTATTTACTCCCTCATCGTTTGAGAACCATGTAAGTTTTGAAGGTGATGAAGCCACCTGCTCCTCACTGAGTACCGCAGAGGGGTTTGAGAACCATGTAAGTTTTGAATGGGGTGAAGCGCAAGCGAAACTGAAGGAGACGGCTTAGCTCTCTTTTGATGCAAAAAAGAGAGCCGTAAGGCAATGTATCATGCTCTACAGCTCTCTTTTTGATTTCTCACTATGCTATGCCTGTTCCTCAGCCAAGCACCTTCTGAATCAAGGTCTGGAACTGATTCGGTGCCATTCCGCCTACCGCGTTGTGCACGACCTCGCCGTTCTTGAAGAATAGGAAGTTCGGAATCGACATGACTCTGTAGGCTATGACCGCCTCGCCGTCTTCGTCTACGTTGAGCTTGCAGAACTTCATCTTTCCGTCGAATACTTCCGCCATCTTGTCGACGACCGGGCTCATCATCTTGCACGGGCCACACCAATCCGCGTAGCAGTCTAGAAGGACCGGGATCTCAGATTTAAGGACTTCGTTTTCAAATGTATCAGCTGTAACTTTAACTACCATAAATTACCTCCTTTAGATGGGCTGCCTTGGAACACATGGCTTCAATATTGCATAGGGTGCTGACAAATAGAGGGCATACGCTGTTGCAATCTGACCGTTTTGTTCCTTGAGACCCTTTGTGGTGTGCGTTCTTACTTGATACATTTACTATAATACAAGGAAAATGTTTTGTCAATATATGTTTTATAAAATATAATTTTATTGCATGAAATTGTCCTTGTGGTAGACCGCAACCAGCTTATTTATCTTATTCCCGAGAAGTGAGAACTTACGCTCATACTCAGTCAAGATATTGCCTGCGCCCATCTCCTTATCGCTGTGAAGATCGTAGGTCACGGCGGCAAGCTCCCAGTGGGGAGCCTCGCTTATCTCCTCCACAGAGAAATCGAAGAGCGGACGGTTGTCCGTCTTGAACTCAAGGATACCTCCATCCACAAGGAACGTCTCGTAGACCGCAAGAAACTCATGGGAGGTAAGACGCCTCTTGGAGTGTCTTGCCTTTGGCCATGGGTCGGAGAAGTTTAGGTAAATTCCCGCGACCTCATCGGCTGCAAAGACATCTTCGAGGGCTCTTGCATCCATGCGGAGGAAGTGCAGGTTCTGCGGTGGAACAAATGATGTGCTGGCATCCTCTGCCTCTTCAGAGGAGCTGTTTCTTTCCATCGCGTCAAGAGACCTTGACGCCGGATCCATTGCCTTCTTTCCCTCCATTTTCTGGCAAGCACGCATGAGGACGCTCTCATACATTTCGACACCTACGTATTCATTTTCAGGGTGCCTTGCGGCAAGCTCCATCAGGAAGCGGCCCTTGCCGGTCCCGATTTCGACATACAGCGGTTTGTCGGAGAAGGTCTTCCAGCTGCCTTTCCGCTCCGCCGGGTTCTTGATGACATAGGGGCTTTGTGCCACTATATCTTTTGCTTCTGGTATGTTTCTTAATCTCATGGGGGGTATTATACACGAAAAAATGGTGTATGACACGCAGAATACTGAAAATCTTCATTGTTACGAATCATCATTCTAAAAGTTTTATAAATCAATGGCTTCTCCTTGCCAAGCGGATTTTTCCGTATTATCATTGCTTTATATGGGCGAGAGCCTGTCATTTTCTGATGAAATGGAGTTTTTTATATGGGTAATTTCTTTCGTAGGTTCGGTGACCGCTTCCGTAACTTTATGATCGGGCGCTACGGCACTGATTCATTCGGCATGTTCCTGGTGTACGCTCTGCTTGTGATCATTGTCATCTCGATGTTCTTCAGGGGCGGCATTGTCGGGACAGTCCTGAACCTTCTTACATGGGTCATTTTCGTTTACACATGGTTCCGGATCCTGTCAAGGAACTACGCAAAGCGTTCTGCCGAGAACCGCTGGTATCTTGAGAAGACTGCCGCGATCCGGAAGTTCTTCCGAATCAAGAAGAGGCAGCAGTCGGAACGCAAGGAATACAAGTATTTCAAGTGCCCCGAGTGCGGGCAGGAGCTTCGCGTACCGAGAGGGAAGGGAAATATCAAAATCACCTGCAGGAAGTGCGGCAAGCAGTTCAAAGGCAAGACCTGAAAATTGGTTGCACGGCATACACAGGCAAAATCAGGCAGGGCTTGAATAACGGGCAGAAAGAGCGCCATTCAAGTCGTGCCTCGTTTGTTTTAAGAAGGTGCTTTGCGCTTGTCACGGCGCGGCAAGAACGCCGGGATGTTCCTGACTAAGAGTATAGTTCTATGACAATTGCCGGAGGTACAGCATGTTCGGATATGTAATGGTCAATCAGGACGAACTGAAGCTCAAAGATTACAACCGTTACCGCAGTTTTTACTGCGGTCTCTGCAGAGTCCTTGAGAAAAAATACGGCATATCGGGGAAGCTTGAGCTGACATATGATATGACTTTCGTTGACATACTCCTCAACGCTTACATGGAGCTGCCGCTAAAGAGCGAGCGGCACCGCTGCATGGTCCATCCGGTCAAAAAACAGGACATGCTGTTTAATGAGATTACGGACTATTGCGCGGACATGACGCTTCTTCTGACATATTATAAGATGCTGGATGATGTGAACGATGACGGAAGCATGATCGGCAGAGTCTTTGTCAGAAAAGAGAAGAAGAAATTCGAGAGAGTTGCAAATGCCTATCCCCGCCAGGCAAAGGTTTTCGAGGAATCCATGAGGAGTCTCGCCCAGACGGAGGAAAGGCGGGAATACAATCTGGATAAAGTGGCGGGTTTTACAGGCAATATGCTGGCGGAGCTGCTCGTCTATGAGGAGAGCGTGTGGTCGGACGAGCTTCGAAAGCTGGGCTTTTATCTTGGTAAGTTCATCTATCTGCTCGATGCCTTTGAGGATCTTGAGAAGGATCTGAAAAAAGGTGCCTACAATCCATGGCAGTCCAGCAAGGACAGGAAGGATTTCGAAGCTCTGGTGGAGAACACTCTCATGATGATGATCTCCGAGTGCGCAAAGTCATTTGAGCGGCTTCCGATTGTTCAGGATGTCGACATCCTCCGGAACATTATATATTCCGGTGTCTGGCAGAAATACGAGGAAGTCAGGGAAAAGCGCGAAAAGAAAGGTGAGGAAGAGTAATGATAGCCGATCCATATAAAGTGCTGGGCGTTGATCCCGGCTGTACCGACACGGAGCTCAAAAAAGCATACAGAGAGAAAAGTAAAAAGTGGCACCCGGATCAGAACCCGGACAACACGGAGTACGCCGAGGCAAGGTTCAAGGAAGTCCAGGAATCCTACCGCCAGATCCTCGACGCGCGCGAGCGCGGGACGAGCGGTTATGGACAGCCCCAGACTCAGAGCTATCAGCAGAGCAGTGGTCCGGGATATCAGGGTTATGCAAATTACGGCAGTGCGGGAGCTTTCAACGAATACTTTAACCAGTGGCAGCAGTATTCCGAACAGCAGAGAGCGCAGGAGAGCGCGGAGACCAACGAGGAGAGAGCAGCCCGCAACTATATAAATAACGGATACTTCCGGGAGGCCCTTAACGCGCTGAACAGTGTGCCGGAGATCAACAGAAGAGCACGCTGGTATTATTATGCAGCTATCGCAAGCCGCGGTGTGGGCAACAACGTCACTGCCCTCGATTACGCAAAGAGGGCGGCCGATATGGAGCCGGATAACCAGATGTACGCGATGCTGCTCAATCAGATGAGCAACAGCGGTACCTGGTATCAGAATCAGAACCGCTACTACGGCTTTGGGGGCATAAATAATGTCAGCCAGCAGCAGTGGTGCTACTACCTGTGTCTGGCCAATATGCTCTGCAACTGCTGCATGGGCGGCCGCGGAGGATTTTTCTTCTTCTAAATATGGATGAGCTTTATTTGACCGGCCATTTTGACCGGTCTTTTTATTTCAGTGGGGGAAGACCTCCGCTTCTATAAGCGGTGGGTAAATCAAGCGAGAATTGAAATTGGTTCAGACAGGCTGCTCTTATAGTTCAATTCCGGAGCAAAGCATTCATCTTCGTGAGAAAAGCATTGCAGGTCCGACTGAGAGACCAACAATGCGAAGCATTGTTAGGCTCGGAGGGCAGGACCTGCGCTTTTCGATGAAGATGATGTTTGCGCCGGATTCTGAAACTTCGCTGCAGCCTGTCCGCTCTGCCACTGTGAATTTAACACTTTAAAGCAAAAGATGGCTAAAGTGGTTGCAAATTCGACTCATTTAAGGTATCATTGACAAATCAGGCAACGGAGCCGGCAAGTTCTGACAGAAAGCTTGTCGGTTTTTTAGTGTGACAGGTGCTTCGGCGCAATATCCGCCGATCTGTCACTGCCGTTAAAAATCTTCAAGAGGAGAGGAGAAAAAAGATGGAAGGTTTTATTTCTGTTCTTGAGGCAATCGATGGCGTCGTATGGGGACCGATTATGCTGGTCATTCTGGTCGGCACGGGTATCTACCTCACGATCCGTACGAAGTTCCTCTGCTGGCGCAATCTTGGCCACGCAATCGGAAGTACATTGTCCAAAGAAGCTCGTCAGACGAGCGGTGAAGGAGATGTCTCCCCGTTCGCCGCACTCTGTACCGCGCTTGCGGCTACGATTGGTACCGGCAATATCGCCGGCGTCGCGTCCGCACTTGCAGTAGGCGGTCCCGGCGCTCTGGTATGGATGTGGATCTCTGCTGCATTCGGCCTCACATCCAAATTCACGGAGTGCGCGCTGGCTGTTCGTTACCGTGTGAAAAACGAAAAGGGCGAGATGCTCGGCGGACCGATGGTCTCCATGGAACGCGGTATTCCGATGGTCTACGGTGACAAGTTCAAGGGATTAGGCAGAGGCCTTGCAATCGCGTTTGCGTTCTTCGCAGTCACAGCATCGTTCGGTATCGGTAATCTTACTCAGGGCAATTCCATTGCATCCGCAATGCAGACGATCGCCGGTGTTCCGATGTGGATCGTCGGTATTGTTGTCGGACTTGCAACGCTGGCAATCGTTGTCGGCGGTCTGAAGTCCATCTCCAACGTGGCTTCTATTATCGTTCCTTTCATGGCGATCTTCTATTTCTGCGGCGCTCTGATTATTGTTGTTATGCATATCACAGCGATTCCGGGAGCATTCGTCACTATGATCCGCATGGCATTCTCCCCGGCAGCGGTCGGAGGCGGTGCGGCAGGTACTGTCGTTGCCTCTATGGGTCAGGCCATGAGCAAGGGTGTTGCCCGCGGCTGCTTCTCCAACGAAGCAGGTATGGGTTCCGCTGCTATCACGGCTGCGGCTGCTACATCTGATGATTACATTAAGCAGGCTTATATCAGTGAGACGGGCACATTCTGGGATACATTCGTTGTCTGCTCCATGACAGGTCTTGCGATTCTGACATCCGGTGTTATGGAAGAAGTTGTCGTCGATGGTCAGACAGTCCTTCAGGGCGCACCGCTCACGATCCGCGCGTTCGAGTCCACTCTCGGTGCTCCCGGCGCATGGCTCGTCGCCATCGCTCTTGCGCTGTTCGCTTTCTCCACCATTCTTGGATGGGAGTATTACGGTGAGAAGGCTCTCGAGTATCTTACGCGCAGCACCAGTGCTGCAATGGCATACAGAATTCTGTTCTCGGTGATTGCTTTTGTCGGATGCGTATCCGCATTTGAAGTCGCCTGGGATATCGCCGATATCCTGAACGCTCTTATGATCGTTCCGAACGCGATCTGTATGATCCTCCTGATTGGACCTCTGTTCAAAGATATGGAGGATTATCAGGGTAAAATGTAATATCCTTCGTTAGAAACACAAACATCCATTTAATTTGGATTCTTCCGCTGAACCGGTGTCACTATCTTTCCGCCGTAAAAGCTTATCAGCTGATTATGTTGTATAGTGTTTGGGCATTATAGTGAAAACTAGTTTCAAACGGAGGGTATGAAAAAGTGGATGCTAAACTCAGAAGAGTCTATCAGAACTCAGAAAGGTCGGTGAAAGTGCGAAACGTGAACTTGTTCACGATATACTTTGCCGATCAGATCAAAAAGGAAGTACCGGATCTGCACAGATTTATTAAGAAGTCGGGACTTCCGCCGGGGTACGTAAATGAGGTCAGTAAAGGCCTTCGTATTGCCGAATATGTGATCCTGAACGATTCCGGCGAGGATCTTGTGAATTCTTTAATGAAAGAAAACTAAACGGGTACCGCCCCGGAAGCTCAATACGTCAGACGGCTATAAAATGAGGCCGCCGCGATGAGCTTTCGGGGCGGTTTTGTTCGTGGTGGGAAAAACGAGTAGGGATTCCATCTACTCGATTGAGTGTAAAGCGAAGGTCCCCGATAAATGTCCATCCTGCTCAGCCGAAAAAATCCTACGAAAAATCCAGTCACGGTTTGGTGAGTATTCCGGATTGTTCCGGATTGGCCAGGCTGGTATACTGACTATACTTTCTTGCAGAGCCGGTTCCGTCTCTGAAATTTCCGAAGCGCATTAAACGGAGGTGCAGATGTATGTCGATTGCCATATGTCTCTTATTGTTGTACTCTTTTTCGGCTATGTTTTTCGATCTTACAACAGACAAGATCCCGAATTATCTTGTGGTGTTGGAACTTACCGGAGGCCTTGTGTATCAGCTCTATATCTTCGGCGCGATTGGAATTCTGTCCTTTCTCGGAGGAATTGCAGTGCCGTTCGTGCTTTCCTACGCACTGTTTCTTTTTCGAATGATCGGGGCCGGGGATATAAAGCTTCTCATGGCTTTGGGGTCTGTCGCCGGCTATCCGCGAAATTTAAAGATCATGCTGTGGTCAGTTATCTGGGGTGCGGTTATCTCTGTGTTTATTATGTGGAGGAGGACCGGTTTTATGCCGCGTCTGTCCTATCTGATTTCGTATGTGAGGGATTTTGTCCGTACCGGTGTGAGGAAACCTTATCGAAAAGAAGGCGGGGGCGCTGAGAACTTTCATTTTACGGTCGCGATATCGGCAGCGGTCCTGGTAATAGCCGTGATCCCTAAATAGAGGGATTCGGTAGGGAATTATGTCAGCCGGCGCTGACCCGAATCCCGCGCCAAGTCTCGCGAGCGAGACTTGAATGATTAAATTATGATGGCGGTCGCAACTATACATCAGAACTGAATACAGGGTGTGACGAAAAGACCGGGTGAGAAGAAATAACTGTGTTACAGCGGAAAAGGAGGTGTACATGAAGAAGAAAGTATTGGCAATCTGTGACCTTGAGGCGTCTTACGCCGTGCACTTCACGGAACATGTTAACCGGCGCGGGAATATTCCGTTCGAGATACATGCGTTCACAAGTACAGACCAGCTCGGAGAGTATCTGAAGGACCATACTGTGGAGATTCTTCTTATATCAGAAAAAGCTATGTGCAGCGAGGTCGGCAGCTGGAATATTCAGGAGACTGTGATCCTTAGCGAGGATATGCGGCGGAAATCTCAGGATCGGTATCCGAGAGTATATAAATACCAGTCGTCTATGAACGTTGTCAGGGAAGTCCTGGCTGCCTACGGCGAAAAGAAGAGCCTTAAGGATCCAGCGGAAAAGTTCCTGAAGCCGAAATGCAGGATCGTCGGCGTATACTCCCCTGTCGCAAGGTGCCTGAAAACTTCGCTTGCCCTTACACTGGGCCAGATCGCAGGAAGAGACCGGGCTGTTCTCTATATGAGTTTTGAGGAATTTGCAGGTTTTGAGGGGCTGCTTCGGGATAAATATGAGAGAAATATATCGGATGTGATCTATTATCTGCGCCAGGAGGATGAGAATATTATTCTCAAGCTGTCGCAGATCATTCAGAAGGCAGGCAGACTGGATTACATTCCGCCTGCCCATTCACCGGAAGATTTAAGAAATGTGAAAGCCGCGGAATGGCATGAACTATTGAGCGCCCTGATCGAAAAGTCCAGCTATGAAGTTATTATTCTGGATATAGGCGACGGCCTCGGAATGCTCAGGGACTTTCTTTCCGAGTGCGATGTGATTTACATGCCGACGAAAGAGAATGCATTTGCCAAAGCCAAGATACAGGCTTTCGATGACTGGCTCGAACTGTGGGATTCAGCGGCTGTCAAGTCCAGGATCAGAAGGCTTGTTCTTTCCCCGACGGATCTGCCGGCGAGTCGGGACCGGTATGTTGAGCAGCTGGTGTGGACGCAGCTCGGTGAGACAGCGCGGGAGCTCTTAAAACAGGACCTTCCATTGTTCAACGTATGATACTCGTGACTGCGGTCACGTGTATCACGCGCTTGGGAATGAGCCGCCGGCGGATTGCAGAGCTGCGCAGAGGAAGACGCGCAAGTGCGCTTCGCAGCCCGCGCGATCATAGATCGCGGTTCACAAAAGACCGTTCTTTCAGACGGTCTTTTGTTTTGCCCAAAAATAATGTACAATTACATATATAAAGACTTGAACCGAGTGGGCAGGTTCTCCGCTTCATCAGGCGGCAGGTAAATCTGAATGTGTATGGGCATGGAGGAACGTATGGCTTTCGACCAGGAAGTAATACAGAATAAGGATACGCCGACGGAGCCGGTCGTTAAAAGTCTGGGTACACTGATACGGGAGTACGTGGACAGTAAGACCGCGCCGAATCTCATGAGACAGATCGCGCTGGGTCCGGACATGCTCACAGAGGAGAAGCAAAGTGAACAGGAGGCTCTGATTATCCGCTTTGCGGCAGCTGCCAGGGAAATCTATGCCGGAATGGATGACAGCAAGGTCGGGAAAATCAATGTCGAGGGAATTTACCGCATGCACCCTCTCCGGTATGTGAACTGCCGCGAGTGGAATGTGCGGGTGGCGGCTTCGGCAGAGAAGGAGGCGGCTGCCTACAGGCGGGCTCTGGAAAAACTGAACGATGCGGACACCGCTTTTCTCAAAGTTGTTCCTCAGATAAAAAGCGGGAAAAAGACCCGGGAAGAGTATGCGAATCACGCGGCGGTCGCGCACGAACTGGGCAATTGGTATCTTTTTCCGCCGGGCTGGGCACAGACAGGCAGTCTTCAGACCAGTCTGAACAGTTTTCTTATGGCGGGGGCCAATGCTGAACTTGCGGCGGAGCACGGCTGGAAGATACTTGAGAAATGGAGACCAGAGTTCCTGGAGCTGGATGCCGAAAATCTGGGAGGTCAGCTCCGGGATATTGAAAGCTCCTGGCTGCTCACAAAGTCACTTGCTATGAAGAAAATGATCGACTGGCTGACGCCGTTTGCGTTGGAGCCGATTGACGAGGCTCATCTGGCAGACACATTTGCGGATCTTGCAGCGTTTCGGAGAGAGCGCAGGGCGGCAGAGGAGGTGATTGATAAATATCGGAACGAGCTGGCCTCCCTCAAGTGCGCAAAGATGGACCGCGCGAGGGGAGTGGCCGGTATGGAGTTCTGTATCTACGACTGGGATCTTGTGCGGACTAAGGCAAAGGCAGCGCTGGCCAGCATGAGAAAGCTCTGGGAGCTTACCGGGACTGACGAAGTGAGACTTCGATGCGGCGGAGATCAGATGATCGCTTATCATCTCACAAGGCTCACAAATTCATGGTCCCGCGTGATAGCTGCGCAGAATAATCTCGCTCACACCCTGATGATTGATTTTACCGACAACGGACCAAACTGGATTCATTCCCAGCGATCGATCTGCATGCAGATCGAGAGCCATCTTGAGGAGATGCCGAAATGGATCAGTTTCAATAATGCTGTGCTGGATATGTGGGACGCCGGGCTTTACGGAATAGCTGAGATCTGGCACAGGGGGTGCGGGGCGGAGGAATTGCTGGCCGCCTATCGTAAAGCAATCAGCCGCGACGCGCTCATACAATATATAGAGAATGATCCGGAGCTGTCAGCCCAGTATGGGGATGACCTGCCTGAGATATTCAGGTAATGGACGACGCCGGGAAATATTATTTTCGATTTCGACCGGCATAAACTTATTAGCGGGAAGTTAAGTACTATGATGAAGGAGGCACACATGGATACGAAGAATATTACTAAGGAAATGCTTGCGGGTATGATTGATCATACGAATCTGAAAGCTTATGCGACCGATGCGGATCTTGAAAAGCTGTGTGACGAGGCAATAACGAATAAGTTTGCGATGATAGCAATCAATAGTGTTCAGGTGAAACACTGCCATGAGCTTCTTGACGGCAGCGGTGTGCATGTCGGAGCTGCGATTTCTTTTCCGCTCGGCCAGATGACGATCGAAGGAAAGGCTTTTGAGTGCGAGGATGCAATAAAGAACGGAGCCGATGAGATCGACTATGTGCTGAATATCGGAAGACTGCGTATGGGGGATCTTTCTTACATAGAAAAAGAGATGCAGACCATTGTGGATATCTGCAGAAAGAACGGAGTACTCTCCAAAGTTATATTTGAGAACTGCTATCTGACAAAAGACGAAATTCGCGCGGTAGCCGAGGTGGCCAAAATAGTCAGACCGGATTTCATCAAGACTTCTACGGGCTTCGGTACCGGCGGCGCGACAGTGGAAGATGTAGCTCTCATGAAGTCGGTCGTTGGCGATGAAGTGAAAGTTAAGGCTGCGGGCGGGATCCGTACCTGGGCAGATACGCAGGCTATGATAGAAGCGGGTGCCGAGCGCATCGGGACCAGCGCGGGACCGAAGATACTGGCAGAGTTCGAGGCTGAGATGAGTAAAAACTGATATACCGGAATCCGGGAGGCGGCTTGCCGCCTCCTGCCTGATTAGACGAAATGTTGGAGGTATACAATGGGAATTAAGAATAAAGTGCAGATACTGTTGTTCCCGGTGACACTCGCCGCAGGTATTATCACAGGAATCGCGATTGAAAGGACGAAGAAGAAAGCCGCGGAAATTGCCGCAGTAGATGCCGCTCTAAAGGAAGAGCTGCAGGCGAAAGAAGCAGCAGAAATGGTGGAACCGGCGGAAGAAATTGCGGAAAATCAGGCTGAAGATCCGGCTGAGGCAGAGAATTCGACGGCACAGCCTTAGTTCAGCGATTTTAGCTGCATGATAATTCACGTTCGAGATATCGATATTTCAATACTTGCATTTTTTAATATACATGGAGTATTCAAAGTGTTATGGTCGCCAAACCACCTTGACATGGTATTCTGCAAAAAACTATAATGACAAGTAGAGTAATATGTTAACTAACTATGACGGATCAAGTCTCATTCACGAGATAAAAATGCGGGATTCGGATCAGCGCCGGCTGACATAATTCAGGACAGAATCCCTGCGTATCGGCTTTTCAAACTTACTTACAGGAGTTTTACGAACATGAAAATCGGATTTACCGAGATCATAGTAATTTTTATTGTCGCCCTGATCGTGATTGGCCCTGACAAACTTCCGTTTTACGCAAAAAAACTCGGTGCCGGACTGAGAGAATTCCGCAAAGCGACGGATGATATGACGAAAGATATCAGGGAGAGCGTTGTTGAACCTCTTGAGGAAGCGCAGAAGCCGATCAGGGAAGCGATGGAACCTTTTGAACAGCTCGACAGGGACGTAAGGAACAATTTTAAAGAGACCAGCGATTCCCTGAACAATATAGGAAAAGCCAAAAAGCCGGATAAAGCGGCTGACGGGACTGATGCTGATAAAGAGACGGCAGTTTCGGCTGCCAATGAAACCGGGGAGGAATCTGCGGATGAAGGTCCGGCGGACGAACTGCCGGATGATATATTTGCAGATTAACATTGACACAATAAACGGAGACATCTGAGAGGAGGAGGAGACCTATGCGAATCGGACCGCAGGAATTATTGATCGTTCTGGTCATTGTCATCATCATTTTCGGCCCGACACAGATCCCGAAACTGACAAAAATGTTCGGGAAGAGTGTGAAGGGATTCCGGGACGGAATGGCAGAAGACGAGGAATCTAAGAGCGATGGCGACGGAAACCAATAAAGAGGCGGAGCGAACGGACAACGGAGGGAGCATGTCCCTCACCGGACATCTCCGGGAGATGCGGAACAGAATCATCATCTGCATCGTATTGTTCGCTGCCGGTTTCGCTGTATGCCTCGCATTTGCGCCCAGGCTCGTGACACTGCTCACCGAGCTGGGAACAAAATGCAATTACACATTCGTTTACATAGCGCCGCAGGAGCTGCTTATGTCGTATTTCACAATCGCTTTCATCGGCGGACTGGTAATCGCGGCGCCGACAGTCGGATATGAGACATACGCATTCTGCAGTCCCGGCCTTACAAAGCGGGAGCGTTTTTATTTTTCTCTCGCGATGATATTCGGGCTTATCTGTTTTGCGGCGGGTGTGGCATTTGCTTATTTTCTTATCATGCCGTTCATGCTGAATTTTCTCATTTCTTTCAGCTTTGAAGTTAACGTGACGGACTCGATCAGTATAGGA
>Ga0326513_10001355_pt1 | contig 19431 bp, 32 predicted proteins | sample 2_2465_0518_D_FD_203654 | JGI IMG/M metagenome (GOLD analysis project Ga0326513, IMG submission 203654) | Bovine rumen microbial communities from UC Davis, California, United States - 2_2465_0518 | ecosystem: Host-associated > Mammals > Digestive system > Stomach > Rumen | place: USA... | reverse complement strand
CGTCGGGTCTTTTTTTCTAAGGTCTCCACTGCTAATCACTCCTCGCTTTACGCGACTTTCTCTATCGCACTATTTACAAGTATTCGACAAACCATCTTTATGGGCATTATTGCGGCTGAAAAATAAGGGATGTTTGGGGAGTAAGCGGCCGCAATGGATACATTCTTTACGATCCTCTGGTGGTGTTTCATTCTCAATGCGTAGGATTCGCGCAACTTTAGCAATCTTATTTGGTATCTCCGTATTACCAATCGATACCAAATAATTAGGTGAGTATTCAGTCTAAAACTTCACTCTAATTTCTTCTAAAATATCATCGTAGGCATAACCTCTTTTTCTCAATTCAACAATGAGAAGACGTAAAGGGCTAAAGTTACATAATGATACATAGCGGTCAAAGTCCCATAGTAACGTAACCCCATATGTATTAAGCTTATCGCGCATAGTTTCCGATAGCGTATAATAATGATTAAGTAGGGCGCGAACATGCTTTGGATTTTCCCAATCAAACTTATGCTCACATACCATCCACTTTATTCTTAAATTATCATCTTCTCCCTTAGTTTCATAGTCGTTAAGATTTTTGGAAATGGTATGAGTATAGGCATGATCTACTTTTTCTTGCCATTCTGCGCGCGTAATCCAATAGAAGGAATCACTTGACCAATCGTAGAATTGGGGTTTTGGGTGATCTAAATTCTAAAAATGAATTGTTGGCTTATAGGAATCTTTTAAATAATATTGATGTTTGCGAATATCAATTAAATTATGTTTTAGTTGGTAAACACGGTATGGATCGGATACAATAGTGTCGCCTTCTTGCGGCGGTATCTTACCTTGCGCGATATCAAGCATTCGTTGCCACCTATCAATAATTTCCCATTGTTCGCGCATTCCGGGTATATCGGAGTCTCCAGGATCAATCATTTCGCCAGTTTTCTTATCGTATTTTGGTCTATTGATACAGGGTTTTGGAGCGGTGTATGAATCGCGTTTATAGGCTGAGCGCAACTACTACTCATCGAAGCCTGGTGCCTCCATAATCTCATCTAACGACTAAACCTTATCATCTTTTGTCTTATAACTCTTATATCTCTTATCCTTATCTGTACATTCATTACGTTGTATTGCATTTTGACCGTTTTCATCCTTACCGTATAAAATGTAGGATGCCATTTGTTCTAACTCGGTGGGACTGGGGTCAGTCGGTAATGAGTCTAAGATGTCTTGAACTGCGCGCATACGGTCAGAATCACGCACAATTGAAAAATCGAGTGAGTATTTTTTTCTCATGTTCCCACCTCCTTCTCTTATTTTATCATATCTGGTTAGAGGTTGTCAAGTATTTGAGTTAGAAAAATTAGAAAAAAAGTCGGTGGAATGTGGGGAGCGCCCGTAACAATCCCGTAACATTTTGTCACAAAATCCTAAAAGCTAGCCCCGGGGACCTGGGAGCTAGAATTAAGGCTACCGGGCCGGGGCTGCGCTGCCCGACGGCAGCAGAATTTCAACGGCACCACCCCACCCCAATTTCAAAAATAAATGGGTCGACCCTCCGCCCCGAAACCGCGAGGAATTATGGGCATTTTTCGCGGCACCCCCTCCGCCTATTTTATTTTAGAAGTGGCACATACTTTAGCACGCTAAAGTATTAAAGTATCATAAATAAAAACCGGGCCGGGAATCGTTCGGTACCGAACAAATAGAAATTGTTACGAAAGTGTTACAATATTCAAAGTCGGTGAAGTGGGTCAGAGTTAGTCATGACTAACTCATCGGGACAGATTTGTCCCACCGAAGTGGCACCGAGTTAGTCATGACTAACTCGGAAGTAGCACTAAGTTAGTCATGACTAACTCAGTGGGACAAAACCGGCCCGGTGAATCGTTCGGTACCGAATGAAGTGGGTCGGAGTTAGTCATGACTAACTCTACCTCATCAGGCGAGGTATTGCGGCGAGTGATATACTTCGGCAGGCGAGGTATTGCAGCAGATGAGATACTTCGTCTGATGAGGTAGTGCAACAGACGATATACCTCACGTGATGAGGTAAGGCCGACCGGGACATTTTTGTCCCACCCGACTCGCGGATCGTTCGGTACCGAAAGGTCAAAGTCAGTCAAAGTCAAAGTATTATTTACGAGATAATATGTTGACATATTATTTGAGAGATAATATGTTGACATATTATTTGAAAAATAATATGCGGACATATTATTTGCGAGATAATATGTCCGCATACATAACGGAATCGGAGTACCTCAGGCGAGGTACTCCGGGAAATGATTCCGTATTGCCTTTTCGTTGGTAAGTTCCGCTCCGTTGAACTTGACTTGAATCTGCCGCCCGTCAAGTTCAATGTCCCCGGCGATCCAGAACGGAACCGAATCTCGTTCCCAGTGTTGCCCGGCGATCTGTTCAGTGACGATCTGTTCAAACTTGATTCCGGTGTTCCACTTGGGATCCTGTAGGATTTCCTCCGTTCCGAGCAAGGTTGCTTTCGGGAGGAGAGCGGCGAGTTCGGCGACCCTTGCCTTAATCCGGATCTTAGAGTGGCCGCCCTTGCTCTGTGCGGCTTTCTCAATCCGGAGGAAGGGCCGCAGATCGGCGAAGGTCATTCCGGTCACCACGTAAACCTTGTGGTCAAGGGTGAAGCCGAACCAGTACTCAGTGGCGGCGGTAACGGCGATGTAGGCGGCGATCAGCAGGTTCATCATTTCGGGGTTCCTCCTTCGTTCATCTTCAAGAAGATTATAAGCGATCCGGCGCCAAATGTCAAGCACTTTTTTGCATTTTTCCCATGTGAATTTTGGTAAAGTTTCTTACCATTTTTGACATCATAAAAAAGGGGTCCTCCGCCGTGGGTCCCGACCTTTTTGTGCCTCCTTCGATCTACCATTATTATATAGGATAATGTTTCATATGTCAAGCACTTTTTTTCGATGGGCCGAAAAAAATATTCGGCCGACATATTCATGCCTGCCGCGGCCCGGATCGATCTGCAGACCGTGCGGGGCTTAGTCCCCGCACATGTCATACGCCCACAGAACCAACACGGAGACCTCTTCACCGAAGACGGTCTCGGTGGCGTGGGTGTCGATGCCGTTCTCGGTCGCCCACATGATGAAATCATCGAAGTCGTCTTCATAGCACTGATACAGGGTGGCTTCGAACTCGTCGCGGTCTTCCTCGGGGATGGTGTCGATGTATTCGCGGATGGTCATGGTTTTCGTTTCCTTTCTGTCGGTGGGCTCTTGTCCCTCCTGACACTACTAATTATACTCATTTATAGCCGGTTGTCAACACCTAAAATGCATTTTTTCGATGTGAATTTTGGTAAAATTTTCAACCATCGAAGACATCATAAATTTCTCCATGTTCGCCACCTATAAGAGAATATTTCTCCATGTCCGCCGTGGGTCCGAGCCTTTTCTTGCTTCCTCTCATCTGTACTTATTATATAGGATAAAAGCACATATGTCAAGCACTTTTTTGCATTTAGAGGAAAAGAATTTTTTGATCCTTACCGCGGCCGATCCTCCGCCACTTGGGCCGATCCTCCGCCATCATTCACGCGCAGGGCCGGATCGTGCTGCAGCGCTTTAGCGCGCTAAAGCGAATAGAGAAAGAAGGAACGAGGGCCGCGGCCCTCGTTCTCTTAGTCATCATAGTAGGCCTTGAGGTCTTCCGCATCGGCACCCAGTTCCTCGGCGATCTCGTCCATCGCGATCTCGTACCGCGCGTCCGTGAGGTTCCGCCAGTGGTTCGCCTTGCGGATCTCTTCGAGCCGATTCTCGATGAGGTCATACAGGGTGATGTAGTAGTATTCTTTCTGGAGCATCTCGATGGTCTTCTTCATGGTTCTTACCTTCCTTTCCTTTGGGGTTCCTTGTCCCCTCACCAGTATATTACCACAAACCGGCACAGAATGCAAGTACTTTTTTGCATTTTTATGATGTGAATTTTGGCCATATTTCTTACCAAAATTCACAAAGGGAAAATGAGAAAAAAGTGTTGACACAGGGGTATATTTATGGTATCATATAGTCACAGGGACAGGGTAGTGATCCGGAAGGCAGTCCTAAAGAGCGCCGAGAGGCCGAGCGTGCTCCACAAAAAACAAGCCAACGGCAAGGGAGGATCCGATCCTCCCACTTTTTTTATGCAAAAAACTTTTGTAAAAAGTATTGACAAACGCGAAAAAAAGGTTTACAATGAATAGGGGAGGTCCGAGGTCCTAATAATAATAATCGGCACTTTAGCACTTTACTACGCTAAAGTTCGGGCCCAATATATTGGATCAAATATAAGTGGGCCCAAATACCTTTGATCAAAGATAGGCGGGCCCAACCTATGGCCTCCGCCAGGACCAGGCAAACCACCAGGCCCCAGGCCAGGCAGGCCTCAAATATATGTATATATGCCGAGGCCTCAGATATATGTGTGTATGGCCGGCCCGAATTGTTCGGTACCGAAAAAAGGGCAAGGAGTTTGTCCCCTTGCCTTATATATTCTCCATGTAGTGGATCACCGCGGGCAATTCAAGATATCCCATCATGTACACTTCAATCACTTCGTCATTCTCAAGCGTGAGAAGGACTACATCGCCGACGGCCCATTCATCACGATCCGCGAGAAAGGCCCAGAGGTCACCATCATCCGCAAGGCAATCAACGCGCCACAGGATCCCCTCCTGTTCAGTGCCAATCACAACCGCGAACCGCCCACCCTCTGCGGCCGCAGGCATCGCGCAAGCGCAGGCAATCATCAGCGCAACAGTGATAATGGTGCAAATCATAGCAAACTTTTTCATGGGGTTCCTTCCTTTCTTTCTGAGGTCTTGCCTCTTACGTTTATAGTATATCATAGGATTCCGCGCTTGTCAAGCCCCTCCAAGGAGGACGGAGGTCAATCCTCCGCATCCTCCTCCTCCGCGAGGAACTCGAGGACCTCCTCGTATTCCTCCGCGTGGATTTCGGGGTTCATGTACCAATCAGCCATTTCCGTGTCCTCCTCTCTCTTACTGTAATCATTATAGCAGATTGCCGGAGGTCTGTCAACACTTTTTTCAAATTTTTCTGAAAAAAGTTTTGAGAGGGCGGAGGCCTTAGGCCTCCGCGATCTCGATCTCCTCGGCGGTCACGAGCGGCCGACCGTTGTTCTCGCCGCCGTAGACCTTGCGGTGATCCATCCACCAATACGGCTTGTTCTCGATCTCAGTCCGCTTGGCCTCGATGTAGGCCTCGATGTTTTCGGTGGCCACGTAGGCGGTCTCGGTGTAGGTGTACTTGCCTTCGCAATCGTCGCACTTCTCAACGTTCACTTTGTAGATCTTCTTCATGGTCCCGTCCTCCTTATCTTTCAGGGTTCCTCCCTGTGACTATATATTACCACACTTGCCGGTATATGTCAAGCGTTTTTTAAAAAAAATAAAAAAATTTTTTGGCGGATCCCAACAGTTAGGTACCGAACAATTTTACGGGCCGGCCGGCAGGCCAAAAAGGGCCCTCCTCCACCATCCATATTATAGCATAGATATGTCAAGGTGTCAAGGGGTTTTTGAAAATTTTTGAAAAAAATAAAAGAAGGGCTTTCGCCCTTCTTAGATCTCCCGACCATCGCCGATGTACAGGGTGTTGTGGTCGTCCTCGATGATGACGCGCAGGGGTTTGGAAGATGCCGCCATCTGTTCGATCGCCCGCTTGGCATCGAGGCCACAGGTGAAGTGGTAGATGCCCTTGCAACGGCCGTTCCCGGCGTAGAAGACCTTGGCGGTGATGTTCTTGACTTTCTGCAGATGCTTCATTTTCTTTCCCTTCCTGGTGTTTGGGATTTTCCTTTCCCTTTCTACGGTCTTATTATATCACATGGTACCCGGCTTGTCAACACTTTTTTCAAACTTTTTTGAAAAAAAGTTTTTTCGAAGGGGAGGGGCTTACAGCCCCTCCACCTCGAGCGCCTCGGCCCACACCGTGGGCGTGCCCTCGCGGTTCGCGGTGTAGTGCATCCACCATTCACGCGGCCACCGCGCCACGATCTCGTTGGCCATCGTCCGCGCCATCTCGTTGGCGGCTTCCTCGGTGGTGTAAACCCGCTTCATAACCTTCGTGGTGCCGTAGCCGTAACCGTTGTCCTCAACCGCCTTGATCTCGTAAACCTTCTTCATTGCCTTGCCCTTCCTTTCGTTCGGGAGTGTCCCTCCCTGTGACTATATAATAGCATATACCGGCGAAAATGTCAACACTTTTTTGAAAGTTTTTTGAAAAAATTTTTTCGGTTATACTTTAGCACTTTAGCGTATTAAAGTATGGCTAAAAAATTATCGGCGCCTTTCGGCGCCGGCTCTTGTCCGTTATTTACCACGGAACCGGGTCTGAGAGGGCGGTTACTCACCGTACACCACCGAGAGGAGGAGATACTCCTTAAGAGAGATCTCTCTCGTCTTTACCCGGTAGTCTACTCGGCCTTCCTCGTCCCAAACCCCGTTGGGGTTGAGGAAGGTTTCGTAGTAGTGAGTAACTCCATCCACCGTAATGGTGGTGTAGAGGTACTCGCTCACGGGAAGCCTCCTTTCTGGTAGGATCGGGAGCGTTTTCCTCCCGTCACAAGTATATTACCATATGCCGGCACAAAAGTCAACCCCTTTTTTGAAATTTTTTTAAACAAGAAAAATTGTACAATTGCAAGCATACAACTTAAAGATAAGCAGGTTCGCCGTGGGTCCGAGTTGAGTTCCTCCCCTCATCTGTACACAGTATACCACAGGATCCGGCGCGTGTCAACCCCTTTTTGAAAAAAACTTTTTCAGCCGGCCGGCACGAAAAAACGGAGGGCAAGCCCTCCGCCCTCTCACGCGAGGGTGAACCCCTCGCGCTTCAGTTCCTTCACCCTCGCGCCCATCGCGGTCTTGGTCTTGAAATACTCGCGATTCTGAGCGCGTCCGTTAATGCGGGTGGTGAGGTAAAATCCTTTAGGCATGGTCACGATGTCGATAGTCTTCATAATTGCTTTTCCTTCCTTTCTTTTCGGGATTTCCTCCCGTGACTATATGATAGCATATTTTTGTTTGGTTGTCAACACTTTTTTTACTGGATCCGTCAAGCGTGCTTGCGGATCCAGTTTTCGGCGCCTCTGTGGGTCTTGCAGGTTTTGACCGCGCGCCCGTTGCCATTCGGCGCGATCTCCCACACCACGAACCTATCCGCACCGTACTCGTAAATCTTGTAGCTCATTCTCTCGATCTCCCTTCCTTTGATGGTTAAAGTATAGCATACTTTCCGGCGCTTGTCAACCCCTTTTTCAAAAGTTTTTGAAAAAGTTTTCTGACCGGCGGCCCTTAGTTTTTTTTGAAAAAACTTTCAAAAAGGGGTTGACAAGTTGGCGCCGGTATGGTATCATATAGTCAGAGGGAGGGAGGCAAAAGAAGATCCGGACCCACGGCGGAGATGCACTTTTTTAAGTTGTACGTACAACTTGTCGCGGCCGGCCCGGTGCTTTAGTACGCTAAAGTGTTAAAGCAAACAGGCAAAAGAAAGTCTGACCAGATTTGACATTGTCTTATCTGGTCAGCGCCTTCAGCACTTCCACGATCTCGCGCGGTTCGTGCGCTCCCGCGCCCCACGCGGTGCGGTTCGGTTCTTCGTCATCAAAGAGGATTCCCGCCCCGCAAGCGGTGCGCTTGTTCGTGCCGTACTCAACCACCTTGATCTCGTTCCACTTTACGCTTGCAAGGTGCTTTTCGAGCCATTCCCGCTTGGCGGTCGCCACTCGCGCGTTGTACTCGGCGGGCGCGTTCTTGGCAGTCCAAGAAATGATTCCGATCTCGTGTCCGTTCGCCTGTGCCTTGTTCAGCAGGCGGGCAATCAGCGCGAGGTTTCCGATCCCGCGGGCGATCTCGTAGGGGCGAGTATCGCGGGCGAGGATTGCGGGCAACCAATCCGTGACCCCGTAGAGGTCGGCGATCGTGCCATCCATGTCGAACCAGATCTTCATTCGGTAACTCCCCCTTTCTGATTATATTATACACGATCCCCACCGGAATACAATTGATTATTTGGGAAAATTTTCAACCATTTTTGACATCTCGCGCGGCCGGCGATAATGTAAAATATGGTCGTGAATCCAACCAAAAGTCACATGAAAAACTTTCAAAAAAAGTGTTGACATATGCGCCCATATGTGGTATCATGTTTCCAGTGGGAGAGATAAGGCAACTCCTAAAGGGCGCCGAAAGGCGAGAGGTGGCCCACCAGAAAAAACAGCCTTCGGGATCCGTCGAGATCCCGTTTTTGTTATGGCAATAGTTAGGTACCAAACAATCTGTGCCGGCCGGCTATATTCAAAAAATCGCGCTACAGGCCCGGTTTCGTTTTACAACTGGCCGGCCGGTCGATCGTGTACTCCACCGGCCCGTCTCACAGCAAAATTATAAATGAAAACTGGCCAGGCATTTACCGCCACCGGCCCGCTTTAGCGCGCTAAAGCACTAAAGCGCGTGCCCATAAAAAAATCCGCTTGCGCGGATCTTCCAGTCGGTTGGCGCCCTTGCCCCTCGCCCGCCCGCGGTAGGGTCCGTGGGATTTTCACCCCGGCTCTGTGGGTCTTGTCAGGTCTTACACCGGTCAACTCGCGACCTAAGGTGCCTTCACCCTGCCTTGCCCCGACTGGGTGCCACCCTCGGGGTTCTTCCCCTCGGTGGCGTGGGCGCTTGGTCTCCCGCCCGTGTGACCCGCTTCGCGCCTGCCTGCGGGTCGTGGGCCTCAGTGTCCCATCGGGATCACCTCCCTTCGATGGTTAGAGTATACCACAGGTCACTGGCTTTGTCAACACTTTTTTGAAAAAAATAAAAAAACTTTTTTTCAAAAACCCCTTGACTTTCCGCGCCGGAAGTGCTACAATAACAGTGTCAGGAGGGCGACCCCGCCCCTCCGAGGGACACCCGAGGGCGCCCGCACGGGGAGGGATCCGCGCCCGCGGGAGTTCTCCCGAGTGAAGCTACGCCCGCTAAACGCTTGTCAGATTGCAGTGGGCACGGTTCCGGAGCCGTTGACTGCCTTCCGGATTTTTTATATGCACGGCCGCGGGCCGGCATTACTGCCTGAAAAACTGGCCTGTTTTTTGCGGGCCGGGCCTGCTTTAGCACGCTAAAGTACTAAAGTAAGCGCATATAAAAATGGCGCCGATATATTCCTCGGCGCAAGGGATTAAAGGCGTTCCCACCACCAGTGCTTGGTAGCAACGCGGGTCATCCACCAGATGTCCTTATGGAGTTCTTCCACCTGGGCAGGTGTCAGACAACCGCGCTTCTCCCAACGGAGCACCTCCCACCAAAGGTAGTGCCGACGCTCGTCCGAGAGCCCGTATTTCATGGCTTCATCGGTCCAAATGTTGGACTTGAGCAGGTTGTAAGCGTACACTCTATCGAATCCTCCTTTCCCGTCAGAGTGGAACCAGTGACTATTCAGTTTCCAAGGTGCCGGGGCGGGATCCCTCCCGCAAGAGTATAGTACCACATTCACGGCCCAAATACAATGTCAAATATGGGAAAATATTTTACCAAATACGACAAGCGGGCGGCCGCTCCGGTCAGCATTTTGCTAGCCTGCCGGCGCTATCAAAATTTTGACCCACAGGCCCGATCTGACCAGTCCCATCGACCGGCCGGTCGATAGTGCCATTAAAAACTGGCCTGTATCGCAGAATTATGACCGGCCACAGGCCGGGCGAAGGTCAAAGTCAGTCAAAGTCAAACTCGGACCGGCCCGACCGGTTAGTCATGACTAACTTGTACGTACAACTGGCCTGGCCTGGCCAGTTAGTTATGACTAACTAACTTGTACGTACAATTTGGACTGGCCCGGCGCACTTTAGCACGCTAAAGCGCTAAAACCTACTTACCCGATAGGTAAATAGTACTTTAGCACACTAAAGCGCTAAATTACCCACCTACATAATAGGTAGGTTGGTAGATCAAGCGAGGTACCTCACCAGGCGAGGTATCTCCGCTGCCGACATACCTCATGTGCCGAGGTATATCCGCACGCGAGGCATATTACAAAAGTGTTACAAATGTTACAAAAGTATTACGATCCGGATCAGCCGGCCGCCGAATTGTTCAAACTTTTGTAACACTTTTTTAACACTTTTTTAACACAAGGGGCTTGTAATCCGGCTCGACTTGTGATACAATAAGACCATCGAAAGGGGGTTTCCAAGATGACCATGATCGAGATGCTGAACGCCTACAACGCCCGCAGTGCCGCCCACAAGTACGCGCTCGGGTTCGTCCACGGTGGCAACCTGTACGCCGTCAAGCTGAGCTTCGCTGAGCTGAGCCGTTACTTCAAGCTCGACCGCGCGAGCTCCAAGCGGGGCGGGTTCGCCAAGATCCGCATCAAGCTGAGCTCCGCTGACCGCGCCGAGCTGAGCGCGATCGCCGAGCTGATCGGCGCTGAGTCCCTGCTGATCGCTGACCCCGCTCACAACAAGGGCGAGAACTTCGAGCGGGAGCTGACCGAGCGTTGGACTTCCGAGACCTGGGTCAAGGATAGCATCCCCTTCTGGGTCGCGGGTGACATCCGGGTCAACGGTGAGGAGATTCAGGTGAAGCTCGACGGCGCGGAGCTGACCAACGAAAAGACGCTGGCTCGGATCGCCTGAGCCAGCGGATGCTGAAAAAATGCGCCATCCCCTGTGATATACTAATGGTGAGGATAAGGAAAGGAGCTACCGAAATGACCTTCCAGATTTGCTACAACGGCGAGAGCTACTACATGGATATCGAAGAGCTCGACGAGCTCGCCACCCTCGCGGACAAGTACGGATGGGCGAAACTCGACATCGACTTCGCCAACATGACCATCACGGTTCACTGATGGTCATGTTTTCTGGCCGGCCACTAGCCGGCCATCAAATCAGCCGGCCCGCAAATGTTACAAAAACTTAATAATTTTATCTATTGATTTGTAACAATTTCTGTGGTATACTGTTTACAGAAAGAGGAAAGGAAGGTAACCCCAATGAAGATCACCACAAATGTAGAGAATCTCCCCACCGACATCGACAAGTATCTCGCCAAGAATAATGGCGTTCTGTGGATCATAACCACTCCTTATGAAGGTTATCTGTGGTACTACAGTCTGTGGTACACGGAAGCTGAAGCTCGGAAAGCTGCTTGGGCTGATCGTAGAATCGTGCTGAAGGTGGAGGCGTAAGCTATGACTAATAACAAACTGTGCAACATCATCTGCGGTGTAGGTTGTGCCATTTCAAGTTGGTGCATGAGCATGATGTTCTTCGGTGCACTCAATGCGGTATGGGGAATAATCGTCGGTATGGTTATCATGCTCTTTGGCTTATTCAATTACGAATAAGCCAACGGGCCGGCGCCCGCCGCCGAGATGTAAAAATTGGTCAGAAACTTTCCCATATTTGCTATTGCAGATCCACTATAGGGGTGATATAATGTCAGTGTCAGGAGGGGATGCGGACCCCAGCCCCTCCGAGGGACGCTCAGCAGAGAGCCGAGCAAGGGGACGCCTTGTGGATGCGTACGATCCTTCCTGCGAGCAGAACTCCCGAGTAACGAGTTGAGGATCTCGTAAAAAATCCTCAAAAACCCTTGACAATCTGAACAGACCGTGATATAATAAGACCATCGAAGGAGGGTGATCCCCAAGGGACACGGTTGCCAAAGTGAGCAGGTCGCGATGGCTCACACGGGCGGTAAAGCGAAAGGCAATGCGACTGGTAGCCGCCAGCGAGGGATAGGCGGGCAGCAGAGCCCCATGTGGGTGGGGATTGATCGGAGCCACAGCGCACGAGAGTCTGGTCTGCCAAGCCCCGAAGGGGATCCGTGGGAGCGGAGAAACGAGAGGGGTAACGAGCCACCCATCTGGGTGGCTTTTTCTGGCCGGCCCGCACTCAAAAATCTTTTTATTTTTTTCAAAAAAAGTATTGACATATCTCCCGGTATGTGGTAATATATAGTCACAGGAAGGAGGTTGGTAGCCACGAAGACCCGGAAGGTGTTGAGGATCACCTTCCCCGCGAGCATCGACCAGACGCTCTTCTTCTGGGATGGACACGCCCACGGTTACAAGGCTCAGAACGAGTCCCTGACCGTGAGTCTGGTGGAAGTCCAGAGGAGAACCGAGCGCAGGGACATGGCTCGGAAGGCGCGCTGGATGTACGGCGCGACCACCGAGACGCTCGTGCGGTGATCCCAAGAGTCTGTGGCCCCGAGGATGCAATCGGGGCGGGGAGGATCCCGCTGACAAGCCAGCAAATCCCCATTTAAAGTCCCGGATCACTTGATCCGGGCGCATTTATTTCCAGCCGGCCAGCCAAAAATGTAACACTTTTGTAACAAAAATAGGGGTTGATTTGTAACAATTATTATGCTATAATAAGACCGTAGAAAGGGAGGATGAAAGATGACCCGCGCTTACAAGAAAGCCGCCTCGTACACGCACCCCACGAGCCTCACGCGCCACACCAACCACCGTGGTCTGCGGAAGCGCCTCGATCGGCGCGATCGTCGGCGCCTGAATCAGGTCGCCAAGCTCTACGCTTAAGAAGGAGGAAGAGATATGAGTTACAACACCACCACCCGTCGTTACTGGATCAACCGCAAGACTCAGATGGTCACCATCTCCAAGGGCAAGCGCGAACTGGATCCCACCCTGTGGGAGGAGATCACGCTCGAGCAATATCTTGAGATGGTCAAGGACAACGCCGCCAAGTATCGCGCTTGAGCGGCACGGGCCGGCCCGTGATGATGAAAAAATGTCACATCCATTTTGCTATTATATATATGTAAGAAAGAGAAAGGAAGGAATCCCAAAACCATGATGAACTTCAATGACTACGCCGCCAAGGTCGCCAATGATGCCCGCCTGTCCGATCTGATCGCCCGCTATGATGCGGACACCGAGTCCCTCTCCGATGACGAACTGATCGAACTGGTCAACCGCTCTGCCCGAATCGCAGACGAAGATGAGTGGATCGATCCCGATGACGAGGGGTATCCCGAAACCGATTTCTATGAGGATTGGGACAACCTCGAGATGGGATTTGATCCCTATATGGGGTGCTACTCGGACGATTGCTAATCGTCCGAGCCATCCCAAAACTGGCCGGCCAGCGAAAAAATTAACAGAATTGTAACAAATTTATACTTGATTTTGTAACAAATGTATGGTATTATATACTTGTCCGAAGGGGACAGGAAAGGAAGGAAACGAAATGATTATCAAGTTCACAGATCACAAGTACGCACAGGCTCACATGGAACCCATTCCTGGCGGTCTCGCCCTGTACTCCTACACCACGCGGGTTGCGGAAGTCCGTGATGGCTGGCTCCGTATTTTTGGGCTGTACTCTATGACGACTCGGCGCCATATTGGTTGGTTCATGCGGGAGCTGGGTAGGTTCGACTACCAGCTGGCGAAACAGCTGTACGAAGATGATAAAGAGTTCAACATCTACACAGGGGAAGTAAGGGACATTGGCGCGGATCCGCAGTGATCCGCCCTCGCGCGCCGGCTAATTTCATTTCAGCCGGCCGCGATTTAACACAATTGTAACACTTTCGTTCTTTTCCTGTAACATATTTATGGTATAATAATCATGTCGAAAGGGAAGGGAACAGCGAGCAACCACAGTACTGCACTTGCTCCCCACTCACTGCGGTGAGGTCAGAACTAAGATAATAAAAAAAGTTCTGAAAACCCCTTGACAACGTCACCAAAGTGTGATACAATAACAATGTCAAGAGGAGAGAGAAACGCTTCCTCACAGGTGCTGATCGGAAGAGTGCACTCGGTGCTTCACTGAAAAGCGACTCCAAAAAATTTTCTGAAAGAAATGACAGAAACCCCTTGACAAACCCCACCAAGTGTGGTACAATAAATACGAAAAGAGGGGAAGGAAAACCCCACAAACCAGAAAGGGAAACACCATGAAGAAAAACACCATTCGTATCCTCGCCAACATCCTGTCTGCCATGCCCGAAGGCACCATGCTCGACAACCCTCTGTATAATGGAGCCACCACCACCCGTGAGCGGATCCCTGCTACTGAGCTGTATGACGAGCTGACCGCTGAGCTGAACAAGGGCGCTGAGCAGAAGGCTCAGAACGAAGCCCTGTACGCCTCCGCCAAGGAGATCGTGCTGAGCGAGCTGGGCGAGACCCCTGTGACCATCGGCGAGCTGTACGAAGCTGTCGAGGGCAAGCTCCCCGAAGGCTTCACGAAGGGCAAGCTCCAGTACGCTGTGACCCGCCTGTGGACTGATGCCATCGTGCGGATCGAGGGCAAGGTGAATACCTACCGCAAGGCGTAAGCCTTGCTCCTACCGCTCCCATTCCTATGGGAGCGGTCTCCTTTTTATTTCGAGTTAGCCATCACTAACTGCGGGCCGGCCCAAAACTTAACAGAATTGTAACAATTTTCCTATTGACTTTTGAGATTTTTCTGCTATAATTATATATGTAAGAAAGAGGAAGGAAACCTCCAAAAACCAGAAAGGATATTATTATGGTAAGTTGCACGGAAATCAGAGTCATTACTGAACAGGCAGAAGAAAGAGAGCGTTTAAAGCATATTGCATATGTGGAGGGAATTAAAGAAAAAACGCGTCAATACTGCTCTACTAAACTGTCTGAAGTACTAAAAACAGAAGCGGATAAGCCTTCCCACGTTGCAGTTATTTATACATCAAGATACCCTACTGCTGATGGAATCGTCCACTTCGTTGAGAAAGATTCAGAAACAAGTGATTACTATAGCGAAACTTCGACCCTGTGCCATCTGGACACTCTGGTAAAATTCACGGAAGAACATGGTTTTACAGTTACTGTCATAGACGATGCTTGCGCTTACAATTCTCGTCGTAATATTAGTACAAAACGAGTAAGCATTAAGTGGTAAGCAAGTGGGACAGAAATGTCCCACTTCCGCCGGCTAAAGTCAGCCGGCCCGCCGATTTAATAATTTTGTAACAATTTTGTGCTTGACTTGTAACATATTTTTTGCTATAATACTTATGGAAAGAGGAAAGGAAGGTACGAGAGAATGAGAACGATTTGGTGGGACATGGATGGAACGATCGCCAACCTGTATGCGGTTGACAACTGGCTTCCGAAACTCCGTGCGGAAGATCCGACGCCCTACGTCGAAGCTGGGGTTCTGTGGAACATGAGTCAGCTGGCTCGGTTGATGAATCAGGTTCAGCGCATGGGCTACAAGCTGGGGATCGTCAGCTGGACTGCGAAGGATGGCACTGCGAGCTACAACAAGGCGGTAGCTGAAGCGAAGGAGAGCTGGCTCAAGCTCCATCTCGCAAGCGTGAACTTCGATCATGTAACCATCGTAAGCTACGGAACTCCGAAAAGCCTTGTGATGGATACCGAAGATGACATCCTGTTCGATGATGAAGAGCCGAATCGGGATGCTTGGCTCGGTGAAGCCTATGAACCCGACATGATGATTAAGGTGCTGAAAGCACTGCTTGGAAAGGTGTGGTAATATGAATTGTCCGAAATGTAACAAAGATGCTCTTGAATGGGAAACATCCGAAGAATATTTTAATAATGACACATATTATATTATGTGGCATATAACTTGTGATGAATGTAAACATGAGTTTTTTAGAAAGGAATGGTATACTCTCTCTCGAACTCAAAATATAGAAGTTAGCGAAAGCTAACTTCCGTGCCGGCCCGCCAGTTGTACATACAACTTTGTATACAGTATTCTTATAAAAAAACTATTGACAAAACTCAATTTTTGTGGTATAATATATATATGAAAGTTAAGGGAAGAAGAAAAATTTCCCTCAAGAAAACCCTTGACAATCGTCAAATGTTATGATATAATGTGTGTGTAAAAGGAAAGGAGAGATGCCAAATGACTAAGGCTCAGCTTGAAACCGCACTCCGTAACACCTATCTGTCCTTCATTTCCCAGACCATTTCCAAGGAAATGGAAACCGATGTCCTTCCTGTAAGCGCCAGCGAACTGGCAGTTCCCTGTCTTGATGATGAGGGCAACGAGAAGTTTGTTCTGATCAAGGTCAGCATTCCCCGTGGCACTCGGAATGGTCAGGGCGGTTATGATCCCTACGATGGCTATGCGGTCGCCCAGGATTACGCTCAGGATTGCGATGAGAAGGCGCAGAAGAAAGCCGATGCGGAAGCCAAGAAACAGGCTAAGATCGCAAAGGACGAGAAGGCGCGCGCCGAAAAGAAGGCTCTCGCCGAAGCCAACAAGGGGTTGAAAGAACTCCGCAAAATCAAGGACACCCCTCAGGGGTGATCCTTTTTTATTTTCATTCTTTATCACTTTAATGTACTAAAGCGGGCCGGCGCATTTTCCTAAAATAGGAGTTGACATTTAAATATATTTATGCTATAATATACCTGTAAGAGACGAAAGGGGAAATTAGTATGAAGCGGTTTAATATGAATGAACTCACAACCAACTCCAAAATTATGAACGCAATGGATGAAGAATATGAACTTCTCCAAAATGCCGATACCACAAGTAAGCGTAAAACCCATTATAAACATATGTGTGATCTATATGAAAAGTTTCCTCTGCTCCATGACTTATGGATTCATGTTGAAAATGCTTATCACTATGTAGAAGCCTTTGTTCGACGTGTTATTGTGGCGGTTAATCAGATTGTAAATGATCTCTCTCATGAATACTTTTATATTATGAGATTTTATCGGCATGATGGTAGCTTCCTGTTCGATAAGGTGGGTTCTGCTCAACATCCCAAGCGTCGTCGTGCTCAGCATCTTGATTACTATGACGAAGCGGATCGCGCTGATATACTGCTATGTGTAGATACTGGTAATATTACCGCTTCATCTCTTGAAGATAAGGTTCGTAGCTATTTTATCCGTAAATATGGCAAAGATAATTTTATTTCCAAAGATCGTTTCAAGTGCATGGTAGATATTGAAGATGTAAAATCCAAAATCCCCCTCTGCCTCCAGAAACTGCGTGAAGCGGAGATCGTCTGATCTCCTTCGTGCCGGCCCGCAGATTTAATACTTTTGTAACAATTTAAATATTGACATTTTTCCTATATATGGTATAATAAATATGAAAGTTGAAGGAAAACAACACAAACCAGAAAGGATATTCCATAATGCCCAAATTTCTCTTCATGGATGGCGAAACTGCCGAAACTCCCCTGCGTGATGGTCAACTTGATGTAGCTAACGGACAAGTCTATGACCTTGGTTTGATGGTTATTGACGAAAATGGTAAGGTTTATGACCAGATTAGCCTGGTCAACAAGGATGTATTTTTTGGTATGCCCCAGTCTATGAAGGAAGCGTACTTCACAGACAAGCGTCCCCAATATGTTGCGGATATTCTCGCAGGAAAGCGCAAGATGGTGGATAGTTGGCAGATGTATCGTATCTTCCATGAAATGTGTCAAAAGTATGACGTTTCTGCGGTGGTTGCTCACAATGCGTTTTTCGATGTGAGAACCCTCAATGCCACAATGCGTTATCAGACAAAAAGTCGTTGCCGTTGGTTCATTCCGTGGGGAATGGAAGTTATCGACACTTTGAAACTTGCTCGTAACACTTTTGGAAAAGACCCGAAATATGTTACATGGTGTAAGGAAAATGGTTACATGACAAATCACTCTGTTCCTCGCCCTCGCCTTACTGCCGAAGTGCTTTATCGTTACATTACAGGCGACAACAGTTTCATCGAAAGTCACACGGGTTTGGAAGATGTAACCATTGAAAAGGAAATCTTTCTCAAATGCATGGAGAGAATGGGCGAATAATCGCCCATTTTTTCCATCTGCGCCGGCCCGATTTAACAAAATTGTAACAATTTTGTACTTGATTTGTAACACGATTTCTGCTATAATAAGAGCGTAGAAAGGAAGGTGCTAAGGATGCGGACTTACGAAGAACGTGCTAAGGATTTTGTGAAGATGATTTTCCCTCTGATTGAGGATTGCGAGGACGTATGGGACTACCGTGAAGCGGTTGCTATGTTCAATCGTGTGTATACCCGTAAGGTACTGTGCAAGAACGGAATTGCCCGTGTTGCCTTTATCTCCTCTGACTACGTGGTCAAACTGGAGTATGACCAGTACGAGGTCGAGTGCGTGGGTGGTGGCGAAAACGAGATCGCCATGTATGAGATTGCCGAACGTGAAGGCTTCGCCTATCTGTTCGCTAAGGTTTCCCCGTTTGACTATAATGGCAAGCGGTTCTACATCATGCCCCGTATCCACGGCATCAGCAAGTTTGAGTATGAATATGCCGATGAACACATGACCGATGCGGAAAATGCCTTCTGCGAACGCCACCACATCACGGACTTGCACTGTAACAACTACGGCTTCCGCAATGGTCACGTATGCCTTGTAGACTATGCCTGTACTCTCGATGAGTGTTCCTCTTCCATCTAATTTCATTTCCCTCCGCCAGCGGGACAATTCTGTCCCGCCCTGGCCGGCAGATCCGTAAAGCCGGCCCGCCCATTGTATACAGAATACTTTAAAAAAAGTAGTTGACATAAATCAAAAAATCTGATATAATTATAACTGTCAGGAGGGGAAGAGATCCCCAAGGGTCAAGAAAAAAATCTTGAGAAACCCCTTGACAGATCCCCAAACTTCTGATATAATAAATACGAAAAGAGGAAGGACACCTCACAAACCAGAAAGGATCAAAGCCATGAAGAAAGCTACCATGAAGTCCCTCGTTTCCTACATCGACACCAATGCTATCACCGAACTGGCTGATGTGCGTGCCGAACTGGTCGCCGAACTGGCTAAGGATGAAGCCAAAGCCCAGGCGAATCGGGATCTGTATGCGGTTGCCCACGATGTGGTGATCGAAGCCATGTCCCACCTGACCGCTCCCGCCACCATCGGTGATCTGTTCGCCGAAGTGGAGGAGTCCCTGCCCGAAGGGTTCTCCAAGGGTAAGTTCCAGTATGCGGTGACTCGCCTGTGGTCTGACGAGATCGTCAAGACCGAAGGCAAGGTCAATGCCTACTCCCTGAAGGCGTAAGCCTTCAGAGAGCGAGGAAAATCATAGTTGGTGGGTATGGAAAGACCACGCAACCCTCACTGAACAAACCTCGTTAAAAAATGTACGGAAATCAATGCGACTAAAGGACTCCAAGGGGTGCACTGCGCCCCTTATTTTATTTCCATTTCACTTTAATACTTTACCATGCTAAAGCGGGCCGGCTTCTCCTAAAACTAGCCGGCCCGCGATTGTATACAGTATTCTTCAAAAAAATGCTTGACTCAGAGTAAAAATTCTGCTATAATATAATTGTTCCAAGGGGAAAGGAAGAGCGAGCACTCTGAGGAAAGGCGCCAACTTCAGCCTCGCCACCGCTCACCGATGAGTGAGATTCAGAACTAAAAAATAA
>Ga0326513_10001354_pt1 | contig 19438 bp, 26 predicted proteins | sample 2_2465_0518_D_FD_203654 | JGI IMG/M metagenome (GOLD analysis project Ga0326513, IMG submission 203654) | Bovine rumen microbial communities from UC Davis, California, United States - 2_2465_0518 | ecosystem: Host-associated > Mammals > Digestive system > Stomach > Rumen | place: USA... | reverse complement strand
GCCAATACAGTGAAGGTGGACACTGTTTCCGCCCGCGTGCGTCTTCATGCCGGCGTATTCGCCGTGACCACGGCTGGCAGCTTCTACGAACATTGTGCTGACATCCCGCTTGAAGCACAACTGGACGATGCTAACGCCGAAATCGCCAAGCTCCACAAGGAATTGGCTGCTGCGCAATGGAATAAGGTTGTCATTTACCGCAAGCATGACCGCCACACCGAAGACCACGTCGAAATTTATCCGTATTCAGAAGAAAACTTCGAAAAGCTCAAACTCAAGTGTCAAAGCGACTGGTGCATGAATTCCGGCTTCGCCTCCAACGCGCCCGGAAAAGAAGGGAATTGGTCCGAAGATCTTTCCGACTACGAGTGGGGCTGGGAAGACTCTTACTGGTCCTCACTGATGATTAAGGACGTTCTCAAGATTTCGGAGGCAACCAATGGACATCGGAAGTAACGGGAAATACCCCGGCAGTTCATCGTATCATCTTTAATGGAGGATTGTTATGGGAATAATTTTTTTGGCGGTATCGGCGGCGCTGACCATATTAGGCATAGTATTCCGTGCCGCCTTTTATAGGCATGGAAGCCAATCCCCCGTGCTTTTTTGGGTATCCGTCATAATGTTTATTGTTGCGGAGGCCGCCGCCATCGCCGCCTTATGCGTGCTGGGGCGTTGCACCGCGCCATGCCCCGCCGCAGACGAGCCTGCCAAGGCAATTTTTGGGTCCGGCGTGTTGGCCCTTTTCAATTGGCTTGCCACCTCTTTTTCTTGCCTGGATGAGCCTTAGGGAATTTCCCGTATAATGAAGCATTTCGATTGAGGTATAATTTTATGCGGCGAGGAATCAGGGCCGATGAGCAGCTTCATCACTACTTGAATAAATGATGACGAAAAGTCTGCACAGACTAGGAGAATACAAAATGACAATTTGCGATGAATGCGGCGCCAAGAAGCCGCGCAGGCAGATCAAGGTCAAGGACCTCTTGTATGGAAGAGGCATCGTGCAGTACGATCTGTGCGAAAATTGCTTCCGCAAGAAGTTCAAATCGTTAATCGATAATCGCACGGCGGCAGGGAATATGAAGTAAATGCGCGTACACACGTTCACAGAACACTATTACGTCCTCGTCCTTATCCAGAAAGGCGTTTGGTACTTTTGGGCAAAGGAGAGAGGTTTCGTCCTTACTGACATCACGCACGCCACACGATTCGACTCGCCCCCATCAGCTAAGGCTGCAATGACAAAGGCGCGCAAGAAATACAAACAAGCTCCTTGGGTTGGCATCAAGGAGACTGACGAAATGATCATCGCAGAGGTGGACGCTAAAGTCCCCGTGAGAGAGGTTATAGAATAATGGATATCGGAAGCAATGGTAAATGGCCAGGGAGTGCCTCAAAGCTGATATGGCCCGTTTCAAACTCAAACCCATAAGGTAAGTAGATGATTACGCGAAGTGAACTCGCCGCCGCAATGCTGAAAAGCGAAAAACTCACACTCGGCACCACTGAAAAATTCTATGACCGAGAAACCCAGTGCGCCTACTGTGGCGACGAGGGCCAAGTAATTTTTGATCAGGACAACCAGGAACTGGAACGCTATGAAAACGATTTCTGCGTTGCGGTTCTTCAGGTTGATTCGGTCGAGAGCGCCATTGCTGCGTTGGAAGCGTATGCCGACACCGGAGAGCTTCCAGATGAAGAATTTGTGTAGGTCAAACTCAAACCCATAAGGTAATCAAATGAAGATCCGTATCGTAAGAAAGGATGATGCCAAAGATGTTGGCGTCATTGATTTGTCCAAAGCTGCAGCAGTGCATTACAATCCTACAACGGGGCTGCTTGAAGTGTATGGCAGCGTAAGCCTCGAGCCCGGAAGCTGCGTCCAGTACTCCGAGGAAACGTTTACTTTCCAAATCGTTGAAAAGGCAGCAGACGGCAAGATCTATTATGTCAATACGTTTGCGCTTGAAGTTGTTGCAGCTTATACGGCGAGCTAAATTCAGGTGGTAGGATCCTACATAGGGCTCGTCCACGGTGACAAGCGTGCCTACAAGGAGCTGAGGCGTCACCTCAAGAACCCTCCCGAGCTCCTTGCTGTATAATGCTACATGTCCCATTACCGAAGCCCTGCCCAGTTGCGAGTCGCTGCTGAGCGGGCAAAACGCATACGTGAAAGATCAGGACCGGATTCACTCGAGTGGATCCAGTCTTCTCTGTTTTTATATGCTGCGTATCAGGAGGGGCTGAAGAAAGACCTGCACCGCGCTGTATGGGCCTACACTGCAGCGATGATCGATAAACTCGAGCACATCCTCACAGATGCAAAGCTGATCCTTGGTTCCAATGACATTGTGAAGGAGTACGAGTGGGCAGCAAAGCAGCTCCGTGTCGCGATTGCCAGGCACTTGAAGCTCCTCAAGATGTTCGAGGGGGAAGAAGACGTCCGTGTACCAGAGGTAAGTGACGAGGGGAAGCATATTGTGGAGAAGGTTCACGCCCCAAGTGATGAGGACGTGGGGGACTCCATCAAGTATATCCAGCAGAAGTTCAAGCCTGAGCATCCTGGGTATTCAGCTGTGATCCCCGATGACTTGGATCAGTATTATTAGTATATTTTATAGAAAACTATTGCAGGCTTCGAAAAGATTAAAGTATATTTTCGGTAGAAGCGTGTAAACTCATGATAGGAATGGACGAGATTCCTGAGATGGTAGAGGTTTAAGGCAGTGATGCCAGCTAATCCTATTTGGAACTCGTCCTTCCAGATAGGATTTTGCTTGTGAGAGCAGTTAAACTAACTATATGCAACGAAGTAGATGTGTTGGGCGATATGAAGGTATTCAGCAACGCAGTCCGCGTTGCGTTCAATCGCTTCCAAGACGGATTGGACGAAAAAGAAGTCCGTGCTTATTGCAGTGAGAGGTTTAGCCACAACAGCTGGTTCATCCAGTGCGCAATCAAGGAAGGCGCTGCCTTATACAAGCTGAACGGAAATAGGCATATTTTATTTGGCGGTAAGAGTAACTTGCGTCGGTATATGCGTGGAATTATAGATAAGGCAGCGTTCAAATATCGTCGCATGTTCCCGATAGGAATTCAAGGCGAGAGGCGATGCAAGGGAAACCGCTTGTTCTCATTCGATCTTGAAAATCAGCAGCTTGTATACAAGCCGAGCAAGGATAGGCATGTAGAAATCAAGTTCTTGCCGATGCGGAAGAGAGTTGCCGAGGAGCTGTCCAAGATACAAGAACTCGCGCAGCAGAGCAAGATAACAGTTTCCGTCAAATTGTCAGATAAATATGTATGGCTTACCTATAATGAGGCCCTGATCAAGGATGAACGATACACGAAGTTGCATTCTAAGCGAGTGCTTGGCGTAGACATGAACCCGAACTATATTGGGCTGTCTGTCATAGAGTTCAATAAGAGTGATGAGTTCACCGTACTGCATAAGCAGGTGTTTGATTTAAGCAAGCTCACAGTGTCTTCTGGTAAAGCAAGTACAGATAGCAAGTCCAAGTACCTAACGAATAAGTTGAAGCACGAGACTATTGCTATTGCTCACGAAATCAGCAAACTGGTTAATGTGTGGAAGTGTAAGACGGTCGCAATGGAGGATTTAAGCATAAAATCTTCTGACAAAGGGAAAGGAAAGAATTTCAACAGGCTGTGTAACAACAAGTGGGAACGCAAATTATTTACGAATAAGCTGAAAATGCTTGCGAACCTGTACAAGTTCGATCTGGTTGAAGTCAATCCAGCATATTCTAGCCAGGTCGGAAACATCGCCTACGGCGACGAAAATACGCCCGATATGGTCGCTGCAAGCATTGAAGTGGCTCGCAGATCGTACAAGAAATTCGACAAGGGATGGTTCTATCCGAAATTCAATATTCAGTTCCGAGATGAGCAATGGAAGCAAACACTCGGTTCGGTGGAAAATTGGAAAGACCTGTTCCGTAAAATCAAAGAATCGAAACTGAAATATCGGTTCCGGCTACTGGATTACGTCCAGAACGCCGTCTTCAGCAAGAACTATACTCAAAGGCGTTATTCTGTATACTCTTTTGCATAACCAATTATAGTTCTTTGTATTTTAGTATATTTGCGGTGAGGTAGAATCTTGAATATTTTTGGACAATTTTCGCAGCGGTTCCTGAATACCTTCGCGGACTACACCATGCTCCGTGAAGTGGGGAAGCGTATTACGAATGTTGAAGAGATCGTAGCGTCTACAGAGCGTGATCGCGAAATCATCAAGCAGATAGCGAGCAACCAGGCCTCTGTCGACAGCCTCCTCACGCAGCTCTACGAGCAGTTCGTCAGGGCACGCAACGACATCAACAGGTACGAGCCATTGAAGCGGCACTACCTTGTCATGGCAATGATTGATACGCTGATGCACGACGTGCTCGCGGTGAACCCTCGGACTAACAAGACTTTTGACATCGTCGTCGACGACCGCTATCCCGCATCTGCGAAAGCGAACAGGCTCCTTGAGGATTTCCGTTTCACGACGAATCTCGATAAGTATATCTCACAGATCCTCTACGATGCATACTTCTATGGGAACTACTGGGTGGAGTACATCTACGACGAGAAGCACCACCTCATAGGCCTCAAGGATGCGTACCAGCCAGGGTCTGTGTTCACAGTGGGCATGGAAGGCCTTGCGTGCAAGCCGATGTATTACAAGCTCTCCTCTACGAAGACAAATGCGATCGAGATGCTCGACAACAAGACGATCGCCTGCCTCGATATGCAGAGCGACCGCTATCGCTACTCCCTCAACGCAATGGTCGTGTCACTCCAGAGCCGTGATTCAACTATCGCCCAGACTGGACGCATTGGCCGCCCGTTCTGCTTTGATATCTACGACAAGCTTATCGCGCTTGAGATGCTTGAGCAGCTAGACCTTGCTGGTGTCAGCTCTACGCTGCAGCGCAACTCTCTGATCTCTGTGACGGCACCTGAGGGGCTTGACCTTGAGCAGTTGAAAGAATTTACCGCCTGGTATGAAAAGGCGATTAACAATAATGGCGAGGGCCCATCTGGCATTACCGAGTACAACCTCGATACGCTGAAGGTCTTTGCAGCGGAAGCGACGAAGCTCCGTGTGATCCCACAGCAGCCCCAACGCGGTGCTATCTCACTTGGCCTTAGTAATGGCGCCGTCGATGGCGCGACCGCTGGCCTCCCTGAGAAAGTGACGAATATGAGGAACCTGATCCTTGACATCAAGGGCATCCCGACAGAGTTTATTTTTACGGGACGTGAGGAGGCCAAAGTCGGTGGCGCACTGCGCCGCTTTGCTCGCTATGCACGTATCGTCAAGGAGGGCCAGGCATCGCTGCAGAAGTTCCTGAAGCATATCGTCGCCTCGATGCTCGCATCGTATGGCTTTACAGATGCTGAAGAGTACATCCTCGTATCTCAGTACTGTGCCGTCAACACGTCGGAGCTTGACCGCCTCGAGATGGCCGACGCTGCACAGACTGTGATAGGTAACGTGTTCAATACGCTGATGACTGTGACGAACGACGAGGCGATCGCTCCGTACGTCAACAAGGATGCACGTGCGTCGTACGTCGAGTCACTGCTTGATGGCCTGGCAGGCGCGACGCAGATCATCAACGTCCCAGACCACCCTGCAGAGGGTCGAACGACTCCGGCACAGGCCTCAACCAAGAAGTACGATTGATGAAACGGATCCACGCCTAAAAGCGTGGATCTTTTGTTATATGCTGTACTCCATCCAGTTTGGCAGTTCGGGGCTTAGAACGCCGTTTACGGCAGAATTTTTTTGGAAATTTTCTGTATGAGCCGTTGCCAAAGGTTAGATAATTTTGTATATTTGGGACATAAGGCGATCGGGCCTGACCAGTCCGGCCGCTGAATGGCAGGAAACCAAAGCGCATCAGATGGTCCACTGAGATGGATACTAGCAGCCCTGGTCAGGGTGATGGCTAGAGAGATGGGTTTGAATCCCATTGAAGTGCACGGAGGCGGATTGCAAGCCCTTGACAGGTGGCAATGATTGCTCGTGAGGCGGGATACCGTACGTCGGTAGTCGCGCATGAGCCGTGCGAGCCGTAAGGGCGGATTTGGCCGTATAGCTCAGTCGGGAGAGCACCTGGCTTTTGGAAGCCAGCACGATGAAGGGTTCGATTCCCTGGACGGCCACTAAATTTAGGCCACCATGGTGTCCGGTACCACGGGCGCTATGGCGGGCCAAATTCATTCAAGGAGACACAGAATATGGCTGAAGAAAAGAGAGAAATCCCTCAGGCGATTAAGGATCAGTTTCTCGAAACCTACAAGCACGTGACTGAACTGTTCCACAAGGTCATGCCCACACAAGCTGAACAAGAACAGACGCGTAGCATCTTGCAGAAGGCTGCAAATTCGAACTACGAAGCGTTCAAGTCTTTGGCAGATCTTGCTGCAGACGATGGCAACAACGTGCCACTTATGATGGCAGTGGTTGAATCGCGCAATCTCGCACACGAGGCGTTTAACAAGGTGATGGCAGGCGTTATGGCGATGAAGGATCCAGCGCTCGTCATCGGTGAGTTGGGATCGCTCTTGTTAGCTGCTACCACTGGCCCTCTGAATATGACGCTTTGGGAAAAGTACCAAACCGAACAGATCGAAGCTGCGGTCTCCGATAAAGTTTAACCCTCCGTGAATGAGTAGCCTGGGGTCGGTAACGGCCCCAGGCTTTCTGTATAATTCGGCATGGCTAGTTTTTCGCTGACACCCATCAAGAAGAGCTCGTGTTTCTTCGAGCCTATTTTTAGCGAGTTCCCCGATATCCTTTGCACGCCGAGGGATTTTGAATCGAAGACGATTCAGGCGTGTGAGACTTACTTCCGCGAAATTGCTGCAGGGACGTTCCTTAGCAGCCATGCCTGGGCGCCATCGTGGCGCCGCCGTGTCCAAGACAAGCTCCCTGCAGATAAGGTAGCGTGCTGTTCGAGGGCTGAAGCGCTCGTGCGCTTGCGCCTCTCGCTGAACCAGCTCCGTGCAAGGATCCAAAAGGGAAGCTGGTACCCGCCGATCAAGAACGGCAAGCACATCAAGGTGTCGCTCCAGCGCTTTTTCCTCGAGCCGATTTCGACTGGCGCGACGTCGCCGTTCCTTGAGTACTACTTGCAGGCACTGCGTTCCCCTGACATCTCAATAGCAGAGATCAAGGCTGAGCTTGGCACCGCCGTGACGGACATCGTCGAGAAGATCGCAGTGGCTAGGAACCGCGTGACAAGCGAGCTGTTCTGGAAGGGCGCCATTGACCTGCTCGACTGGTGGGCATCGCTCCCTGACGAAGTCGTTTATAAGTCGCCTCAGTCCCAGCTACTGCTTGGGAAGGCAAGCTCGCTGTTCCGCGCCGTGCTGGAATTCCAGCAGCAAGGCGGTATGATCACGGATGTGTTTATGGGGCCTGCTAGTTACTCCTGGGGAAGCTTTAAATTTTGGCTCGCTTCGAAGAAGCACGTTGCATTGGAGTAGGATATTTTGTATATTAGGATACAACAGAACGAAAGTTTTGCATCGATGCACTCCACTACTGTATATGATGCTAGAACACTGATTGAGTTTTAACGATAAGTGTCGCCATCAATGAAGTAGTGGTCATAGATGGCTGACCAGTTAGCTAACTGAAGGTCATCTCGCAAGAGGTGGCCTTCTTTTTTGTGCTACCTGGGATGTGAAGCGACACTCCGGCCCTTGAAAGCACTATAGGGGGAGAGCAGCAGGTGGTAGATTGTAGCCCACTGAGCTGCAAGGCGAGAGAGACAGCTTGCCGAACCGAAGCTGAGGAACCTGGTAATAAGGCCAGTAGATGCTTCGAGAAGATTATGACAGATCCTCTTGTATAAAGTGGGCTCGACTCGACGTAGCACTTCGCAGAAGCCACTTAGCAGATCACGTTGCCTAAAGAAGGAAAGCACAACGTGAACATCCCGCCATCATGTGCGAAGAGCCACGAGCAGTCCCAAAGACCGGATGACCATTTGGGTCAGGCGTAAGCCTGGTAGTGTCTTGCCTGCGAGAGCAGGCCTGGTGAGAATCGGCATACTCATTACGAAGATCATCAAGAGCCCCCGTCTATGGGGGCGAACTGGCTTCTCTCAGCGCCTCCCCGAAGATCATGCTGCTAAGCAAAAATCCCAGTAATATAACGTATTCACGCAGAAAGCGGAGAGCACCCGTGGCGATAGCGATTAAAACAGCACCTTAGTGTTGGTCGCGGCATGGACGCCAGCAAGCGGGCATGGCGTCATCATGTTGAGGCCAGGCGCAATGCCATCGCCGATCATGATGCAGTCCCCCGTGAACGTGACGAGCCCCGTTGCCTCGATCTTGGTGCCAGTGATATCGTGCTTGATGGAAAGGTTCCCATCGCCCGTGGTGAATTCCATCGAGGTCCCGTCCTTCCTTCCTTTGAGGATGGTCTTGCCGAAGCGGACATGGAACTCTTGGGCGACATCAGTGCCGTCAAGTTCCCTAGCAAGCCCTAGGATATATGCTGAGGAGAGGGACCGGATCTCGACGAGGACCTCATCGCCCTCCTCGTAGCTGAACGAGAGTGGGAGAAGCGGCTTTGCCCAGCACGTCAGCGTAATCTCGTCGCCAGCCATAACTTTTATCTCAACTTTGTAGCCGCCTTCAAATCGCTTGACGATCCCACGCAAGACGAATGTGTGGGGTGTCAAAGCTCTCTTCAGTGCGCCGGTTCCAAGATCAAAATTCACGATTAGTAGTCTCCGATGGTGAGAATATAGTTATATTTACAGCTAGAGGTTTATTTATGAACATTAACGTGAGTAGCACATCCGAGAAGACCGAAGCTGCGCCCGCTGCAAAGGGGGTGACGCTTAAAATCAGCAATGGCCGCGTCAAAGGCTTTACCTATGAAATGCTGAAGGCATGCGTGGAAGATGACAGCATCTGCCCCTACATGGAGGGCACGGGCCCGTTCGGTGAAGACCAGGGCGCGATGATTGTTTCGTGCGATGCAAAGGATGCCAGCGGCGAAATGGATCTTGGTGGCGGCGATGTGTACCGCCCTGAAGAGACAGATGACATTGTTGTGGCCGATCGCGAAATTGGCCAGTCCGGTCTTGACTGGACGAGCTTTGCTGACGGTAATGTGGACGAGGATGCCTACATCTCAGTAAACGACTTGCCCAAGGCAGTCACCATTTGGCACACTAAGGGCCTGATTTAAGGAGGCATTATGGATCTCAAGGAATTCTACAAAGAATTTGAAGCAGAAGTCAAGAAGCATCTCTCCGCTGACCTGTGGGAAAAGTCCACAGCCGAGGGCGATCCCGAAGGTTTCGCCAAGGAACTCGCAGCCGCAGAATTCACACCTGAAGAGGCAGCCGAAGAGTATGTCGAGATGGTCAATACGATGAAGGAGCAGGGCGAGTTTGATGAAGCTGCAGCTGACGAGCCATGGTCCGTCACGTACAAGGACATCTGGGACAATAAAGAGACCGAGACGTTTAAGATCGAGGGCGATGCCTGGGCACGCTACAACGAGCTTTCTGCCCGCACAAGCGGCGACATGAGTGACATCCTCTGGGTCGAGGAACCGAAGGGACCAGTGAGCGAGGATGGATCCTCCGCTGCAAGTCTCGGGGTTGGCCCGAACGCTGCAAAGCGCAATGAGGAATTCACCCAAGATGATGTGGATGCGTTCACCGTTGACGATCCCAACTACGTCGACCATGCACTGCTTGGCGATGATGATTCTGCCGTGATCAAGGTCGCAAAGGAGCCAAGCACGCGCGAGTTCAAGATCGTCGCAATGCTCCAGGGCGCAAACACGAAGCCCGAGAAGAAGACCATCAAGACTGGTGGGCTGGTTGACATCGTCAATTTCTATGGCGAGCTGCTTGACATGCCTATGGAAAACGCAATCACCCTTATCGAGAACGCCTAGTCGGGTCTTAGCAGGCAAGGCTAAGAGGTAATCATGGCAGCAGTAATCAGAGTATATGAGGCTGTGATCAATCGTATCACTATGCGTGATGCAGAGAAGAAGATCGCAGCGCTGCAGAAGAGCGGGAAGCTCGATGCAGCCTTGCGTGAAATCACAGCCGCGTCAAAGTATGTGCAGAATGTACTGGCGAACACAGTTCCTGAAGTCAAGGACAACGCCTTGAACTCTCAGGAGCGTAAGATCGTCGCCAAGGCACTCTTGAAGCACATTGTTTCACAATTCGGATACCAGCCTGAGGATTTGAGGTAAGACATGGCAAGCGTACTTCTCAATACTGACACGCAGAGAAAGGAGCTCGAAGAGCGCCTTAAAGACTTCACCAAGCTTGAGAGAAATCTTTACCCTGAGATCGAGTCCATAGCCGAGGACCTCGGCTGTGACTGCATGGTGGGTCTCCGTCTTGATTCCCACTGCTACGATACATTCCGTATCGGTGTCCACAAGAATGATGCGCCAAAGGGGTTTGTGGATGTGAAGTTCGCTAGCGCTACCCCAACTGGAGACTACAAGGTCAGTCTTGTTGGTACGGATAATGAAGTCATCGAATCACAGATGGTTGGCCGTCCCGATCTCATCGATGTGATTGAGTCGATGGTCTACGCACTGGTCGGTGAGGTTGAATAAGTCAATGGCAGACGCCTTCCTTCACAGACGTTCGGTCTTGGATAAGCATAAGGATGCTTATGGGCTCAAGAACCCTATCAAGCAGATGAGGGTTGCCCGTTCGTGGGACAACCCTATCACGCGCAATAAGCGTGAGAAGAGTCTTCACAGCTGGGCAAACTCGTTTGCTGGGAAGCGCCATTATCGCAAGCTATCCCGCCACAATGCACTTCACTTGCACGAAGAAGTTGAGAGCCTTGGGATCCCGGCAGTCTATAGCGGCAGCACTTTGACGCTCGCAGATGGCTCTGTGGTCACAGGCATCTCACCTGGTATTCGAGGCAAGTGCAGCGTCACGATCAACGCTGTCAGGGAAGGCGATTTCATCCGCCTTATTCCTGATTGGGACGAGCAGGGAAACTTCTTTAAGCGCGAGGTGCACTCTAAATATGAATTGGACTACACCAATCATGGCACCAAGTACGATCACTCTGTTGCATATTTGAACGATCTCGGGGCTCTGGCTCATCACGAGGCATTTCATCTTTGTGAGGATGTCAGCATGAACAAGGTATCTATCGAAGAGATCTGCGATACGCTGAATCGTTACGCCGCTGCAAGGTGGCTCCCTTTCAAAGCCGACCTGCTGCACGGTGCAAACGGGAAGCATATCAGCCTCCATAGTGGCAATACGTATCTTGATATTGGCTATGCTCCAAGTGGCGAGCTCGAAGTGTACGACGCAATGGTTGCTCATCCACTCAACGTGCTGACGCATTGGGACAGTGTTGATGAGATCGCTGGGCACCTTCTGAGCCTCGCTGTACGGCAGGCTGCGAAGAATGAGAGCGTCTACGAGAAGCTCAGCTTCGAGAAGGGCCACAAGGATTCGAAGGGCAATGATGCGCCGTGGGTGATCCGCAGCCACGACGATGGCAAGGTGCTCGTGTCGTTTGCAAATAAGGACGACGCCGTGCAGCATCTTGCACGTATGAAGAATTATTCCAAGAAGGAGTCGTTTATGAGTTTGAAGAGCGTGTTACACGAGTCACGCACAAAGAAGCTTGAATCCTATACCAAGAGCGAGTCCTTGGAAAAGAACTTCCGCTTCAAGGACGAGGGCAAGTTCACCGAAATCAAGGCGGCCATCAAAGCAGCCTGGTCGGCAGCGGAAGCAAAGTGGTTCCGCCTCGACTTCCAGGAATCCACGGAAAGGTTGGATGTTTATCCTATTGCCTCAGACAATGAAGGCGTTGGTGTGAATTGGGGCGTGCTGCCAGAACGCAGCACCATCGTCCAGTACGCTACGGACTTTAGAACTGGGAACAGTGAAATCGAGAGGGAAATGCCGTACAAGGACCTGGACGAGCTGGAAAAAATCTTTGTGGACGAATTCAAGGCTATGGACGAGACCTTGGAGGTCGGCGCAAAGAACGGTGCGGACATCCACCCGCTTACAGAAAGTCGCCCCACGGAAAGTGAGGTGGACAAGTTCCTTTACAATGCGTTGGATTGGACATCCATTGATGACGGCGAAAATCGTGTCATTCTCAAGTTTATTGCAGATGCAGGGTCATTCGATTTGGTAGGCTATGATGGCCACATTCAGAAGACGCTCAAGTCTGGTGACTTGTTCTCTGTGGTCAACCGTTACAGTGAGCTAGTTGAAATGGATCAGGCAGATGCCATCCGCGAGTTTGAAAGAGCATGATGCGATGAGAATTAAACTTACCAAAAAGAGTGAAGGCGCCGCCAGTTTCTCACATGTCTGGGAATTGCAGGCACAGCAGGCAAAAGAAACGCTTGAAGAACTCACAAAGAGATTCGGCGATGCCGATCGCCTGGCGTTCGAAATCCGCAACTTCCCACACACTCAAGAGTGTGATGTGGTGGTGACCATTGATGGCAACCCGTTCATCACAGCAGAGTTTGAAGGCGGAAGACATAGCGGTATCCGTTGGCATTGCTTTGACGACGACGTCGATGATGTGCGTCTTGATGCTGGCGATGAAAATGCCGCCAAGAGTATGGTCCTCCACTTTAAGGACGATATTCTTGATGCTCTCGAGTCCCTTTACGGATTTGGTGCCATTGCCGATGAAGGCACCTAAACGGAAAACAGCGGCAAGTGTAAGGAAAACTAACTTAAATTAAGGAGAAATCACTATGGCAATGTGCATCAAAGTGAAAGAAGCGAAGAAGTGTGAAGATGCAGCTGCAGAAGAAGTCTTCGACCAGCGCAAAGATGACGTGTCTGCCCGTCTCGAGCACTTGAGCGGTATTATCGACAGCTTCCAGCCGACTGAGAAGGAGGCCGATCAGGCCAAAATCGGCATTATGGATTACATCTTGATGTCGCTCGACAACGTCATCAGTGACGTGGAATCCAAGATGGGCCTCAAGAAGGGCGCATAGTTTCTAACTAAGCCAATCACGGGAAGGACTGCGCAAGCAGCCCTTTCTGTATATTTGCAGGTATGGCCGTAAAAGCGGATTTGGACAACATTTCGACTGAGGACCTCTACAAAGTGGCGGCACTTGCCGAAGGCTTTGAAGAAGTCCCTGTCGATATCGACACGTTTATCAACGACCCACAGTATTTGGGGCAGATTTATGGCGATGGAGGTGTCTATCCATATTGGATGGATGCCCTCCGCAAGATATACCCGAACCCTATCTACTCCCCGTATGAGGAAGTTTGCGTCACAGGCGCAATTGGTGTCGGAAAGACAACCATGGCGTTGATCGGCACGCTTTATGACCTGTACCATGTGATCCTTCTAAAGACCCCACATAGGAAGTATAAGCTGTTGCCAACTACGCAGATCGTGTTCTCGCTGATCACTGCAACGATGGACTTGGCGTCCGCTGTCATGGCAAACCAGCTCCTTGACGCGATGGGTGCATCCCCATGGTTCTGCGAGCATTTCAATCCAAAGAAGGGTGAGCGTATCGATGAGGACATGTTCCACAACCACATCGGTATTGGTTACGGATCTCGCGGTGGTCACAACTTGGGTAAGGCCGTTATCGGTGCAGTGATCGACGAAGCGAACTTCCAGGACAAGGTAGCGAACCAAGCAGTTGATAACTACAATACGATTACCCGCCGTATGAAGTCGCGCTTCATGCTGAAGGGCGGTACACTGCCTTGTAGGCGTTGGGTGATCTCATCGCGCACTGACTCTGCAGCGTTCTTGGAATCGCATATTGATGCAGTACGCGGGAAGTCAAATATTATCATCTTTGAGCCCGCTATTTGGGACGTGCAGAAGGCAAAGGGTATCTACTGTGGCCAGACATTCCCCGTGTTCACTGGCACGACGGCAGAGCAGCCCCGCATCCTTCGCACCGATGAAGAGGTTGATAATTGCGCAGGGTACGTTATCCACGTCCCGGTTGAGTATCGTGATGAGTTCGAAGAGGATCTTCCAAAGTCCCTTCAGGATCTTGCAGGCGTTGCTACAAGAAACGGCGTGAACCTCATCTATGACGTGGAGAAGCTCGAAGAGGCCCTGTGCCTTGATAACTGCATGGTAACTGACGAACCACACCTCACATTGAAGGGCCAGGACCAGCTCATGGACTACTATAAGAAGCCGCTCCCGCCTGGCCAGTACTTCGTCCATCTGGATGCTGCGAAGTCGGGCGACCGCTTTGGTTTTGCAATGAGTAGGGTGACGGAGCAGATCAGTGTCACGAGGACATCAGCGATTGATGGCGTCGAGTATTCGAAGCTTAGCCCGAAGGTCGAAACGCCGCTTGCGTTTGGCATCAAGGCACTCCCGGGATCGCAGATCCCATTCTTCAAGGTGCGTCAATTCCTCTGTGACCTGCGCAGCAGCGGCGTAAACATCCAATACGTCAGCGCTGATGGCTTCCAGAGTGTCGACATGCTGCAGCTTCTTGAGAAGCTAGGATTCAAGTGCGGGTATGAGTCTGCAGACAGGTCAAAGGACGCATACCTCAAGCTCGCGGAGAATGTCGTCCTCAGCCTCCATAAGATGCCGAAGTCCGTGATCCTGAAGAACGAGCTCCTCAATTTGCAGAATCTCCCCAACAAGGTGGACCACCCGCTGACAATCATGGTTGACGGCAAGCAGGTAAAGGGCGGCAAGGATATTGCGGACGCGTGTTGCGTCTCAGCGTTCTGTGCAATTGGTGCTTCCCTGACGTTGACGCAGGTCAATATGATCGAGCAGATGAAGTCAGCACCGAAGCAAATGAGCATGAAGGAGCGTCAGGACTTCGTGCTGCAGAATTATTTTGGATTTGGCACGTAAACGTGCCTAGAAATCGAGATCGTACCAGCATCCCAGGATTGACCTAAATCCTGGGATTTTTTGTTTATAATCGCGATTTTAGCTGTTGCCGTTTCTTAGATAATTAAGTATATTAGGGGTATCAATCATTCAAGGAGTCCATCATGGAACAGCAGGTTTTTACTTCGAAGACGCAGCTTATTGAGAAGATGCGTGCCCAGATCACGCGTGATGAGAAGCAGGCAGCAAGGGCTCTCATCCGCATCTACAATTATCAGGTTGCAGATGAAAAGAAGAGCCGTGATGTCAAGTACCACAACAGCGTTGGTTTCATGCCGCAAGATGCGAAGCTCCTCTCGGGCATCGCTTGTTGGGTTCTCGCAGGTCATGCGCTTACCGAAAAGCAGTTCAACGCCGTGAAGGACCGCATCACAAAGTACGCAGGCCAGCTCGTCAATCAGGCCATCAGCCGTGGTCTCATCGTGAAGTGGGGCCACATGTACGTGTGGGGCCAGCAGTTGAAGGATGTACTTCCTCACTGTGTGAAGAAAGGGGGCGTAAGATGAATATCGAGCAAATTAAGAAGGCCCACAAGCGTGCTACGTGCGCACACTCTGCGTGGCGTATGCGGATCGTAGGGGTCCCCTGTATTTTTGGCGATTTTGCGTGGGAGTGCACCCAGTGCGGAACAATTCTCCGAGGTCGTAACCCATTTGCCAGTAAAGGAGCATAAGATGGAAGAGATCACTGTTGATATGTGCTATGTCCCTAGCTTCACTAACGCAAAGGGACTCATGTGGCTGCTGGATACGATCCACGCGCAGCACGTTGAATTTATGGAAGGTGCTTCCGATGAAGCAGGCTGGTGCGGTGACGCAGGTTACGGCCCGCTCTCTGTCATCCTTCCTCGCTTCAAGTCGTTCATCGCGATCGGTAGCTCAGATGTCGTGTTCGGCTTCACATCAAAATCCGACCGTGACTGCGTCCTCTCCGACTACATTCCGGATAAGGATATGATCCCCACTGAACTTAAAGAAGGCGAGTACGGATCCGCGATGCTTCCCAAAAAGAAATGATTATATTTGGGGTGAGGTAATTTCATGGCAATGAGAATCAGAGTTAGAGAGTCCGTCTCTTTCACGCACGATCAGATCAGCAATTCGGTGGATCAAGAAAAGCGCCTTGCGAAGTTCGGCACGTATCTCTACGAAGTGAGGGAGCTCCTCGCTCGTAATGGGTTCAGCCGTGGAAAGCAGGCTGACAATTATGACCGCCTGCACGATATTGCCTGGAGTTGCTGCAGTCAGGGCAAGAGTATTGCTGATTGCGCCAAAGAAATTCGAACCCAAATCCGTTAGAGGTGATTTATGACGATGAAGATCAAGGTGGACGAAGCAAAGGTCCACGAAGCTGGTGGCATCCCTAGTGCAGATGGCTATCTGGTCCAGTACAAATTCAAGAATGGATTCAAAGATTTCCGCATCAGCGATTGCGCATTCGCCAGAGATTTGGCCAGTGTTGGTCCCTTAGTAAAGTCCAAATCGGACGGACGCTATACGTTTATCCTTATCGGGGTCCGTAACGGTACGAAAGGCACCCGTGCACAGCTGGAAAAGGCCATCAAGATTTTTCAAAGCAATCCCGACTTCACTGTTAAGTGCGATAAATCCAACAACGAGTGCACAGTGTATTTTGCATGGGATGCCAAGGTGTGGCCTTTGGTTGATGGCCAGGAACTCTCTAAGGCGATTCCTGTGCACGTGACACCAAGTGGTGAAGTTCTTTCAGCCCAAGAGTACAAAGCCCTTCGAAATGAATGGGGGGCAAAGCTCGAAGATCTTCCAGACGTCACAGTCTGGTGGTATTAAATGATTCAGACCATTGCAATACAAGCATACTTTGCGATGATGCGCAACTTTTTCACGCGCCAGGGCTTCGACCTTGGCACGCGCGTGATCTATGGTGCTGACGCACAAGGCAACTTGGATCTACTCGATAAGGATCTTGCGAATCGCAAGATGGACCGCAAGAGCGAGACCAATCGTGAGAACGTGCGCTCTAATCCTTACACCTATCTCTTTTGGACAAAGGGGAAGGTGGAGAACATCATCCGCAGGTCAGCTTTTATCCGCGATGGCATTGATCCGAAGGCGGGCACAGCACATTACAGAAAAGTGGTGTCAATCAAGTTCCCTCTCATCCTTGCGTTTATCTCCAATAAGGGGAACACCGTCGAGGATTTTGAGGAGGCATTTGCTGCGGAGTGGCAGAACATCCACAACGCACCTATCAGCCTGAAATGGGCGTTCCCTGACGAGTCCAAGACCACTGGCAATGACCTTTGGATGAACGCCACTGTGATCCAAGAGCTGGGGTCTAGTGAGCTCGTCTCCTATAGGCCAGGCGATTTGTTCGCGTACAGCTGGATAGCTACGCTGCATCTCAATGTCGCAGGCGAATTCGCAGAGAAGACGCTTCGCCGCTTAAAGCACGTCGTCGTGGATCTTTACGGCAAGGGCGGTGTCCCTCTCGCTTCGATTGGTGTCGAGAATTCGCCGACGCATAAAGTGGGCACAGTACCTGATACTGGTACTGGGGAGCCAGGCCCTGGCTACGTGCGCATCCCAGAGAACACCCCAAAGGATCCACCCGAAGTAGGCGAGTACATCGCGGCAGATGGGACCAAGGTCGAAGATGTCCCCAAGATTGCGTATTTCAAGAAAGATGTTCTAGCGGAGGCCTCGCCCTGAGGCTTCTTTTATTATATTTGAGCGATAGAGGTATTTTATGGCAATGAATATCAAGGTACATGGATCCAAAAAGAGCGAAGGCGTTTCTGACGCTCTCAAGTCTGATGCCTATTTGGATGGCATGGACAAACTTCAGGCTGCCTTCCGCGAAGTTGAGAAGGTGCTTGATGAGCACGGCCTCGAACTCGTGCTCGACACCCGCGGCGATTACATGCTCACTGCTGTGCCAAAGGAACTCAATGGCAAGCTTGGCGATCTCTCCAAGGGCGAGGTTGAGACGCTGCTGGATTCCACTCCAGATGTGTCGACGCCGAAGCATCTCATTTCTGTCCTCCCATATACTGTATAGGAGGCATTATGAGTAAGCACATCGTAAAAGACTACATCCCGTTTGAGAAGTTCACGATCATCGATGACGTTGATAAGATCAATGAATCGATGCAGTCGGAAGTCAATGCGTCCAAGGGCGCTATTCTCGCAATCGTGAAAGGTCCTCACTTTGTTCCTAATGGCATTTCTCGCAACCATCGCAACTACAAGGATGTGTGGGAGAAAGCAGGCCTTGACGAAGAGGTTCAGCGCAAGCTCCGTGACAACCAAATGTTTGGTACGATCGGGCATGACGTTGAGCTTACCGACAAGGAAATCCGTGAGCGCCTCTATTCCCACATCACTCGCAACATCAACTGGGAAACCGGTGAAGCCGAGTCCGTTATTTACAACACCCCCGTTGGTGAATCCCTCCTCACCCTTCTCCGCGCAGGCACCAAGCTCTACGTGAGTTCCCGTGCTGATGGCGAATACAAGGGCAAGGATGAAGATGGCAACGACATCATGGATCCTGACACCTACAAGCTCGAACGCTTTGACTTTGTCACCGATCCTGGTTTCCTTGAAGCACACCCAGCCCTTGTGACTGAGAGCCTGCAGAAGGATGAGGAGAAGGTGAAAGAAGATATCGTCCAGCACCTGCTTGAGGTTGCACGCGACACCCAAGCTGTTCTCTCCCTTCCGATGGGCGCAGGCGGCAATGGCCAATTCCTCGTGGAGTCTGTTGATGGCAGCAATGTCGAACTGTCGAACATCGACACGGGGCTCTCTGAGCACTGCACTCTTGGTGACTTCACAGATGTGACTGGAGACATCCAGCGCTCGATCAAGGAAAGCTTCGAGGGCTTGCAGAAAGAGCTCAATGATGCAAACGAATCGCTCAAGACGCTCCGCTTTGCAAACAAGCAAGGCCTCAACGAAGCCTATGTACGCGAACGTATCGCACAAGGCGCTACATACGAGTCGATCGAGAAGGAGCGCCCTGCCTCTCGCCAGTATACGATCTCCGATGCAAAGCCTGTGAACGAGTCGCGTGACAAGGGCAATGAGCCCTTTGTATCACGCTTGTTCGGTTAATTGTTCCTGTCACTCAAACGTGAGCGGCGAGGATCCTATTTGGGTCCTCGCTTTTCTTTTGTTATGGTAACTAACGACTTTTCCAGAAATGGCATGTGGTAAGCTGAGCCTTGGCTTGTTATCTTCAATTTCGAGAGGCCAGCGGGTGCTGGCTATATCGTGATCACATAACCCTAACGAATAGGAGATCGTCTATGGCGATTAAACCTCATTTCCGTAAGAACGAAGAAGATGAAAACGGAATCGTGGAAGTTGACGGCGTCAAGATCGACGCTAACTCTGCTGAAGTCGTTTACATCGATCCTGAAAAGGATGTTCAGGTTGTCATGTCCAATGACCCTGAAAATGAAAATGGCGTTGTCTGCGCTGTCATGACTGCTTCTGCTGAAGACGTGGAAGAC
>Ga0326513_10001353_pt1 | contig 19448 bp, 41 predicted proteins | sample 2_2465_0518_D_FD_203654 | JGI IMG/M metagenome (GOLD analysis project Ga0326513, IMG submission 203654) | Bovine rumen microbial communities from UC Davis, California, United States - 2_2465_0518 | ecosystem: Host-associated > Mammals > Digestive system > Stomach > Rumen | place: USA... | reverse complement strand
GACCTTGTCAGGCTCCGCGGTGAAAAGGCTGCCGTCGAAGCGGTAGTCCTCGCGGATGGTCTTGTAGTCGCGGACGGCCTCGCGCACCTCCTCGTCGGAGGCGGGGGCCTGGTGCTTAGTCTTCGGTGGTGTCCTCATTGGGTTGCAGTTCGTCGGTGATGGAGCCGAAGTGTGTGACGAGGTCGCGGAAGGGCGAGTGGTCGGTGTTCCACTGGTTGATGATCATGCGGGCGATGAAGAAGCGGATGGCGGAGTCCTTGGCGAGGTCGATGAGCAGGGCGTCCGGGTACTCCAGCAGCGCGACGTAGATGATCTGGGCGAGGTCCTTGAGGTCGTCCGTGAGTGTGGAGACGTGCGCGACGTTGCAGCACATCTCCTCCACTACGCGGTTGCGGGCGAGCTCCGCCACTATTTCGTACTTCGTACTCACACTTGGAAATAACAATTTACCGCCAGCCGTACACCAGCAGGGCTGCGTCCCTGGAGTGCTCGGAGGTGCGGCCCTTGAAGCCGGTGACGCGGGCGAAGTAGTCGGCGGCCCACTTTGTGCCGTGGGCCTGGGGCTTGTGCATGGTGAAGGTGAGGCCGAGGTCGTCGGTGTATGGCATGGCGACGTCCTTGTCGGAAAGGAACTCCTCCCAGATCTTAGCGTCACGCTTGGCGGCTCCGGCTCCCATGAGCTTGCCGCGGTACTCGGAGACGTTGCGCTCAGGAGCGAACCAGGTGCGCTGGCGTGCATCCTCGCAGACGACGTGGACCTTCTTGCCCTTGCGCTGCGGTGCGAGCTCCGGGGCGGTGGTCCACTTGACGACCTCCTGCATGGCCTTGTGCAGGGGGAGCGTAGCCAGCAGGACGAACGCCTGCTGGCCCGTGTCCCATACTGCGAGGCCGGTGTGGTCTCCGGGGTCTATGCCGATGACTATCACCTACTCGCCCTCCTTGCGCTCGTCTTCGGGGATGCCCTTGTGGACCACGATGAGGTCGAAGGCTGCGTCGCAGGCCGGGCCGACCTCCTCCATGAAGGACTCGGTGATGCTGATGGCCTGCTCGACGATGCGGCCCTCCTTCTGGACGTTGCCTGCGGAGGCGTAGCCGTGGACGAGGTTGAAGAGGACGCCCTGGGCGATGGAGTTGAACTGCTGGGTGAAGCCGCGGGAGATTGCGGCGATCTGCTCCTGCTGTGTGAGGGGCTTGGGTGCGCTGCCCTGAGGCAGGCGGACGGTCTTGGGTTTGTTCATGATGTATAAAATTTTGGGTTTGGTGTTACTTGCCTTCTTCCCAGGAGGGGAAGCTGATGCCGAGCTCTCCGCTGGAGGTCTCCACCGCGTCAGGGTTGAAGACGTACCAGTGGCCGCTCTCCACCTTCGTGGCGCCTGCTACGGAGCCCGTAGAGACGCGGTAGGTTGTGAGGCCGTAGTTGACGTCGTCCACCGGGGTGACGGTTATTGCGGTGCTGTTGGTGTCGTTCCAGCCGGAGGGGCGGAAGTACACCACGCCGTAGTCTCCGGCCATGGTCCAGGTGGAGACGGTGAGCGGCGAGTCGTAGGTGTTGACGGCGTAGCTGGTAGCCTTGGTCTTGTCGATGATGAGGGCCCAGCAGTCGTAGCTGGCAGGAAGGGAGACCACGCCCTCTTCCGTCACGGTGATGGTGGTGTTGACGGTGAAGCAGGGCTCGGTGTAGAGCTTGCCACGGTAGACGTCGATGGCGCCGGCCGGGTAGTAGTCGCAGAGGACGCGGTAGGAGTCCAGCGCGATGGTGGCAGGCTCTCCGGCGTTCACGCGGTAGGTGCGGTTCGGGTTGGTGGTTGAGGTCAGCCGCAGGATGAAGGGACCGGCGGGGGCCGAGGCCTCCAGAACGTCGGCAGATCCTTTCGTCATGGAGCCGGTGAGGATGTTGCCGAAGGTAAAGGTGACGGAGCGCATCTGGGGCTCCTGGGGTGCTTTGGTGCAGGCGGCCATGATGAGGGCCAGCGCTACGAAGTGGATGTAATTTTTCATTTGTCTTGTGGTTTGTGGGTTTGTTCTCTTCTTCTCTTGAGCTCAGCTTCGGCCCACTTGATGGACCGGGTGGTGCTGAGGATCATGACACCACCGCCGTCGACGTCCACGATGAGGCCCTGGTCCGTCTCCGACCTCACGGTGCCGTGGTAGGTGCGGTTCAGGCCGGTCCAGCTCACGCGGTCCCCTACTTTGGTGGTGTCGTACTTCATGCCTCGATGTCGAATTGTTTCTTCATTTCGATGGTGCCCTTGTAGCCGCGTCGCTTGAGCTCTGCCACCAGCTGCTCGTCACTGACGTAGTGCAGGTAGTTGCGCTTGGGCTTGGCGGTGGAGGCCGCTGGCGCGGGCGCGTGTTCGATTTCGCCAGGTTTGTGTTCGATTTTGCCCGGCTTTTGTTCGATTTGGGGCTTGTCTTGTGCGTTTTTACGTCTCTCGCGTGCTGCGAGGGTGGAGGCCTTCTGGCACTCCTTGCACCAGGTCTGCAGGCCGTCCTTGGTGTTGCTCTTCTTACCGAAGGCGTCCAGCGGAAGGTCGCGGCCACACTTGCTGCAGTGTTTTGTCTTGGGGGCCTCGGTCTCTGCCGGGGCGGGTTTTGTTTCTGCCATGGGTTCTTGTTGTTTTGTGGGTTGTTGTATAGGTTCGAACTTGTCGCAGGCCTTCTGGAAGAAGCCCACGTCCGACCGGCGAGCCGCGCCGTTGCGGCAGCGGCCCAGGTCGGAAAAGAAACGGCACTCGGAGCAGTACATGGCCGTCAGGGTTTAGAAGGGCAGATCGCCGTCGCCTTCCTGAGGGTCGACGAGGCCGGCGCTTACGAGTGCGGGGTCAGCTGCCGGACCGGCAGGAGCGGCAGGGGCTGCGGGGCGCCCGGTGGCGGAGTTGGACGCGGCGCCCTCCTTCATGCCTTTCGGCAGGAGCTGGAGGGTGAGCACGCGGACCTCAGGGATGGAGCGGTTGTTGCCGTCCCGGTCCTGGTACTTGCGGTAGGTCATTTCCCCGGTCACGAAGAGCGGGTCGCCCTTCTGGACGTACTTCTCCGCGGTGTCGGCGAGGTTGCCGCCGATGATGAGGTTGTGCCACTGGGTCTCCTCGCGGAGTTCTCCGTTGCGGTCTTTCCACCGCTTGGAGGTTGCAAGGGCGGCTTCTACGACTTTGCCGCCGTTCTGGAAGGTTTTCACCTGGACGTTGCCGATGTTGCCCAGGAGGGTGATGTTGTTGTAACTTGCCATTGTTGTTTGTGTTTAGAAGTTGTTATCGTTGTCAAAGGGGTCGAAGCGGTCGTCGTCGTCGGGCATGTGGGAGACGGCCCAGACCAGGATGCAGAGGCAGGCGAAGGCCAGCGCGAAGCCGACCAGGAGGCCTGCGATGAAGGAGAGTGGCTCAAGCATCTGCGCCCTCCTTCTGGACCAGCCAGTACTGCTTGTAGGGACGGCGGCCGTCGTCAGGGCGGAGCCACTCGTCGCAGAGGATGAGGTCGGGGTGCTTGCGGTAGATGTCGCGGCGGATCTGGGCGATGGCGGTGTGCATCTGGGAAACCTGGAACTCCGCGGCCATGGTGAGGTCCACGCGGCGGCCAGCCATGAGGGCGGCGAAGACGGCCTTCTTGGCACGCATCTGGGCGGCGATGTCGTCGTTGGTGCGGGCGTCGTAGGCGGCGTGGCGGTAGTGCGGGGTGAGCTGCTGCTTGGCGACCTTCTTGCTCCACTGGTCGAGGGCGGCCAGCCGGTTGAGGATGGCGTTCTTCTCGCCGGGGGTCATGGTCTTGGACTTCTGGACCCGGTTGCGGATGGAGTCGGTCTCCTCCTTGCAGCGTCGTTCGATGTTGATTGGTGTCATTGTGGTAAGGGTTTAGAGTTGTGCTTCTTTTATGTGTTCGATAAAGGACTCCATGGTAAGCTTCCCCATAAAGTCAGAGATGATGGCCTTCTTCGGTATGCTGTTATTCCAGTACTCTGAAAACACCAGGGCGACGCTCTCGCTGAGCCATGCAAGGGGGCAGATGTCGTTAGGACCGCCCTTGGCTGGCGTTGGGAGTTCCCAGTCACTGCCTCTATTGATAGCGGCTGCTGCAAGGTCCAGACGACCGGCACAAAGGTCGGCCTCGGTGAGAAGGCGAGGTTCTTTTGCGAAGTCCTCAGGGGTGTAGATTGCCGGGCAGCCGAGGGCAAAGTCCTCGATGATGACTGCGTCTTTCAGTTGGGTGAAGTCGATGTTCATATTTTCGTGTTTTCTATAAAGTAGCGTCGGTCCTTTCCTTTCATAGTGATGACGTTGCACATCTGGACGAGCCGGGACTGCACGCGGTCGCCGTAAAACTCCCCCGTCTGCCCCATAGGAAGGTTGGAGGAGAAGAGCGTCATCTTGTCAAACATATCCCCGCGCGTCTCAATGAGGAGGCGGATGCAGTTGCGGCGGTTTCCCATGTGGAGAGTCTCAGCCGGTTCTGCGCCGAGGTCGTTGATACAAAGGACTGGCTCCCTCTTGTAGGTAACGAGGTCTCCGTCCTTCTCGTAGTCGTTGCAGATGGAGTCAGCCGTGCGCGTCATCCATGCCAGGGGGAAGGTGGCAGCGCCGTCCGTTACAAAGACGCGAAGGGCGCGGGCCACATCCCTGAAGATGGAGAGGCAGATGCTCTTGCCGGTGCCGGTCGGGCCCTGAAGGTAGAGGCCCTTCTGGAGATTGCCAGGCACAGAGCCGGTCCCGTCCCCTTCAAGGGTATTGCACATGAAGGTAGGGTCGCTCACTATCCACTTGGATATGTTCTCATAGGCGAAGCGGTTAGCGTTGTCGATGACGAAGCCGGGAATGATGAACTGCCCTATCTTCGTGGCTACTTCGTAGGCATCCTCCCATGAGAAGGCCTGAGGCTGGCGCTTGAGCATACCCCGCGAGGAGACGAGCTGGCGGATGAAGTCGGTGGTGATATTTTTAAGTTGGCGTTCCATGGTGTTCTTTATTTATCTATCCCAGTAGTCGTTGGCGGCAGTAGAGACCTGCGAGGGGGAGGGGGTGCGGCGCAATCTGGGGGTGGGGGTGCTGGTTTGTGTGGAGGAGTGCTTGTTCCTCTTCTCCCAGGTGATGACGGCCTGCTTCCAGTCCTTCATCTTGTTCTTTCCAACCATCCATCCCTTCGATGCGTAAAAGGCCACAAACTCCTCGGCGTCGATGCCGTTCTTGCGTTCAGCGCAGTAAGCTGCGACCTCCTCAACCGTTGGAGATACAAAAATTCCACCTCTATGAGAGTTATTATCTCTATTTTCAGATATATTATCTCTATTTTCTTTATTGTCTCTATTTATATCCCCCCCATTTTCCAGCGGCTGGTTTTTCCAGCGGCTGGTTTTTCCAGCGGCTGGATTTTGGGGTAGCTGGTGAGCGGGTTTTTTCGGTCCGTTTGTAGCCACAAGGTCGGTCCTTTCCTCAACCGGGAAAGGGGTTGAGGAGATGTGGTAATCATAGCCGGTGAAGTGCCCGCTTGCGTTCTTGACGTGGATGCGCTTGACGTAGCCGGAGCGTTCCAGAATTGAGAGTGCGGTTTTGATTTTAGGCTCAGACACTTTGAGCACCTTTGCAAGGCCTGGGACGTTGAGGTCCCACTTTTCACCCAGTCCGAGGATTTTTACATAGATGCCAAGAGAGAGGACGTCAACGGCCTCGTCATAGATGATGGCCTTCGGGACTCGCTTGAACTTGTCCGGCGTTTCGATGATGTGAATGTTTCCTGCTTTCATAACTTGTAAAAAAGTGCCCCGCCATTTTCTGCGAGTGTGCCAGCACTTCGCGTACTTATAGCGGGGACTTTATGTGTCTACTTTGGCTGCTGGCACAGCCTTCCGCTATGAAATATCAAAACCGGGAAAAGTGTAAACGACTACTCCTCCGCCTTCTTGGGTTTGGTGAACTTGCAGGTCTCGGCGGTGTCGACGCTTACCAGCTCGGCGAGGTTCTCGTCAGCGGCAAGGCGGGTGGCGGTAGTTTTGAGCGCCACGTCCACCGATGCAGGGAGCCCGGCGTTGCGGGCGGCCTCCGTCACCATGTCGAGGAACTTGTCGTCCAGGGCCTCGGCGTCGAAGCTGGTCTTCTGGCTGGTGAACTGGCTGAAGGAGTAGAAGGAGCCCTTCACCTTCTCCTGCCCGGTGAGGCGAAGCACGCGGCCGATCTCCTGCTTGATGAAGTCGATGGTCTTGTCGACGGACTTGATGCGGCGGTCGGCTGCGGCCTTCTCCGCCTTGTACATGGCCTTCTCGTCCTCCTTGGACTTGAGCCAGCGGCCGAGGCTGTCGATGCCTTCCCCGGTGAGGAGGTCCGCGAGGGCGTTCTTGACGCTTTCCAGATCCTCGGCTTCAGGTGTGAGTTCTCCGCCGTTCTCTTCCATGAGGGCGTTGAAGTTTTCGTTTGCGTGGTAGAGCGCAGCCATGGCGCTCTGGATGTCATTGTAGTGCATAGTGTAAAGGGTTTATTGTTGAACGGTATTTGCGGGGATGTTGTGCTCCAGGCGGTACTGCATGACCTCGGCGTCGAGCTCTGCAAGGTCCTCCTCGGAGGGGTGGAAGTTCTTGATGAAGGCGTCGAGGGGGTTCATGCCGCTCTTGGTCTTGATGCCCTCAGCGATGGCGCGGACCCACTTGGCGCGGATCTCTGCTGCCTTCTTGACGGGGTCTTCCTGAGGAGCCGGTGCCGGAGCCGGTGCGGGTGCTGGAGTGTTGACGGTGCGGTTGGTGCGGCGCTGGGTGCCGGCGGGCTGGGTGCCCTGGGCGGCCTGCTCCTTCTCCAGTTCCTTCGCCTCAGCTTCGGAGAGGGGGATGTCCTCACCGGCGTAGATGTAGAGGCCGAGTCCGTGGCGGGCTGCTGCCTTCGTGAGGCTGCGCTGGATGGCCTTGTTCATGTCCATGGAGGTGATCTTGTCCAGAGGGATGGAGAGGTTGCGGTAGTCCATGATGGGGAGGTACTCGATGTGCTCCTGCCCTTCGATGGTGACGCCGGTCTTCACCCAGGCGGTGCGGCCGTCGGTCCAGTAGGGCACGCCGTCCGGGCGCTCGTAGATGGTGTAGAAGGCGTTGGGGAAGCGGCTCTTGATGTAGTGCCAGGCCCAGGCCCAGGAGAGGTAGGAGAGCTCGACCTTGCCGTTGTTTTTCTTCTCGATGTGCTCGTTGCAGTTGACCGCGGCGAGCTTGCCAAAGACGGAGTCCTTGACGATGATGTCCTGCGCGGGTGCAGGTGCTTTCTTGGTGTCTGCCATAGTGGTTGGGGTTTATTTGATTGTTTTGTGGTCTGATACCTTACCGAAGGCCCAGCCGCTGAGGCCGGCGATGGCAAGGCAGGAAAGGGTCCAGAGGAAGTTGCAGGAGCCGTCGGGGTTCTCTGCACCGGCCAGGATGACTGCCAGGAAGCAGACGAGGCCGAGGATGGTTTCGATGGCCTTTTTCATTGTGGTGGGGGTTAAAGGGTTCGTCCCGTCAGTTGTAACTCCGCCCTGACGAGGTCGGCGGTCTTGAGTTCCTGGATCTCCACGACGCGGTAGTGGCGGGTGCCGTTCTTGCCGTTGTCAATTCTTGACGGACGGATGCGGCCGGAGGCCTCCGCGTCTTTGAACCACTTGCCGTAGGTTGCGCGGGCCTTCCTCTGGGAGATCTCCCCGGCACTGATGCCCAGGGTCTCCAGAACGGAGGCGGCGCCCATGGCGGCGGCGGACTTCACGAGGTTCTCAAGGCGGTCCATACTACTGCAACCTGGTTACGGTGATGGAACGGGTCTGCCGGTTGCGGCTGACTGAGTAGCGGCGCATGAGCATGAAGCCGAGGTCGGAGGCGTAGGACCGGGCCGTCTGCTCCTTCTGGGAAGGAGTGAGGACCAGGCTGTCTCCGGGCTGGAGGTCTTTCATGGCCTGCTTGAGTGATGGTTGGGGTGTCATAAAATTCAATTTTTATTTATATATTTGTTCATTGACACCACAAAGGTACGAAATAAATTTGAATTTTCAACACCACGTCGAAAATTTTTTGAAAACTTTTCAACGCGCCGTCGAATTAACCCCTAACACAATACCACGATGGAAACGAAAAAAGACTACCTCAACCGCATTTATCACCTTGCCGTGATTGCTGGGCTATGCACCCAGAAGAGAGAGTTTGCCGAGCTCCTGGAGGTGAACCGCTCCGGGCTGAGCTCTGCGATGAGCGGAGACGAAAAGAACCTCACGGACTCACTGATCCGTAAGGTGAAGGCCTTCGCCAGAGAGCACGGGCTGGAAGGAGGCGCACCAGCGCCAGCCGTGCAGCCAGAGCCGGAGGTGCAGCCGAAGCGCACCATAGAGATCCCGGCGGAGACGCTGGAGTTGTACACGTCCTTGGCGAAGTCGGTGGACCGTCTCTCCGCTATGGTGGAGAGGATGATGCCGGGGGCGTCGGTTTATGGTGCCGGCGTTTTTGGGGGCGTAAGCCCCTCAGCTGACCGCAAATAAAAACCGGGCGGCGCTTCGCAGCGGGCCCGGCACTTCTAACCACAAAACTAATAACCGATTATGTCAGATCTCGAAATTCATCCATATAGAAATAACAAAAACGAGGAAAGTGTAAACGAAGCGCTCACCCCGGAGGATTTCCTGGAGGCAAAGAGGCTGGAGGGGGACGTCGAGTTCATGCTGCGCCTCGTGGATCTCATTTTCGGGTTTGAGCCGGACCGCTTGCCTCCGTCGTAATTTCGTATATTTGCAGGCATGAAACGACTCGTACTACTTGCCGCCCTCGTGGCGGTGTGCTGCTCCTGCCAGAAGGGTGGGAGCGCTGACCCTCTCCTTGGCCGCTGGACCCTGGAGCAGGAGGTGCCGTACTACACAGCCGGGGAGTCCACGTATGCGGAGGTGTCCGCGTATGCCAGCAGCCACCGGGCCCGCTTCCTCCAGTTCAATGAGGGCGGGGACGGGGTGTTCAATGACCGCTTCGTCACGTGGAAGCGGAAGACGTCCAGGCAGGTGGACTCCCTGATAATTATGCAGGTCTCAACGCGGCACGGCTACAAGGTGAAGTCAGTCACCGACGACCGGCTCGTTCTGGTGAGCGGTCACCCCTTCACAGTCGTCTATACCTTCGCCCGGCCACTGGAATAGGGCGAGGACCTTGCGGTTGGCCTCCCAGCTGAGCTCCCAGTTGCGCTCGGCGTAGATGTCGGTGACGCGGTAGTCTCCCACGTGCGCGAGTGCCTCGTCCACCGTGGCCTTCTCCACGCCCAGTCGCCGGGCGAGGGTGGCGAAGGTATGCCGGGCGGCGTAGAAGTTGAACCGCTCCAGCCCTTCCCGGTCCTGCCACTCGTGGAGGTACTTGTTGACCTGGGTGTTGGCGATGCGTGAGGAGCCCCAGATGTGGAGGGCGGGAAGCCAGAACTCTCCGGCCTTTTCTCTGGCCCTTTGCAGGACCTCCACGAAGGGCCCCAGGACGGGCTCCAGGGCCACGAACACCTCCGCCCGGTCTCTGCGTCGCTTGGTGGTCTTGCGGCGGAAATAGCGCCACTTCTGGCCCTTTGGCGGTGCGGCGTCGTAGAGGTCCGCAAGGTTGGCTCCCATGGTGGCGAAGCTGACGACGAAGGCGGCCAGGGCGATGCGCTCCTGCTCCTTCTCCGGCCGGGCGTCGATGACGCGCTGCATAACCTCAACCGGCAGCGGGTTCTCGCCGTTGTTCACCACCTTCGGCTTGGGGATGGAGGCGAAGGGGCTGCGGGGGATGAGGATGCGCCCGGCGTCCTCGTCGTTGTAGCGGTCCTTCGCTGCCTGGAAGATGTGGGCGAGGCGCTGCGTCCAGCGGCCGGCGTTCCCGCCCTGGGCGGTCGGCTTGCCGGTGCTCTGGTACTCGCCCTTGCGGTAGTTGTAGAAGACGCGGCCCTGCTGGTCCGCCCACTCCTGGAAGGAGACGAGCTGGGCGCGGGTGATCTCGTTGACGTCGATGGAGTCGGAGCCCAGGAAACGGGAGAAGGCGTTGAGGGCGGTGGTGTAGCTGGAGCGGGTGCCCTCGTCCTTGCTCAGGATGAAGTCACGGCCGAAGGCGATGAAGTCCAGCTTGAACGTCTGGGCGGTGAGGGTGGTGCGGATGTGGGCGACCACGTCGTCCACGGTCCAGCCCTCCAGGGTGAAGGGTGACAAATTGTCACACGTTGCCCGCATGCGGGTGATGAGCTCCCCGGCCTTCTGGAGGATCGTGGCGTTCTTGATCTTGCCTGAGCGGGTGATGTCCTGGTCGGTGCAGACCAGTGTGGTGGGGAGGCGGCGGGAGACGCCCCTGAAGGTGACGCGGACCTTCACCGGGTACGTGCCGTCCTTCCTCCTGCCGCCCTGGATGATGATGGGCTTGTAGGTTATCATTGGGTTTGTGGGTTTTCGGACAAATATAGGACAAAATTTTCACTCACCAATACGCGCTGGGTGTGTTTTGGTGTTGCCTACCATTTGCGTGAGGTCACGAAAAAGGCCGCAGGCGGCCCTGGTGTGCGTTCCGGGCGGAGTAATTAGTGTTATTAATTATGTGGTTAGTAAGAGCGTCCGCCTGCGAAGGTCGACACTCTTTTATTTTCAATGAGTTACGCCAGCGGCTTACGTTTTGTAAGAGGCTGGCGCTTCTGATTTTCGGACAACAATAGGACAAAAACTGCAGAAAAAAGGGAGCCCGGCACCCCTGCCGAGCTCCCGAACCCTTTCACCGGGTAGCTGGAGAAGTTCCCCGGCGTACCACAATGATGAGGCAAAGGTAGTGATATTTTCGGAGACTCACAAGTCCCGCCAGATCTCGCGGTCCCAGGCGTCCTGGATGGCGGCCTCGACGAGCTTGTTCACCTTGACGCCTCGCGCCCTGAGGTCGCGGGCCTCCTCGATGCAGAGCTTGGAGACGGAGACCGTCATGCTCTGGTGGGGTGCCTTGGTCCTTGGGCGACCGGCTCCCGGTCTTGCTCCGCCCTTACTCATGGCCGTCCTCCTCCTTGAAGTAGTCCTTGACGAGGTCGCGGATCTGGTCGGCCAGCAGGCAGGGGGTGTTGCCACTGCACTCCACCTGCTGGTAGTTCACGTCCACGCGGATCTGGATGTTGTACGTCTGCATGGCTCAGTCCTCCGTCTGGTAGTAGCCGCGGACCGGCTGGAAGACGATGGTGCAGCCCTCGCCGATACCGACGGCGGGGCGGATGCCGTACTCCCAGCAGAACTTCCAGTCCGGGATGTTGATGCGCTCGGCGTTCTTGAAGACCTTGGCGCTCTCGTTCATGCGGTTCACCAGGTCGGAGATGGTGCCGTAGGTGAAGAGCTGGCCGTCGTGCTCCTTTGCGAGTGCGAAGGCCTGCTCCTGCCAGCGCTTCCAGCTACTCTTGGCGTCACCGCAGTCGAGGCGGAAGATGTTGTCCTCGTGGAAGGGGTCGGTCCAGCCGGTGTGGATGTCGAAGTTCCTGAGCTCCTCGGCGTGCTTGGTGAGGTTCTCGGCGAGGAGGGGGCGGTTGTGCTTTGCAGCGACCTCGGCAGCGTCGCGGAGGTCGTCGATGAAGGTGTCGTGGGTGAGGATGTACTTTTTCATTATTCGATGGTTTTGATGGTTTGAAGGAGGGCCTCTATTTCCTGAAGTCTGGCCTCGTTGTGGGCCTTGTGCTTGGCGGAGTTGGGGCGGTCCGGGTATTTGTCGTTGTTCTTGATGCGGTCCTTCACGCGCTTACTGAGAGCGCCCAGACCGGCGCAGAGAAGGTCTACCTGCCGGGGGGGGCATTTTGTGAAGTGCTCCAGGGCGTACTTCGCACCGGCTACGAGGCCGAGGGCGTAGGAGTCACCGATGAAGGGGTGCATGATGTTGATGCCGTCGTCCCCTGCGCCCATGGCGTTGTAGTAGGTCTTGGGGTCTTCGGTCTTGACCTTCTGGAAGGCTTGGATGATTTCGTCGGTTGTCATTGTTTGGTGAATTTTGTGCCGGAGATACGGGAGTACCTGACGGCTGGGTTGTAGTTCTTGATGAGTGCCCGGAGGTGGAAGTCGTCGAGGCGGGGGCAGTCGTACTCCTTGAAGGCGATGGCGTCTCCCTGGTGGTCTCCGAAGTTGCGGAGCGGGTGCCAGTAGCCGCGCAGGCTGTTGTGGTCCTCGATGATGTAGGCCTCCACAATGTAGTCCCCGTTTCTTTCTGCTACTTGGAACTGCATATCACGAGAGCTCAAAGATGTAGCGGGGACGGGTGAGGAGTGAGCTGGCGATGGTGGGCCAGACGGAGACGCGGACGAGCTCGTCGTTGTACTCGAAGCGGGCAGCAGGCCAGAGGACCTCGATGGCCTCGATGAAGTCGGTGCGGCTGATTGTCAGGGGCCGCTCCTCGACGACCACGTTGGTGCGGCCGTCGAGCTTGCGGAGGTAGTTCATAGGTGAAAGGATTTATCTTTTGTAGGTGATTGTGTCAATAAGGGCAAGGGCCTCTTTGTCGTCTTCGTAGATTTCGGAGAGGATAATCTGGAGGGTTTCGGTCGTGTAGTCTTCGTCGTCGTTGTTTCGGATGAGGCGGATGGCCTCGGCGACGTTGATGCCGCCGGAGAGGGTGATGCCGGGGGTGATGGTGACGGTGAGGAGGACGTCGTCGCGTCCGGGCGTCAGTTCGAGTTTGTAGTCTGCGATTGTTCTCATAGGGTGAAAGGGTTTGAGGGGGCCGGAGCCCCCGGTTTTACTTGTTCGTTACTTGCTCAGGTACTTGTTCACTTCGCCGCAGATGTCCGAGACACTCTTGCAGAACTTCGGGTGGGTGTAGTCGAAGAGGTCGATGCCGACCTTGCGGCAGGCGTCGCGCTGGTCTATGTCCAGAAGGTCGCAGGCGTCGGCCTCATACTCGGCCTGAGTGTAGCCGTAGTTCACGATGCTCCAAAGGAGGTCGCGGGTCCGCTGGGCGTTGCGCTCGGCCTCGATGCGAGCCTTGGCAATTTCAACGCGGGTGGGGTTCATCTTTACCCAGAGCTTGCAGAAGGTGTCCTTGTCAACGTCTGAGCACATATAGACGCCTTCTATGCAGGTGAACTCAAGGTCGGAGACCTTAACGAGTGTGCGGGTTTCAAATTCTTGCTTTGTCATTGTTTTCGGGTGTTAGGGGTTCAACTTTCTGGATGCAAAGTAAGTACTTTTTTTTGAATTTTCAAAATAAAATATCAATTTTCCGACAAAAATTTCCAAAATATGTCAAATTTTCCAACTTCCCACCCAAAAATGACCAAAGGGAGCCCCGAAGGACTCCCCCGCTCCAGGAGCTCGCAGCCTTTCCGACGGGCCCGGCTCCCTGAGGTCAGAACCACCAAAGGTGGAGAAGCACGAAGGCCTGAGGAACCAGGGCCCCCAGGAGGGTGGCCGCGAAGTCCTTCCAGTCGAACTTCTGCCCGCTGGAGAAGATGTCGAAGACCTCCTTGCCGGCGGCAAAGAAGATCACCGGCCAGAAGCAGAACTTCATGCCCAGCGCGATGGCGAAGAAGGCGGCGATGATGAGGCCGCAGACGAAGTGCAGCCGCTTGTCGGCGGGGATGCTCAGCACCCAGGCGACGATTTTGTCCCAGATTTTTCTCATAGATGCAATAGTTTGAGGATTGGTTTGCGGAAAGTCCAGAGGAGGAGAAGGAGCACGGCGGCCACCAGCCACCAAAAAGCCCCTATTTTGGCCGATTTCCACGCGGATAGGGGTTTCTCTACCTTGACCTCCTTGACGCGCTCTACGGCCACGCTGTCAACCTTCACGAGGCGCAGGGTGTCGTGCCTGAAGACGTAGCGGTCGCGGATGCGTTCCTTGTAGATGAAGACGGTGTCGCCCTTCTCCCTGACGAAGACCGAGTCCCGGCGGTAGACCGAGTCCACCTTCACCTGCTGGACGTAGGTGGTGTCCCGCTGGTAGCGGATGGTCTCGATGATGCGCGGGGAGCAGGAGGTCACCATCACCAGGAGGATGGCGAAGCCGACGATGAGGTAGAAGACGAAGGGCGCCACCCACCAGCCCGGCTCCGGGTTCTTCCGGGGATCACGTGCTGCGCTACTCATAGCAGATCTGCAGGGTGATGTCCTCGCCACGGTCGTGGGCATCCTTCATGAGCTTGTAGAGGCGGGCAAAGGTGGCGCGGCTGTTCACCAGCTGGCCCTTCACCTTGTTCTGGCCCACGAGGACGCAGCCCATGGTGTCGAGGGGGTTGTTGCCGGGATGGATGAGGACGCGGGTGTAGCCGGGCACCTCGCAGATCGTCGGCATGTAGCCGCCGTTGAGCTTGCGGTACCACTCCACCCCCGCATACTTCGGGGACCGGGTCTCCATGTCGATGTCGTACACCCCGGCGGGGATGGCCGTCTCGCCGTAGACCTTGGCCGCCTTGATGACCGGCAGCGGCATGTCCTGGGTGAGGCTGCGGTCCTTGTCCTCCAGGGTGTTGCAGAAGAAGGCACCGTCCACCAGCAGTTGCCCGATGGTGTAGGTGTCCTTCTTGTATCTGCGGATGAGCTTCAGGCGCATTACTCGGCGAGGATTGCGTCCGCGGTGGCCTTGGCGGCCTCCACGAAGTCGTTGTACTCGTTGAACTCCGCCTTCTTGGTGGAGCGCTGGCGCTGGATGCCGAGCTCGTCGCTGATGCTGAAGCGCTCGCGGACGATGGCCTCGACGATGGCGCCCTTCTCAGCCTTGGCGACGATGAGGGTGTCGAACTCGAAGCCGGCCTCGCGGTCTTCGGTGGCCTCCACTGCTACGATGTTGTAGGAGAGGATGACGTGGGAGTGGTCGTACTGGGCGACCTTCTCCGGGCGGGTAGTGCTAAAAGACTTTGCCATAGTGTTGAAAATTTAGAGTGTTGATGTGTGTTTTGCTTTCTTTGGTTGTTTCCGTTCGATTACAGCCACGTTGACGGGTTATTGGTCCTTTTCCTTGTCCGCGGCCCTTCTTCGCTTCATTTCGGCCTTATGGCAGTCGCGGCATAGTGCGGTGTACTGGTTGTACTTCTTAATGAAGTAAAATTCACTATACGGAAGGTCCCGGTTGCAGCCGGAGCAGTGCTTCATCCCTTCTGGGGCTGTGTGTGTCTTCTCTTCCGGTAGTTTGCCGCCCTCTTCCCAGTTTGATAAAGCCGTTTTGTAGGCGAACTCAGCAGCGGCAGCCGTTGGAAAAATACCGAGGTAGTGGGTTTTTCCGAGGATGTGGATGTTTGCCACCCACTTGTCGCGGGCCTTATTGTAACTCACACCACGGAGCCCGGAAGTCCCGGTGTACTTGTTGTGGGCGTTCACTCTCGGCGTGACGGCGCGGAGGTTGTTCACGCGGTTGTCCGTCTTGTCGCGGTTTTTGTGGTCCACCTGGAGGGAGTCGTCGATTGGTCCGTTAAAAGCCTCAAAAACGAGCCGGTTCACTCGGAAGTGTTTCTTTTGCCCACCTCCGACCGGCAGGGAAACTCTTAAATATCCACCCTTGTCGGATTGTTGCTTGATTTCTCGGCCGGTGTCCCCGTTAAAAATGCGGCCGTCTTCAGTAGCGTAGTACTCGCCGGGGACTCTTTTGATGGGTTTTATTCTCATATCTTTGCGTTATTTGTGTTTAAGCAAAGATAATACTTTTATTTGGTTTTTCAAATGTTTATGCAGCAATCTTTCCTTCCTTCTTGAGTGTCACACGGCGCGGAAATTTCCCCAGCTCGGCCAGCTTCTCCAGCACGTACTTGCAGGCGGCCGCGCCGGTGAAGACCTTGAAGGCCTTGCCGTCGGGGTCGTCCTTCTCGTAGGTCGCCTTGTAGAGGTGACGCGTGCCGAAGCGGGTCTGGACGTCCGGGAAGAAGTCCAGCAGCCAGAACGTCTTGTTGATGAGGTTCTCCTGCCGCTCCTCCTTGCACACGAAGCGCTTGTTGGCGCGGTCTGCGGGCAGATGCAGGCAGGCAAGGCTGCCGTCGTCTTCAAAAATTTCCTTTTCCATGTCGTTTTCGTTTTTTCGTTAAAACCTGGGGGCCGCGATGTGACCCCCAGGTTCGTGGGGCGTGATTTCGTTAAGCCAGGGCTGGGTTTATTCAGACCAGCAAAGGCGGGAGCCGAGGTCCGCGCTAGCGTGCGCGGGGGCGTCGATGACGTACAAGTACGCGAGACCGCCAACGGCACCGAGGCTCGCAGAACCGCCAACCCGGAGCCCGTAGATGCTGTTGTTAGCATTGGCGTGGTAGTGGTAGTCGCAGAAGAAGGTGCTGGCACTGCCGGAGTCGTCGCGGTCGAAGATGTCGCCGTAGACCCTCTGCTCCTGAGGATGGGAAGGATCAGAGGCGAGGATGGCCTTGCAGTAGCCGTTGGCGGTCGCCTCGTGGCCCATGTCGACGTAGGAGTCGTTGAGGGCGCTGGCATACTGGGCCGGGTCGCGGCTCACGTAGATCTCCTGGTACTCGTCGTTGACGCCCTTGCCGAGGACGCCGTCCGTCCACTTCCAGATGTGGCCGAAGGGGTTCTCGATGCCGCGGTAGCTGGGCACGTGGGCGGTGTATTCCGCACCATGAGCCTCGGCCTGAGCTTCGGAGAAGACGTAGTCGACCACGCCGGTGGCGTTGCCCAGGGTGTTGGTCACGCCGCAAGGGACGATGGGGTTGTAGGAGTTGTAGGTGTCCCAGCCGCTGAAGTCGGAGACGCCGATGCCGAGGCCGCCCTTGTGGAAGCCCTCCTCGGTGAGGGAGGAGTCGAAGTTCTTCTGGCTGTTGAGCGTGGCGTACTCGATGGTGAAGAGCCAGTAGATAGCCAGGTGCGCGTTCCAGTCATAGCAGCCCCAGCCGGTGCCACGGTTGCGGCCGTAGGTGCGGAAGTTGGTGAGGCTGATGTTGGTGGCAGGCAGGCCGAGCAGGGAGCGGTAGGTGCCGTCCCAGTCGGCGGTGTTGTTACCGCCACGGAAGGCTGCGGTGTTGTTCACCACGGAGCTCAGGAGGTTGTTGTCGCGATCCAGGGAGGCCTCGTAGGCGCCCACCAGGTAACGCGGCACGGGGATGGCACCCTCGAAGGGGTAGAGGGAGATTTCCACGTCCATGTAGCCCTGGGTGCTGTTGAGGGAGCACTTGCGGTAGTGGGCGGGGATCTCCACCATCACCTGACCGTCTGCGCCGGTGAGGTTGGCGGCGGTGCCGTCGGCCTTCTTGGTGGAGTCGGTGGCGCTGAGGTAGTACTTCACGGCGCCGGTGGAGTCCACTACGCAGCGGCGCATCTGGCTCTGGACGGGCAGTTCCTGATGCAGGGCGGCCGCACCGATGCGGGTGAGGTCCGGGCTGGAGTTGTTGTAGTAGTGGCGGATGCCGTAGACCTGGTCGTTGCCGTAGTAGGAGATGATCTGCTTCTTCCAGCTGCCGTCGTAGATGAAGAGGGCCACCTGGCCGGGAAGGAGGGAGAAGCCGCCGAAGCTGGCGTGGTAGCGGCCCGGAGTGCAGGCCACGTAGATGATGTTCACGTCGCCGAGGGTGGCGGAGTCGAAGACGTCGGTGGGGACGACTACACCGCCCACCTGGTAGGCGGCGCCGAGCTTACCGACCACCTGCAGGAGGATGCCCTGGTGGATGGCTGCGGTGATGCCCTGGTTTCCGTTGGTACGGATGGCAGCCTTGATGGCTGCGATGAGGTTGTTGTACTTTGCCATAATGTTGAAAAATTGGTTTATTCGTTGTTATCTTCCGGCAGCGCTGCGCGGTAGTCCTGGGAGTAGTCCGCGTTGTAGTCCGGGAGTTTCTCGCCGGAGCCTGAGCCGCGGCCGGCGAAGTTGATCTTGGCGAGGTCTATGAGTGCGGCCATGGGCTTACCACGTTACGACAATGTCCTCGCCGGTGTTGCCAAGGAGGCGGAAGTACATGCCCTCCGCGGCGTTGGCGACCACCTGGTCGGTCTCCGCCAGCGTTCCTTCCTCCCAGGAAGTGAAGTGCACGCCGTCGGCGCTGTACTGAAGAGTGTAGCCTGCCGGCGTCTGGCCGATGCAGAAGCGGGGTGCCCCTACCTGAAAGGGCTGCTCCCCGGAGATTTTGATTTTTGCCATACTTATTCGTTTTTGAGTTTCGTTTCGTACTCCCTGAAGCGGTAGTGGTAGTCCACTCCGATGAGGCTCCCGGCAAAGGTTGCCACCTCACCGAAGGCCACAAGCACGGATGAGTCAATCTGCCCGCCCGGAGGCGTCAGCAGCCCCCAGAAGAGGAGAGCGATGCCGGCGATGGCTATCACCACCCCCAGCCACATTTGCGCGTTGAGTTTCTTTTCCATATCGTTGAGTGTTAAATGATGTAAACGGTGCGGTCCTTGGTCTTCCACTCGAAGACGTGGTAGTCCTCGTTGTAGTCCAGGTTGTAGGCTCCCTCGTTCTCAATGAAGGCGAAGGCCTCAGCGCAGAGGGTGTCCTTCGCGGCCTCGATGGAGACGTTGCAGAACACACCGGCGCACTCGTCGGCGAAGCGCTGGTTGAAGGTGCGGAAGGAGTAGTCGCCGGGGAAGAGGCCCAGGGCCGGGAGCGCCTGCAGGATGTTCTCCAGCGTCTCGATGCCCTGCGACTGGATGGCGACCTCGTTGTCCTTGCGGGCGGTGAGCCGGTCCACGTAGAAGAAGGTGAAGTTGTAGGTGATGATGCCGGTCTCCGCGTTGGTGCTGTGCTCGTTCTGGAGCCAGGCGAAGACGCCGTAGCGGACCACCGGCGAGGCGTTAAGGCGGAAGACGTCGTTGCGGACCACCGTCCCCACGTTGGGCTGGAGGGCGGCGGTCTTTTCTATGGCGCGGAGTGTCTGGAGGAGGTTCATTACATGCAGTGTTTGGTACTGCGCAGGCGCTTGCCGCGGGCTCCGCCGAGGAAGACACCGCAGGAGGCTGCGCTGTAAAGGTTCGAGTGGATGCGGTGGTAGTCGCCCTCCGTGAGCTCCGGGTAGTCCCTCCAGTTGTTCAGGAGGTAGTTCTGGAGGTCGATGGTGGCGGCGTCTGCCTTCGCCTGGTAGTAGGACTGGACGCGGCCCATGTCGGGCTGGTCCGCGACCTGGACGTTCTCGTCGGGGGTCTGGACCACTCCGGCGTTGGCTATCTTGAAGGTCACCTTCTGGGCCGTCTCGACGATGGCGACGTAGGCTAGCAGGTATTGGGCACGGTCGAGGAGCCTCTTGTAGTGGGCGTTCTCCTCGGCGGTGATGGTCTTGTCGGCCACCAGCTGCTTGAGCTTCGCCAGGAGGGTGTCCCCTACGATGCCTCGGAACTGGATGTCCTGCGCCTCACGGATGGAGGGGCGCAGGTACTTGCCGGCGAGGTTGTCGCTGATGCTGGAGACCTCCTTCACGAAGGTCTCGCTGGTGAGCAGTATTTCGGTGGTTGCCATGGCTTATTGTACGGTTTTTTCGGTCTCCGCCTGGAGGGAGAACGGGGTGATGGTGATGACGCCCGGCGTGCCGTAGATCTTCTCGTAGGTCTCGATGATGAGGCGCTGTGCGGGACGGACGGCCGTGCGGTTGTAGAGCTTGAAGGCGCTC
>Ga0326513_10001351_pt1 | contig 19481 bp, 27 predicted proteins | sample 2_2465_0518_D_FD_203654 | JGI IMG/M metagenome (GOLD analysis project Ga0326513, IMG submission 203654) | Bovine rumen microbial communities from UC Davis, California, United States - 2_2465_0518 | ecosystem: Host-associated > Mammals > Digestive system > Stomach > Rumen | place: USA... | reverse complement strand
CAGAGCATAACTAGCGATATTGAACGGAAGTCCTGTTCCGCAATCCACGCTTCGCTGATTCCACATCAGGCTTAATTTATCACCATCCACATCAAACTGATACGAGAAATGACAAGGTGCTAATGACATTGTTGGCAAGTCAACAGGATTCCACGCTGATACCAGTAATCTTCGTGAGTTAGGATTGTTTTTAATCTCGTTGATAACGTCCTTAATTTGGTCTACTTCAATTAAGTGATACCACATGTTTCGACTATCCTGATAATAAGCGTTATGACCATTAGCAGTTTCTTCTCTTGCCTCTGTAATACCTCGAAACCCACGCCATTGACAGCCATAAATTCTCCCAAGTTCACCATCTTTATAGCCAAGCTGAACCCCTTGTGCATTGAAATTTGCAGTCCAAATTGTTCTACGTTCCTTTTCAGTAAGTTCTGCATAAGGCTTGTTGTCGTTCTTAATCTCGGCTAAACGATGCTCATTTGTAGAACCCTCTAAGAACCATAGCAATTCTGATACGACACTACGCCATGCGAGAGCCTTAGTAGTTACCGCAGGAAAACCATCAGCCATGTTAAATCGTAACTGTCTGCCAAATACGGAGATTGTTCCTACACCTGTTCTATCATCACGAACTGTACCATTGTCTAAAACATCTTGTAATAAATCTAAATACTGTCTCATTTTAACTTTAATTCCTTTCTGTTATCTCGTAAAAATCTATCTTCAACAATGTAAAACCCTACATCATTAGCACTATCAACGTAAGCATCATAATAGATTACTCGCATCTTCATGTAACGTTGCAACTGTTTCCGACTAGGCTTTATATCATTAACGTGATTATAATCGTTATCATCACTTCTATAAACTATATCAAACTCACCCAATCTTCTTCTAGGAATTGTATGCTTAAAATAAGCCTCTCGAACATATCTAAGAAAATTCTTTTTAATATCAGGTGTGAATTGTAAGACTATAATGTCAGTATCTTTTGTGTTAATTTTAAGACGTTTTATCGCTTGTCTAAGTGTTTCAAAACCTTTACTATAATCCATGATTACTCCTTATAATCTGTCTCGATTTTAACGTTTGCCACGGTATAATTGCGACCGTACTTTCTCTCTATTTCGACTTCAAGTGACCATGACAAGACGTTTGCGTTTAACTGTTTTTCTGTGTAGTCAGTAGTGTAATTGCCCGAATCAAGTTTCCCATTAACACTAAAGACTACAATAACACCGTAACAGTTAGCCTCATTAAATTTTTCTAACATGTTACGTAACATTTATTCACCTAAATTTTCATTAAGCCATTTTTCTAAACCTTTGATAAAATCATCAACCTCTTTTTCATAAGCCTTTTTGTCATCGCAATCATCTTTTGTGTTTTCTTTTCGTGCTTCAATTCCGTTTAAACGTTCGATAATCTTTTCCTGTTCAGCAACCTTTTGGCGTAATTCTGTGATTGTCTTTTTCAGAGTTTCAACATCGTTAGGATCTTCTACCCAATCGCAAGGTATAGCAAAACAAAAGTGCTTATCACCACTCGTAAACGGAGTAGGATAATCCTCAACTGATGTTAATTTTACCTTTGCACATTTATTAAGATTTTCAAACTGCTCCATTGCAAAAGAAACATAACACCATTTCCCTACAAACTCTTTTGCCTTTTTAATATCAAAGCAGGTAAGTGGCATTTTGTTAGGTTTAATTCTTTTATCTAATTCCATAATCATTCCTTACTAGGTTTAAACCATTCTAGTCTATTCGTTTCATAATTAAATCTGATAAACGGCGAATTGCGTTGCGTTAGTCCTGTACCAAAATAATACTCATCCCTAACATCTTCACAAAGCGGATATAGAATATCGTGTATCTGATTTACTAAATCTGCGGTTAATTTCTTTTTACGAAAATCTGTTTGTAGCAACTCCTCTAACTGTATTCTGAAAACGGTTAAACCTAAATGATAACCGTTCTTAAAATCAGGAGATGCAAATCGTAGTGGATTATCCTGCATCTTTTATTACCACCTCAAATGCTTTATAATTATTTACATTTCTTATTTGCTTAAAATCTACCACGCAGTTTCCGTACTTACGCATCATCCAAAAAGCAACAAATTTAACTGGCATTGAAAAACTATATTGTTTGCTTTCGGTGTAAACCACGATGTAACAATCGTAATATTTGTTTATAAATTCCCAAAACGTCATTATGCGTACCTCGTATCTGCTCGTTGAACTTTACAACTAACTAATTTAAATCCATTACAAGATTTCATTAGCACAGCTTTATCATTATTCCACGTATCTAACTTTTTGTAAAGTCTTTTCCAAGTCTTGTTATCATTATTCCATCTGAAACCGTATTGCTTAACGGTATCTTTTGAATCAAATGCTACGGCAATCTCGATTTCTAATGTCGCATTATTCGCACTCATATCAAGTTCCTGCAAAGAACGTGTGCGAACTAAAACGGCGAGTAAGGCTAACACATCATTTACTGCTCTATGTGCATTGTAGAATAAACCGATGTTATACATAAGTATTTCAAGACTGTGTTTTGTAGCACCTTTAGATAACCAATCGACCTCTGTAAGACTGTCTGCCCACGGTTTACCTTTTAATTCAGGAAATGTCTTTTCTACAAACTTTCTATCGAATGATGCGTTGTGAGCGACAATCAGATATTTATCTGTCGGTAGATAATCTTTAAAATCATCATAGGATAAAGACTTACCTCTAACCATTTCAGCAGTAATGCCTGTAATTTTTGTGATACTGTCACTTATTGCGTTATTTACAGGTTCACGGAATTTATCAAACACCTTGTCGATGCTGACTATACAATTATTTTCAACATTATAAGTAATTGTAACAAAAGCAAGCTCAATAATCTCATCGCTTGTTTTAATGCCTGTTGTCTCTGTATCAAGTATAACCATGTGTTTGTTCTGCGGATTATTAGCTAAATCCTTTTTAAAAACAATCGGCTCAAATCTAACTTCATCACCTCTAATATCGAGATAATGTTCAAGAGGATTTTGCTCGATAACTCTGTATCGTTCAGGGAATTTTCGTATCTTTTCTAACAGTTCTTCTGTAATTTCATTAACCATTAAACACCTCTTTCATTTCTTTTAGATCCCATACTTTTTGATTATCAGAGCCACGATACGGTAAAGTATGTGTAGCATCTTTATCATAGCGACCGTCAACCAAATAGTCAAATGTTCTTTTTAAATCGTCTACAAACCACCTGTCTTGTTCTTCAAGCTCTTTTAACGTGTAACCAGTATAAACCCACAGCTTTATATGAGGATGGCTTTCTTTGAGCATTTTAGCCACTTCTAGCACCCAATCTCTATTACCGAGAGATAAAGGATCACCACCGCTAAAAGTCAGACGCTTAATAAACTTTCTGTTCAGTAATTGTCTAATATCAAATATCGTGTCATGTGTAAAAGGCTTGCCTGCATGAAACGACCACGTATCTTTGTTGAAACAGTTTTTGCAGTAGTGGGTACAGCCTGCAACAAACACAGTCATTCCGAAACCTAATCCGTTATGACATTCGGTATCTTCTATACCCATGTAATTACCGAAATTTATCTTATAAACCATAATGTTACCTTAAACCTTTACAAAAAAGGGTATGGCGAACCATACCCAAAGTGAGGACAACAAATGAACGAATTTTAATCTAATACACTAGCTTTAAACTCTAATTTAGGTGCAGACTCCTTAACCTCTAATGTCTTATCAACAATCTTCTTTTCATCATCGGTAAGCATGTCGTATGCTTTCTTTGATAAAGTGTGAGAGACTTTAAACAGTTCTCCTACATTTACAAAGTTTTCATCAAGTTCACGAGCGACTTCATCGAATGTGCTTTCTACGACCTTGGTTGTATAAGATTTTGTGAAAATCAGTTCGCCACCATCCACTTTAGCCTTATTCTTACCAACAGTGCTTTCTGCAAAGTTCTTTTCTACGAGTTCTTTACGCAAAGCCATTTCCTGTGCTTTGATGTACTCTAACAGTTCTGATGCCTGTCTCCACGCTGTTAAAGTATCGCCTGACTTAATCTTTTCTGAAATTTCTTCTTTCGCTAATTCTACTAAAGTACACATAATTTTACTTCCTTTGTTTGTATTAAAACCTTTATTTATGTCAAAACCTTTGTTTATGTCGAAACCTTTATTTGTGACTGCTCTCACCTCAACATTTACCACCTAACATCAAGGCGAGAGACTTATTCTTTAATATCCTTTAATATCCTCTAATATCAGGGAATTTATCATCATAGCTATATGGTTCATCATCGCTATAATAATCTTCCAAACGTTCTTTAGCTATATCGAACAAACGTAATGACTCTTTATCACTGTTGTATAAAATATGCTCTGCAACATTTTCCATAAGTTCATCGAAATCATCACGATAGATAAACTCTACATCCTGTCTTGGATTGATGCCTGTAACTTCTTCAATAATGTTAGCAAGCATCTGTGCATCTTTATCTTCATTAAAAAGTTCGATAGAATCGTCTGAATCATCAGACATAATACCAAGTTCATTTTCAAAGAGGTCTGCAAAATCTTTAATAAAAGCACGATCAAAATTATCGTTTTCATCATAGTAACTCATAATTTACTCCTTGTTTGTAACTATTTGTTTGTATGCTTTAATGATAGCAATTTATTTTCTGATAATCAATATATTTCTCTATTTTTGTGACACACTCCACAAACTTTTCTACCACGATATTATGACGTATTTGATTTAACTGTTCGATTCTGGCTCGTTGCTGGGTTTCAATTATACGTTCGTACCGCCCTTTATCATCATCAGCAACAAGATTTATCATGCTCTGCGTCATTTTATACGCATTTAATGTCATTCCGTAAAATGTTTGTATATCCTTAAAATGTAACGCACATGATAACGCATCATTTAGGGTTTGTTCATTTTCTAAGAACCTTTGTACGTACTTAGGACTTAGACCATACGCATAACACACCGTACTGAAATTATCAAACGTTTCATCACGAAACTGAACAGGAAGATTTAAATCAAATTTTCGTTTCATATCAGTCAACCTTATAATTAGTTACGGCATCTCTGCGAGTATAACTTCTAGCATAATAAGTTATGTAAAACTTACAATTCAATGAATATAAAAGATTTCTGTTAATAGCTGTATCACCGATTGTATTATCGTTAATAATACTGATTTCCACCCATGATATTTTGTCTCCTAGCAGCCTGATTGCACTTTCTATCAGCATCGCACCGCCGATTATATAAACATCCTTATTAGGGTATATGTCACAATATTTTAATGCAGTCTCTAGCGATGTGCAGAAATATAAATCTGTATTGGTGTTATTCTCTCTTTGTGTAATGACGTAATCATCGTTCATGCTTACAACAATGTTAATTCTGTTTGGTAGTGGTTTAGACTTCATACTTTCAAAAGTCTTTCTACCCATGATAACGATGTTATCTGTTGTAGCCTCTTTAAAATCTTTTAAATCTCTTTTACACTTCCACGGTATATTGTTATCCTTACCGATAAATCCCAATAAATTCTGTGCAAACTTGATAATAATCATTTTTATCCCTTTTAAGTTACAATGGTTTTATATAAATCTCAACTTTGCCGTTATTCTTTTCAATACCACGGCTGTTCCATTCCTCGTGAATAACATGTTTTGTATTATCATCCTCTAATACACCGTATTCAACGAAAGCGTCTAAAAAGAATTTACTTGTAACACTCGCTATATTCATGCCATCGTGCCTGCGGTTGTCACCTAATGTAATCTCATAGTCTATATTGACAACATTCATTTTGGGTAACTGTAAAATTTCATCACGTAACAGCCGTTTATATTCTACCTTTGCCTTGTTCAGCACTTGATAGTGTGCATTTCTATAATCGTTCATGTTGAGCATAAATTTCTTTTTTCCAACATAAACGTATAGTGGACTTGTAATCACATAACACTGGCTTTCTTCATCAAACCGCATATTAAAAAATCCTTAATTTATACCACGTAAGTCTAACAGCTTATAACAAGCACCTCTGAAATTAAACTTTGTGAATACATACGCTTTCTGAACTTCCTCGATAGCACCCTCTCTAACAAGTCTATCTAGTGTAATACTAATCGCTCTCATATAACCTGCTTTATATCTCAAAAATACTTTTTGCCCTCCTAAAATATATGTGAGATAGTTTAACGGAACGATAAATTCAGTTCGCATTGCCTTAATTGTCTTTGCAGGAATGTTCGTGGCGGTGCAAAGCATAACTGTATCATTCATTATGACAAACTTTTTCATGGCATCTAATAAACTTGTTGCCATTGTGTTTTCGGCGTTACCTGTCAAGGCTGTTTCACCGTTGGTTATCATATCATAAATGTTTGCAATATCTAGCATAACCAATCGCATCGCCCATGCTATATGCTGAATGTTGATAATAGGGTTCATATCATTCTGACATACCGCACATAACCCTGCTAACTTCATTGTCTTTAATTGGCATCTGTTCCATGCCTGCCTAAAATGTTCTTTATCTCCGGCTTGATCGAGCATATCCATGCACCAGTTTTCAAGAATTGTATTAAGTTTATCAGCATCATCACTAATCTGAATTTGCACAAATCTAGGTGAAACACCGTCACAATGTCCTGATAAAGTTCTTTCTTGTACTAACAGACTATACAGCTTATCTAACACATAATCGTTTATAGGTAATCCGTACTTAGTCTTATTCTGTGGAACTGCACCGCCCTTATAGGTAATTGTAGTAAAACGGCTTAATAAACCATCTTGTGCCATTTCGGGTGTAAAAGCATCGGCAATACCGCTGATTGTTGCTTCACCGACAATACTGAAAGCAGGGGCATATGTCTCACTGAAATTATTTTCCGCATTACTGTATGTCATACCGCTTAACATGTCGCTCTGTGCTGAACCTGTGTAAAGTCTTAAATACTGTGAACGTAAGCTCTGCATGCCAGCGTTCTTAGACTGCTCTGACATTTCACTTAAATTCTTACCAAACTCTTTTTGGAAATTTGTAAAACTTGCGTACTGTTCAATCGGTATATTGAAGATGTTATTTCTGTTACCGCAAGTAGAACCGCTTTCCTGCAAACATCTTTTCAGTAATGCCTGCCCACTCATAAAATCATCATCGACTATATGCCGTCTGAAATCATTATCTTTGTGCTTATTTCTTAATTGAGTCTGTAAATCATTCTTTGTAGTATGCAAACCCTCTTTACCTATACCGCTACGAGCAGATAAGATTATGTAATTGTTAAGACCTGTACCTGTAGGTAACTGCCACATCTTTCCTACAATACCGCTAATTATAGCAATAGCACTTGCAACCGATACTTCTAAAATCGGCTTGATACGTGTTTCATACGACCATTTTGTAATTTCATACAGTAATGCACTTGAAACAGGAGGAATAATCAGAGCATTAAGTTCGGATATAGAAAAACCTTTTGTGCAGATAAAGCCTTTGTCTAACAATCGCTTAAAACTTAAATCGGCATCAGAGTTAAATAATATAAATTCGCTACTAGGAACTACATTAGCTCGCTTTAATTGATGTACTAATCCTGTGCTATACACAATGTCACAAAATAAATTTTCAGCCGTATATGACGGATCTGTTTCCTCATTCTGCCACTTGGAATTAACAAGAACTGTCTCGGCATCTGTATTAAGATAATCCTTGTTGATAAATTCATTTATCAGAGCCTTACGTTCAGCTTCCTTTTCTTTTACTTTTTTAGTCTCGATACGTTCAATTATTTCATCGACAGTAGCAACAGTCTGTTCACCATCCTCTGTAACCGTAACAGTTGCATTACCAAAAGGATTATCTGTAATTAAATCCTCGTTACGTTCGTTTTCTCTAACCTTTTCTATCATGCGGTTGAGATAGTCGATACGAGTAGCTTTTGCTCTGCGAGCTAATTTAGACTGAGAGAATATGCTTTTTACAACATCATCGTTTTTGCAGTAACGACCGATGAGTGACATAAGTCTGAAATCTGCCTCGGACTGACTAGGGAATGTTAAAGTGTATGTTTCATCAAACACGCTCTTTGTAGCATCATTTTCATAGGTGTAGTTGCATCTACCCTCAAATAAGTCATTGATAACCTCCCAATCCGGACACATCATCAATTCACACAAATACCAGTTGATCTCGTCAAGAAATTCATCGGTAGAGTTAAATTTGTATTCAGTATCAACATCTAATTCAGTTTGTGCTGTAACAGGTTTTTTGAGTATTGCACATAATTCATCGAGTTCTGTCTGTCTATTGTAAATCTTAGTATTGTTACTACAAACTTCTTCTGTAAATACAACAAATCTATCTTCTGAATATAATTCAAATCCTGCAATACCTTGCTTTTTATGAGATGTACCGCTACGAATACCGCTTGCACCTGTACCCTTTGTATTAGGATATTTTACAGGATCAATCTTGCCCTCGATAATTACATGATAGCCGTTACCTGATACAGAGCGTTCTGTATAAGAATTAAACTTCTGAATCCATGAGTCCTGATAAGCAATTTCTTGCGATGAGGTTTCCTCTTTACGGTCAAAATCTATAATTGTAAACGGAGTATCTTGTGTAAACATAAACCCCATACACAACTGTCGTTCTCTATTAACAGGAAACAGCATTAACGAGTTACGACAAATCTTATCGACCATTTCATAGGTTAGCCAACAGTCTTTAAAATTGATTGTAGAACCTGTGTTAACTAAATCCCCCGAATAACTTTTACCGCCAGACGGTGTGACAGTTGCGGTATAATTCAGCCATAAATCATCATTCTGACTTATATAGTCTTGATTATCATAATCAAAATAATGCGGATAAACGGCTAATACTTTATCTACCCACTTCTTTGTGATTACTATCGGTTGTTTTTCGCCGATTCTTGCAAAACATAATGCCCAGTTGTTGTAGCGTTTTAAATTTTCTATATCTAAAGTGTTTGTCATATAAGACCCTTGTTTTATTCAAATGAATATCGAACGATACGATTATAACCTCTTTGAGATTTTACTGCAATTTTTTTAGGTTCTTTCATTTTTCCTTGTAAACACATAACTAATAATTCCTGCGTATTTTTAGGAGTGTAGTCTGTATTATTTCTGAATTTTATCCATGACTTGGCGTTGGCAATGCAGAACGGTTGTGTAGACTCTAAGTTTATCCAATCTTTTGCGACAGCCTGAATACCGCTGAAATACGTAGCCAACAACTGTACTCCGTTCTTAGTGTTGATTTTAGCGTAACTAACTCTAGTTACATCAAACTCTTTTTCATCCTCTGTCTGCTCTTTCTTTTTGATAATTTCCTTTAAACTTGCATGTGCGGTCAAGTTTGTTGTCTTAGGAAATTCGTAATCACAACTCGGACAATGTGTAGCACTCGCAGGCACATACGTATGACATTTAGGACACACCTTTACAGGTGCTTGACCTGCTTCACCGTGTTCGCCCTTTTTCTTCTTTTTCATCGGAACAGGATCGTTGATACAACCTAGTCTTGCTACGTTACCTGCAAAATCCAACACCAAACAATTTTCTTTATTCGGACTGTAACGTATTCCTCTACCGCAAGCCTGAATGTATAAAGATACGCTCTGTGTTGGTCTTAACATAACTAAGCAATCAATATCAGGGAAATTAAACCCTGTTGATAGAACGTTAACATTTGCTACTGCTCTATATTTACCGCTTTTAAACCCCTCGATACGTTCTTTTCTTGTTGTCATATCGAGTTCGCCACTAATAACCGTACTCGGAATATCATGCTCGTTTAAAAAATCGCATACGTGTTCAGCATGTTCAATACCTGTGCAGAAGATAAGCCAGTGTTTACGGTCTTTTGCCAATTTAATTGTCTCGGTGAGAGCAAGCCTTGTGACCTCTGCTTTATCTACGGCGTTCTGCAATTCCTTTTCTATATACTCACCACCTCTAGTACCAACGTCTGAAACGTCAATCTGAAATTCAGGTCTACGAGGAACAGCATCGCACAAATAATGATTTTCGATTAACCACTGAAAATTATCAACCGTACACATATTGTAGACAATATCATCGAAAATGCCGTTTTCAGTGATTAAACCGCAGTCTAATCTGTACGGTGTACCTGTAAAGCCAACTACTTTGAGTTTAGGATTTATTTCTTTTAAACCTTTTATTAAACGTCTGTATGTAGTTTCCTCTCTAACAGGTACTAGGTGACATTCATCAATAACGATACAATTAACCTTACCAAATTCTTTATAGCTCTTTGCTATACTCTGTACGCCACAGCATATTATTTTATTCTGCGTACATTTAGCTTTAAGACTCGCAGAGTATATGCCTATATTAGCACCCTGCCATACGTCAATAATCGCTTGATAATCCTGTTCTATGAGTTCTTTTACATGTGTCACTACGAGGATTTTTGACATTCTATCGCCGTATCTCTCGTAACACGTTTTTATGAAAAAACCCATTGTCGGACTTTTGCCTGAACCTACTGGCATCACAACAACAGGATTGCCTTGATTTTGATTGTTCTTCCAATAATCGAAAATGCTGTTTACTGCATCTACTTGATATTGTCTAGGTGTTATCATTTGTTGTTACTTCTCCTTAATTTCCACAGGGATATAGCAATCCTCATTAAACTCTAATTCTAACTGACATTTATTTTCTTGTACGTTAAACAACTCACATGTTCTGCAATTATGTGGTAAAGGCTTTTTATCGAAACAATACTTGTTAAGGCTACACATCTTGCATGTAACAAACTTGATACTATCATGGAGTGTTGATGGAGGTGTCTGTGATAAAGCCTTTTCAATTCTATCGTTTAAATTCCTTATAACCCATTCATCATCACGATGTATCAGAGTGGCGTGTATTTCGTCTGTATTCTTATTCACAGCCATGAACAGTGTATTCCATAGGGTAGGTTCAACCTTTCGATTCTCGCACGATTTGGCAAGGGTATTTAACGTGTCTTGTGAATACTTACTCATACAATACATATTTATCTTACACTGATTTTCATATCCTTTAAAATTCAGCATATCAGTGCTAACAAACTGCTTAAATCTGCTGTCATTCATTGTCTTAAATTCGAGCATAACTAATTCATCAGGACAATCAGGGATGCCGACCGCTAATCCGTCAATACTGCCTGCAAACACACCGTCTTTATATCCGAACTGTTTACCGTTATCATCAAACCATGTGATACATCCGATTGCTCGTAACATCGCATGAAAACGTGCCTCCTCTAAATGACCTCTATTAAATAATCGTATCATTCTAGCGTCTATTGTAGTTTGATTACAACCACGATAATTTAACCAAATCTTTCTTAAACATGTATCACCGATGACACTAGCACCTAAATGGTCACGTAAACCGTCTTTTTTGTCTGCTTTATAAGCATCGTGCATCTGCGGTAGGATTATCTGTTCCTGTCTTTTAAATTCAGCACCGTTGTCTGATTCTATCTGTTCTTTTATAGCATTTAATGTTTTTTCTGCTGTTACATTCATGTGTTTATCCTGTATTCTGCACCTATAAAAAAGGGCATTATTACATGCCCTTTAACGACCAAGTTAACGACTAAGTTAAGTTAGAATGGTATATCATCAAATGCCTGTGATTGAGGTGGGGTCTGTGGCTTTGGTTGAGTTCCATACTGCGGTTGAGTTCCATATTGTGGCTGTGGTTGAACCTGTTGCTGACCGTACTGCTGATACTGACCGCCGTTCCCATAAGCTGATGGCTGTGGCATAGTATTGTGCATTAACTTTTCTCTAGCCTGCTGTGCGGATTCCTGTTCCTTAATTTTGCCTTGCAGACGTAGCCAGTCTTTGTTTATCTGTGATGCAGGCAAACCTTTAATCTGTTCAAGACAAGTCTGTTTATTCGCATTATACAAGCCATGAATTGCATAATTTGCGTAAACAGTGCCGTTAGGAGATACATAATCATCCTTTCTCATTACCGCTACATAGATACGCTTGTTACATAATGCTCTATATGTACGTAAAGGCTGATTATTCTTATCAACAACAACTTGACCGTCTTTGTTACGGATTTCAGTTTCTTCCAAGCCTTTATCATTACCTGTGATGTAACAGAGTTCTAATGTGTTACGGAAAAACTTTGATGCTTTGTTTAAATCAAAACTGCCTGTAAATTTACCTAAAACCTCATTTGTCTTTGAGTATGCTACAAACGTACAGCGGATAACTTCTTCTGCAACACCGTTACGAGTAATGGTAGAAATTAACGCACTTGAAATTTCCGCAGAGTACATACCGGACTGAACCCACTCTAATTCCTTAGTGTCGATATAATCAGAACCGCCGTTCTGATTTTCTTCTAATGACTTGATAAATGACGCATCGTTATTTAAATCTAAATTTAAGCCTGCCATAATATTTCCTTTAATGACTTTGTGATAATAATATTAAACGTTTTCTTGTACTGTTTCGATAGGTTGAGACAATTCTGCTTTACGCATTTTAAACATCTCAACGAGCTTTTGTGTTTCTGCTACATTCACTTTCGGTTTTACCTCCTTAAAATACATTCCTAGTTTACTAATATCTGTAATTTTTTGCAACTCTAATTGTATATCCTCTAAAGGTGTGTATGAAATTGCAACAACATCCTCAACAACCTTTTCTACCTTTTTTACGGTAGGCTGTGCAATAACATTACTATAATCTGTTATATGCTGATTGCCGATTTCCTGTGCTTCTTCGGTTGTTATTACACCTTGTAGCACATCAGGAAAAATGTCACGGAACGCATAAGTTTTAGCTCGTTGTGCAGCCATGCGATACGGATATTTCGCCCATACGCCCTTACCGAATAAACCAGCCATCTGTGCCTGTTCAAAACTGAATGTACGTGTTTCAGGCTTACTCATGTCTTTACGTTTGATTGTGCAGATAGCCGTATTAGTGGTATAGTCAAAAGTTTCCTCTTTGTAATCCATTAACCCTGACTTGTAGATAATCGCACCTAAAGCATCGCCCCATACTGTCATTTTACCGTTAACAATCATTGTGCAATCGAGTGCTAGTTTTGCACCTATGCCTAGTGATTCACCATAGCTTATACAAGCCATAGCCTCATCTAACTTCTGCTCGGATATTTTGTTATTAACCTTATCATCAACGTATCTAGCAGGCAATACGCCATGCTCAAAACAGAATCTAATCTTTTCACGGAGAGCTTTCTGTTCGTCAATGGTTAAACATTCTAACGGCTTTGCAGGTGGATTTTCTAAATCAATGTCTACAACGGCAACATCGGTTTTTTCTTTAGCCATAATTACTCCTCAATAATTTCAATTTCAGCATTATCGCTCATACAATCTACATTCTTAGGTACAGTGTTAAATCTATTGTTACGACTAAGAATGTAATCACTATATTTATTTTGAATACTTGACAATCGTTCTGCCATCTTTTCAGTATTAAAACAAGCCAATCCTGTAAAGAACAATCGTCTTGTGCTTTCTTTTGGGTATTCTCTGACAAACTTATCAAAGAATCTATTTAAATAGGTCTGTCCTATGTATTTACCGCCGAATGATAAAATGCCTGCTAATTCGTACAGAATATCCTCTTTGTAAAAGGTATTGGATTTAAGTTTGTTTATCAACACGGATATGTCGTTAGGATAACCGTTGATTTCATAGCTGTCTCGCACAATATCTACTGGCTCTACGCTATCAGAAAACGGCAGATGATTTTCAACAAACATTACCATACAGAATGTAGGAACTTTTAACAGTATTTCCTGATTATCTAAAAAGCACATCAAACGCTTGCTGGCAACTGCCAATGTTTCATCAGAATACACATTGATACGGATTGCTTCTTTTTTAGCCGTTTCCCATCTGCCAACGCTTTCACTCAAACGTCTGATAAGATTGTAATTTGTAACAATTTCATAACAACAGGTTGTTTCGTCATAATAGTAATACGTATTATGATATTTTGCAACACGCATATCTTTCTGACCGTACATGGTCTGAATTTTAATCGGCGTTGCAAGTGCCATATCCTTAATAATAATTGCCATATTACCCCTCGATTATTTCAACTAAATCTTCATTTCCTAGTGAAACATTGTTCATTAGTTTAGCCTTTTCAGATGCAGGAACATATCTATCCATCATCGCATTAAAGGCTTTTTTATCTTTTTTGACTCGATGCCAATACGTGTAGATTGTATTTTTTGCCAAGCCTGTCATTTTACTCAACTGTCCTGCTGATAATGGAATACCGTAATATTCGAGAGACACTTTGTTAAACGATGTTGAAACGGTTTCACTTTGGATAAATACTTTTGAATACGTTACGTTATCATCAACCCATTTTCTCACATACGATGCAGACGGAATAAAAATCATTGCTCGTTTATAGTCTAAAAAATCTTCAACGCCATGAGACTTTGATACATCGATTATCAGGTCATACCAAGTCTTTCCTGTAGAACCGACAACAATAGCCTGTTCTTCCGTTAGTATTGAGTAATCTGTTTTTGCTTCTCTACCCATTATTCTGCTCCACTTCACTGTAATCTAAATCTTTATTATCCTCTGAATAGCTTGTAATCTTAACAGGAGACTTATCAACGCTTTTGTTTACATAAAACTCTATATCCTCTAAAATTTTGGGTAATCTTTTAATTGTATTCAGAATTGATGCTATGTATTCTAGGTTTGATACATGGCTAACCAGTTTATCAAAATCCTTTTTAGATGTAACTCTGCATAATTTCTTTGTTGTGGTTTCCGTGAATTTAAACCTTTTATTCAGCAATGGTACAATAAAATCTTCATGTGTTAAATCGTAACTGAACGCATCATAATCCTGATTTAGAATATCCGAGGCTATTTTCCCTGAATTTTTAAGTGTTGTTAAATTGCTTTTTAGGATAACCTCGATACCTTTGAGATGTTTTGTATTCCAATCCAATCTCCCTTGTGCTATTGCTGTGATTGTGCTTTGACCCATATCTATTCGTTTAAAAAATTCCGATTTACTGATACCTATCAGCGTAATGATATTATTTAAGTCATTTCTATCGAACACGATTAAGTTTACAAACGTTAACGGATATCTCATTCTTCATACCTCTTACTTCCTTATAACTTGAAAAACATTGTTTTAATTATAGTAAAACAAACGATATTTGACACTATTATACATCAAAAATTGTTATTTGTATCACATTATTTTATTTTGTTGAACAATACTTAAAACAACCGAGCAAAAAAAATCCGTCTATGAAAATAGACGGATAAAACGTGTAACAACAAACACTTGGCTAAAATTTAGAAAGCACACCTAGCACTATACCAACAGGAAAGCAATTAATAAACACAATGCCGATGTGCTTTCTGAATCCTAGCCGGAAGATGCGAATAGTTAAGGAGAAAACAATGAAAGAAAAACCTACTCGCATCTTGGCAACTTATTTTGTTTATACTTGCATAAGTCAAGCAAGTCGGAGCAATAAAAAAAGAAACTCTGGCGGTAAGTGTAGGGCTCGAACCTACGAGACGTTTTCACGTCTACGGTTTAGCAAACCGCTGCTTTAACCACTCAGCCAACTTACCGTATTGTTAATGGCGGTAGATAAAGGACTCGAACCTTTAAGCCGTTTCCGACAGACAGTTTTCAAGACTGTTGCATTTACCAACTCTGCCAATCTACCACATCGGTAATGGTTAGTGTGGATTCTATCGGCTGATCGTTTCCAATCCTACCACTGTAATATCCATGTACCCTATATTACGTAATTCAAATATTTAGGATATTACATTATCTTATCCTCTGCAATTTTCTACGGAGGCTCTAACCATTAGTATGCACTATTGTATCAGCAATAGCACATAGTAATGGTGGGGCGTACAGGAATTGAACCTGTTATTACCTCCCTCTCTTAACAAAGAGGAGATAACGGAGATGATGATAACCATTGTCACTAACGCCCCAAATATCCGTTGATTAACTGGCTCAACGGAGAAAGCCTTGATAGCCATAAGCAATAAGCAAATGGTCTAGTAAATGGTGGAGAGAGGTGGAGTCGAACCAACCGAACCACGAGGGAACAGATTTACAGTCTGTCGCATTTACCGTTCTGCAATCTCTCCTATATCACAGCGATAGGAATCGAACCAACGACCTATGGTATTTTCAGTCCATCGCTCTGCCATTGAGCTACATCATCAATTTATCGTGTACGGTTATTTTTCACGATGATACCGCAAAACATCTCAATGCCCTGATTGCAAGAATCAAGTCCTCTTAAACTGGCTGGGGTAGGTGTACTCGAAACACCGAATGTCAGAATCAAAATCTGATGCCTTTGACCAACTTGGCTATACCCCAAATTCATTATAGAGTGCATTTTACCAACCATAAGGGAGTAGCATCTTTCGGATCGGATATAAGTTTTACAAGGTAAAATGCACTTTATAACAAACTTGTGTGACGTAAAAAGACTTTCTGAAAAATCGCCACTTTAAAGACATTCCGGAATATCTTTAAATATTTTCATTTCAAAAGACCCTTTCTGCTACACTTCCATTGTGACAAGTCAATGGTCAAACGTGACGAGTGGGTTCGTTACTACTAAGCAGGAGTTAGACTTAGTAATGGTTTGCAATCAGCTAAACCATGATTAGTATTATACACGGTTTTTAAGTTTGTGCAAATCTTTTTTAAATATTTTTTCTAATCGTATGCAAAATAATCAGAAAATTAGATCCACTTCAAAATTGTATCGCCTTTATATCCCTTTTCCCATACAAACCATGCGTAACACATCATGCTACCATTTTTAGATTTAATCCCATCTTTCTCACATTTTATTCGTTCGCTAAAAATAAAAACAAATTTAGGTGGATGTTCATAAAACAATGATTTACGAGATTTGCTTTCTAAAAACTGTATTCTTTGTAACGAGCATAAATACTCGCCGTTCTGCAATATATTGTTTAAGCCGTGTTCTATAAACTGTTGTGAATGTTTGAAAGGTGGATTTTCAACAATCATAATCGTTTCGTGTTTGGGAACGCAACGCTCCACAAAACGATAATCTTTTAATATTGTGTTTTGCCAACCTCTGTCAACAATGTCATATCCGATAACTTTTCTACCAGTATCTTCAAAAACATTTGCTATTGAACCTCTGCCAACTGAACTGTCAATTATGGTCGCAGGTATAGGAATATAATTTTCAGCTAATTTTTCAATTAGCTTTTTTACGGCAAAAGGATCAGTCTCATAAAAATCGTCTTGCTGTCGGTCTTGTCTCGCTCTAACGCCAAAACTTTTAAAGCCACTATCACTCATTCTAATCACCGTTTAATTTTCTTCTTATAAAATGTTTCATTAAAATTTTTTCGTGTTTTTCTTTGTCGTGCTTTTTTACAAATTTTTCTAACTCACCCATCACTTCGAGCAAACATCTGTAACGTTCGGTAGATGTTACCATACTGGATAATAAATCACCTGCCTGCTCTACATCTAATGTTAATGTCAGTTTTACATCTGATTTACTTTGTGTTTTAGCCATTACTCATCTCTCATTATATAAAATCTTTAATGTTGAACTTATACTTATGGTCGGTATTATCAATTACTATGTCAGCATCTATAACATCTGTTAGCAGTTCTGATTCGTGCTTTGATGATTTAATTGTGCTGTTATTGATAACCTTGACAACCTTAACGTTATAATCTGTAAGATTATACAAATCGTACAGCTTTATATAGTCTACAACGTCTAACTCATTTGGAAAACGATAATCGGTAATCAGATAATAATTGTAGTCAGTATTCACGATTCTAGTTGCTACAAATTTTATCCAATAATCCTTATCAACATGTTTCCGTATTATATCTGTACCGAATCGTTGCAGGATTTCTCTCATTGTTGTGCCGTTAGCGGTAAATGGCTGTTCATTCAATTTCCATTTGTCGACTTCCTCTATCGGCATATCGAATAGAGTGCTGATAAAGGATTTAAGTTTGTATGCAAAAGACAGTTCAAGAACCGTCTTATGCTCGCTTGTTAACGCCTTGTTTAACTCACGAGCAATATAATTCTTTCCTGATTGTGCTTTACCAGTAAACAGATAGATACTCTTTATATTGCTCATAGATTTATCCTAACCAAACGTGAATACAATTCAAACCATCGGTAATTTTGTGTACTTCTCTGAACGGAAAATCGCATATAAGAAAATCGTTTCTCTTACCGCTTTTAACAATGTTATTACAATGTACCTCTAACGTTAGATTAGGACTAACAACGCACAGCAAATCAAAAAATTTCATTCTAAATTACCCAAACCCTTTTTATCGCATAACTGACGTAAGATTGTAAGCATCGCTCGTTTAAAATGAGCATCTACATTATACTCGTTTATCAAATCCATTTCATTTTTAATCAGAACTTCCTGCTCTGATGTACTCATAGCGTAGAATAACTTTCTCATTCGCTTAATAATTCTAAACCCTTTATGAGTAACTTTCTGAATATCCTGTAAATCGTTAGCTTTAATTTTGTACCACAACTCTCTTGAAGTATCAATCATAAGTTGTGAATAGTGTTTACCTAGTCTAATCTTTTCCTCTGTCGGCAGAGAGGTTAATTTGTGAGTGTTCATGTTTCGCTATCCTTAATAATCTCTTTACAACGCTTGTATATCCATGTTTTGAGTTTGTTAAAGCTGTCTAATTGTGAACCTGTTATAAGATAATCATCAATAATGCTTAACCATATCTTGTATCTGAACAATAGTTCATAATCGTCTAAATTTTTACCATTAACAAGTTTTAAAAGCTCAAAAATTGCAAATCTAACCTCATAAACTGTAACGTCTACGTTTATTTCATCAATATAATCCCACAGTGACATTAGAGCAAGATAACCGTGTTCTAAACCGTTTAATTCAACTGATTTATCCATTCATTTAACCTCTTTTCTAATTTCTCTGATAGTTCACCAACAGTATTGTCTAAAGACATTCCTAAAGTGTCTACCACAACATAAAATTCCTGCAAATTAGTTTCGGTTCTTAATTTATTAACCTTGTCTGACAACAGTTCTAAATCAGTTGGATATAACTTTGTTTCCTCTTGTAACGATACCAGTAAACTTGCTAAAGTTCTGTTTGGGTTTAAACCACTGATTTTGCAATAAAAACTATACAAAAACAAAAATATCGTCTGATTTGCCAACTTACTTATTTTCATTGTTTATCCTTAAACATATCTTGCTGTACCACACCTTGTTGCTGAACATCGCTAAACGGTAACGATGCCTGCTGTGTAATAAATTCGTTCTCATCTACAAAAATATCATC
>Ga0326513_10001349_pt1 | contig 19495 bp, 7 predicted proteins | sample 2_2465_0518_D_FD_203654 | JGI IMG/M metagenome (GOLD analysis project Ga0326513, IMG submission 203654) | Bovine rumen microbial communities from UC Davis, California, United States - 2_2465_0518 | ecosystem: Host-associated > Mammals > Digestive system > Stomach > Rumen | place: USA: California... | reverse complement strand
ATACGTTCGATCTTGTGGCCGTTGTGGTTCCGTCGATCTTTTCTACTACGCTACACGCTGTTTCGCCGGTGTCTGATACCTGGTATGTTAACGTAGGCGTTAGCCAGATGTTACCTTTATCTCCGTCGGATCCTGATATGCTTACCACGGAATTGATACGAGAGAATGTAATGTTTTTCTCTGTGACCGCGTTATTTGAATCCGTGGCCGTGATCTTTACTGTGTGGCTTCCGGTTGCGAGCGGTCTGAACAGCGCTTCTGTGATAGAACATGTATAAGTCTCTGTCTGATCTACCGTGAAGTCGCTTACGATCGTTGATCCGTCAAGTTTTATGTTCGCCGTTACCGTGTCTCCGTCGGCATCTGTGATAGAATAGTCAAAGGAGAAGGGTTTGTTCTTATCTCCGAGTGCGTCCGAGTCAACGTGTACTACCGGCGGGGCATTCCACTCGATAATGTACGCGCCGTCCGAATCTGGGTTATCTGAAACCGTCACAGAAGAAAGAAGAACATAAGCGGGGGAGACGCCAATGTACCCGCTAAACGCGCTGAGGTTGCCGAGGCTGCCGTCCGTGGACACAAGCCGCGCGAGACGCGAGTTGCCGGAGTTCGGAGTGCGAAGCCACCAATGCCACGGCGAACTAGCGCCTGTGTAGTTTCCTGCTGCTCCTGTAGCAAGGTTTTTAAGTCTTCTGGTATTTGTGTTATCTGCCTGATAGTATGCGTAAATACTGCCTTCTGCTACGTTGTTCTCATTTGCCAAGCCTACTTCAGTGGTAGACAGAAGAAAGACTTTGCTTGATACCGTCTCATATCCTCCGCCGTCGGTCACGGTGTTTTTTGCTGTAATCTTAGAAACAGTCTGCAAAGCCGCTTTGAGTTCTGCTGAGAAATTGCTTAAGAATCCTGCTTCTGTATCGTATGGGTTTATCGGCGTACCACTCTGCGCCCATACGTTTGAAGAATCAGGTTTCTGATCTGCTGAGTGCTGAGCACTGTACCACGCATTAGCCGCCGCATCTGAATTGAGCCACTGTAAGACGTTCGAATGTAGATAGCGGTTATTTCCGTATTTCTGTCTGTTTGAGTCGGAGTTAGTTGGCTCCTTTGCATCAAAACACTTAAGGGTTATAATGTCCCTTGCCTCTAAAGAGGTCGTCCCCTGGCCGTCGTGGTTGTGACCTAACACTCGCCAGATAATCGTCGAATTGTTGTACTTCGTGCCGGTATCTTTGACAAGTGTACCCGCCGGGAGTGTCGATAATAGTTTACTCATTTTCTTCCTCCTTAAATAATTCATCAAAAAGCCGGTCCATCGAACGTATCAGATAGTATGTGTTGCCCCTTTGTGCGTGTGCTTTCCACCCGTTATGTGATTCTTTGGCGGCTTTCAATGTCATTTTCCCTTCGTGGTAAAGTTTCGCCATCTTCCTTAACTTCTTTTTGTGTCTCACTATGCTTTTATGCGCGAGGCGCTGAATAACTTTCCCGGTGTCCGTTACATAAAACTTGAATCCGAGAAAAGTGAAGCCTTGTTTTATTGTGACGATCTTTGTTTTCTTTTGGTTTAGGTGCATGCCCCAGGCTTCTACCCATTCTTCGATTTTATCTCTACATTCCTTCAGATACTCTTTATCGTCCGAAATGATGAAGAAATCGTCCATATATCTGACGTAATGTTTTACATGAAACCTTTCCTTGATCATGTGATCAAGTCCGGATAGTGCTAAGAGTGCGTCGTTTTGTGATAGTTGGTTCCCTAACGGTTCTCCGCGCCCTCCTGGGATTGAAGCGTGTATATGTTTTATCAGCCCCAGGATCTTTTCGTCTTCAAAGCGTGTCTCGTAGAAATCCTCTACGATCTTATGTGGGATCGAGTCGAAATATCCCTTCATGTCGCATGTTAAGATATATCCGTTTGTTCCGCTAATTCTCACTTGTCTTCGCAGATACTCTTTACATTTCTTTAGCGCGAAATCTGTTCCTTTCTCTTTCAGGCTCGCGCAGTTTGTTTCTATGAAGGTCTTTGTGATAACTGGTGTTATTATTTCGTCCATTAAACATTTTTGAACGACGCGATCGTGGTACTTGATAGATTTGATATCTCTCGTCTTTCCTCGCTCATTCAGCGTAAAACAGTTATACGGACTCAGCCTATACTTTCCTTCCTCTAAGAGATCTTTTAATGCCAGTGTGCATTCAAGGCCCCTCATGTCGTAGATTGCTACGGATTCTTTCCATCGTTTACCTTTGCGGCAGTCTTTGTGCGCCTTGTATAGGTTGTCGAACTCGCATAATATCGAATAGTCGTCTTTTTCGTTTTTCATAAGCATATACCGCGCTTGTCGCACCGCGGGCAGGTCGCAAGGTGGCGCGGCTTCACTTCGCTTCCTTTTGCCTGGGCTTCTACCTCATGGGGTAAAAGTGTCGGTGATCATTGTTTCGCCTCTACGAGGCCAGGGCACATTCTCCTTATGTGGTGTGGGGTTCTGCTTTCGGCTAATGCTTACTTGGTCTGACTTTTCCACTTAATCGGGGGAGACGCCATTGTTCCCGTTAAACGCGTTGTTGTTGTTGAGGCTGCCGTCCGTGTTCACATTCCGCGCGTTATTCGAGTTGCCGGAGTTCGGAGTGCGAAGCCACCAATTCCACGGCGCTTTTACAGTCTGTACCCTTTATCCTTAAACCGTTTCAGATCCGACCGGATCCACGCGGTTAAGTGCGTCTTTAAGTTTACGAGAAGTCTTGTCATGTGTTCGAACGTGCTCGCTTTTATCCCGAATGTCTCCGCTGCAACCTCTGTTAATGTCAGAAGCGAACGGATCTCCGCTCTTGCTGCCTTCATTCTTAACAATCTTTCTTCGGCTTCCGTTTGCGTGTTTGGATATATCTCGTATGCTTCTACCAACTTCTCGACGATATCCATAGCCTTTTCTTGCATTTTGTTTGTCACCGAGAAGCGGTATCTTTTCGGGAAGTATTTTTCGTTTTGTGTGATCCTCAAAACATATCCGGCCACTTCTTTCGCGCCCTGCAATACGTCATAATCTCCGCTTGTTCGTTCGCCTACATGCTTCATGCGTATACCTGATGGTTCGTAGAATCGAACGCGCCCTTTACGAGAACATATCCTGAGGTATCATCGAATACCTCTACGACGATATTATTTGCCATTCCCTCAACTTCTGCCTGCTGATAGATTGATAATGCAAGCGTGAGCGCGAGAATATTCTGATCAATCGCGTCCAGGCGTTCTTCGTCTCCGCTACCGCCTGCTACGATATCCGACCACTGGCCCGTCGTCGTGTTGTATCCCTGAAGTTTTGAGTTGTAATATCTGATATTATGGATCCCCGCTGCCGACAATACACTATTACCGGTATGGCCGGCAAGCGCTGTCAGCGCGTCCTCTACTGTCGATTTTGAAACGCCGTCAATCGTCAATGCTGAAGATAATGCCGATGTTACCTTTGCGGCAAGCCCCGCGTGAACCGCTTTATTCTGTATCGCGTTCGTTGATGAAGCGTCGAGTGCCGCGTCTACTGTCGGAATTGCCCCGATGATCGCCGCGATTGCCGTCTCAACTGTTGTATACTGTACGTCGCCCACCGTTATCGGGCTACTCATAGTCTTCGGCTGAAGGTTGTCATACATGTAGTTTGTCAGGACCTTGTTCTGAACCGGGTTCGTCGAAGTGGTAGAGAGTGCGGTATCGACCGTCACAGTTCCTCCGCCTCCGCCGGTTGAGATTGTGATCCAGGTTTCGGTCTGCTCGTCGTAATACTGGAGATCGTTCGAGTTCGGATCTTTTCTGAAGTGGTGCACACCGTTTGTTGATACCACTTCTGTCGCAATATGGCCGGCAAGTAATGTGTTGATAGCGCCTAACGCGCTTTCAAGTGTTGTATACTGTGTGCCGTTTACCGTGATTGCCGTATCAAGTGCTTTCCCCTGCTTTAAGTTTACGGCTTCTGCGATTGCTTTATTCTGTACTGGGTTTGTTGATGAAGTGTCGAGTGACGTATCTATGGTCTGTGTCTGTGCTAACGCTGCCGCGATTGCTGAGAATGCCGCCTGAACCGTTGTTCTACTCTCTCCGCCTACTGTGACCGGGGTTTCGAGAGACTTGTCTTGCTTTAGTGCCAGGGCTTCATAGACTGCTTTATTCTGAATCGGGTTCGTTGAGGATCCGCTCAATGTAGAATCCACCGCCGGAATATGTGCGAGTATTGCGACAAGTGCCGTTTCAACTGTTGTATAGGTTGATCCGTCGATGGTTATGGAATTATCAAGTGTTTTCCCTTGCTTTTCGTCCATAGCCGCCTTCACGACTTTATTCTGAACTGCTTTCTCTGACGTACTCGATAATGCGCTATCGAACGATCCGGCATGCGCGCACAGTGCGATAAGCACCGCTTCTACGGTTGCATACTCTACGCCATCGATCTCAATCGGCGTCTCTAAGAGTTTCGCCTGCTTCAGATCTATCTTCGCGTCGAGTACGTCGTCTTCTGCCTGGAGATCCGCGATATTGTCCGACAGTCCATCGAACATCGTGATCAGATCGTACGGAGGCTTCGTTCTTACTGATTCTTCAATTCTCACTCTGAAGGTGTCTGTAGAAAGTGTCGTTCCGTTATATCCGGCCATAACTCCTACGTCCATATAATCTCCGCTCATAGCAACGTCCGGGACCATACACTTATTATTCTCGAGGATCGCCGGGTACTGCTTGCCGTTTGCGGTAAAGATTGCGATCTTAAAGAAGCCTTCCCACTCTGAAGAGAACGTAAACGAGGCTTCTACATAGTTTTTTGTATTGCCGACAAGATCCGAGATCGCTGTTCCCGTGATCCTTTGTCCGGTTATGGTAAAAGATATCGTTCTCATAATACCCTCCTTTATGGTCTATTTTACCTTATACATACGAAAAATTCCCCCCTAGTTGGGGGAAACTTTTCATTTTTTCTGTTTGTCTGCTTCCTTGTTCCATCTCAGGAAGAGATCCTGGTCGTATATGATATTCCCGTCGACTTTGATCTTCTGAAGTTTCTTGATGATCTGCGTTCTTTCATGAGCGTTGCCGTCGAGGTATTCTTCCTTGTATCCTTTAAGCGCTTTCTTTATGTTTGTTGCTACCTTCTTTACGGCTTCTTCTTTTTCAAGGCCGGTATCTAACTTCTCTTTCAGAAGTTCTTTTACCACAGCGTCAATACCTTTCCCGGTTTCAACCGCTGCCTGGAGGTCGCTGTTCTTATAGAGTTTTTCTTCGTTGATCTTTAAGGATCCATACAGTGATCCCGCTGTCTCCAGGGCTCTTTCCTTTGTGACTTCCGGATCCGGCTTCTCCTTCTTCTTTTTCTCCGTGATAATTCCGTTTATTGCTTTAATTACTGCGTCACGCGGATAGCCCTTCTTCTCGAAATCCGTTACCGTCTTTTCGTACGCCGCAAGGTCGCCCTGCTCTTTTGCGGCTGCCGCTGCCTTGACCGTCTCGTCTTGCTTTAGCGGTTTGGCTAAAAGTCCGTTAATGTCCTTTGCGTTCTTTCCGAGATCGTATAACATTTCAACGTACTTCTCGACGGCCGCGTCGTTCTTTTGCTGAATAGCCTCTGTCAGATAGTTAATCACTTTTTTCTCTGCCGGGTTCTTCTGATCCGACGTAAAGGAAAGTGGTCCTTCTCCTTCTGTTACGTCCTGAATATGTTTCATTGTGCCTTCGAAAAGGTTTGATACATTTTCCCACGGTACACCGAAGAGTTTTGATCCGTCCTTTGCCACTTCATTGATTGCTTCTCCGATACCTTCTCCCTTCGATATTGCCTTAAAGAGATTGACCGTCGAGGATTCGAGGTCTGATAAGGATTGAAGTACAATGTCGTTCTGTCCATACGGTCTTACCCACCCGTTACCGTTTGCCGCGTCGATTACAGCCGACGCCCATTCATAGGTGAAGGATCCAAGCGGTACCGAGCCTATGATATTATCAAGAAGGTCGTCCCACCACTTCGAAAGGATTGTCTCGCCCGTGATTTCCTCTTTATCGTCCCTATACGGGTTCATTCTGTGAAGAAGTGCTCTTGCTACGATTGCGAGACCTGCGAACATCGCCGCCGATACAAACTGTGACGATAAGGCGTTTGCTACATCTTTTTTCGCCTGGGTATATACGCTCTTTTCGATTGTGCCGTTTTTGTATTGTGCCCTCTTCGCTCTTAAATTGTTAATGCTGTCATATACGACACCGAAGTTTTGGAGGCCCTGCCCCATAAACATCGTGATAATCTTCGTGCTGGCGCTCGTGTTGCGCATGATATCTGCATTCTGCAATACCATGTTTGTCGACTGCGTTTCGCCGACACACCGATCAAAGACTTTCGCTACTTCTGAATAATACTGATCTCTTATTCTCTTGTTGTTAGGATCCGCCTTAAACTTCTTTGCGAGTTCCTTTTGCGTTGAGTTGATGTAATACTGAGCCGCATACCAGAAGCGACCAACCATAGCCATATCGACTTTTTGGATAGCGTCTTTTACCAGGCGCACCGGAGGAAGTTTCGCAATCCCGGTTCCGTACTCTCTGATTTCTGCAAGTTCCCTTGTCGAGTTTCCTTTGTTACGCTCCCAATATATCGGGGTGTACTCATTGATTAGTTCCTGATCTGCTTTTGAGAGGATCCAGTTATTCTTCCCGCCTCTGAACATAGCCTTCAACGTCGGGCTCCAACCGGTTATGGCTGCGCACATCGGATACGCCGAGGTCTGTTTGATAATGACCGAAGCGTTCGCTGTCAGGACTGCTCCCGCATAGTTTCCGCGAAGTTTATCGTAAAGCGAGGCTTCGCTTCTTCTTCCCTGCTGAAGATCTGAGAGCATATCGTCAATGTATTTCTGCGTTCGGCTTCCCCAGATCTCCTCGATCTCTTTCTTGACCGACGTATCTACCGTCCAACCTTTACCGCCGAAGGCTTCAGAATCTCCTTCTGTTGCCTTATAGGTTGATACATTCATGATCTTATTAAAGTTTCTGATCGGGATCGCAAGGCCCGAGAATAACGATACCGCATTAAGCGAACGATCCGCTGTGTCTATTACAGACTCGAGTATGATCGGGTTTGTACTTCTGACGCGTTCCTTCAGGAAGCCGGCACCCTCGATCGTCTTATCAAACTTCAGAGCCGAGATATCCGTTGCTACGAAGTCCTGATCAACGTAGATCGGATAGTAATTCTCTACTCTTGCTTTCTTAAATCCGTAAAGATCCATCGAGGTTTTGTTTATCAGATCTCCGGTCCAGTTGTGGAAGAAGTCTGCGAACGTATTAAGAAGTGTCCGTTCTTTGGTACTCAATTCTGCTTCCATCTGCATTAAGGCCGCGCTTGTTATCCCGACTACTTTCCTTGATTTCTCATAAGCCCTCTTTTTGTCTGACTGATACTTTGACATATCCGGTATCATCATTCCGCCTTCCATCATGTGAAGACGGTTCGCTGTAGACATTCCGTGAAGAATGATAGCAAGTCTCATTCCTTTCGTTACCATGACCGGTGCTGTTCCTTTTTCGAAGCGAAGCGGTACTTTAACCAGGGCCTTATCAGAATCTATCTCTTTCATAAGGTCTTCCATGCCTTCGGCAAGTGTCGCCTGCTGAATGAAATTCTCGCCGTCCATCTGAATCTGATACTGCCTTCTTTGCCCTTCGTTTAATTCGCGCCACATATCCATTATCTCGGACTCGTCATTATATCCGGATAGTCTTCTAAACTCTCTCTGACTGTTAAGGAATGAAGATGATACTCTGTTGGCTGCTCTTGACCACCAGTGGTCCTTTACGCCTTTCGACTGCTGAAGTTCCTTGATAACCTTCTTGCCGGCGCGTCTAACGTCTTTTTCTCCTTCCTCTCTGATCAACTTCGTGGAGAGGCGGATTGACTCGTAGATCTCAGACATAGCGTCGTAGACTTGCTCTAATTCCTTCGACGTCATGTCATAGATAGACCAGTCGTCGCCCTTCTCATGAAACAGATCGGTAAGTCTTGCTAAGTCTCCCGCGATCCTGGGATCGAAGTCGTCAATTCCGTAAGTCTCCGTGTCATTCTTGATTCTTCCGAACGCTCTTTCTGCGTCGTAAAGCGCGTCGAAAAGTTTCGTTCCTTTCTTTGCTCCGAGGTTGACTACTTCGCATACTTCGATTGCCGACTGCATAAGTTCTGCCGGAACGTGCATTGTCTCTGTCGGCTTCAATATCATTCTTCTGAATTTCTCGTGAAGTCTACGGATCTTGTCCTTTTGTTCTGTCTGTCTGCGTGTTTCCGCCTGCTTCGCCCGCTGCCCCTGGTATTTTTGCCTAAGTTCTGCGATCTTTTCGTCGTTCTGTGCTTTCAGATGTGCGATCTGCGCCCCCTTCTTCTCGATTTCCTTTTTGTACTGCTCTAAGGTCTTCGGGTTTCCGGCGTACTTCTTCGCTGTGTTCAGATCGTTTACTTCATCAATGAGACGCGCGATCCTCTGCGTGCGCTCCTTCTTTACTTGCTCCAGGGTTTCTTTCAGATCCTCTTCATTTTGCGCTGTGTTATTCTTTCGATATGCTTCTACCAGGTCTTCGTATGTTTCTGCTACATGCTGAAGTGCCTCATACTTCTCGCGCTCCTTCTTGTCTGCGAACGTTTCCTTGACCGGCACCTTTGCGATCTCTGAATAGATCTGCATAGCCACATCATATGCCATCTGATCGATCGTCTCTCCGTTAAGGGTTTCGATCTGCGGGCTGATTGCTTCCAGGATCCCTTCAAGAACAAACGGCATATCGCCTTCGTTTGTGTCTGCCGGGAACAGTTCCGGATAAAGTGTCGACCATTCCGCCCACTGTCTGTCGAGATCTATCGTCTGTTTTGAAGAACGGATCCCGCTTCTGTGTGTGAAAGCCGTTATACCTCCGGCATGTGATAACTCTTCTCTCTGAAGGTCTGTGAAGTTTACGCCGGCCTTGATCTGCTTCTTCAGATCCTCGTACTGCTTCGACATGGTGTCGTCTTTTATCTCTGTTCTTTCCAGGACTCCGCGCGCGATTTCAGACATAACTCTGACCGCTTCGTCAAAGTCTGCCCCGTCCTGGCGAAGGTATGAGTATACGTTCGTTATGTTTTCTGTTAATGTGTCAAGGTCGAATTCTGAAGAATACTTCTTTAAGATCTTCCTTGCTGCTGACTTGATCTTCTTCTGATCCGGCATGGTTCCGCCGGTGAGTTCGAATTCCTTCTTCAGGTTTGAAACCATTTCCTGAAGTTCTTTGTTTTCTTTCAGAATGTCTGAAGTCTCTTTTGTGTCTGATAGAGAATATCTGAAACTGTCAAGCCCGCTGCCTTCCGGCATTGTTCCCGTCTTAAAGTATGACTTTATATCGTTTATGATTTTATCTGCATTGATTTTCCCAGCATACGCTACCTTGTGTGGCGCCGTATCTTCCAGGTCTACATAGAATGATGTTCCGTCATAATCCGGGTTTTTCTGCGTCTCTCTGATAAACTCCTTCAGTTCTCTGTATTGCGCGGCTGTTGGTTCTGCTTTCGTCGAGATATTGATACCCGGCGCTTCCGGTGAGATCCTAATATTTCCTCGATCCATAAACTGTTTGCGGTTATCTCCGGAAGCGTCCATTACTTCGAAAATATCTTCATGATCTACCGTACGCATGTTGGTTGTTTTTCTGAATTGATCTTTTTCCCCTTCGGACTCCATGTAGTGTGCGCCCGAAAAATCAAGAAGGCGTCCGTCCGGCAGCATATAGCCTGCGTATTTGAAGTCTTCCGTCGTTCCGAAGTGCTCGACCGCTTTCTCTTCGATATCCCCCAGGCTGTCAACTTTGACCGAGAATCGAAGATCTTTCTTTTCTGTATTGAATCTTTCTGAAAGTGGAATTATCTTTCCTTCTTCGTCGTAGGTTATGTTATCTGCACTCTTTACATCTGACGGATCGAAGAATATTCTTACGGTACTCTTATCGTAACCGCGACTATCCGTCCACTTTCCGCCGTTATCTGCGATGTTTTCGATCACTACACCGTTATAGCCTTTGTCTTTTGCGAACTGCGACAGTTCTCTTGTTGTTGCCGAATCGTCTCCGATCTCGTTCTTTATGGCTTGCGGGATCGGGATCTCGTTCCAACTGTTGCCTTTTCCGTCGACAATAAGCATATTGTCTGTTTTCCCGTACATCTTATATATTCCGGGATCTGTACTCATAAACGTTAACGTGTCTACGTCTATCAGCCCGCGTCCTTCGTCTTTTAACTTGATATACTTCTGGGGATCGTCTGTGCTCTTCTTTACGATAAAACTTAATTCCCCGGCGAGTCCTTTTCTTATAAGGACGTCCGACGCCTTTTCCGGCGCTTTTTCGTAGGCCTCGTTGTACTGCTCTAACGCTTTTTCCAGGTCGATTTTTTCCATCTGCTCTTCTGTCTTCGCGTCGTACCATTTCTCAAAAACTTTCAGCGCTTCGACCACTGCTTTTGCGTTTTTATGGTCTTCTGATCCGTCTTCGTATTCACCAAGCAAGTTCTCGATACTTCTTGCCGCGCTCTTAACTGACTGCATGGAATATGTCGTATCGTCTCTCAAGTCAAGCCTCGTCGCGTATTCTGCGTCGTTGCTAAGGTTGTTTCTGAAGAACTCCAGGATTTCTTCCTTGTTGCCTCTTTTGAATACTTCCTCTCCGTTCTCTTTCTTCTTTGCGGCTTCAAGAGTTTTTATAACTTTCCTTCCTGAATATCCCGCTGCCATATCCGCGGATTCTGTCGTAAAGATACTTATCCCGTCGTCCATCTTTCCAAGATCGAATTCTGTAAATCCGGTTTTCTCCGTCCCGTGATACAAAGTCGGACTATCGTATCCGGCGCGTGTCGCTGCTTCTTTAACAAGTTCTTCTAGGCGCTCTTCGTTTTTCTCGCTTATTGCTGTTTCATACGCCTCGTCAAGTTGCCTTGTTGACATATTTTTTATGTCTATTCCTTCAATCGATTTCTTGACATTTATTATTTTACGTAGTATACTTTTAATAGGTGAAGCGTTCGCGGAGTTCTCGCCTTTGGCCAGTCCGCTATCGATGGACGCTTCATCTATTTTTATGCTCACGGCTTCGTGAATGTGATATTTTTGTTCTTTGCTTCTGGTGTATCTATTTACTGCTACCCCTACCATGTACTCGCCTGAATACTCTGAGTCGCCCGTTACCGTAATCGGTGCTGCAAGGACAATTCTGTCATATCCTCTGTTTTTCCAGTTTTTCTTATGGAACACCATCTTTCCATCTTTTGTAACGTCCGGCACGGATACAATAGTTATAACTTTCTCTCTTCCGTATCCATGTCCTAAATCATGCCCTACTCCGCTTCGCGTCGTTTCAACGTCCCCTATCTCTTCGCTGTTTATCAGCAGAGGAACATTTTCGTCAAAGTATTCCTTTGCTCTTTTGATCAGATTCTCCCCATTATCAGATAGCGTATCGTCGCTTATTGTCATGATCGGCTGCATTCTCGCTACGCTCTCTATGTTTTTATTTATAGTTTCCTCTGACGCGTCGATATTTGTTTTTATTGCATGTGCTATGCTTGCCGCCGCGCTCTCCGGTGCTTTCGTGCTTACTTCTGTTGAACTGCCGTTCTTGTATGTGTCGATTGCTGAATCCATCGCCTGGGTGAAGAGGTTACGGATCGTCTGCTGTTTTTCAAGGCTTGTGTTTGCGATCTTCTGCTGTGCCTTTGTGAGTCCGCCCATGTTTAAGGCGTCCTTGATCTTCTCGATCAGTCCGTTGATCATGTCGGCGATCGTCTTCAGGATTCCCTTCTTTTCGTTTGCTGAGAAGTTCTCTTTTCCTAACCAGTTGATAAAGTCCTTCGCGCCATCTTCTGACATGAAGGCTCCTGAAATAGCGTCGTTGATATACTCTTCCGTCGCTTCTGCGAAAGTCTTCTTTCCCTCTACGTCGCGGTATACGTTTCGATAGTTGATAATCTCATCATAGATAGACTTCGCGTTGTTTGAATCCAGGGCGTACTTTAATACAGCCCCGATCGTCATTTTGTAGAGATCCGGATCCACTTTCTCTAGGAACTCCATTGACTCATGGATTCTTACACCGAGTTTCGATTCTGCCATTTCCGAAAAGCGCATTTCAGCGTTTGCCGCGTCAAAATATCCGTTAATGGTTCCGACTACTTCCTTCTCGTCTGGCTTGATATCGTCTACGGACCGTACGGTTATTCCGATCTTTTTCGCCATCGCCTTATCGATGTTTGAATAGATATCGCCCTTTGCGTACTCGTCGGTTCTTTCGTCTATTGCTTTACCGGTTCCCTTCTTGAAGGTCTTCTTACCTTCCTTGATCATCTGGGATTCTATGTGCGCTTCGTCAAAATTCTTTTCGGCGGCGTTCTGCCCCAGGTAGTACGCCATCTTTACGATGTGCTCCGGCGTTGAGAAGGCGAATTTCTGCCGCAAAGAGTCGTACGACATCATGGCTGATCCCCAGTTATACGCACGGTCGAAGTCAAGCGCATAGTTTCTCGTGTCTTGCTTTCCGTCGTAATTTGATATCATGGCTGTCGCGGCCGCTGAATCGTCCATTGTCGAAGCGATCCTATAGATCTGCTCAACCGCCCTGCTTTCAAAGTGTACGTCAGAAAGAGGTACTTCGTCCGTGTGACCGTCGATCTTTAATCGTACGTCCTTTGTGCCGGTACCTTCGATACCCTCGATTGTTACTCTTTCTCCGGAAGCGTCGAGTGTTGCCGTTCTGTGGTTTAAGATCTTTAACGGCGCTTTTGCTTCTTCAGATACTCTCTCATTACTTTCTTTCTGTTCTTTTTCAGTCTGTGGCTGTATCTCTTCTCCCATATCCATTCCCTGAGTCGTAACTTCAGGCTGTACTTCATAGGTTCTTCCATTATTTTCGTCGTAGACTGTTCCCATCTCAGTTTCATTTTCGCTTTCCTCTATCTTTCTTCCCATGCGTTCAGAAGCGTTCATAAGGCTTTCTTCTGCGATACCTTTCAGATTATCGAGCGCTTCTTTGTCTTCTTCTACTGCTTCTTTTGAGAGTTCAGCCGCCTTTTCTCTTACGGCAGCGTCGATCTGAATACCGATTGTGTCCGGTGCTTCGTCTCTTAATTCCTCATAGATCTGTCCGAGTTCTTCTGCCGTCTCTGCTTCTGCTACTCTCTCATTGACTTTCTTCTCTACGGCTTCAGCGATCTTTCCTACGGTCTTACTGTCGTTTGCTGTTTTGTCCGCCTTCTTTGCGAGTTTTTCGAGGCCTTCGAACTTCGCGGCATAATCAATAACCGCCTTTAAGTCTCCGCCCTTCTTGATGTTTCCGCCGTATTTTTCGATATCGTTTTGTACCTGGTTAAAAGACATGGCCTGACCGCCGGCTCCCATAAGCGCTCCTGAGAACGCGCCGGCCGCCGCGTCGTAGGCTGTGTTTGAAAGCCAGTCCATCATGGCCGCCTTCTTTGCCTGCTGCTGTGTCAATCCCTGATCGAGATATCTCTTTACGTTCTGGTTATATTCTGACTTCTTGCCGTTGATCACGTTGTCTGCGATTGTGTTCAATACATCAGAAGCGGCTTCTTCAGATCCTTCCGTTGCCATCTGTTTTCCGATGTTCGTTACAAGTGTTCTTAATTTGTCCGGTCGGTTCATGGCCATCTTCTTGAAGCCATCGATTGAGTATTTCTCTGTTACCCACTCAGTTACACCGGCCGTAATAGCGGTCGCGAGTGCGTTCATAGGATCTAAGCCTCTCTTAACCGCTTCATCATAGGTCTGATCTGCCGCATTTATAGACATGATCGCTTGTGTCGCTTTCGTGCCTATCGAGGCTCCGCCCAGTGCCGCTCCCGTTGCTATCGCCATAGCGCTATCTGCTGTTGACATTCCGGCGTTATAGATAAAATTCCATACCGGATTTTCGATATTTTCAGATACGCCTTCTCTTGCTGACTGAGAAAGGTTTCCCGCCAGTCTATATTTTTCGTTTACCGGAACCGGCTTGTCTGTTCCTGAATTCCTTACTGCATGATAAATGTCAGCCGGTGCGTCTAATAGCCCCGTTATCGGCGAGGCTACCACGGTTCCTACGCTTGCCAGGAGGCCGTTAAACCAGTTATCGCCCGCCCATTCTTTGAGATCTTTCGCCGTCCTTTCGGCGTCCTCATTATCCATCTGTGTTCCGTATGCTTCTATGAGATAATCTGTATCTATTCCCCGTTTTTTGAGATCTTCTACAGACGCGCGTACCTTATTGTTTCTCTCTGTGATCATGTTCGGATCTATTGCCGGTGTCCAGTTTCCGTTTTCGTCCTGAACTGAATCCAGGTGCCGGATCTGATCCGCTGCCTTTTGCAGTCTGATCTTGTCGTTCCCGGTGAGTTTCTTTTCTTCGTCTCTGATTGTTGCGTTCACAAGCGCGTTTCTGTATACGCTTAACTTATCGTCTGCGTCCGCGTCGAGTTTATTCATCGTTTCAAGTTGTGATCGCGAGAGGCCCTTGTTATTTAAGAGCGCGGAGATCTGTCCTCCGCCCGCCCCGCTGCCGGAAGAATTATAACCTTTAACAGCCGTGTCCTGGTTGCGGATATCTGCTCTTTGCTTCTTCTCTGCTTCCAGTTTCTTGATTCTGTCTCCGAGTTCTTTCGAAGACATGTTGTCGACGTCGCCGTATTTATAAAGGCTTGCTTTTCTTTTGTTCTCTTCTTCTTGCTGTGCCTTCCGGTAATCGTCCACTTTCGCCTGGAAGCGCGCGTTTGCGATCTGCGTCATTCCCTGGCGCTGTGCTTCGAACGGATTTGCCGGCTTCTCATTAGACGCACTAAAGGAAGGGGTTGTCGCCCTTCCTCTTGTGGTTGTTATTTTCTTCGAGGCTTCGCGGTAATCTTTGTCCGCACTTACGGCCTTTTTGAGTAGAGATAACGCCTCTCTGGTTGTTCTACTCTTGTTCCCGGTTGTCTCCCTGAGGCGTTCCGCCCTATATGCCAGATCGTTCAGGCCGAGATCTGTGTATTCTTCTTTTTTCTTCTTCCCTTGCTTCGCGAGTTTTATCGTTGCCCTCGCTTCCTTCTCGTACGCCTTTTTGTCAGCCGCGTTCTGCTTCCTTCTCCATTCGCTATAAGTCGCCATCTTTTATCTCCTTAAAATCCGTACTTCTTCGCCATAGCCTTCAGGTATGCTTCGTAATTCTTATACCCACTCTTGCCTTTGTTTTGCGCTGTGTATGACACGAACTGCTCGTCATTCATGATATTTATCTTACCCCTTTTTACTTTATCTCTTATCTTCTTAGGGATATCTGCGTATGTTTGATACTTCACGTTTTTGCTCTTGTCGTGTCTTGTGTTTGTTTTCACGGTTGGCGTGTCTTTGAAGCCTAGCATTTCACTCCAGACGCGGTTCTGCTGCGCTTCGTTAAGATTATATTTTGCAGCAATCTTATTAAGGATATTTGCAGCAATCTCTCTCTGAGGCGCGTTCCCGTTTCCTTTATCGTTCGTTTTATACTTTGATAATTCTCTTCGAACTTCATTGTATGCGTCTTGTGTCAGCCTGCTGCTCGTACTACCGGATCCGCTTCTCCCTCTATAACCCCCGCCGGATCCACCGGAGGTCCTACCTTTTTTTGAGAGTTCATACTGCAAGTTGAATTGTCGCTGATTCTCTTTGAATTCTCTATCTCGTTCCTTCTTTGCGATCTTGTCTTGCTCTTTCTGGTAATTAAGGTTCTCCTTGTTCCAGTGGTCAGACGATGTTTGGTGTCTTCCGTCTGCGTAGTTTTGATACGTCATTTGATCGGCCCACTGTACGTCCGCTACGTTATTTCTGTAGTTATTGTAGTCGAAGTCTCTTTCGCTGTTACGGTAGTTTGTGTAATAGTCGCGGTCGTTGTTCCAATCTGACATATTATCTCTGTATCTTCCGTAGTCGGTGTTTTCGAGATCCTGATACATGGAAAGATCCGCCCTCTGGTTAGAGAGATCGGTGTTGTACTTGTCATACGCCATCTGATATAACTGCGGTATCACGTTGTTTAACTGCGACATGTTATCTTGATAAGCAAGGCTTCCGGCTTGTGTTGCATACGAAGAACCATAGCCGCCGGTTAACGCCGCTGCGTTCGCCATAGCACCCTGCTGACCAAGTACGGCTTGTCTCTGATACTGATCGCGATAGTTCTGATAGAGAGGATCCGTGTTGAAGTCATAGTTGAACGCCTCTCTGTTTGCGATTTTTTCCGCCAGGCCTTTTATCGTGTCGCTATACTGCGAGGTATATGTCGGCCTGCCTTCTCCGTTCAGGTATGGATCCAGAAGCGTATTCGCTTTCTGGACCGCCTGCGATTCTGCGTACGGGCTGATTTTCGTCATGTTTGGCGGGTTCCACTTCTCGCTATATGTTATCTCTTTAAGGTCTGTCTTTGGCGTCATATAATTCGACTGCGTGTTTGCTGTGTTGTTTGCGGCTGCCGCTGCCGCCTGCTGAACCGCCGGTGTTGTTACTTTAGGTGTCAATAGTTTGCTAGTTGTCCCCGCATTTCCGGTGACAGTTCCGCCTTTTAGACCTCCGACAAGCGTTGCCTTCCCTTTACTGGTTATCTTCTTTGTTGTCTTCTTTGCCATTTTCTTCGTCCTCCTTTTCGAGAGTGTTTATTCTCTCCACAAGGAGAGCGTTTTGAAACTCCAGTTCTGCTATGAACGTTTCGAGTTGTCCGATCTTCGTTGCGAGTCGTGATATGATGAAATCCTCTTTCGTTATCTGTTTATTCTCCATAACGGGCCTCCAGTCTTTTTATTCTTTCGTTTTGCTCCTGGATAAGGGCAAGCATAGGCGGTATGATAAATCTCTCGCTCCACGTCTCCGGCTTCCCGTCTTCGTTTATATCGCACGCTATCGGGTACTTTTCTCTTACGTCTTCCGCGATCATTCCTATTACCGGGATCTTTGCTCGCTGATCGTTCTTGTCGATATAATCATCATTGAATACGAACTGCACTACGTCGACGTCATAGAGTTTCTTTGGATCCATGTCCTCGTTGATATCTTTCGTGATATCGTGCTTATACCTCCTGGAAGATCCTCCGCTTGTGATCTTACAGATGTTCCCCGCGTCTGATATTCTCAGGTTCGCCGTCGAAGACTGCGCGGCTGTCGGGTTCCACAACATCAATTTGTCTGCGTATAATTTCCCGGTTGTTACGTTCGGACTGAACCCTACCGCGTCATGGAATGTGTAATCTCCCGTATCATACGCTGCGCCCTCGTAAATGTACGAACTTCCGAAGTATATTTGTTTTCCGGAATTCGACGCGGCTTTAATGTAGTTTGTTCCGATCTCAAATCCGCCTATCGTTGCTCCGAACGCCCTCAGGTCTGTTACGTTTATCTGATCTGCGTCTATTGTTCCGGCGTAAACGTAACTTGAACTAATCTGCCTTGCCGTGATTGTCCCTGCCGCTATCTCATTTGCTGTTATGGTTTCGCTCGCGATCTGTCTTGCCGTGATTGTATCTGCGTGTATCTCCGCTGCTGTTATGGTTTCACTTGCGATCTGCGTTGCTGTGATCGTCCCCGATACGATATGACTTCCGGTCAACTTGAAGTTGTTTGCTATCGTCACGTTTCCGTTAAGGGTTATCTGATCTCCGGATAATACAATATCTGATTGCTCGATACCGTTTACCAGGGCTGCCGATACAGTGATGGATCCGGTCGCCTGGTTGTACGTGGCAAGCATACCTACTTTTGCGGCTGTGTCACCTACGGCAGCTTGTACTTGTGCGATCCTTTGAAGGCCATCGTCGGAAGTCTGCTCTACTTTCAGCGTGACAGCTTCTACGTTCTCGTTTGTGGCCGCCTGCAATAACTCGTTTTTCAAAAGCTCGACAAGGTTTGTGACCTGGGTGTTCACTTCGTCCAGGGAATGTGACGGCTGATATGTGTACTTCAGGTTTATCATAAGCCGCCTCCTTCGATCTTTTTGGAAATTGAAAATACTTTGACATACCCGCTGCCGCGTAACCGTAATCTCATATGGTCGCAGCGCTTCGGTATAACCGGCACTTCCAGGGATCGTAACTGTTTATATCCTGGCGTGTCTCTTCTCGATACCTCGTATTCACTCTTTATGTGCAGCACGTTTTCGAAGTCTCCGGAAGAATCGTACTCTATATCCAGATACAATTCTCCGCCCGTCTCCAGGGTGAACCGTAAAACGAACTGGGATATATATTTGTTCATCGGATCGATATAGGACTTCGAGCTTGAAGGTGTATCGATTCCAGATATACCGAAGATCCTTACCCACTCCACCGGCTCTGTGTCGAGCGTGTAGGTCCCGCTGCCGATCTTTGTCTCCTTGCCTTCTGCCAGAATGATTTTTCTATCTGCGTCATAAAACAGCAAGCGGTTTTTGTAGTTTACGAAGAACTTGAAGTCTTTTCCTTTGTCCTCGATATGCCAGATACCGTTCTCTGTGTCATATGTGATAAGTTTTCTCGTCGTTCCGTCTGACATAGAGACATAATACTTGCCGTTTTCTGCTCCGGCCGTCGCGTCTTCATAGTGTACGCGGCCGAGATTATTTGATATGAGCACCGGGTATGATCCTTCGTATCTGACTATTCCGTCTACGGATAGATAGTAAAGGATCCCGGATATTAACGTGATTGAATCGTGGCACCCCGCCTTGACGCCTCTTTCTGGTTTCGTGTCAAGCTGAAAGTTTGAAGGCGCGGTTCCATACATCTTGTGAATGTAGCGTTCCTTGAAGAATACTACGGAGCCGCCGTGTTCAGCGCACCCGGTAAAGCCTCCGTCAGATCCCACCGTCACAGCGAAGGCGTCTGCTGCCGTTCCGAGATAAGACGTCCAGTTTGTCGGATCCCCTAGCTTGCAAGCGTAGATTTCGTGCTTCTCTGAATTGCAGCCCCACAGTCTGTTATTGTGTTCACATACGAAATCAAGATCCGGCGGCGTTCTCTGAATGGTTATGCCGGAATTGTTAAAGACGTTGTTTATTAAGGCTGTCACTACTATCGCGTTTGCTGATACGTCCCATAATGCCATATCGGTATTAAATGTGTCCGCGTATGTTCCGGTTACTCCGGAAATCTTCACGACGTCCAGTTTGTTAAAATTGGATCCGATACCGGTTGCGGATATTTTGACGTACGAAGACGCAATGGCGTTCCAAATCCCCTGCGTCTGGGACCACTGTTTGAGCTCGTTCGGTGTGGTTGACGTGTCAATCCAGTATTGACCGTTCGAAGGATTCGAAGGAGCGCTCGACGATACCGTCGGCGAGATCGTTGTCCCGTCGAAGGTGCATAGCGAAAAAGACACGGTTCCTGACGTCTGAAAGGTTGCGCCTAAAGGTTCAAGCGTTCTGGTCTTTACGTTGAATCGGTATTTATCCGGGTAAATAATGACATACGCCCCCATTGAA
>Ga0326513_10001348_pt1 | contig 19499 bp, 20 predicted proteins | sample 2_2465_0518_D_FD_203654 | JGI IMG/M metagenome (GOLD analysis project Ga0326513, IMG submission 203654) | Bovine rumen microbial communities from UC Davis, California, United States - 2_2465_0518 | ecosystem: Host-associated > Mammals > Digestive system > Stomach > Rumen | place: USA... | reverse complement strand
AACTCATTCTCGAAGTTGATTGGTTCAAGTGTCTGCTTGCCACGCTTTATTAATGTGTCGTTTTTCCAAATCTCAAAGTACATAGTTTAGCACTCGATTTCATCCATGTTCAGACGGATAGCACACCAACCTCTCGGTGTGTATTTGTTGACGTTGTTATCATTAGCATTCAGTACGCTGATGTTGACCATGCGATGCTGAATGTAAATCCACCCAGGTTCTACGACATGACCATCATCACCACCATCAATGCCGTGACCGTCCTCATCGCATCTGTGATGCTGACCAAAGGCATACTTCTTCGGATGTTCTTCAGATACATCATCACCATCGAAGATAGCAAAGTTTGTCTGATATGCACCACCACCTGTCGGATTTCCAGTACCGCTTGCGATTTCCTTGATAGCCGGATATGCTTCTTTCTTGATACGAATCTCGTAGATCAGTTCACCACCGCTACCAAGGTTCTCTGTCGTGCCATTAACGTGATGCCACAGGGAATAACTCTTTCTCGCATTCGTGTGGCGAATGGTGTCCATGTTGTCAAAGTTCCATGACTTCTTATCATTCGGCTCGTTGAAGTTTTCGTCTGCTCTGAAGTCAACAGAACCATTGATGCGTAAGAAGTTACCGTAGTTGGACAGTTCGATGTCGGAAGTGTAGTTGTTGTCAGCACTTCCTGTTGTCATAAAGGAAACACCTCGTCCGGCTACGATGTAACTTCCGTCTGTTTCGTCTTCACCGACAGTGATGGTGATACCATCGTTCATGGCTTCGAGTTTGCACCAAATACCGCAGATAGCACAGATGATGCCTGTGAATACCGACCATACGTTTGGAATGAACTCTTTCATGAACTTCTTCCAATCGCAAGTCTCATAGGCATCGACTTCTTCTTCAGCAAAGCCAATCAAGCAATCAGCCATGTTGTGAAGGTCGGTGCAATCATCGCTGTTTCCGGCAAGACCTTTGTTGTTCGCAAGGTTTGTACACTCGTCTTCGCCAAGACCGTTAATGACGAAATTCGGTGCTGTTTGTCTTAAATCCTCACAGGATGAACACTGTAAATCTCTCATTGTTATTCTCCTTTAGCAGATGATTTCGTCACTGTCGAACTGGATTCCCATGAATCCTCTCGGTGAATACTTGTTGCCATCGGCTTGCAGATAGGATACGTTGGTCATTCTCGCTTGGACGTAAATCCAACCGTCAGGAACGAGGTGTCCTCTGTCATCACCGCTACGAATAGGATCGCCAGTTGCTGGATCGCACAGACCATGCTGACCGTGGATGTATTTTCCGGCTTCGAGAGCGATGAGGTTGACCTGATATGCTCCGGCTCCTGTCGGTGAACCAATGCCGTTGAATATCTTCTTGATCTTCGGATACTGGTCAAGGCTGATACGAATCTCATACAGAAGTTCACTACGCAGATTGACCGCAGTACCGCTTGTGTTCTGCCAGTTGGAGTTGCCCTTTCTGTTCAACGAGAACCTTGGGTCAACACCTTGCAAGTCATAGTTCCAACAACTTCCGTCATCTTGGAAGTCACTGGAATGGAATGCGAGTGAGCCGTGTACTTGGACAAGACCACCTGCAACGTATTCAAATGCGACCTGTGATGCTGCCCCCTGTGTTCCGGCTTCCATGAAGGACACACCTTTTCCGGCTACGATATAGGACTCGCCAGTGTCTTCCTCACTGATGACAAGTTCCTCACCGTAGGAATGATAGTCAAGTACGCACCATAACCGATGTACTTGCTCCCACAGGAGTCTGACCTGTTCCCACAGGAGCCAAATCTGCTCCCAAATGCCACATATGGCACAGATGACCGCAGCGTTGAATGTCCACAGGTTCTTGATGAACTTGGACATATAGTCTCGCCAATCACACATATCAGTGACTTGTGCTTCGTCATCCATAGAGCCGATGAGACAATCGTTCATGGTGTTCAGGTCTTCGCAATCATTGTGGCTTGCGTCATAGCCAAGACCCTTATCCTCACGCATGGTTTCGCAATACTGTTCATCCCATCCGTTGGCAACCATGTCAGGCACGTTCTGACGTAACTCATCACACGCTTCGCAATAAATGTCGTTATTGTCTGCCATGTGCTTTCTCCTTTCTTAAAGTCCGATACTGTCATATTGGAGCCACACACAGGAGTCACCTTGACAGCAAGCATTGAGGTGGATGATTACACTGTTGTTGCCTGGTACTATCTCCCAACCCCATTTGTTCCCTTCAGGAATAGTCCATACGGATGGGTCGAGTAGTTCACCGTCACAGCACTTGTCATCCTCTGTATAGTAGACATCACCGTTAGGCTTGATGATGAGTGTGCCATCATACTCACCTTCAATGATGTTCGTGTTTCCATTTATATTTATCCACGGATTGACCATCTTGCCATGCAAGATAACGGTCACATCCTCTGTGGGTATCTCGGTGTCAGAATAAATCTGTCCGGCTATTACTGCACTGTCGCAGATGTCATCCACGCACAACCTCTGTCCAAGGTACTTGTCATGTTTCCATCTGTCTGCTCTCTCACAATCGTATACGATACGATAATGCACATCGCATCCGTACCATGATTGGAGTGCATCGAGATTCTTACACAGTGCCATGTCCTCTGTGATGTTGTCATCGCAACAACAGGAGCAATCGCTGTCATTGATAAGACCGTCTGTGCAAGAGTCGCAACAGTTACAATCGTAGTTTTCTTTATAGCCAAGGCAATCCATGAATGTACACACATCCCACGGAACGAGGAATGTCTTATTCTTGTCTGCCTTGTACCATATACCGCCTGGAATTACGAAGTTGACATCGTAAACCAAGCGTTCATTTCTGCGTGAGTAGTTTTCGCTGATACTCTCTACCGCAGCAATCGCCCACATCAGAGTGTCGTTCTTGATGCTCCACAACTTGCCTGGTTTGGCTAACTGTTCATCGACAAATCTGACGTAAAACTTACGCTCATCGCATGGAATCTTCTCCAAGTCGAGCGTGATGGTCATGGACACTGTACGTTCCTGAACAAACAGATAGTTTCTCTTGAACGGACGGTATGAGCCATGACCATATGAGTATTCAGTTGACGAGCCTTTGAAGGAGAGGTCACCATCCCAATCGGAAATCATGTCCACCCCATCAAAGACCAAATCATTGAATTGTATGTATCGTCTTTCGTATATCATAGTGCCATCACATAACGGTTAGACCGCTTGTACGCAAAGTTCGGATTGCTTGTATTGATATGTTGTGTGACTTGCTGATTATTATTGTTCGTGATGTAATTCGTAGTGCCACGATTCACAGAAGCAATGCGTCCGGCTCTCGATGACAGTTCACGCATAGCACCACGGATGTCCATGTTGTTGATTCTCTGCATGAATCTCACACCGAATGTGTCAACGGCAGACCGCTTCATGACATACTCGCCTGGAGTCAAGACGGTAGGAACAGTGTCAGTTCCCTTCGGTCTGAACGGATTGATGATACCGCCCTTGGCTCTGTACAACGGTCTGCTGTGCTTTCCTGTGATGTAACCACCAGTATGAGGTGGATGGTCTAAATTCGGAATCGAAGGCAGATTGTTGTTTACGTTTCCGTTGATGTTGACAGTTACTGTCTTCGTAATGGTGGACGGAATCTTTCTGACCGCATTCGTTATCTGCGTATGTGCCTTGTTGATCTTGCTAACGAGGTCATCAGCACCCTTGACTTCACCCTTGATGTTCACCGTGACTTCCACATTGCTCAAATCAGTGTTCAGTGCTTGGAAGATGCCATTGATAGTTGTTCTCAATGCACCGACCTTGTTCTGAATGTCACCGACAACCGTGGTATCAAGTGCCGTAGATAGTTTGCTAACGAACGATTTGATGTTAGCAATCGCAGTATCAATACCTTCACTGTTCAGCGTTCCGGCACTTCCCATCTTGGTCAACTGGTTGCCAATCTTTCTGATTGATTGGATAGCCGTAACGACCTGACCCATCTTATCGGAGATTACACCAGTGTCGATGTTTTGGAAGTCATCTTTCAGCTTTTGGAAGATGTCGTGAATATCCTTGAACAGACCGCCTGTGGTATCTTCACCAATGAGCATCTTCTTCAGACTCGCAACAGGAGATTCACCCATGCCACCTGGAGTCTTGACCAAGTTGGTCAGACCAGTTAACACCTTCGGAATCTTGTTGACAATCTTTCCAAGAGAAGCAAACATCGTTTCTGTGGAAGTAATGATGTCAGCAAAGCCTTGTGCCTGTTCAGGGTTGATTGCACCCTTGTTGAACGCACCTTCGCCACCAAACGCTTCGTCAAACGCAGAGTAGATACCGCCAAGTGCCGTAGCAAAGTTTCTGACACCTTCAGTGATTTTCTCATTGAAGCCTTTGAATCCCTTCAATCCTTTGAGGTTCACTTGCATCTGTGACATGGAACCTATAATGGATGACATGGATACCATACTGTCAGAGATGTCCTTCAGCATGGTCTTGTCCATTTCGTTGAAGCCACGACCAGTGTCTTTCTTTATGCCGTGAGCATCAATGACTTCATCCTGTCCACTGAATATATCCCACATCTGCATTATCGAACCAACGGCATCCTTTAATGCAGTTCCATCGAAGTCCTGTCCTTTCAGACCCTTGACGTTTCTGAATATCTTGCTCATTCCGTCAGTGATCTTGACTACATTATCAACGGCTACTGACAGGAGAGTTGTATCCAAGGCTGCGATGCCTGTTGCCCCTGTGAGCAATGCACCAACACCGCCAAGCACTTCAAGTGCCGGAAGGAACGCACTGAATATCGAACCAAATCCGGCTGCACCACCGGCTATTCCGGCTGCTTTGGATGCGGTTGACGCTGCCTTGCCGACCTTGCCGAAACCTTTGAAGAATTTTAACAACCCTGTTAGTTTGGACGTTGCTCCGGCAAATCCGGCTGCACCTAACGCTCTGCCAAGTCCGGCTCCGACAGTTCCAATGGTAGCAATCACACCACGCAGACCTTTGAACAGACCACCGACAATCAGAAGTCCGTTACCAAGCACGTTGAGGTCGAAGATGATTCTTCCAATCTTTGACAGGTCTTTACCTGACAGAGACTTTGCGATACCCTGTGCAAGTTTGGCAAAACTACCGATACCTTCAGCAAAGCCTTTGGCAAGTCCTGCCCAATCTATGCTCTTTAAGTCACGGAAGAAGTCGGTGATTTCCTTCGGATGTGCTTTTATCCACCCCTTGACGGATTCAGAAAGGTTGTTGATACCTGGAATCAGTGTTTCCGTCAGAAGCATATTCAGGCTCTTGGTCTTACCGCCTGTTGCCACCTTGACGATCTCATCCATGCTCTCGATGACACCAACGGTAAGTCTCGAAAATGCTATCCGTGTGTTGGATGCAAAGGCTTCCCAAGTATCCTTGGATTGCTCTGCCATTTGAGCAGCCTTACCCATTCCTGTGCCTGTCTTCTTCAGGGCTTTGATAAATTCCTCGTTGGAAATCTTGCCTTGCTGAACATTGGATACCCACTCTTTCAGTTCCTTCCCTGATTTGCCAAGGTCTTCACCCATCATTCGGATTGCAGGCATCATGGAATTGGCGAGTGATTGCCACTCTCTTGCATTCAGTTTTTTACCGCCAAGGACATCTTGCAACTGCATCATTCCTTGGTACTTCTGCGTATCAGTTGACATGGACGCAAGAAAAGCATTGTTGGTAGCGATGGCAAGTTCTGTACCTTTCTTCATGTCACCGATAGTCATGGTGAAACGCTGTGAAAGGTTGACCATTTCATCCAAGCCAGTAGGAAGACCAAGTACGGATTGTTCAAGGTCTTTGACGCTCTTTTCCGCAGAGTAGTTCGCAGTTTCAAACTGTTTCATCATGCGAGGATATTTGTGCATGATGTCGTATCTTTGGAATCCGGCAGACAGACCTTCAGACACGGTGTTCATCGCTTTGAATCCGGCTCCAAGCATAGCACCAGTTCCAAGCATCCGCAGAGGTGTCATCAGACGAGAGATGGCATTTCCGGCAGATTGCATCGCAGACCCCATGTGAGCCACAGACGATGAAATCTGATTGAATACGGTTCTCAAAGACTTTACGCTGTTCAAACCTGTGCGTAACCGTCCGATTTCAGCATTCACCGCAGCCATCCTCGAACGAACATTGTTCATGTCGTTGGCAAACTGTTTCCACTCTGCTGAACCTTTTGTGGTCTTGCTCTGTTCGGTCTTCAGACGAGCCATTTCAGAACGGAGTGCAGCAGCTTCTTTACGCAGTTCACCCAATCTGTTCTGTGCATCAATACGCACCTTGAAACCATTAAGGCTTTTCAAGTCGTGTTCAAATGATTCCATTTCTTTCCTTGCTTCATCAAGACCAAGGATTTCTACTTCTATGCCGACTTTTTCAGTTGCTGCCATTTATATCACTCCAAGAAACTTTACTGCATATTCAGGTGGTCTTGGGTATTTCACCCTTTGTTTCGGATCGAGCGACTTCCATTCCTCAAAGTTCTTCTGTGATTGCTCGTTAGCAAAGTGTCCGTAAGTAACTATGAGTTCAGGAACACCCCAAGTGTCGAGGATCTCGCTCGGTCTTATGTACAATATCTTTGCTACATAGTTCGCCATCGTGTAATAGAGGTCAAACTGTGCGTCATAGTCATCCTTCTTTTTCTCTACAGAAGCGTCAGTTGTGTCTCTGACGATTCGTCTGTAAAAAAATCCATACCATTGATGATTTCGGGGAAGTCCTGAATCATCTTCAGAACCGCACCTGTTGTCGATGTCTGAAGCATGAACTCTTCATCGCTCTGCGGAATGCGGAGAACAGTAGCAACAACGTGGTACATGGACTCCATCATTTCCTGTGGCAACATACGGAGTGCTTCAACGATTTCAGTGTCTGTGAGGTCACGGATAGAACCGTCTTCCATAATTACATTGAAGAACTGATACAGTTCTGCGAATGCTGTCTGAACGGCTGTGTAGACTCTCGGCGGAACCCAAACGTCTTTGTATTTCTTTTCTACTACGATGTAGTTCGGTGTTTCGGCTTTGATGCTCACACCTTCGGACTTCAGACGTTCCTTCCACTGTGGCTTCTGCGGATATGCGAACAGGATGACGTAATCGTTTTTCTTGATTTCGGTTTTGTTAGGATCACCAACTACGCTGATTTCATCTCCATCCGTGATGGCATAAGGAGTAGTGTCTTCCTCTGCTTCGTCCATCTTCTTTTTCATTTCGACAAATTCTTCGTAGGTGATGTCTTTCATAAGGTCTTTAATATCCATGTGTTTTCTCCTAATTTACAGAAAGGTGGGGGAGCGAGAAAGGAACTCGGAAAACTCACTCCCCCAAGGGCAACCCCAAGTCACTATCCAAGGATTCTGTACGCTCTGCCGAATCTGCCAGTAGCGTCCTTCTGAATAGCGATGGTGAACTCAAATTCTGTTTCTTCGTCCGTAACCTCGTCAGGGAAGGATGTGATGAGTACATTGTCAAAGACGTATCTGTACTTGACACCATCCGTCCATACCTTGGTGTAGGACATTCTTGTTTTGCGGTGCATTGCGTTGTCAACGTCATAGACGTATTCTTCAACGTCAACTTCCTTCGGATAACCGATAACTACGGTCTGACCAACAAGGTCTTCGTTGAAGTATACTGTTGCGGAACCGTCCTCGTTGTCGATTACGAAGAAGTGCTGTGTGTCTACATCGACCTTGCTCGGCACGATCAGTTCAATCATGTGAGCATCAGTGATGTTGCAATCCTCTGCTCTCGCCACGGACATGAAGCCACATTCTCCGGCTTTCTTGTCGGACAGAACAACTACACCATATCCGGCATTGTCACCAGTTCCGGCTTCGATGGTCATCTCGATGGTTTCCTTATCCCATCCACTGACGGACTCACCCTTGCCCCACAGAGGATTCAGTTTCTGATAGTTCGGAGTCAGAGCCTTACCAGTGATGGTCATCTCGATGGTGTCGATATTCTCTGTGTCGTAACCGCCGTTACCATGACAAGTCGCTTCAACGGCTTCAATATCCCAGGAGCCACCTAACTGTGACAGGCACTGGATGATTACGGATGCTGTGGACTCAAATTCCTCGATGCTGTCATAAACTGCGATAGAGGAAATACCGATTTCAGCATCAGATTCACCTGTCAGTTTTGCGATAGCGATGGAGATGTACGCTGCAACGTGGTTCGGTGTCCAACCAGTTCCAACAGTTGTCGGAGTCTTGGACAGGTCGATGACAACAGCCTTGTAGCCATCCGCAGCCGTTTCCAGTTTGGACAGGTCTACGGTGTACTTGTCTGCATTAGTCATCGTTGCAGAATCAGAAATCATGAATGTCAGAGTGCCGTTCGTTCCCTTGGTGTAGAATGTAACAACACCGTCAGCAAACTCAACTGCATCCCACTTCGCTTTGTATACTGTGTCAGCACCACCGTTGTACAGTGTGCCGGAGTTGACGCATCCTTCTCTTACACACTCGAACTGATTAACAGGCTTCGCAAAACGGTCAAATGTGCCACTCACGTTGTTGACATACTTGTTCGCTCTGATACGTCTGCAATCAGGAAGGTAATTGATAACGGAGAAGTCAACTTCTGCTGTCTTACGCAATTTGTCCACACCGATAGTCGAGATCAGTGTGTCGGACTTGCATCTTGCCATATTACTTACCAACCTTTCTTCTATTAGCCAAGACTCGCTCTGCTGCTCGTCTTGCTTTCGCCGGAGAGGACATCTCATTGATCGCTTTCAGTTTTCTTGCGATGAAATCCTCGGTTTCCTGTTTCGGTGTCTTCTTGACAACCTTTTCTTCTTTGACCTCGGTCTTTTCGACTTTCGGTTCTTTCTTATCTGCCATAGTTAACCCCCATGTCTTGCTGCTATTTTTTCTACGAAATGGATACCTTCGTAAGTTCTGACGGAACCTCTCCAAATGCCATAGTCACTCAACCAAAGTGCTTTCGCAGTTTTTGGGTAAATACGACCACCGCCATTACCTTCATTTAAGTAATAGAGGTGCATGGTTCCTTCACCACGATTGCCACCGACAAAACGGCTGAACTCGCCAGTGTCTTCGATGTGAATAGCACCGACAGCCATTCCACTACGAGAATGACCGCCTACGATGCCTTTCATTTCACCTTCGATTTCCTGTGCCACTTCATCGAGTTTTTCTCGACAGGCATCTAACAGTACGCTTACTAAAGCACCCATTGCTATCCCACCTTCGTAAACGGCTTTTGACCGCCCAAATCAGGAGATGAATTGTATGATAGAAGGAACTCACCGTCTGCGTCAGATACCTCTACGGCTCTGCCAAGATAGAATGTCACGGTTCTACCTGACGGTAATATGTAGTCCTTCTTTGTTGTTAACGATTTCTTTGATGCACGTTTACGACCACAAGGAATGCAACCGCCTGATTTAGCTTCAAGAACACCGTTGAATACTATCTTCATACGACCACGCTCCACAGTTTGTATCTGTTTCTGTCGCACAGTGAGATCAGTGATAACTCTCTCATGTACTGCACAGTGAGCATAGTGAGGAAGTAGTCTTGCAATCTTCCTGTCAGTGTCGTGTAGTCGATTTCGTAGTATTTACGTTCAGTGGAATCCTCACACGGATCGCACTTGTTGCAACACTCGCAAGTGTTCTTGTCCTTAATCCACTGTAATGCTTCACAGAAAATGGGGAGCAGACAATCAGGAATAAGTTCATATCCGGCGGTATAGGTCACAAGCAGCTTGTAGTTCGGCTTACAACCACAAACATACTGGCACTGACAGTTATCCAACGGCAGAGCGATACGGAAGTTCTCATCTGCTTCGGAGTACACATATTCAGTGATTTCTGTGGCTGTTTCTTCGATTCCAGTTTGCTCAATGAGGGTAAACGTAAACGAATCCTTGTCAAACGGAACGTAGAAAGGCTCGAAGGTGAATACATCACACTCGCATACACAATCAGGAAGGTCAACCACTTCCTTGCGTTCTGCGGACAGGAAGGTGTCACACACCTTCCCTGTCCAACAGGTGTATACGCTTATGACGTTAATCAACTCGTCAATGTCTTTCTCATCCACGTTGTCAAGGCAATCACAATATGAAGTTAATTGCTCGATTACCGTCATTGTTTAATATCCTTTCGTTGTTTATGCCGGAATCAGTGTGGTCGGCTGAATGATGCCACCAAGATCACCGATGGAATCAGCACAGTTAGCATTGAACGGAACGTCTGTGATGACAGCCAGTCTCTGTGCGTTGTTGTTCGCAACAGCACCATAGTTGTACAGATATGTACACAGCTTGCCACAGCCGTTTGCCTTGGTCTGCTCTGTGAAGTCATCTTCGATGATGAAGTCTGCTTCAGGCATCAGGTTGGTTGCGAGGAATCCACCAACGGAATCTCCGGCAAGCATCCAAACCTCACCAGTGGAGTTAGCCATGTCAACAGGAACCATGCTGTCCTGAATGAAGCCGATACCGTGGAATGCGATTGTCTCACCATTCCGTGTCCAACCTTCAGGGAATCTGCCGTTTCTGTCAGGTGTTACGACCGCCTTGATTGCGTTGTAGATAATCGGATTACAAGCAAAGATGTAACCTCTGCCACCAAGAACATCGAGTCTGCAACCAAGAGATGCGAATGAACCAAGGATGTTGGAGCCATAGATGTTCATGACAGCCGGATTCTCCAGTACCTCAATCAGACCGTGGAACGGCTTGGTGATGTTGTCGGATGTGGAAGATGTACCAAGTACCAGTGTGTGTGCTGTGTAGAATGCCATCCACAGACGCTGAATACGTCTGTTGACTTCCTTGACAGACTCGCCAGTTCTTGCAACACCGTCCAGTGCCTGTCTGTAGGTGATGTTCAATCTTCTGTAGAACAAATCCTCAAAGATGTTGTCACAATCCTTCAGACACAGACCGTACAGAGGAACCTGACTTGCACACTTCGCAAAGTCCGGCATAGTCCAACAGCAATCGTCAGAACTGTTCTGCGGTTCCAGTGTCCATACAGTACCAGGAATGCTCATGTCACGGATAACGTCTGTTTCTTTGCTTCTTGTGAAGTTCTCTGCATCGGTACTTCTCTGACGCAGATAACGTGCGAATGCGGTGTTCAGAAGCCATGTAGCCAGTGGGAATCTGTTCTGAAGTACGTTCTTCGGATCAAATCCTTCGATGCCACCGCAATCACTGATAATGTCGATGTAGTTGGTAGAAAGCTGTGCTACGTCAACAGCCTGTTCTGCCATCTTGTTGCTCATCGGAATATAAGCGTTTGCATTAAACATTTTTACTCTCCAATTCCGTCACCGTATACATAGTCGGTGACTTTGCTCTGTTCGTGTGTCTCTGTTTCAGACACACCCATAGTTTTCGCTACAGAAGCAAACTTGGAAACGAACTCGTCCTTCTTGGACTTCTCGGCTTTCAGTTTCTTCTGTAATCTGTTATTTGTCTTCTTCAGTTCTGCATTTTCAGCAGACAGGGATGCGACCTGTTCCTGAAGTTCGCTGATGTATGCTTCTACGTCTTCGTATGTTGCTTCTTCGCTTTCGGCTTCTTCATTGACTTCTTCATCAACTTCTTCACCTTCGGCTTCTTCGCTTACAGACAGTTCTGCTTCTCCATCAGCTTCTTCTGCCGGAACTTCTTCTTCGGATAGTTCCTCGACAGGTTCTTCCTCTGTTGTATCTTCTGACGCTTCGTCAGCGTTCAGTTCTGTTTCTTCGATGGTTTCTTCTTCAACCTCAACCTCTGCGGACAGTTCCGTTTCTTCGGCTTCGGTTTCAGGAGTTTCCATCTTGGCTTTCAGTTCTTCCAACTGTTCTTTAGTCATGTTAGATTCTCCTTTTAATTCAAGACCTGACGAATTGACGTTACCGCATTCTCCTACAAGCCCATACGCAAAGATGTAGACTTCATCAATGACAAGATACCCAATGGCATCTGTGCTATCCCAATCAACGTGATAATAGAACTCACTGGAAATGCCGATGTCATATGGCTGTCTTTCCAGTTCCTTGACGAACATCGACTCACTGTCGAGCCGTAAGTTAACGTCAAGACCCTTTCTCTCATCGTCAATATCAACGAGTGACAAATCAGCCTTTGTCCACTCGCCGATAATGAATGGGAATGTTGCGAAGTCCAAATGTCCAAGGTTCACGCTGCCAACGAATCCTTCTTCAAGATTCGGAAGGTATTCGTTCCGTCCGTCCATGTACTTCTGAAGTGTGCCTTTCTTGATGATGAAGTCGATGTACTCATCACCAACGATTGCTCCTTCATCAAGCAGACGGATGGTCGTGTCGGACAACTTCTTGATATTCATAGAAAGTGACATCTTCTCATCGTCCTTGTAGGACAAGTTGAACATTGAGTCCACCTTCTTCTTGTATTTCTTTCTGCGTTCCGTCCTCTCGTCACGCTGCTTAATCAGATCATTCATTCTCGATCACCTCAACTTGGTTGTACTCGATTTTCTTGACCTTTCCACCACAGGACTTGCACCGAATCACTTCGTAAGGAACTCCGGCATCCTTCAGCGTGGCTTCAAGATTAGCGTTGTAACGGACTCTGATTGTGTTCTCACGAAGATATTTGATTTGTGCCGGATCGTCTGTCTCATAGGTCTTGTTCGGTTCTAACCGAATGTAATGACCGTATGACACGTTTCCGTTACGCAGAGTCTTGGGGAACATCCGTAATGTCACTGGTGCTGTTTCTACTGACCATAATCTGTACTGCATTACTCGTTCTCCTTCTTCTTTTTCTTCGTGGTCTTCTTCTTCGGCTTTTCAGCCTTTTCTTCGACAGGCTTCACCTCGATGGGTTTGATTTCCGTGTGTTTGCCACGGAGAAAGTCGAGCCTGTCCTGTTGCTTCTCAAAATGGATTACCTTACCCATCGTTTCACCACCCTTAAAAAACATCAGATGTGGTAGGCTCTCCACATCCAGTGAGGAACCCACCACAACGATTTCTTAAATAGTTACTCGGTCACGCAAGTATCGTCCTCATATGTGGCAGATGAAGATGTCTTGGAAACCTCAACATAGTCGATAGCATGGTACGGAACGTAGGTTGTCTTGCCCTCGCCAGGAATTTCTACGATGTCCTTCCGCAGAAACTGCTGATATGCTCCGTATCCGGCTTTGCTTGTAGCACTGTCAGTGGCTGTGAACTCGTTGCCACCAAGAGTAACGACTTTAACGGTGTAAGTGTACTGTGTCTTGCTTGCCATTTTACGTTTCTCCTTTCACTAAATCGGCATTTCAGATGCAGTAATGTCTGACCCGAAGTTAGCGATCAGAGGTGCAATCTGCATCATTGCTTCTACACTCAATGTATCTGTGAACGAAGATATGAACTCCGTGTCACTAACCATTTCGATTCCAGTGAGAGTCAGTTCGCCTTTCTCTCCACTTGGAGTATCTTCTGTCTTGATACGCTCAAAGACGTAAGCCGGAATGTTTCTGATGTAGATTTCGCCAGTAGATTGTTCCTGAATCGCTCTCCAATCCACGACAACTCTCATCTTCTTCTGTGTCGCTCTGAAGCGATTCGCAAAGTAGTTGTGCGGATTGATGGCTGCGGTCTGCTTGTTCGTTCTCGCAAGGGAACCGTCAGCGTTATATGTTCTCTGACCAGTGGTCGGTGTAGGCTCTACACCTTCCATGTTGGCAAGAGCAACAGAGTCTTCAAAGGATACAATTTTTCTACCGTCTTTTTCTGCATACGGCTTTACGTTCTTTGCAGCGTCAATGATTTCCTGAATAGCCATGTGTTTTCTCCTTTTCCTTAACTACAGTTCTTCTAATTTGTGATTCTCGTTGTGGATGTTATTTGAAAGCATCTCACCGAAGTCCTTGAACAACTGCAACGCTTCAGGTCTTGTCTTGTCATTGTCATCATTCATAGCATTGAGCAACGACATGATGTTGACTATCTGCGTCCGCATCGTGTTCTCGTTCTCCTGTTGATGCAGTTCGTACATATCGAAGTAGACTCTGCTGACACCAAGTTTGTTAACGAGGAACGGACTTGCCTGTGTAGCATACTTCTCACGCAACGGAATGATACTGTTCCAAACGGCATTATCTATGATTGATGTCATTGAAACATTGCCACTGATGCCACCCAACTCTAACAGGGATGGTGACATTCCGAAGTCCTGTGCGATGATGAACGTGTCATTCTTCAGCCAATCGAAGAACTCTGTAGCCTTTGTCACTCTCGGAAGATGCGTGATTTCCTTGTCGAATGCCTGTGACAGAAGGATGACGGAATCGGACGAGGACTTCTTCAATTCCTCTCCGACCCTTGCAGCTTCTTTCTTCACGTTCTCCAAACGCTTTCCGGCAGCCGTGACAGACTCGTTCATCAGTGCTGATGTTGATATATCGTTATATTCGTCAGACATGAAGCCTGATTTCGGACGAATAACGATGCGACCCGGTCCGTCATATCTGACATCATAGTTCAATCGTTCGTATGTCGCTGACAACAGGTCGAGTCGCAACGTATCGTGTAAGAGAGGTGAATAACCATAATCAAGCGATGTGTCATTCCTCATGTTGAGGAAGTCAGCCGTGTCGAGCAGAATGATTTTCTGATCTCGCAGATAACGGATGATGTCTTCGTATTCTTCAAATGAGAATGCTTCGTCTTCGTTCCACACGATGTCAGGAACGATGCCACCATCTTCGGCTACGATATAGGCTGCGACCATCATCACTCCGTCACGGTTGCGGAGTTTCAGCATCTTGTATGTGCCAGGTTCGTACTGGTAGATGTTTCCTTTGTACCACCTTGCACCACAGCATCCGTGTGAGATGGCTGTTCCGATGACGTTACGAAGCACATTGAGGTTCATGACCCCTTCCTCGTTCGTTCTGTATAAGAAGTCATCGAGGACTACATCTTCATTGATGCTCCCTGTCGTGATTCCACTGGAAAAGATGTAGTTCAGCGTCTGTGTACGGACATAATCTGCTCCTGGAAGGATTTCCATGTAGTAATCTACCTTGTTCCATCCCTTCAGTTCTTTCAGTTTCCGCATTATCTCGCTTTCCTTTGCGAGATCACAGACGGTGTTGCACTCCAACCAATCACGCAGAAAATCTTCTAATAATTTGTCGTTCTTATCACTCATGTTATTGGCTCTATATCCTCACCCAAGTATTGGATGGCTGCTTGGATTCCCAAAAGAACCGCATCCAGTTCGTCAGGTGACTTTCCGATAATGGCTTTCACTTTCGCTTTGTCTACTATCTTTATCTTGCCGTTTGCTGTTCTCTCACAAGTGATGTACGGCAGAACACCCTTTATATAATGGTAGGCTTCTTCGGAGAATGAAATCCTACCGTTCTCTATGAGGTCTTGTAGGTCAAGGTGCATTTCGGCTCTTTTGTTCGATGCGTTCTTCGCAGCGTAGTGTCCGGCTCTCACCCTTGCCTTTGTCGGTGCTTCGGAGAAGTTGACTCCGTGTGAGTTTACCCCACGCTTGATGAGTCCTTCATTCAGCCACACACCGTAGCCTGTGTCTACACAGACATTCGCAACGTGCAGATTCCTGTCGATCCGCACGATGTCTGATATGATGTCATCTGATGTAACACCTTCTATCCACTCTGTCTTCTGCATGACATAGATTTCCTCACAGCGTAAGCCGTGACGGTCTACCGCTATGTCAGCCACACAGATATGGTCTTTGCCTTTGTACGCACTGTCTATCCCAAGGAAGTGCTGTGTGTCTTCTTCCTCGATGCGTTCAGGATGTGTATGCGGAATATCGAACATACCACCGCCATCAACATCCAAGACGCACAGAAGATAGCGTCTGCGTGTCGATTTGTTCTTGGCAAATTCGCTGTGGAATACTGTATCCTTATCAAAGCGTTCTTCCTCTACCGCAGTTAGAGCGTCCATCCATATAATGAGCGTTCTTTCAGGTGGATCGTCATCCGTCAGTTTGTCATAGAAGGTTCCAGGTCTGTGAGGATTGCTGATAAGCACCGAAAGGTACTTCTTTCCATCTATCCTCGCAAACTCTCTACGACCCATCTCTGCAAAAGTGTCTTCGCTTACCAGTGACGCTTCGTCTACGAAGAAGTCACCGCCACGACCAACAGCCTTGTTCTGTGCGATGTTGTCCTGGTACGCATCAGCCAATGTAATAGGCTCAATGAAACCGCCATTGGCAAAAGCCAGTTTCTGCTTTGATACGGATGTGGTCAGCCGTTCCAGTTCAGTTGGCTTCATTAATAATGCGTTCTTGATCTCTGGCGATGCTTCCTGTGTCGATGCCGTGGTGTACGACATGATAATCTGCGTTTTGTCCGCAGATGACGCTGCGATGTACTGTTTGTGTCCATCGTAGGCACGAAGCAGACCGACATGACCCATCAGCCACGATTTGCCGTATTGTGACGAGGTGCAGACCACTATCTCGTCATATTCATCTGACAGTATCGCTCCGGCTATCAGTGATTGCGTGAAAAAGCACCGAATGCCGTAAGCAGATGCCATCCTCGATGCACCTAACTTCGCAAGTCTGACCGCAGTTTCCCATGAACAGGACAATCTCTTGTAGTGTCGAGGTATTTTACCGATGATCCATGGCTTGCAATCGAAACTCTGAAGTTCAAACAGTGCTTCGAGGTCTTTATACTTTGCGAGAACCATCGGAGTCTCCTTCCTCTGACTCCACACCGAAGGATTCAAGCAATTTGTCTATCTCTGCCTGTTTTTCTTCCATAGTCAGACCAATGACCGCACCTTCAAAGGCTACCGCAGCCTTCGATGAGAACTCATCAGGTGCTTTGCGTTCCAAATACCACTTGGACGTAGAAACATTACCTTCACGGATGTTGTCAGCGATGTTCAACTTTGCCTGTGACACGATGTCGTTCATCAGATAGTCTCTTAACGCTGCGATCTCCGCAGAATTGGCTACTATCTCCTTGACATCCTTCTCTGTAAGGTACTGTCCAGTGTCTTCGGACGCTCTGAAGGCTGCTTCTCGGTCAGATAAGCCGTTTTTCCACGCTAAAACTATCTGTTGCCATGTCTCGCCTTTGAGTCCTCTCGGTTTTAACTTGTAATATTTCGGTTTCTTGTCTGCCATGCTAAAAAAATCCCTTCAAAAGTGCAAATATATTTGCACCCTATCGTCTTATTACCAAAATAGACCATTTCTGTCAAGAAAAAATTTCTAAATTTCGGTAATTTTCCTCAAAAAAGTGTATTTTTAGTGTTTTTTCAAGAATTTTCAGCCTACCTACTACAGAATCGCAGACAATCATGAGATAATATCCTTGGTCAAGGGGGAACTTTGTTAGTCACATGACTCTCTGCAACGTGACGGATCTTCAGGACTCCCCCAAGACCAGCAGTCAATGCCCAGTTTGACATTATATGCCTCTGTTTAATCTTAACTTTTGAAGACTCCTCATCGAGAAGACCACGGCTCCCCCTACACCGTGGTTTTTTCGTACCTAAAAATGCGTTTTCACGCAATTAAATGCGTTTTTTCGAGGATTTTCCGCAAATTGCGGTTTCAAAATGCAAAATGTGGCGGTTTTATTTCCGAAAGCCAAAATCACGCTTCGATCAGGATGCCCCCTTCAAAAGACCCCCCCTACGAAAAAAGTGCAAATAATTTTGCAGAAAGTGGACATTTTTAGTAAAAATTAACTGACAGAGGATTCCATTTGTGGTATAAGGTAACTGTAAACAGGCGGTTCGTTTATGATCCGTAACACATGACACAAAACAAAACCCAGTTTTAATACTTTTTCTTCGAGGTGGTTCACAGTCTTACCACACCTCTCTAAAATAAAAAGACCCTGTTGACGAGCCATGATGTGTCTCGAAAGAATCATGGATGCTACCGAACAGACCAGGCAACATCGGGCAGCTTATGGAGTTTCTGTATGAAACTATCCGGCGTGTGAAGACCGACCACCTTCACCGTGGAAGTCCTGAAAGACACAACCCAAGGGGCAGGATGCGGATGTTTACACTTGTGTCTTTGAGATAATTGCTATTCTCTCTTTCCGTACACTCTCTTTGTGTACCCTTTTTTAGCAGTTTTTTCTCCGATAGGGGGGATACCTGTCACCTCAAAGGTCTGCTAACCGCATAGGTTCGTATCTTTTTCCAGTCTGTCCTACATTTTCGGCTTACGTTCTACGTTTTCTGTCTGTCAGGGGCGTTCCCCTCGCCTTTCACACCATCCTCTTATCAGGATGCTGTTCAGACAGGAGAACTTATTTCTCTATGATGGAGATCAGGTCTGTTACATCCTGTCTGACGCTTTCACTTGGTAAAGCAACGATTTTTCAACTGGTTCGCAAATAGGAAAGCCATACAGAGATTTCCAGTTTTTTCCTTGCGATTGACCGCACACCTGTTCTTTTCAACTCTTCCGATAATCATAGTTATGAGAATACTTACAGAACATTCCAGTTGGCTTGTTTTCAATGGTTTCACGGTTTTTAACAATGTTTCACGACGAACAAACGAACAAACGTGCAGCAAACAAACGTTTTAGTGATGTTATGTTAACCTGATAACCGCCGTGATTCGATAATGTATCACCTAAAATTTACCAATGAAGCGGCTGGTGATGAAGCGGTTCGCCTATTCAACTACTATCCCAATAGGCAAACACACAACCGATAAAAACACGCCAACCGGAGCCGTGATCGGGGCGGGGCAACGGGAGCCGGGACAACCGATCACGGACCAAACAACGGCACAATTCTTTTATCTACACGTTCATACATAGCCGTATTAGGCCCTCAGCGCCCGTTTGACGGACTTTTCTCGCGTTATGGTGTAAAGTATCGACTAACATATAAAAAGTCGCTAAAAACATGACTACACGGGCTCGGCGTTTTCATAATAGTATAATCCGGAGCCCTGGCGGGGGTTGATCATGGCCGTGATAACCGATCAAAACCGGAGCAATAAAAAGAGCCCTGGCCAACGCGGGCCGGGCTTGTGTTTTGTTCTGTATTCATATTGAGTATTTAATAATATAGTATAGTAACATCGGTATTAGCCAGATATACCAGTAACGGATCAATTCGATAATAATTATAATATCAATCAATATCAATCCACCCCCCGCCCGCATATTTCCAGTTTTGCACGTGGTACGGTGCTAACTTGTTATAACATTTACCGTACACGGCGATCCGGCCCGCGTGCATATTATATATATACATTAGCGCCGACAATGGATCAAACGGGAGCCCCGGCGCGAATATCTCAAACCAATCATTTTTCATTTCCCCGCACCCCCTGTTATTTTATTGAGTTACACTCGATCAAATAACAAATATTTTCAAGCGTTCTGTAGAACGTGCGCCAATAGTCCTGGTTATATTCATTTCCCGCGGCGGTTTCTATCCAATATA
>Ga0326513_10001347_pt1 | contig 19506 bp, 21 predicted proteins | sample 2_2465_0518_D_FD_203654 | JGI IMG/M metagenome (GOLD analysis project Ga0326513, IMG submission 203654) | Bovine rumen microbial communities from UC Davis, California, United States - 2_2465_0518 | ecosystem: Host-associated > Mammals > Digestive system > Stomach > Rumen | place: USA... | reverse complement strand
CTTGCAAGCTCTATTGTTCTAAGTCCTGCCGTTACCGTCAAGAGATACATTGCATAAAGCCTCTTGCCTTGCTCGGTGGTTCGCTGCATTCTGCCTGCCGTGTCCTTGCGTGAAGCCTCTGCTGCTGCTTTTTTCAGTACATTTTCTACAAGCTCTTTTATTTCATTTTCCCTATACATTTTCTTTTTCCTCTTGTCTGAATAACTGCTCATATATCGCCCATAATGCCTATAATTATATTATACTCCTTTTCTTCTTATGTTGTCAAGTAGTTGACTATATAAAACTATAAAAATTGATGTTTGGCTATATAAAATAGCTTTTCCGCAGTTCGCTCCCTTTGTGGTCGCTCTGCTGCTTGTTCTTGTATGCCTTTTATTTGCTCTGCACGCCTCTGTGGCGCGTTTTCTGTTTTCGGGTATAACTTATAGGTGTTGGTGCTTTTGCTGTCTGTGGGGCTTTCTGGCTGTCCTCAGCTTGAATTTTACCCCTTATGTAAAAGAACCCCTGCCCCCCGTCGGGTAGTAGCATTGCTAAAAAAGAACTTAGTAGGGGGCGTTACCCTCAAAACGCCTTGATTTGGTTTTCTGGCTTGTAAGGGTTTAACTCAAACTCAAAATAATTATATTTTGCGTTGTATGTTGCTATTACTTCCCCCGTGTTCATGCTGTCAAGTCTTGCCTTTAACACGGTCAATTCTATTTTCCGCACCTCGCAGCGCTTCAGCTCGTCCGCTGTTGGTCGGTCAAGTCCGTTTTTCGCAGGCTGCAACGCAATCACATAGTCCGCTCCGTACTCTATGCCGCCGCTTTCTTTCAGGCTTGCAAGAGTTATTTCCTTATCATAGCTGCCCCTTGATATACTTGAAAGTGCTATTACTGGCGTTTTCAGCTCCCTTGATATGCTGCATAGCTCTCTTACTGCCTCATCTGCTGCCTGTTTGTCGCTCGTTCGTGGGTCTGAGGGTCTGAGAATTTGTAAATAGTCAAGCATTATTACTGGCGTTTTCCCTGTAAGCTCTTTGTGTTCTTTCGCTCTCTGTCTGATACCGTCAAGAGATACCGCCCCTGTTGGCTCTCTGAGGTAGCTTTCAAGGCCGCCGTCCTCGTTCCACTTTGTTTTTATTTCGCTGTCCTCTGTGATGATATACACGCCGCCGCTTTTCTCCATGAGCTTATAATATGCCTTGTCGGCGTTGCTGCCTTTCTGGATCTCGTTTGTCAGAAATTGTCTCGCTGTCCATGCGTTTTTTGGGTCAAGTATATAGCTCTCTCTGCTTAATGACTTTGCTGTAAGCTCTGTTTCTCCCATTTCAAGACTGAAATATAAAACGTCTTGCCCCTGTTCGCTTATGTTGTCGGCTATGTTGTGTAGAAGCGTTGTTTTCCCCATGCTGCTCATGGCTGCTATTATATAAAGCCCTCGATATAGTCCACCGCTTAACATGGTATCTATAACCGCATAGCCTGTTTTTATCGGCTTTCTGTACTCCGCTTTTTCTTTCTTGAACTTTTCAAGACTTCCTGCTTTGCTGTTCTCGCAGTAGTAGGCGCTCCGCAGTTCGTCTTTCATTTGCTCCACCTTTTCGGGCGCCGTTCCTGTTTTCAAGATGTCCAGTTCTTCTAATTCGCTAAATGTATGCATTTTCTTTTTCTCCTTTTCGGAAAGCTTACAGTCAGAGCATAGCAAGCTGCGCCGACTGTTGTCAAACTGTCGGCAGTAGCTCTTATAATATATTTATATATATTTATACGGTTTTTGGAATGGCTTAAAAATTGGCTATTTTAAGCCAAAAATAAGCTTGTTTTTTTTGGGGTGTTCCCCCCATTTTGGGGGGTGCTTCCCCCCATTTTGGGGGGTACTTCCCCCCATTTTGGGGGGTGAATACACCATTTTTTGTGGTCACCATATAACATAGTTTTTTATAGCACTCCCGTTCTTTTCCTCTTTGTAGCCTGCTATTATTCCGTTTTCCTGTAACTCACCAAGTATCTTTTTGGTGCTTTCTCTTGATTTCTCTTTCGCTTTATCTGATTCGCTGCCCGTCTCGCTGTATACTTTTTCAAGGCTTAATCTTACTGTGTTTTTCTCTGAGATCATCGGCAGAAGGTCAATTATTAACTGTTTTATTATTATGTTTTTTTTCGTGGCTGAAACGCTTTCAAGCTTCAGCTCTTCTATTGGTTTCGTCAATACTTGCCTTTTTATCTCTGCATACCATAACAACAAAGGCTCATCTAATAGCTTATAGCCTTTCACTTTCTGCCTTTTGTATATCCATGTGTCTACTATAAGTGGCAGGATTACTCCCGTTCTGTCAAGTAAAGCCGCAGCGTTGTATCTTCTCGCTTCTTCCTCACTGCTTTTTATTGTTATTCTGATACTTTGCATTTTTTCAACGCTTTCCCGTATCGCTTCAATCTGCTTTTCGGCAGCTCCTTTTGTGCTTGCTCCCATAACTGCAAGCACGTCTCTGTCTGTAATATACGTGTTCCCTGCCTTGTATAGTGTACATATAGCATCATACACCGCCTTGTCAAAAGGCGTAAGCCTTTCAAGCCGCCGCAGCGTGTTTTCTTCAAGTCCTGTAAGCTGTGGTATGTATACTGTTACATACATTTTTGTGTCTTTCTTTTTCCCTGTCCAGAGGCGCACCGCTTTTTCATTGTTTAGCGCCTCTATTTTTTGTGGATCTCTGAATGAGCTTGATATCTTATCATGTGGAGAAATTCTGCTTTTTGGCTTGTTTTTCTTTTTAAGCTCGTATAGTTTGGGCTTTGCAAGTAGTTCTGCTATTGTCAGCGTGTCCAGTTCCTCGGGCGTTGCGCTTTTTATCGCCGCTGCTATTTCCTCATCTGTATACTTTTCCATTATCGCCGCCGCAGTTTTCGCCGCTTCTATCAATGCCGTTTCTGTTCTGTACCGCTCCGCAGCTGTCAGACGTTCCCGTGCATCTTTTATCTTTGTTTTCTTTTCCTCGCTAAGCATCCTATTTTCACCTCTTTTTGCTGAATATGCGCCAAACTTGTATTTGGTGTACTTTCTCCCTGTTGGTGGTTGTTACTGTTTCAATCGCTTTTTCAGCCTCTCGAAGAGTCCGCCTTTGGTCGGCTCTCCCCTGCTCTCGCTCTGGCTTTCGGTTACTTCCTCAGGCTCTCGAAGCGCTGCTTGCTGCTGTTGTGCTGTAAGCTGTAAGACTTGCCCTGCTTTGTATATGTCTGTGAAGCTGTCAAGGGTCTTTGTCAAGCTGTCAAGCTGTCTTGTCAATGCTTCTATTTGTTCGTCTTTCTTGTCAAGCTGCTTTGTCAATGTGTCAAGCTGCTTTGTCAATATCTCGACTGTTTCCGTCTCTGACCTTTCAGGGCTTGCTTGAATGCTGTTTAACATATCTTTGTCAATGACTTTAACGCCGTCTTTAATAATAAATTTGTCCTTGTACTTGCTGTAAACTGCTTGTCTTGATACTCTCAGTAGTTCCGCAGCTTCTTTGGCCGTCAAGTATTCCTCTTTTTCTATCTGATCGCCTTTCATGCTTTGCACTCCTTTTGACTGTCCGCCGATTATTTTCTTTCAAGAATCGGCTTTCCGTCCTTGTATCCCTTAAATACAATTCCTTTCAATCTGCTGTTGATGTACTCTATTTTTTTCGCCTCGTTCATTGCTGCCGCTCCTTTCCAGATAACGTCCACCAATTTTTTGACGTGTATCAGGTCTGTTTCTGTCCAGCCGCTGAAAAGTGTTTTTACTTCAAGTGTTGCTTTTTCTTTTCGTCTCTGGCTGCTTTCCATGTTTCGTACTCCTTCCGCCACTTCTCGAAATTTGCTCTTGTAGTGTAAACAGTTGCCCCAAGCTTTTCGGCTTTAATGGTCAAGCCGTTGGCGGCTTTTCCCTTGATATATTTTCTTATGGTCTGTTCGTGCACGCCTGCTTCTTTTGCCATATCTGATACATTCAACAGATTGTTTTTGTTGTATACTGTCTTATACATTGCTTTCCCTTTTCCTTTCCTCATTGTTGGTGGATCTCCGCAGCTTGTCCGCCGCTTCTATCTCCGCCGCCCTTGTTATTATCTGCTTTGTTATCTGTATAAACCTGTCAAATTGCTTTGCTTCTATCGGTACATTTTCCCAACTGTAAGGCTTGCCGTAGCACGTGCCCCGAAACATACAATATTTTCTTTGTTTCCGCTGTCCGTTCACTCTGAAGCGCCGCCGCAGTCTTACAACTTGTATTTCCATATATGCCGCCTTTCTCTACTTTCGCAGGATCTCCGCAGGATACTCCGCAGCTTGTCCGCTGCTGTTTCTCTTGCTGTCAGCGTGTGTGCTGCCTTTTGTACCGCTCGCAGTCCGTGTAAACTTGCCGCAGCTGCATCAATGCCGCAGGATACTCCGCAGGATACTTGTTTTCTGCATCTGCCCTCCCGATTAAGTCTCTGGCGGCTTTGCTGACCTGCTCCACCTCGTTTGGCGTTTCCGCTGCTGCTGCTTTTTTCAGTACATTTTCTACAAGCTCTTTTATTTCATTTTCCCTATACATTTTCTTTTTCCTCTTGTCTGAATAACTGCTCATATATCGCCCATAATGCCTATAATTATATTATACTCCTTTTCTTCTTATGTTGTCAAGTAGTTGACTATATAAAACTATAAAAATTGATGTTTGGCTATATAAAATAGCTTTTCCGCAGTTCGCTCCCTTTGTGGTCGCTCTGCTGCTTGTTCTTGTATGCCTTTTATTTGCTCTGCACGCCTCTGTGGCGCGTTTTCTGTTTTCGGGTATAACTTATAGGTGTTGGTGCTTTTGCTGTCTGTGGGGCTTTCTGGCTGTCCTCAGCTTGAATTTTACCCCTTATGTAAAAGAACCCCTGCCCCCCGTCGGGTAGTAGCATTGCTAAAAAAGAACTTAGTAGGGGGCGTTACCCTCAAAACGCCTTGATTTGGTTTTCTGGCTTGTAAGGGTTTAACTCAAACTCAAAATAATTATATTTTGCGTTGTATGTTGCTATTACTTCCCCCGTGTTCATGCTGTCAAGTCTTGCCTTTAACACGGTCAATTCTATTTTCCGCACCTCGCAGCGCTTCAGCTCGTCCGCTGTTGGTCGGTCAAGTCCGTTTTTCGCAGGCTGCAACGCAATCACATAGTCCGCTCCGTACTCTATGCCGCCGCTTTCTTTCAGGCTTGCAAGAGTTATTTCCTTATCATAGCTGCCCCTTGATATACTTGAAAGTGCTATTACTGGCGTTTTCAGCTCCCTTGATATGCTGCATAGCTCTCTTACTGCCTCATCTGCTGCCTGTTTGTCGCTCGTTCGTGGGTCTGAGGGTCTGAGAATTTGTAAATAGTCAAGCATTATTACTGGCGTTTTCCCTGTAAGCTCTTTGTGTTCTTTCGCTCTCTGTCTGATACCGTCAAGAGATACCGCCCCTGTTGGCTCTCTGAGGTAGCTTTCAAGGCCGCCGTCCTCGTTCCACTTTGTTTTTATTTCGCTGTCCTCTGTGATGATATACACGCCGCCGCTTTTCTCCATGAGCTTATAATATGCCTTGTCGGCGTTGCTGCCTTTCTGGATCTCGTTTGTCAGAAATTGTCTCGCTGTCCATGCGTTTTTTGGGTCAAGTATATAGCTCTCTCTGCTTAATGACTTTGCTGTAAGCTCTGTTTCTCCCATTTCAAGACTGAAATATAAAACGTCTTGCCCCTGTTCGCTTATGTTGTCGGCTATGTTGTGTAGAAGCGTTGTTTTCCCCATGCTGCTCATGGCTGCTATTATATAAAGCCCTCGATATAGTCCACCGCTTAACATGGTATCTATAACCGCATAGCCTGTTTTTATCGGCTTTCTGTACTCCGCTTTTTCTTTCTTGAACTTTTCAAGACTTCCTGCTTTGCTGTTCTCGCAGTAGTAGGCGCTCCGCAGTTCGTCTTTCATTTGCTCCACCTTTTCGGGCGCCGTTCCTGTTTTCAAGATGTCCAGTTCTTCTAATTCGCTAAATGTATGCATTTTCTTTTTCTCCTTTTCGGAAAGCTTACAGTCAGAGCATAGCAAGCTGCGCCGACTGTTGTCAAACTGTCGGCAGTAGCTCTTATAATATATTTATATATATTTATACGGTTTTTGGAATGGCTTAAAAATTGGCTATTTTAAGCCAAAAATAAGCTTGTTTTTTTTGGGGTGTTCCCCCCATTTTGGGGGGTGCTTCCCCCCATTTTGGGGGGTACTTCCCCCCATTTTGGGGGGTGAATACACCATTTTTTGTGGTCACCATATAACATAGTTTTTTATAGCACTCCCGTTCTTTTCCTCTTTGTAGCCTGCTATTATTCCGTTTTCCTGTAACTCACCAAGTATCTTTTTGGTGCTTTCTCTTGATTTCTCTTTCGCTTTATCTGATTCGCTGCCCGTCTCGCTGTATACTTTTTCAAGGCTTAATCTTACTGTGTTTTTCTCTGAGATCATCGGCAGAAGGTCAATTATTAACTGTTTTATTATTATGTTTTTTTTCGTGGCTGAAACGCTTTCAAGCTTCAGCTCTTCTATTGGTTTCGTCAATACTTGCCTTTTTATCTCTGCATACCATAACAACAAAGGCTCATCTAATAGCTTATAGCCTTTCACTTTCTGCCTTTTGTATATCCATGTGTCTACTATAAGTGGCAGGATTACTCCCGTTCTGTCAAGTAAAGCCGCAGCGTTGTATCTTCTCGCTTCTTCCTCACTGCTTTTTATTGTTATTCTGATACTTTGCATTTTTTCAACGCTTTCCCGTATCGCTTCAATCTGCTTTTCGGCAGCTCCTTTTGTGCTTGCTCCCATAACTGCAAGCACGTCTCTGTCTGTAATATACGTGTTCCCTGCCTTGTATAGTGTACATATAGCATCATACACCGCCTTGTCAAAAGGCGTAAGCCTTTCAAGCCGCCGCAGCGTGTTTTCTTCAAGTCCTGTAAGCTGTGGTATGTATACTGTTACATACATTTTTGTGTCTTTCTTTTTCCCTGTCCAGAGGCGCACCGCTTTTTCATTGTTTAGCGCCTCTATTTTTTGTGGATCTCTGAATGAGCTTGATATCTTATCATGTGGAGAAATTCTGCTTTTTGGCTTGTTTTTCTTTTTAAGCTCGTATAGTTTGGGCTTTGCAAGTAGTTCTGCTATTGTCAGCGTGTCCAGTTCCTCGGGCGTTGCGCTTTTTATCGCCGCTGCTATTTCCTCATCTGTATACTTTTCCATTATCGCCGCCGCAGTTTTCGCCGCTTCTATCAATGCCGTTTCTGTTCTGTACCGCTCCGCAGCTGTCAGACGTTCCCGTGCATCTTTTATCTTTGTTTTCTTTTCCTCGCTAAGCATCCTATTTTCACCTCTTTTTGCTGAATATGCGCCAAACTTGTATTTGGTGTACTTTCTCCCTGTTGGTGGTTGTTACTGTTTCAATCGCTTTTTCAGCCTCTCGAAGAGTCCGCCTTTGGTCGGCTCTCCCCTGCTCTCGCTCTGGCTTTCGGTTACTTCCTCAGGCTCTCGAAGCGCTGCTTGCTGCTGTTGTGCTGTAAGCTGTAAGACTTGCCCTGCTTTGTATATGTCTGTGAAGCTGTCAAGGGTCTTTGTCAAGCTGTCAAGCTGTCTTGTCAATGCTTCTATTTGTTCGTCTTTCTTGTCAAGCTGCTTTGTCAATGTGTCAAGCTGCTTTGTCAATATCTCGACTGTTTCCGTCTCTGACCTTTCAGGGCTTGCTTGAATGCTGTTTAACATATCTTTGTCAATGACTTTAACGCCGTCTTTAATAATAAATTTGTCCTTGTACTTGCTGTAAACTGCTTGTCTTGATACTCTCAGTAGTTCCGCAGCTTCTTTGGCCGTCAAGTATTCCTCTTTTTCTATCTGATCGCCTTTCATGCTTTGCACTCCTTTTGACTGTCCGCCGATTATTTTCTTTCAAGAATCGGCTTTCCGTCCTTGTATCCCTTAAATACAATTCCTTTCAATCTGCTGTTGATGTACTCTATTTTTTTCGCCTCGTTCATTGCTGCCGCTCCTTTCCAGATAACGTCCACCAATTTTTTGACGTGTATCAGGTCTGTTTCTGTCCAGCCGCTGAAAAGTGTTTTTACTTCAAGTGTTGCTTTTTCTTTTCGTCTCTGGCTGCTTTCCATGTTTCGTACTCCTTCCGCCACTTCTCGAAATTTGCTCTTGTAGTGTAAACAGTTGCCCCAAGCTTTTCGGCTTTAATGGTCAAGCCGTTGGCGGCTTTTCCCTTGATATATTTTCTTATGGTCTGTTCGTGCACGCCTGCTTCTTTTGCCATATCTGATACATTCAACAGATTGTTTTTGTTGTATACTGTCTTATACATTGCTTTCCCTTTTCCTTTCCTCATTGTTGGTGGATCTCCGCAGCTTGTCCGCCGCTTCTATCTCCGCCGCCCTTGTTATTATCTGCTTTGTTATCTGTATAAACCTGTCAAATTGCTTTGCTTCTATCGGTACATTTTCCCAACTGTAAGGCTTGCCGTAGCACGTGCCCCGAAACATACAATATTTTCTTTGTTTCCGCTGTCCGTTCACTCTGAAGCGCCGCCGCAGTCTTACAACTTGTATTTCCATATATGCCGCCTTTCTCTACTTTCGCAGGATCTCCGCAGGATACTCCGCAGCTTGTCCGCTGCTGTTTCTCTTGCTGTCAGCGTGTGTGCTGCCTCTTGTAATGCTCATAGTCCGTGTATATCTGCCGCAGCTGCATCAACTCCGCAGACTGCTTTCTTTCACTTTCTGCCCATATAATTGAACCTCTGGCGGCTTTGCTGACTTGCTCCGCCTTGTTCGGCGTTTCTGCTGCTGCCGCTTGTTTCAGTACGTTTTTTAGCTCTTTTATAGTCTTTTCTCTGTTCATTTTTCCGTCCTTTTTTCGTTTGAATGACTGCTCATATTAAGTTATTGGAGCTGTTCGCTGCTGTTGTTGTGCATTTTGCCTTGCTGCCGCTTGTGATCGTGGGTTGATCGGGTGCAGGTCTGAGGCAATATGCACAAATACTTTATTTCTTCATAGCCCTTGCAAACATTGCAAGTTGTTCAAGCTGTTCGGGGGTCATTTCCTTTATAGCTTCTTGTAGCTGCTCCCTGCTGTCGCTCTGGGTGTCAATGCCGTGATAGTGGTTATAAAGCCTCTGAGCAATGTCAGCTTCTTTCTTCTCGGTGTCAATGTGCAGATATATTTCAGTTGTTGCCGGGTTGCTGTGTCTCATGTATTGCTGTGTCTGGTATAGATCGCCTGTAAGCTCCATTGCATTTGTGCCTGCTGTGTGTCTGAGGCTGTGGGCTGTCAATCGCTCTGAGTTGAAGCCTGCCGCCTGCATAGCTCTTTTAAGCATCGTGCTTATAGTTGTAGTTGCAAGCCTCTTGCCGCCGCTCCTGTTGCCTGTTGCAACAAATAAAGGGCTATTGCCTGTCGGGCTGTCCGTTCTGCTCTGCAAATAGTCCTGTATTGCCTCTGCTACTTGTGGAGCTATTGCCTTTTTGGTGTCCGGCTCGGTGTGACCTTTGCCCCAAATATACAAGTATGTGCAGCCGCCCTTGCTTTCAAGGTCTTTTATATTTGCCCTTGCAAGCTCTATTGTTCTAAGTCCTGCCGTTACCGTCAAGAGATACATTGCATAAAGCCTCTTGCCTTGCTCGGTGGTTCGCTGCATTCTGCCTGCCGTGTCCTTGCGTGAAGCCTCTGCTGCTGTCAGATCGGCAGCCGCCTTACTTGTGATACTCGTTTCAATCTGGTATACCTCTTGTGCAGTCAACGCCTCTTTGCGGTGGGTATCGTGCTTAACCTTTGGGGCGTGGATATTGCTTGCAATGTCAGGATAAAGCCCCTCTGAGGCAGTCCACTTGAAAAAAGCACACACACTCCGGAGATACTGTGCTATTGTGTTCGGTTTGCAGAGTATCTTTATTCTGTTGCCGCTGCTGTCGGTTCTGTATTGCCATGTATTGCCGCAAAGCTGTATTGCTTCATGTTCGGTGCTGAGGTATTGCCTGTAAGATATAATATCTTTTCTTTCAGGTCTGGTAATAGCTGAATAGTGCAGCCATGCAACAAACTGCCACAAATTACAAATATATGTTCTTGCTGTCTTGCTGCTCCGGTCTATCCAGTTCACAAAGCGTGTGAATAAATCGGGGGTCAGGTCTCTTTGTGGAGCTGTCAAGCTCGTTCCTGTGTTTATTGCTATTGCTTGCATCATGTTTCAGCCCTCCTTGTGGCGTGTCCTTTTCCTTATTCTTATTATACATCATAACAGGCGGATTGTCAAGGGGCTTTTCAAACTTCTTGTGCATCATGTGCATAATATCCTAAATAGATCACTTTGCTGTCACTTTGTCGGAGCAGCTCCCTTGCCTTGTGTGCCCTCTGTGTGGATTCATGTTGTAAGGGTATAAATTACCCCTTTGACCTCTCGGGGCTGTTCTGGGGATTCTCTGTGCGTTCTGAGGGCAAATAAAAGCCCCTGCATTATTGCAAGGGCTTCTATACATTGTATGTGTTTTTGAAATACAAAAAGAGGCTTGCCGAATTGCTCCGGCTTGCCTCTCTCTTTATCGGTCAAAGTTCAAAGTCAAAGATTGATTTTACATTGCTTTCAATGTTCTGGTGTTCTTCATGCTGCAAGCGTTTACTGAATTTTGCTGCATTGGTTATGATTGCCTGTACTGCTTGCAGCGTTCGCTTCTCCTTCTGGTAGTCCGTCAAGCATATTCAGGCAGGCTTGCCGGGTCTTGTATATCTCCGCTGCCCTGTGGTGCAGGCTGTCGCAATACCTCTGCATTTCTTCTTTTGTGCCTGCAAGGAAATAACCCGGTGTTTCGGTGGAGCAGCTTGCACAAATAGGGATGCCCTGTCTCCGTTCTCTTTCAATAGCTGCTGTCAATGCTCTTTTGTCAAGGTGGAGTAGGTTGCAAAGCTCCTTTGCTGTCTGTGGGTTCTCTGCTCCCTTGTGGAGATATTCAGAAACAAGCATCAATCCTTCTTGCCTCCCTCCTGCTCCGTGTCAGATCGTGAAGCGATCTCTGCCTCTGAGGCTGCCGCCTCTGCTCCCTTCTTTGTCCAGTATCGCCGCTGATACTCTCGGATTTTGTCCGGGTTCTTCTTTGCCCATTCTCTCTTATAAGCTCTTCTTGCCTTTGCTGCCTGTTCTGTCATAGCTTTTCGCCTCCGCTTCTTCTGTCTTGTGGTTTCTCTTGCTTATTATGTGCCGTGTGTGCCTTTTACACACTTCTTGTGCATATTATATCATATTCTCAAAGAAAAAGCAAGAGAAAAAGACAAAAAGTGCAGCAAATAAGCAAATTTACTGCACTCTCATTGCCTGTTATATTGTCTCTGGGTTATCCTTTGAGGGGTCGTGTCCGTATACTTCAATAAGCTTATTCTTGACCTGTGAAAAGAAGGTGTCCCCTTCATAGTCAAGTCTGCCGATTGCCTCCGCCGCAAATAATAACAGATTGTAAGGATTCTCTTTGCGTTCTATGTCCTGTAAGATTTGCAAGCGGCAGCCCTCCGCTATTTCGTGAGATAACTTGTATTCTGCTATGATCTTCTGGGCGGTTGCTATAGGGTCGCTGTCCGGTGTCGGAGCTGCTCCCTCTTGTGGTTTGAAGTCCTGCCCGGTTCTCCCCTGCTGCTGCTGCCGTTGCTGCTGTGCATAGTCTCTGAGGTTCATTGAATGCCCCTTTACAGTCTCTTGTCTCTCTTGGGTTTGTCCTGCTGCTCGGTCTCGTAGTCGTACTTGCCCTCCGTGAATAGGTCAAATTCTGGGGTATAGTCAAAGTATGCCGAATAGCTGCTTACTCCGTATCGGTTTTTTAAGCATACAAGCTCTATCTTTCGGAGACTTGCAGCTTTTGCCTCCTTGACCTTCTGCCGCTTCTGCTTTATCTTCTCTTTGCTGTCAAAGATCGGGTCATTTAATACTTGCAGTTGAAGCCCCCATAGCACATCACAAGTGTATTCAATGCCTCCGCTCTCTTTCAGGCTTTCAAAGTCAATCGGGGTCAGGTAGTTTGCCCGGTTCACTGAGGATATAACAAAGATCGTCAAGCCCTGTTCTCGTGATAGCCGTTTCAGCTCCGTTACCGTGATGTCAACCGTTTCTTTTGCGGTCTGTGTCCTGCCGTTCTTGTCCTGCCCCGGCTGTAAGATTTGCAGATAGTCAATAAACACAACAGGCTTCTTGCCTGTCTTTGCAATGTATCTCCGGATATAATCACCTATAAAAGAGATATTGCAGGCAAAATTGCCCTCGATTATTGATAGCCTGTCTGCAATAGACTTCTTGTATTCGTCTGCTGCCGTCAATACCTGTTCGGGCAGGTAGCCCCTCCGAATACTTAAAGAGTTGACCGCTGTTGTTATATCCTTCTGGGCAGTTCTCCTTGCAAGGCTCTTGCTTACAAGTTCAAGCCTCGACTGTTCTAAACTGAAAAACAGCACATCTTCTCCGGCTTCTGCAAGGTTGTCTGCTACATTGAGGGCAAATGTAGTCTTTCCCAAAGAGGATATAGCAGCAATAACATACAAGCCTGCATAAAGTCCGCCTGCCTTTTTGTCAAGATCGGCAAAGCCTGTGCGCCTGTTCTTTGCCTCCTTAAAGCTGTCTATTTCGCCGCTCATAAGGTTGTCGATATAGTCTGAAATATTGTCAGGTCTTGCCGCTGTGGTTCTTATAGCCTCCTGCACTGCTGCTGTGAAGCTCTCTCTGCTTGCTTGTAAATGCTCGTTAGGGTCTTTATACCCTCCGCATATATCAGCGGTTACATAGCTTATATTAAGCCGCTGCAAGCCCTCTTTTATGATCTTGGTGCAGTTCTGCCCGGCTTTATCATTGTCAAGGCATAATATCAGCGTTGCAGCCGTTCTTTTCTCTCGGAGCAGGTCTATTAACTTGCTTGCATTGCTTGTGCTGTTCAAGGCTATTGCCGCCGCTCCTGCTTCTATAATGCTGAGTGCATCAAAAAAGCCCTCTGTCACAAATACTGTCTCCGTGGAGCTGTCTTGCAGCGCCTTTGCGTTGAATATTGCAGGTCTGCCGCCCTTGTTGTTCATCTTTGCCCACTTGCTCGGGGTGTCCGGGTCAATAGCTCTTGCTACATAGTGCCCCTTGCAAGTTGGTAAAATAATTCTTGGTGCAGAGTGTCCGCTTTGCGCCGGGTCTGCCTCCGGGTCAAAGCCTATCCAATACGCCGCCGCCGTGTCCTTGCTTATACCTCTTGCTTGTAAGTAAGAAATTGCCTCCGGTGATCTCTGCAAGCGTTCTCTGCACTCCTTGAAATACGCTGTCAGGTCTGCCGCCTCTGTAAGCCCCTGTGGGGCTGCTTCTGCCCTTTCTGCTGTGGGTGGTATCTTATCCCCCTTGACCTCCGAAAAGTCGCTCTGTGCGCTTCTGGTGGCTCTCTGTATGTCGCTGCCGTCAATGGTTAAGCCCTCCCGGTTAAATACTTCTGTTTCGGTGCAGTTCCATAGCAGGCATAATGCCCCTAAAGTGTCTTGACCTTTGCCGCCAAAAGTGCCGGGGTCATCTGGGCAGGCAAAGCACTTGAAGCGGCTGCTGTCTGGGTAGTATGTCAATGCTCCGTCTGAGTCCCTGCCGCCCCTGCTGCCGCTGCCGCATATCGGGCAAACATATTGCTTGCTGCCCTTGCTCCTTTGGAGCTGAGATAATACAAGCTCGGGTCTCTGGTTGATTTCTTTTCTTGCTTCTTCTCTTGTCATTCTCTTTTCCTCTCTTTTCTTGTTTTTGAATATGGTCTTAAAATGCTCTGTGATGCGTTCTAAGGCGTTTTTCAATTTTGCTTATAGTTTTATTGATTTTTATTGAGAGCGCCGCAGAGAGCGGCTTTGCCTTATTTCTGAGAGTCCTTGACTTGAAATTTTCCCCCTTATGTAAAAAAGCCTCTTCTCCCCGGTTTCGGTTCTTTCCTGCTGTCCTGCTCCGTTGGTGGGGGGGATGGTGTCAAGTCTCTGAAAATTTGCCCTGTGTATATAAAAGGGGGTCTCCTCTGTTCTGCTCCTGTTCGTGTTTCCGTTTCAGATATTCTTTAAAAGCTCTTGTGCGCTGCTCCTGTGCTTTCCTGTAAGCCTCCGCCCATTCATTGCCGAATTTTTCAAGGGCTTCTGCTCCGGCTCTCTGTTCGGGCTTGCTGCACTTGATAATTAACCTTGTTTTCATGGTTCGCTATACCTCGTTTCAGTTCTTCTTGGAGCAGGCAGCCTATACCCTCTGTGCAGTCTATCCCTTGTTTGATTCTGCTTGTATCTCTGTGAGGGGTTCGGGCGGTCGTTTTGTGCAGCTCCGGCAGAGATTTTGCAAGCCCCCTCTCTCCCCTCCCTGGGTAGTGGTTCGCTCTTGGTTCGTTCTTGGTTCGATTGCCTGTAAGAAGTGAAGCCCCTTACTCTGGTTCGGAGCTGCTCCGGGTTCTCTTTCATTATAGGCAAAGCCGCCGCCGCCGTCAAGGGTAGGCGGCAGGCTGTTACAGTACTTATAATACTTATAATACTTACAATTTTTTGAATCCCTCTAAAACCGTGATATTTAGGGCGATTTGGACATTTGGGTGGGACAAAATGTCGCAGTTGGTGGGACAAAATGTCGCAGTTGGTGGGACAAAATGTCGCAGTTGGTGGGACAAAAAATCGCACTCTCTTTTCTATTCTGAGGCAGAAAAAAGGCGGCAGCCGCATAGCTTACCGCCCTTTATACCTCGTGTGCATCGGGTGCCTATTCTCTTATAGACCAATATCAATGCTCTTTGCCGTGATCGTGAAGCCTTTTATAAATCCCTGCTTCTGGTAGTGCTGCAATAGTCTTTCAATCTTATCTGCCGCCCGTGACTTCTTCTTTCTGTCGTTTATATCGCAGTTCTTATATACCGTGTCAAGAAGTATCGTTGTTGTTACTGGTTTCTTACGCTTGGCTGCATTCTTCATGCGTGAAATACGGGTCAGCAAATAATCTTCAAGTTGCAGGTTCGCTTCTGTTTGGCTTATCGGGCTTTCAAGTAATGCGACTGGGGTTGAAGTGAATTGCCCTCTTTTCTTTGCGAATATAAACAGTCTGGGCAGTTCAAGAATAGTTATAGCATCGTCTACAAGCAGCCCGTTCACATAGCCCTTGTCAATGGTGGTCGGCAGCAAATAGAATGTGCGCTTGACTTTGTCATACTTGGTATACATCGCCGCTTCTTCTGAGTTGTCAAGCGTGACCCTGCACAAACTCATTGCTTCAATGCTTTTCAATATTTTCTGCCGCTGTTGTGCACTCGGTCTGCTCCTGTTGCCCATAGCTTCATAAATCTGTGTTGTTGTGACTGTGTCGTGTCCCTGCTCTTTCAGGTTTGCAGAGGCTATAAATACTCTCTTATCGTAGCTTGTGAGGGGTCGGCTTATTGTTACGCCTGTCCCCTTCATTTCGTCAAAGTCAAGCAGCACATATATACTTGCCTGCTTGCCCTTGCTGCTGTCCCTGTCGCTCTCTGCTTTCAGTTCTGCTTGCTGTCCGGGTATCAGCCCCCAAAAAGAGGAATTGACCTTGTCAAGCGGGTATACTATTTCTTGTATCTTCTTTGTGATGATAACAGGCAGATTTGTGTTAGGGTTTTCAGCCTCGATAAACCGATACAAAGTAACTGGTTCGGGGCTTTCATCGTCCTTGTTTTTGTTGGCTTCTTCAAGGTAGAATTTGTCAAGCCTGTAAAATAGGTCTATCAGCTCCATTTTTTGTGCATCGGTCAAGGGGTCTGTGTCTGTCGGGTTTATCTCTGTGAGACTGTGCAAAGCAAAGAAATACAAGATTGCCTGTTCTTTCAGGTCAATGTATTCCGGGTCTCCGTCATACTTGCTGTGATACTTGCCTTCTATGCTTTCCAGTGTTTTGACCGCTTGATAATATTTACTTTCAAAGTATAGCCGCCTTCTGTTTTCTTGTTCTTTCTCCCATTCCGTCAATAAAGCCTGTTGCTGCTCTGGTGTTCTGGTTTCAGCATTTATTACTTGCTCGGTATCAACTCCGAATTGTGCAGCAACTCTTTCTGCAGCGGCTTCAAAATGTGCTGTATACCATTTTTCATAATGTCCGCTGTGAATGTTTGTCCAATTCAAAATAGCTGCTTCTGGGTCTTGCATGAAGTCAACATTAAAAGCGGTCAGTATTATTTTTTGCATAGCCTCTTGCACTTTTGTTGCCTTTTGTATCGCCTCTTGTTTTGCCTCTTGTGTGTTCGGCGTCTGTGTCTGCTGCTCCTGCTCGGTCAGATCAGCGGCAGCTTGTGTGCTGCTCTTGGGTTCTGTCATTCTTCAAGCCTCCTTCTTTACAGGCTGTCCCTAAATTCAAGCGCCTTCTGGTAAATCTCTTGATTATCGTCAATGCACTTTTCAATAAGGTGGTTTACAAATGCGGTGATTGTTTCGCCTCTCACTCTTGCCATGCAAGTTATGAAGTCATAAGCCTTTGGAGAAAATGCCATGTTGAAGCGGTGCGCCTTGCAGCCTTTGCGCCCCTGTGTCCTGCCCTGCTCTCTTGCCTGCTCCATTACCTCTACTGTGGGCAGCTCTCCTTTTTTCTGTCTTGGTATCGGCTCGGGGATTGTTTCCGCTGCCGCTGCTTCTATGGTTTCTTCAAACACGTTGCTTGTGTTCAGTTCGTCAAAGTTCTTTTTTGCCATTGTTTAGTCCTCCATTATCTTCTTGAATAGTTTTTCATAGTCCTGCACTGGTTTTGCTTTTGGTGCATAACTAAAAATTGACTGTTGCAGGCTGATTGCCTCTTGAATAGCTACCCCCTCCCGGATTTCTGCAAGGTAGGGTATCTGCATTTCTGCCGCCTTTGCGGTGATCGTGTCTTTCATCGTCCTTTTAAGGGTGCTTCTGCTGTCGTATCGGGTCAGCACAAAGCCCTTGACCGTCAATTCAGGATTGCTTTTCTTGAATTGCCTTGCAGTATCGGCTATTTGATAAAGCCCCTGCAAGCCGAATATATCAGCCTGTAAAGGGATAACAAGCCCGGTACTTGCTTGCAATGCGTTGTATAGCAATTCTCCTGCCGTTGGTGGGGTGTCAATAATTATGAGGTTATATATCCCCCTTGCAGGTTGCAAAGCTCTCTGCAAGCGCCTTGCACTGCCCTGTGAGGTTGTGACCGTTGCAAGGTTCTTGCTTGAAGGTATTATATCAATGCCCTGTGCGGTCTCGTGTATTGTCTGCCGTGCCGGGTCTCCCTCCAATAGCTCATAGCTGCCCTTGCCTTTGGTGCTGCCTCTGAGGGCAAATGTCAGGTTTGCTTGTGGGTCAAGGTCTATTGCAAGCACCTTTAAGCCCTGTGCAGCTCCGGCTTGCAAGATTGCTGCCGCTGTTACTGTCTTTGCTGTGCCGCCCTTCTGGTTTGCTATGGTGATTATCTGCACTCTGTTTCGCCTCCTATTCTTCAAATACTCTGTGCATATTATACACAAGAAGTTTGTGCTGTATTTCTAATTAAGCTATTCAATATTAGTTTAATTAGAAATTATAGTTCCTGTCATTCCTCCGGCAGCTCTGCCCGGTCTGCCTGTACCTTTTCCGCCGTGTATGCTTCAAGGTCTGTTATATCCTCTCGGAGCTGTTCCGGCAGATAGTGAAGGATTGCTGCAAGCCGTTTTATGGTTGCCGCATCGTCCTTGCTCTGATATAGGCAGTATGCAAGCCGCCTTACATTGTTTTGCTTTTCGTTTTCTCCGCTCATATTCAAGCCTCCTTGCTTTTTATCCTGTTTTTTTCGGTCGGGATTTCAGAAAATCGGAGCAGGCTTGTTGCTTCTGCCTGCCCCTTGCTCTCATTTCCTTTTAGGCGTTCTCTGCATCGGTGGAGCGGCTTGCAAGCTTCAAGCCGTGACAAACTCCGGCAACATAGCCTGCCGCCATAGCGTGAAGCGGTGAACCTTTTGCAGCTCTGTATGTGCTTGCAATGAGGTCTGCTTTCTCCGAATATAAGCCCTCTGGGATTTCTTCAAGCACCTTGTCAAAGCCTGCAAGCATCAGGCTTGCCGTCTCCTTCTGCTCTGGTGCGAGGCTGTCAAAGTTCGGGGCTGTGTCGGTTGCCTGCATCAGGTTGTTAATAATTTCTTGTGTGTTCATGGTTTTTGTCCTCCTGTAAGGTAGAATTGACTTGCAGGCGGTTTTGTGATATACTGTTCCTGCCTGCTGTTCTGGTGGGTAGGGGTTGCAAGGTCTTTGCTTGGTAGGCGGTCTTGCAGCCCCTTTTATTGTTATCTGCTCTCTGTGGGGCAGGTATAACCTTTTTTATCGGCTCTTGGAGTTGTCCACTGCTGCTGCTGTCAGCGTGTGTGCTGCCTCTTGTAATGCTCATAGTCCGTGTATATCTGCCGCAGCTGCATCAACTCCGCAGACTGCTTTCTTTCACTTTCTGCCCATATAATTGAACCTCTGGCGGCTTTGCTGACTTGCTCCGCCTTGTTCGGCGTTTCTGCTGCTGCCGCTTGTTTCAGTACGTTTTTTAGCTCTTTTATAGTCTTTTCTCTGTTCATTTTTCCGTCCTTTTTTCGTTTGAATGACTGCTCATATTAAGTTATTGGAGCTGTTCGCTGCTGTTGTTGTGCATTTTGCCTTGCTGCCGCTTGTGATCGTGGGTTGATCGGGTGCAGGTCTGAGGCAATATGCACAAATACTTTATTTCTTCATAGCCCTTGCAAACATTGCAAGTTGTTCAAGCTGTTCGGGGGTCATTTCCTTTATAGCTTCTTGTAGCTGCTCCCTGCTGTCGCTCTGGGTGTCAATGCCGTGATAGTGGTTATAAAGCCTCTGAGCAATGTCAGCTTCTTTCTTCTCGGTGTCAATGTGCAGATATATTTCAGTTGTTGCCGGGTTGCTGTGTCTCATGTATTGCTGTGTCTGGTATAGATCGCCTGTAAGCTCCATTGCATTTGTGCCTGCTGTGTGTCTGAGGCTGTGGGCTGTCAATCGCTCTGAGTTGAAGCCTGCCGCCTGCATAGCTCTTTTAAGCATCGTGCTTATAGTTGTAGTTGCAAGCCTCTTGCCGCCGCTCCTGTTGCCTGTTGCAACAAATAAAGGGCTATTGCCTGTCGGGCTGTCCGTTCTGCTCTGCAAATAGTCCTGTATTGCCTCTGCTACTTGTGGAGCTATTGCCTTTTTGGTGTCCGGCTCGGTGTGACCTTTGCCCCAAATATACAAGTATGTGCAGCCGCCCTTGCTTTCAAGGTCTTTTATATTTGCCCTTGCAAGCTCTATTGTTCTAAGTCCTGCCGTTACCGTCAAGAGATACATTGCATAAAGCCTCTTGCCTTGCTCGGTGGTTCGCTGCATTCTGCCTGCCGTGTCCTTGCGTGAAGCCTCTGCTGCTGCTTTTTTCAGTACATTTTCTACAAGCTCTTTTATTTCATTTTCCCTATACATTTTCTTTTTCCTCTTGTCTGAATAACTGCTCATATATCGCCCATAATGCCTATAATTATATTATAC
>Ga0326513_10001346_pt1 | contig 19518 bp, 26 predicted proteins | sample 2_2465_0518_D_FD_203654 | JGI IMG/M metagenome (GOLD analysis project Ga0326513, IMG submission 203654) | Bovine rumen microbial communities from UC Davis, California, United States - 2_2465_0518 | ecosystem: Host-associated > Mammals > Digestive system > Stomach > Rumen | place: USA... | reverse complement strand
ACTCCAGTCCGCTGAGTTTGGCGGCACGCTCCGTGTACTTGTGCTGCACACCTACCGACCTGCGGTAGTTCAGTGCGAACACTGTCGCCTGAGCGGCGATGATGCCGAGGGCAGGCCATAGAAGTTTACCGCCATAGTAATAGACCTGCACCAGATAGATGATGCTGAGAACGCCAGAAAGCAGCGCACCCACAATGCTCTCGTTGACCAGCGATGCCAGCGTGGAAACATTCTGCAACTTAGCTGTCAGTTCACCGCTGGAGTTCTTGCTGAAAAATGTCGGTGAGAGCAGGAACGTGCGGGCCATCACGGCATTCTGCACGTGCAGCTCCACGATATGCTGGATACGGATTATATATAGGTTTCGCGTGAGCGTCAATAGCAATGTGCCGATGGTGGCACCGATGAGCAGACCCGTAATCGGCAGCAGGTCGGCAGTGTCGCCCGTAGGAATGACCGTATCGAAGATGAGTTTGTTGGCCATCGGCGTAAACATACCGAGCAATACCACCACAAGGGCGCACACCACGAGCAGCAGGGCATTCGGCCCGGATACCACACTCCAGGTAAAGGCTATCAGGTCTTTCAGTTTCAGCGGTCTCAGCGGCAGGGCCTTTGTAAAGGTCACCGCCATCGGCTTTAGTTCTCCAACCATCTCACGACGCCCCACCTGTCGGATGCTTCCGTCTTGTTCACGATACTGGTAGCCGAGGCCCGTCTTCGTGGGTGTCAGTGCCAAGAGCCGCCCGTCTTTCGCATAGCCGAGCAACGGCCCCACGCACTCGCGCCACCACTCACCTGTCAGCCGTATGTCGCGCATCATAATGCCTCTGGGGCGAAGGATGCCCGTCAACAGTTCTTCTGGCGTCAGCAGGTCATCGTCCTCCATTTCGTAGTCGGTGATGCCGAGGGCTTCCAGCACCTGTCGCAGCGCACTCTCGTCGTTCTGCGGCACGACGCGCTTCTGACCGAGCAGACCAAGCCGTTTGCCGGTCTTCTCGTTCACCTCGGCCAGTGCAGCCTTCTCCGCTGCCCGTCGTTTGTTAATCTGATTGATATATACTGCCATTTGGCTTATCTTCTTAACTACTTAACTTCTTAACTACTCCGACTTCATCAGGTCCCGGTACATGCCTTCCTGATTGATCAGTTCCTCATGCCGTCCGCGCTGTAATATCTTGCCCTGATCCATCACGATAATCTCGTCGCAGTCACGGATGGTACTCAGTCGGTGGGCCACGATGATCTGCGTCGGTCGCATCCGTCGGATGCGCTTCATCACCTCGTCCTCCGTCTTTGGGTCGAGGGCACTGGTGGCCTCGTCCATGATGAGGATGGCAGGCTCCTTGGCCAGTGCCGTCGCCATCTCCATACGCTGCCGTTGTCCGCCGCTGAAGTTCTGGCCGCCCTTGATGATCTTCGTGCCAAAGCCCTCGGGACGGCTCACGATGTCGGCGCGTATCTGTGCGTCGTTACAGGCCATCATCATCGTGAAGTCCTCGATGGAGGGGTCCCACATGCGGATGTTCTGTGCCACGGTATCATCAAACAGCACCACGTTCTGGTCGATGACGGCCACGGAGTTCGTCAGTTCCTCGCTGGATATGCTCTCAATGGGTCTGCCGTCGAAAAGAATCTCTCCGCTCCACGGCTTATACAGGCCGGAAATCAGTTTGGCGAGTGTACTCTTTCCGCAGCCCGACGAGCCGACGAAGGCCACGCTGTGACCGGGTTCTATCCTCAGGTTAAAGTCTTCTATGAGTGGCGGCTGCAAGGGTGAGTAGCCGAAGGTGACGTGTTTTAGTTCCAACAGTCCGCCGAGTTTCCCCTGCGTTACCTCGCCTTTGGTATCGCGGTGGTCTTCGGGATATTTCATCACATCCTCCACGCGCTCCATCTGGCTTCGCATTTCCACGATGGTCTGCGAGGCATTCACGATGGCGTTCACCGGTTCGAGGAACGACCCCATGAATCCCTGAAAGGCCATCAGCATACCCACAGTCAACTCTCCTTTCAATATCAGGTAGGCACCAAGCACCAGCACCGCCATGTTCACCAGTCCCGAAGCCAGTACGGGCAACAGTGCCATTTGCGTCTGTTCCTCGTCTGCATGGCCGTTCACGTTGAACTTATGCGCCCACAGTCCGCTCCAGTACTTGAAGAAGCCAGTCTCGGCACCCGCTGCCTTGATACTCTCCATGTTGTCGATGCACGAGATGGTGGCCGAGAAGTACTGTCCCTCGCTCTGTTCCATTGAGCGGATAAGGTTGATGCGCTGGGTGGAGAAATACTTCACGAGTCCCAGGTTGATGCCTGCTGTCAACACGCCGATGAGTGTCAGCGAGAAGGAATAGGAAAGCATCAGCAGCAGGTAGAGCACCAGCAGGCAGACGTTGATGACCTGCGGTGCCAGCACTTCTATCAGCGAATGGGTGATGGACTCGTTCAGGTGCATACGCTGCTGCAGGTCGCCCACGTTGCGCATGGCGAAGAACGACATCGGCAGTCGCAGCAGGTGGTGCAGGTATTCCTTGTTGCCCTTCAGTGCCAGCGAGCCTGCCACGCGCTTGGCATAGCGGCTCTGCAACAGCACCACGAAGAACTGATAGACAGCCAGCGCACCCATGCCGATGAAGAACCACTTCGCCCAGTCGGCATTCTTGCCCGATAGAATCTCGTCGAGGAAGATGCGGGTGAACAAGGGCGTGAGCAAGGCCACGAAGGCCGCCATCAGGGCAAAGGTGAACGTCAGCCAGAAAGCCTCACTGGCTCCGCTGAGGTTTTTCCTGATATATGAGAGGATGCTGGTCTGTTCGCCGCCCTTCTCAAACCGTTCCGTAGGCTGGAAGGTCAGGCAGACACCAGTGAAATGTTTGCGAAACTCTTCCATCGGCCACTTCACGGGTCCCATGCCCGGGTCGTTGATGCAGGCACGTCCCTTCTTATCGAAGCCACGGAACACTACGAAATGCTCAAAGTTCCAGTGGATGATGGCAGGCTGCTTGCCGTCGAGGGCTTCGGCACTCATGCGGAAGCCCTTGGCGTCGAGTCCGTAGTTACGGGCGGCACGCAGTATCATCTTTGCCGACGAACCGTCGCGCGAGACACCGCAGTCGGCACGCACCTGCTCCAGCGGGAGCCACTTGCCGTAGTGGGCCAGTATCATCGTCAGCGACGCGGCCCCGCACTCCACCGCCTCCATCTGCATCACCTGCGGCACTTTCACTATCTTGACCTTGCCCATACTAATTGCCCATGACTGATTGAATGGTATTCTCTACGGTGCCTACGAGGACGCGCCAGACGGGTTTCTTCTGCGTGATGACCTGGATGTTGCAGAGCGCACCGTTGCCCACGCTGACATCGCGGCTCTTCTCGCGGCTCCACACCAGTCCGCCGTCCTGCTCGTCGAGCGTCACACGCACCTCGTACATTGCCTGTCCGTCTTGGATGAAGGCGGCCAGCGGGTCGAGTTTCACACGGCTGATAATCTCCTGACGGGTGGTCGGATATTGCTCGATGCCCACCACCTTGCCGTAGGCGTAGCCCCAGTTCTCGCGCTCCATGTTGGCGGGCGTGGCCTGCACCTGCTGACCAATCTTCAGTTTGCGCAGGTCGTCGTAGGTCACGTAGCAGAGCATTTCGCGCCCGGCCATCTGCTGCTCCTGCGGCAGTAGCCACGCTACGGGCTGTCCGGCCTTGAACTCCGCACCGAGGGGAAGCGTCTGGATGACCACGCCGTCGCGCGGTGCCAGGACGGAGGTCGCCGAGAGGGCATTGCGGATCTCCATCACCGCAGCACCGCTCTTGACCGATGCACCATGAGCGACGAGGATGCGGCTCACCGTCCCGTCGTAAGGTACGCTGACGGGCGCAGCCTCCCCGAACGGGAACACCACGCCCTGCGCCGTCACCTTGTAGTTGATGGTGCCGAACACGCACCAGTAGATGACCACGACCATCATCGCCACCATCGCGGCGAGCACGATCCGCACCTTCGGCGACGCCACACGCGCCATCTCCTGCGCCTCGCTGTGGTCGTCAAGCGCCTCTAACGCCTCCTTATTAAAAATATTCGCCATAATCCGTTTAATCCGTAAAATCCGTGGTCGTTAAAACTATACCCGTTCAACTGTGATGTGCCGTGTGAATCCCGTCATCTTCAGGATGTCGAAGATGTCGTCGTTTACGTGCGTCAACTTCATCTGTCCGCCGAGGCTGCGCACCACGGTGCGCATCGTGGCCTGGAAGATGCGAAGCCCCGAACTCGCCATGTAGTTCAGTTCCGTGCAGTCTATCTCCAGGTCAACGCCCTGCTCCAGTGCGGGTTGGATGTCGGTTTCAAACTGTGCGGCGTTCAGTGTGTCGATGCGCTCGCCGGTCTTGATGATGGTCTTGCCATTCTCTTTAATAATCTGTGTCATATTTTACCTTTTTACTTTTTTACCTTCTTACCTTTTCACAGTGTTTTCTTCATCGTCAGTTGATTGGTGTCGCCCAGTCGCTGGTAACTCACCTCGTTCATGATGTTCTTCACGATGAGGATGCCCATGCCGCCCTGTTCGCGGTCCATCGGGTTCACGTCGAGATCGGCATCCTCCTTGGCCGTCGGGTCGAAGGGCTTGCCCGTGTCAGAGAGTACGAAGGTCAGTTCCTTGCCGTCGCTCTCGGCTGTGAGCGTGATGTCGGCACTGGTGCCTTCGGGGTACGCATAGAAGATGACGTTGGTCACCATCTCCTCCATGGCCAACTGTAGTTTCATGGCCACGTGCATGTCGAGCTGCAACTCGTCGCAGACGTTCTCCATGAACTCCGCCACGCGCATCAGCTCCTGTTCCTCATTCTTGAATGTCAGTTCTCGTTTCATATCGTCATATATTAAGATAGTTTCAGACACATCAGCGTCAGATCGTCGTTGGTGTCGGCACCATTGCGATGTTGCTCCACCGCCTCCTTCAGCATATCGATGACTTGGTGGGCGTCGAGCGACTTGGCATCGGCCATCAGTTCTAAGAGGCGCTTGTTGCCGAGCAGTTCCTTTTGAGGGTTCTCGGCCTCGTTCAGACCGTCGGTGTAGATGAGCAGTTGGTGACCACGGATGTCATCGATGGTCTCACCGTAGAAGGGGTCGCCCTCCCAGAAGCCTATCATCTGATTGATGTACTTCATCTCAAGGAACAGGCCGTCGAGTATGGGCGGATTGTGACCACAGTTACAGAAGTCGAGGCGACCAGTATCCAAGTGCAATAAGCCGATGAACATCGTGACGAACATATTGTTGTCGTTGCCCTCCACCAACTCGTTGTTCATACGTGTGGCGATGTTGGCGGGCATCATACCCTCGGCGGCAAGGGTGCGGAACATACGGGCCGACTGTGCCATGAACAGCGAGGCGGGCACGCCTTTGCCCGATACGTCGCCGACACAAAAATAGAGATTGTCGCCCTGCATCACATAGCCATACAGGTCGCCGCCCACCTCCTTGGCAGGGGTCATCTCGGCGTACATGTCGAGACCCTTGTATTCAGGGAACACGCCCGGCACCATCGACATCTGAATGTCGCGGGCGATACGCAGTTCGCTCTCTATGCGCTCCTTGGCGGCGGTGGTCTCTTCTAATTGGTTATAGGCATCCTGGAGTTTCACATGTGCCGCTCCGAGGCGGTTTGCCGCACGACGGCGATGAAGCGTGTAGATGATGAAGAAGATGGTGATGAGTCCGAAGCCGACAACGGCACCCCAGAGGCGCTGGCGCGAGAGCGAAATCTGTTGCTGGGCAATCTCGGCATCCTTCTGCTGCGTCTGATAGACGGTGGCGAGTTCGGCGGCATCGCTCTTTTTCTGCTTTATGAAGGCCGAATCGAGATGTTCGGCAATATATGCTGCTACGACCAGTGCCGAGTCGCGACGGCCCGCCTTGTAGTTCGCCTTGAATTTGCCAACCATATATTGATTGAGGTTGTCAAGCGAGGCTTCCAGATTAAATTCTTCAAAGAACTGGTCGAGTAAGGCATAAGCATCGGCAGCCTCAGCGTAACGTTCGGCATGCAGCAGAAGTTCTGCACCGTCTATCTGACCTCCAAGGGTCTTTGATCTCTCGGTCTTCTTATAATTTACGATGACGCGATTGACCTCTGCCATGTTTTTCTGGCCTATTGCCAGCATGGCATGGGCTATACAATTTCCTGCAACAAATTGATCTAACATGGATGCAGGCACATCATTCCGTTCTGAAATGACAGAGAGGATGGAATCCTGACGGTGATACCACTTCATTGCACCTTCATAATCTCCTATTCCTATATATTTAGTATAGATGTTATAGCCGATAGTGAAAACGCTGGCGATATTTTGCAATGTAGGCTCTGCCTTACTCTGCTCTAATATATAGTTGTAACTCATTTCAAATGACTTGGCTGCATCTTCCTTCATTCCCAGCGACAACTGGGCAGAGCCGACAAATTGGCTCAGGCGTCCAAGAGTCGGGTTATTTTTCACCCCCGTGCCTTTCAACTTCTCAATCAGAGGAAGCCCAATCCGCAACACATCTTCATAATCTTCTTTTATATTAAGGATTTCTGCCATTCTCCATAAACATTCAATGTAATAGGCACTGTCTTGGGAAGTCGTAGGTGTCATATCCATGACGGGTTTCAGTATTTCCTCTGTATGTCGGTAGTCTCCCAGGTTTTTATAGGATATTCCTCGATAAAATGCCGACTTAAACGGCGAGATGCTACCCGTCTTCTCCAAACTGTCAGCAAGGACAATGACACGTTCATAATCCGTAGCGTTATTGGCTGCATTGAGAAGGCTGTCGGCCTCAGACTGCTTTTCGGCATTCTGCGGCTCGTTGCTGCACGACAGTGCCACAGAGAGCACTGTCGCGATGGCCAGCAATGAGATGAGAAGTTTCTTCATTTGAATAATGCTATTACTGATTAAAGGATGCTAAGTTTATTTAGATACTTTTCAGAATTTAAACCGCCGAGGGGGATTCTCCAGTTACTGATCTGGAACGTGAGGCTTGTGAGGGTCTACCGGGACGAATTCACTCGGATCGAAAGGTCGTGTCCACCACCCTCCTGCGGCCTTGTCGAGGTCGTCGTCAGAGAGGGGCCATGCGCCAGCCTCCGCGAGTTCGTCCTTCAGTTGTTTCACATCGCCAGCCAGTTGTTTAAACTGCAGCTTTTTCTGTTCAATCTGTTCGTTTGTTAATGTTGCCATAATCTTTATAGTTTAAATTGTTTCAAATGATTTATGATGCCAAGTATTTCAAAAAGACACCTGTGGGTTCATACCGTGGCCACTGTCGGGTTTAGTAAAAGCATCGACGATTTTGCCCCACACACCCTTGAACCAGTCGCCGACTTTACCCCCGCCAGCGATGGCGTCGAGTTCTTCGTCCGAGAGTTCAATTGCACCAGCCTCCACGAGTTCGTCGTAGATGGCTTTCATTTCTTTCACTTTCTCTGCGAGCAGTTGTTTCTTCTGCTCAATCTGTTCTGTTGTTAATGTTGCCATAATTGTATTGTTTTAAATTGCTCAACCCCGTGTATATTCTTTCAGTCTTTCTGTTATAGGCTTGGGCGGTGTAACTCCAAGCGGAACTTTCTTCCCGCCTGCCACCTCGTCGAGGTCGTCCTCGCTGAGGGGCCATGCCCCGGCTTCCACGAGTTCGTCCTTCAGTTGCTTTACTTCTTCAGCCAGTTGCTTCAACTGCTGCTTATTCTGCTCAATCTGTTCGTTTGTTATTGTTGCCATAATCTCATTATCTATAATTACAATACTTGTTACCAGAATTTTTTGCCGAATTCGGCTTTCAGCATTTCATCGGCAGTCACGGCTAATGGAAAGCCTCGGAAGTCTCTGTTGTAACCTCCAGCAGCCTCGTCGAGGTCGTCCTCGCTGAGAGGCCACGCACCAGCTTCTACCAGTTCATCCTTCAGTTGCTTCACTTCTTCAGCCAGTTGCTTCAACTGCTGCTGCTTCTGTTCAATCTGTTCGTTAGTCATTGTTGCCAGAATCGTTTATTAGAAAGGAATACCAAAAAAAACTCCGCCCAAGGTTTCTCCTTCAATACCGAAGAGTTTCTTGAACCAGTCGGCGACTTTGCCCCCGCCGTTTATTGCGTCGAGTTCTTCGTCCGAGAGTTCAATAGCACCAGCCTCTGCGAGTTCGTCGAAGATGGTTTTCATTTCTTTCACTTTCTCTGCGAGCAGTTGCTTTTTCTGCTCAATCTGTTCGTTTGTCATTTTTGCCATAATACTTTGAGTTTATAAAATATCAAGGAAGTCTCATGCGGTCTCTTTCCCTTTGGGCAAATCTCTTATACATCGCCCAGGCCTCTGGCGAATCAAGCGTTATTTTCCTTGATGTGCCGGGGAGTGTCACTGTCTGGGCACCGCCTGTCGCTTGGTCGAGTTCGTCCTCGTCAAGTGGCCACGCACCGGCTTCCACCAGTTCATCCTTCAGTTGCTTCACTTCTTCAGCCAGTTGCTTCAACTGCTGCTTCTTCTGTTCAATCTGTTCGTTAGTCATTGTTGCCATAATCTTATAAAGGTCTCATTTGACGTATCATGAGGTCCCTATCCATCTTCTTGAACCAGTCGGGGACTTTGCCTCCGCCAGCGATGGCATCGAGTTCTTCGTCCGAGAGTTCGATTGCACCAGCCTCCACGAGTTCGTCGAAGATGGCCTTCATCTCTTTCATTTTCACAGCGAGCAGTTGTTTCTTCTGCTCAATCTGTTCGTTAGTCATTGTTGCCATGATGCTTTTTACTTATTCGGGAACTTCTAAAAAAAGGATAACCGCCAGCCACGTTGTCGAGGTCGTCCTCGCTGAGGGGCCACGCACCAGCTTCCACCAGTTCGTCCTTCAGTTGCTGTGCCTCGGCAGTCAGTTGCTTCAACTGCTGCTTCTTCTGCTCAATCTGTTTGTTTGTCAATGTTGCCATAATGTTTTTTACTTTTTTGAGGTTGTGAACGGATTTAATACGGGCATTCTGGCCATGGGTGCTCTTTTGGTTTCTGGAGGATGTAGGGCTCTAACAACTGTTCCCATAGACCATTGGTTACTCCTCCAGCCGCCTCGTCGAGTTCTTCTTCCGACAATTCCACTGCGCCAGCCTCCACGAGTTCGTCGAAGATGGCCTTCATCTCTTTCATTTTCACAGCGAGCAGTTGTTTCTTCTGCTCAATCTGTTCTGCTGTCATTTTCTTCATTTCCATAAATCTATTGTAGTTCCATCTACCAAATGATACCAAAACTCGGTAAATTGACCGTCAGGCGTAAAAAGTCGTTGATATGACAAATCTATGCGATCGGAGTCGCTGAGAGGACCAAAAAGGGGCAGACCTCCATTCACCTTGTCGAGTTCGTTCTCCGACAGTTCCAGCACTCCAGCCTCCACCAGTTCCTTGCAGAAGGCGTTCATCTGTTTCACTTTCTCAGCGAGCAGTTGCTTCTTATGCTCAATCTGTTCTGCTGTTCGCTCGGCTTTGCCGCTTTGCTTGTCAAAGAATGTTGCCATTATTAGTCAGTGTTAAAGATGATACGTGAAGAATACTACTCCCATTTGCTGCTGGTGGCGGAGCCGTCGGCGGCGAAGTTGAGAACAAAACTCATAATGGGTTTGTCCTGATACCTTTCGGCATAGGCGGGAACCTTTTCATACTTCATGTCAACGCCGCCTTCCGATCCGTTGGAAACAGCGCTTCCCAGATTCTCGTTGCTTTTGTTTACGACATTATACTTGTAGCCGTAGTAGTGCTTTGCACTAAAAACAGCATCCTTGGAGGAATCGAAACCATCCTTCAACTTGATTTTCACACGGGCGCCCAGGGTGGCGGGCAGTTTGGTGGTCTTGACGCTCTTGGTCCACTCCTTCGAGGTCATGGTCTCGGTTTTCACAGCACCGGCGGCATCGTAGTACTCCACCGTCAGCGTGAACGCGTTGAGAAGGTTATCGGTGACCGTAAATTTGTAGTCCACCACGGCGGCAACGGGGGTGGTGTCCGGAGCATCGGGCTGGTCATCATCGTCGCTTCCGCAGGCGGTGAACACTGTTGTTGTCATTGCGCAGCAAAGGACGGCTGCGAGCGTCATCATAATCTTTTTCATAATTCTTGAATTTATTGATGTTATTACTTACCAAATCTTCACGCGCTGCTCGGGAGCCAGGTAGAGTTTGTCCGTCGGCTGCACGTCGTAGAGGCGATACCAGTCATCCTGCAGGCGCATCATGCCGTTGACGCGGACGTGGTTGAGGGCGTGGTTATCCTTCCTGTCGTGCATCTGCTTCAGTCCTTCCAGCGAGCGTTCGTAGTCATCCTTCCACATCTGTGCGAAGGCCAGGAAGAACTTCTTGATTTGCTCGTCAAACTGCTCACTGGTGAAGCCCTGCTCCCTGAGCCGCTGCTTGTAGCAGTCCAAGGCCAGCGTCACGCCGCCATAGTCGGCCAGGTTCTCATCGAGCGTTTTGGCACCGTCGGCGGGCTGGCCGGGATAGTCTTCCAGTTGATTGAAAAGTTCTATCATCATCTGCTGCTTGGCCTCGAAAGCCTGTCTGTCGGCTGGTGTCCACGAGTCATGCGCGTTGCCGTCGGCATCAACCAAGGAGCCGTTGGCATCGAAGCCGTGGCAGAACTCATGGCCGAAGGTGACGGCGACGGCATAGAGGGTTGCCTCGCTCAGTTGGCTGTCGAAGCGGGGCTTCATTACCCACGTCGGCAGTATGACCAACGAATTGACTGGTTTCAGATGGAAGGCATTGTCGGTAGAGAACAGTCTGGTAGAGGCCAAGAAGTCCCAGCCCAGTTCGTCATAATTGCCGCCTATCATCTGCTTGTTGGTCTCCACCTGGTGCTGGCGCATCCGGGTGACGGCGGCCAGCAGGCAGTCGCCGTCGGCCTGTGGCGTCATGTCGTCGTTCCACTCGTCGGGATAGCCCACGTAGAACGACATCGCTCCGGCCTTGCGTTTTGCCTCGGCCTTGGTGGCGTCGCTCATCCAGTCGAGATTGTCCACACGCCGTATGAACGTCTTGCGCATATTCTCCAGAATGTCCTGGCACTGCTGCTTATAGATGTTGTCATGGCCCAGTGTTTCTGTCAGGATGCGATACTTATAGTATTTGTTGTAGTGCAGCAGGTTGTCCAGGATTTCGAAGCGGTCGGTCTTGGCCGTCAGTTTGGGAATGCAGAAGGCATCCTGGCTGATGACGCAGTATATCATGTAGTCACGGATGACGGACACCAGTTCCGGCTGCTGCTCGGCACTGGCGAAGAGCGCAAAGACCTCTGGCGACATGGGAATGACCATATCCATCTTGGCCTCGTCTATGCCCATCAGTCTGCCCAACTTCTTCTTGGCAGCATCTGCATCACTCGCCCTGGTGGTTGCAAGGGTCAGCGGATCGGGCTCCTTCAGGAACTCCATACCAATTGTCAGGGGGAAGGCTGCCATCTCCTTCACCAGCACAGTCATGGCATTCTTCCTGATCAGGCTGGTGCGCTCGTCGGTATAGTCCAGAAGGTTCAGCGTCTGGCAGTAGGATGTCACCGTCTCGGCAAGCCGCTGTGCATCGCCCTTGCCCATAATGGTATCCATCTCTGTCGTCTTGGCACTGGTAAGCATCAAGCCAATGATGGTTTTTCCCTCTAAAACATGCGGCATCAGACGGAACAGCGGACTATAGCCCAGTTCGTGCAGACGGCCAAAGGCGGCGTACATCTGGTCGGCGGTCTCCACCTGCTCCAGCATCTGCAGGCGTTCCTTCAGCAGGGCTACGCTACGGCTGTCGTCGGCCATGGCCTCGTCCACCAGGCTACGCAACTTCTGGATTAAGGGGTCGTTACTGGTGGTCAGTGCCTTGACGAGGAGGGCTCTATTGTTCTCCTTTATCTGCTCGCTGAAACTGGGCGCAGGGTCGCTGCTGTCTAACCACTTGCCAAGGGCATAGCGGAAGAAGTCGTCGCCCGGGCGCACACTCTCGTCAATCTCGCTGTCGTAGGGGAACGGCTTGTCGTCGGTCACCACCACGGGCTGCACGGGGTTGTCGTTGTCATCGGTGCAGGCGGTCAGCACCGTCATTGTCATCAGCGTTATGGCCGCTGCCGCCATCAGATAGAAATGCTTTCTCATTGTCGTTTCCGTTTATTTGATTGTTGATTTATTCCGAGTCTGTATCTTACTCCGACACGGGGCGTATGGACTGACCGTCGGAGCGGTAGCCGAAACTGCCTATGCGGTGGTCGCCGGGGAGGAAACTGAAACTCCATGCATCGTTGGGGCTGTCGGTGTAGAGCGAGGCCGACCAGTAGAAGCCGTACTCGCCGGCGGCGACCAGTTCCGTGCCGTTACTGCTACCGGCGGCGGGCAGGAAGAGACTGTTGCCGTTGGGGGCGGTGAGGCGGTAGCCGCCCACTCCGTTCAGCGTACCCCACTCGGCGACGGTGCCCGCCAGCAGTTCCTCCCAGTCCTCACGGGTCGGGATGCGGGTGCCGTTGCCCAGACGGGCGGTCGCGGCATCGTCAGCGGCCTCGAGGGTCGTGAGGTTGTCCACCATGCCGTATGCCTCCGAGGTGTTGTACTTCGTCAGTGTCAGCAGGTTGTCGCCGTCCGCCGTGCAGTAGCGGTAGTTGCTCCAGTCGTAGATGTCCTTGGTCGTGGTCTCGCCCCATGCAAAATAGTCGCCATACTCTTCGGGAGCCGTGGCTCCGATGTTGCACTTGGCCCAGAGCGTCCCGCTCGGCAGACCGAGGTTGACCCACTCGACGGCTGGTTCGGGGGTGGGGTTATCGTCGTTGTCGGTACAGGCGGTGAAGCCCAGAGCCGCGATGGCCATTGTCATCAGGAAGAAATACTTTCTCATTGTCGTTTATGTTTATTCTCCCACAGGTCGGTAGATGGCTTGACTATAGCCCTCGGCATCGGTATTATACAGTGCCTCGGTCTTCCCGTCGGCAGAGAGGTAGCGTTCAAGGGTCTCGCCGTCGAAATCCACCATCACGCCGGTGGCATGGAAGCCCTGACGAACCAGCGTGTTCTTGAACTTCTCGGTGGGCACGGTGTTGTTCCAGCAGACGCAGTAGGCGTAGCGCAGGTTCTGGCCATCCTCGGTCTCGAAGAGGTACTGCTCGGTAATCTGGTTGTCGGCATCCACCCAATACCATTTGTGCCAACTCTGGAAGGGGTCTTCCCAGTATTCGAGTTTGTCGTTGCCGTCCTGCCACCATTCCTTGCTCTTGATGTGCTGCTCCACGTCGGCGATGCTACATCCCCACTGGAGCAGGGGGGCGAAGGCGAGGACTTCGGCATCGAGACCTGATTCAGTGACGTTCAGTTCCAACTCATAGCGGAAGTTGATCATCAGACCCTCGCCTTCGGGAAGCATCGGATGGGGGCTACCAGTAAGGCTGCGGGTGAAGATCAGTGTCAACTTGTTCTCGTCGTCAGGCTCGGTGACGCCACCCCAGGTGCGGACAATCAGTTTGCCGTCGTCCGTGATTGTGGCATCGCGCAGATCGCCCAAGAGTTTAACGGTGTAGTCTCCCTTCCTCTGGTTGGGCCAATCCGAGAGATTGAACTGCTTGATGATTTCAGGTTCGAGCACGATTTCGTTGTTCTCATTCAGGTCAGCCAACTTGATGTTCAGCACTTCCTTCTGCTCGTTCTTCGGGTAATAGACCAGCGGAAGTTTCTGCTCCAACTTCTCGCCACGGTTGTTGGTCAACTCAATCTTTACGTCCGTGTTCCACCAAGGGGCTTCGACAAATTCTATATCCTCCAGTAATTCCTTGAATTCCTGTGAATTCGGGTCAGGTGTCAACTTGATGTAGCCGTTGTCGGCCAGATGGGTAGCATCGACGAGGAACATATCGTCATTTACCTTCACATCGGTAATCGTGGAGAGGTCGTAGAACTGCGTCTCGCCCTTCTCGTCCTTGTAGGCACTGTTCACTGCGATGTAGAAGGGCAACACCTCCTTGGTGTCGAGTTTGTAGAGCGACTGCCGTGCGCCGTTCATCGTCACGACATCGGCCATGGCGACCTGCTTCTCCTGCTCCTGGGGTTGCGATTCTACGGGATTATCACTCTGTGAGCACGATGTGAGGCCCACTGTCACTGAAATTGCGCAGCATGCGACGGCTGCGAGCGTCATCAATATCTTCTTCATAATATGTGTGATTGATTACTTCTTATCCTTGAACTCTTGGAAGCGTTTGAGCAATTCATTGTACATCTGGGGCTGCAGGTACATCACTTCGCTGCCACCGGGGGCTATCTCCAGCTCACGCGAATTGGGCTTGAGGTCGAAATTGCTGAACTCAGACATCAGTCGCTGGCCCTCTTCCTTGGTGAGGTGGCGGAACTCCCACTTTTCGTTCACCACGATGATGCCCTCGCCGGCATGAGCCTGTCGCTCGGCCTCGGTGCGCAGAATGCTGGGAGCCATCCAGTTCACCAACGGCTGACCGACACACCAGTCACGGGTCTGCACGATGAAATATCTCTGGCCGTCCAGCATCATCACAGGCAGGGCGTAGCGGTTGCTGTTGGTATAGGCTACCAGCATCTGTTCCATGGCCCAACTGGATATGATGTTCAACTGGTTTAGGTTCTTGATGCGTTTGTTGGCGGGTGCCGTCTCGTTGTCGTAGAACGCCTGCAGGATGTGCAGGAAACCGCGCCGGGTGTCGGGATTGGCCGAAATGATGATGCGTCCGGCACTAAGACGGTGGAAGATGGTCTGGGGGTCGTAGCGGCCCAGCTCCTTCTCGTAGGCATCTACGGCCAGTTCCAAGTAGTCACAGGCATTGTCCATGCTGTTTTGCAAAAGGTAGATGTTGCCGAGCATGTAATATGAGCGGGCCAGAAGCGTGTCCTTTATTTCCTTTTTTGCCTGGGCTATCTCTATTGCCTTGTGCGCGTAGGAAACAGCGCGGTCGAACTGGCTCTTGTCGGTGGTGGCAAGGGCGGTCAGTGCCTCGGCGGCGGCGAGTTGCTTCATGCCGTCCTTTGGGCTTTGGTCAGCGAGTTTCACCGCTGTCTCGGCGTTCTTCTTGATGTTCTCAGCCTCGGTGGTCTGTGCATTCACTTGGAATGTTACAGCGCATATCAGCGCCACGATAGTTACGATTCTTTTCATGATGCTATTTGTTTTCGTTGCGACGGTAGCGACGTGCGCCGCCTGTTACTTCGTCTAACTCGTCGTTCAGGTATTCATTCTCTTTCTCCAGACTGCGGTTCTCGTGTTTCAGTCGGTCGTTCTCTACGGTGGCATCCGTGATTTTGTTGCTGAGCATAGTGTTGCGCAGAATAAGCACAAGGATGACAAAGGTCACAAGACCCGCGATGATGATGATTGCCAGTGTATCCATATTCGTTCCTTTTTATGATGATGTCTATAACAGTCCTGCCTTCTTCATCTTTTCACGCTGTTCCTCGTTCTGTCGGATGAAGCGGTCGATAAAGACGTTCTGGTCGCCGATGCGCCAACGCTGGTAGATGATGATGCCCACGAGCACCAACAGCACCACAAGGATGGCGGCGGCGAGAGCAACGGTAATGAAAAGTGTTGTATCCATACGCTTTGTGATTTTGATTTCGACGGCAAAATTACAGTGACTCCCAAAAACGACAGTCCCATGGTAGGAAAAAAAAGTCTCATTTCGAGAAAATGTGCTTTTCAGGCAGTCTCAAAACGTGAAAAAAGGTGTCTGGAGTGAGACAACCAGACACCTTTTTATCGATGGAATGGGGAAATTTTATTTTTTCACGACTTTTCTGTAATCCGACGGCGACATGCCGTAAACTTCGCTGAAGATGCGGAAGAATGAACTGCGGGAGAAGCCGGAGAGTTCGGCAATAAGGGCAACGGAGTCGTTGGTGGTGGCCAGCAGGTGGGCGGCATACCGTAGGCGGTAGTCGTTGAGGAAGCCGTTGACGCTCTTGCCATCGGCACAGGCACTGATGGCATCGGTAACGTAGTGCTCGTTGGTGCCAAGCATCTGAGCCAGACGGTAGCGGTCTAAGTCGGCCTCCGTATAGACATGGTCGGAAGAATCCATCAGTTCACAGATGCGACGGAAGAGTTGTTGCTCGGCAGTGAGTTGTTCCTCTGGTTCGGTCTTCAACTGCTCAATGGCCTGCTGCTCTTCGCGCTCACGCTGCTCAATTTCGGCTACCAGTCGCCGGTTCTTCTCTGTGATAACCTTGTTGTATTGTGTAGCCCTCCAGAAGAGATAGACGATGAACCCACAGACAATAAAGGCTGCGACGGCGAGGATGCGATAGATGATGACCGACTGGCGGCGGCTGGCAATCTCCGCCTCCTTCTGGCGTATCTCTTGCTGCTGCTCCACGTCAATCTTCCTTTCCTGCAGGTGGATGGAGTCGGTCAGTTGGCGCATACGGTCGGCAAAAGCAACAACCTCGTCCTTGCGTCCGGCCTTTTGCAACGCCTTATACTGGTTCATCATGTAGTTCTTGATGTAAGCGGTGTTGATGGAGTTTCCCTTGGCCAAATAGAGGGAGTCGGCCTGACGGAACAGGCGGATGGCCTCGTCGTAGCGGTCGGTCATCGCCAGATAGCGGGCATCGGCGCCGATGTCATATACCGACGGGTTTTCAGCCTGACGGTGCTTCAGATAAAGAGCCTCGGCCTTGTCGCGCTGCCCATTTGCGGCATAGATCATGGCCTGCCCGATAGTGATGTTGTTGTGGCGCATGTGGTGAACGTGGTCGGGCACGTTAGGACAGCGGTCCATGCGGGCCAGGGCCGTGTCGCCTTTAGCCACCAGGGCCAGCGCCTTTTCTGCCTTGCCCTGCTCAAGATAGAACTCTGTGGTCTCTATAATGCCTGTGAACAGACCGTCTATCACCCAGTAATCATCGGATTGCTTCACGCTGTCCATCATCAGGTTGATGCTTTCCAGATAATAGTGCTCGGCCTCGTCAGGATGCTCCAGATGGTACTCGCAATCGCCCTTGAAGGTCAGCGCACGGCTTTTCACCCGCAATGCCACCTCTTCGCTGATGCCGCCCTGCTTCCTCTCATTGTCCACGTCGGCAATAATCTCATCGGACAGACTGATCACTTTTCCGTATTCGCCATTTCTCTCCACCAATCCGCAAAGCATGAGGAGAGCCGAATAATAGGTATCGCCCATTCCCGCTGACGCGCCTACCCGTAGCCTTTCACGCTTAAGTTCAGGGTCGTTCAACATCTGTTCGCCGTAGAACACAGCCAACCGCGACTGTCCCATTGCCCCGTAGATGTTGGTCCTGAGGAGGTTGGCCATTGCTTCCGAGAATACGCCAGCCTGCTCAGCACTGTCCACCTGCACCAATGCCTGTTCGGGGTCCTTGTACAACATGTCCTGCAGTTCGTGCATCAGCCGTGCCGCATCCTCGCTGCGGTCAGGCTTTGTGCAGCCCGCCGTAAAGGCTATTACAGCGACAAAAAATGTCAATATGGTGATATATTTGCTCTTTCTCATAAGTGTCATTGATAAAATTGCGCGCAAAGGTACGCATTTTTTGCCGAACAACCGAACACTTTTCCATTTTTTGCCTCTTTTTTGTGTCTTTTTGATAGATTGAAATTTACAGCTCAATAATTTTCTCCCTGTCGAATGTCAGATGCTCGTTATGGAAGGCATAGCCAAACTGGTTACAGACACATCGGGTTGTGCCAATGGTCTTGTCGATGTTTCGATGGGAATGCCCGTAAATCCAGTAGTCTATGCCGCTGGTCACTATGTAGTCAGCCAGTTCCACCGTGAATGCGCCATTTATACGGCTACCCTGAAACTCTGGCGACATCAGCTGGAACGACGGGACATGATGGGTAACGACTATCTTATGCTTCGCTTTACTCTCGCTGACAGACTTCTTGATGAAGTCGAGGCAACGTTGGTGCTCGCGATTGAAGTCGGCAGAAGTCAGGATGTCCTCGCCAAACATCATCGGTCTTGTGCTTTCCGATGTCTTTTGAGTTGACCTGCCTGCCAGCGGCCCGCTCGCCAAGTAGATTGAGATAGGCACGCGCTTTCAGGCAAATCAAGGCTACAGGCGTTGCCACGCGAAGACTGTCTTCCACTACGCTGTAGGCTATAGTCAACTCGTAGTAGTCATCATCCATCATAATGGCTGAGAGGCTGGAAAGGTCATCGGACAGTGGAATCGGTTCGATGTGGAAACCTGACGGTTCTCCCAACACGTCGGAATGACGCGAAAGAAGTTCAATCTGTACGGGATAGCCCGTTTTTTCTGTCGTAAACCGATAGAGCGTATAGGTGGGTGACTTATCGCTCTTCTTTCTCTTACCTGCCTTGTACTCGCCGTCACGAATGAACTGCCAGAAGGCTTCGCCATACTCCTTGGTAACTTTCTCCACAATGAGAATCATATCGATGTCGTCAGTGGCACGAGGCCTCATATTGGTATCACTCAATGCGATATCACATGCTGTTCCACCGATAATCACATAATTGTCTGTGAAGTCAGCGAAGGCTTCACGAAATTTATCTAATCCTGCTACCATAGTTTGTTAATCATTAATTCTAATTCTTTTTCTACTCTTGGGTCTTTGTCCTCTTTCAAAGTGAGATATAGAGATATAGGGTCTGCATAGTCCTGACTGAGAGGCGGGTAGTTCCACACCTCCAGACGGATATTACCCTCTGCCTCATTCAGATTCTTCAAGGCATTAGAGGCTTGCAATTTCCTATATTGTTTTGTATCCACAATATAGGTATTCGTCTCGTCAGGATTCAGATGCGTATAGTGTGACAAAGCAGTAATGCCGCCAAAGGTCATACATACTCCGTCAGCGATGGCATCACAATAAAGAACGCGATTGACGGGATTCTTCAGATATGGCAAAATGTGTTCCCAAAGTTCCTTGGGGGATTTTTCGAAATGCAGTCGTTTTACCCTGTTCCCATCCATCGATACCTCGCATAGTTTCAGATCGCCGAGCGTCTTGAATGCTCTCGAAATGGTGACGTATGTATAGGGCAACTTCTTTTCAAGTTCTGCCATCGACACGCTTTCGAGACTCTCCACCTGCAGGTGATAAAGCAGTATATATTGGGCAACAGAGGAAAGGTCTTCTGACTTCTTGTGCTCTGTCTCCCTGGTGTTAATCACCAAAAAGGGAAGATAGGCGTATTTGTCAGAGACAATGAAATAGACTCCGCGTTCAATGAGTCTGTTCCGCTCAACAAACTGGAGTCCCTGAAAGAGGAATACGATAGGCAGATTTACCATCGTTTCCAACCTTTTGGCTAATCTGAGACAATCCGTCGAGGCATGGTTCTCCTCCTTCTTTGCCTGTAACAGACAGAACTCATACCCATTGAAGATTGCCCGATAGCACTGAAACTGTAGTTTCGTATCTATAGAGATGCCTCTCAGTTCTTCCCTCTTCATCAGAGAAAGATCTAACGCCTTGCCTGCAACTGTCACTTCTATCATGCTTTAAATATCTGTATTATTATCACATATTA
>Ga0326513_10001345_pt1 | contig 19535 bp, 29 predicted proteins | sample 2_2465_0518_D_FD_203654 | JGI IMG/M metagenome (GOLD analysis project Ga0326513, IMG submission 203654) | Bovine rumen microbial communities from UC Davis, California, United States - 2_2465_0518 | ecosystem: Host-associated > Mammals > Digestive system > Stomach > Rumen | place: USA... | reverse complement strand
TAAATCTCCAATGTAATCCTTGAGTTGTTTTCTATATTCCTCTAATTTGTCTACTAATAGTTTCTCCTAAAATACCAGTTTGTCTTTCCGCTTCTGCTAGACTGTCATATTTTTCACCAGTTTCTATACATTCAACACTTTTCCTATGTTGTGCTTTTCTATTACGTTTTTTATGTTCTTCAGTCTATTTATATCCGATTAATGCTTCACTAATTGCCTATTTATGCTATTCTGATTTAGGTATTCCTTTTCGTGTTTTACTCATTTTTTCTTTTGTTTCTGGTGAAGCAAGTTTATTATCTCCACCAGTATTTAAATTAAAACCTTTATTAATAGAATCGTACTCAATGATAAATTTTGTTTCTAGTTCATTTGCTTCTTCAAGGGTAAGCTCATTAGCAAGAATTTCATGTTCAAAATTATCCCAACCATATTTTTGAATAGCATTATAAAATTTAATACAATTCTTATAAGCACTAGGTTTCCATCTATTTTTAATATTGTTGGTCTAACCTATATAAACCTAACCAGTCTCTTTTAAAGTATGTTTATAAACACACCAAGACCTTACTCCATCTTTAAAAGAAAGAGATTGAATATCATTTATTCCATAACTCATTTATTTATTTATCTCCTACTGTTTCATTATATAAATATTATAGCATAAAAATATCGAGAAGTCAAATTTACTTCTCGATACATTATTATATTTTAAGGCTCCGCCTATTTTTCTGATTTTAGTATATCATAAAATTTAAATTTATTCAAATTTAATTAGTATTATTAAAATTAAATAACTGTAATTATTTATATTAAAAATATAAATCTCTATTTTATTAACTATAATATTATTTATATTTTTATTTATGAAAATTGTAATGTTAAAAAGCCATTAAAATTAACAGGTGTATTATTATTTACATTTGTAAATGCTGATGATTTTGCAATATTTAATTGAATATAGCATGGTAATACTTTACTAGCAGTAATTGTATAATTATTCAGCAAATTTGTTGAATCAGTAGTGCCATCAATATATCCACTAACTCCTCGTAGTCCACCAACACATGAAGAAACAGTAATACCCGATACATTATGTAACATTTTAGGAAGTGATATCATTATACTAATTGTTTTGGTACCGTTTGTAATTAATCCTGAAAAGTTTGCTCGTATACCTGATGATGGAATTTCAAAAGTGTCTCCAGACTTATAGTATTCTTCACGTGATATAATTCCACTTGACATAATAAATCTCCTTTAAAATAATTATTAAGTTTTTCCTTCTGCACCATTGAATGTCCAAGATATTTCAGGAATCATAAGTGAAGTTTTAATTATATTCGCACTATTATATTTTTCCGTATCTATGAAATCTATTTCAATGGATGTACTGCCATTAATCGAACCAGACAATACTAATTTTCCCGCAGTATCAGTTGACCATGATACATTACCAATTATTGCTTCTGGATTACTAAAAATGCAATTTATTATTCTGGATGAAGTTGTAATTTTAGAATCAGATACTGTTAATGGGAATGATGTAAACGATGGTACACTAATATGAAAAACAGGATTTGTGATATTGTATGGTTGTTCAAGAAACCATATATTTCCACTTGGAGTAATTGCGATTTGTCCAATTTGTCTATCACCATAGTAGCACGGATGATAAATAGTTTGTTTTGGTGCTATGGCACTATCTGATAAAGTAGCAATAACATGGTCACCTTTAAAATCACTTGCCATATTCGGCTTCCAACTCGTTAATCGAACTATATTATTCTCTCTAAAAAGATGCGGTTCAAGCTCATAAGAATTGATAAATGAATTTTTAACTATAGTTCCAATATAATAATAAACATCTTGTCCGCCACCCAGGATTGCATTTGCAATATGCGCAGCAAATCGCGCATGACCTTCATCTGTTAAATGTAGATGATCTGAAACATAATTACTTGTTACGCCATTAACACTAGCGGCAAGATTTTTAATTATTAATAACGGGTAGGTTGCACTCATCTCAGCTTTTCTAGCAGTATAGCTCATCCAATGCTGCATTGTGTCTGGATACCAAGCTAAGTTTGAATTGCTAAGACCAAGAACAATTAGCGCATCTGGAAATACAGCATGTGCTCTATTTATGCAAGTTATGACTGCTGTACTAAAAGTGTCTAATGAAATTTCACTTCCAGAATCATCCATATGTCTAAAATCATTTACTCCGCCTATTATGCTCACTATTCCTGTATTTACTTTTTCGTCATCAGTCATGGTTGTATTAGCAGTTTCAACTTGAGAAATAAAAGTATTTCCAGAACGAGTAAATCCAGCAGCATTTACGCCAAAATTGTACTCCATCATGTCTAGCATTTCGCAAACCAATGAAGCATATCTTTTAGAAGTTGTGCTTGCCGATCCGCCTACAGTCCAGCTATCACCGAACATAACCATATTACAGTTCGTGCGATGATACATTGCTAATGAAGAAATAGAATTTCTGGAAAAGCTATCTTTTATGTCATATGTCGTTCCATCTAGTGTCTTAATTTTGGAAATATCAGCCATAAGCTAACACCTCCTTATTAAGTAACAGTAATTGTTGCCTATGTACCAGTAAAGGTTGGCTGAGAAACAGTACCACTCGGTGTTCCAGATACATTAATGTCGCCTTCTGTCCCAGTAAATGTAGCAGTATATGTACTTGGTACTGCAATATTTCCAGTAACTAGTCTGACACCAGTCCCAGTAAAGGTTGGAGCAGTTGCCTGATATGCTGCATCACCAGTTTTTACAGTCTAATTAGCACCTTTTGTAGGTAAAGTACCTTGGTCAAAACCAATAGTTAATGTTTCATTTGCAACAGTAGTTGTTAGTATAGGGAGTGTTCCAACTTCGGTGATACTATTAACAGTTGTTGTGGAACCTGCAGTTTCTACTGAAATCGTTGGTGCTGCCACGGTTCCTTCTGGAGTATATGTTGCTGCACCAGAATTCGCTGGAGCTACAGTTGCTGTTTTATTACTTGTTGAATTTGTTGTAACTGTAACATTTCCATCTGGAGTAAATTTTCCTGTTGAGGTAGTTGATGACCCAGTAAATGTAGGCTATGATACAGTTCCTGCTGGAGTATATGTAGCGGATGCACTATCTTTCCAGCCCAAATCTCCAATAAGGCTTAAATCACCTAGTTCAACCCATTTAGTTCCGTCAAAAACAAATTCTTTACTATTATAAACTACTAAATAACCTTTAACAGCTGTAATTGTTGCTGAATTAACAACAATAGATGTCGCGGTAGAACCATCTGTTAGTGCTGTAGTTGTTTCTCCCATAAAAGTGACACCACCTGAAATTGCACCTTGAATCGCGGCGATGTCATTACGGGCTTGTTGGTCTTTTAAATTATAAGTACTACCAGTTGGCAGAGTAATTTTACTTATATCAGCCATTTATTTTCCTCCTTTAAATGTTAGAAAAAATTAAATTCTCTGGGTCTTGAGTGTCCATAAACCCTGTAATTTTTTGATTCCAAAAATTTTTTTCAGATGAATTTGTGTGGATTTCTGAATTAGATATATGCTGAAATAAAGCTTGTTGGTCCTATGCAATAAAAGGAGTATCTATTAAATAGGCTTTCCCATCTCCTATTTTTATTCCAGGGGTAGTTTTTTTTATACTGTCAATAGTTGTAGTCTAATAATCAGAATATATATAAATAGTACCTTCTTCACCAATTAAATCTGGTTGAGAGTTCCAATCTGCTGTTTTACCATATAGAATAGAACGTAGACCTAACTACTATAAAGAAATATTACCCTATAATGTAGTTGAATTAATTTGCGGTTTATTTCTTAAGTTATTATAATCTTGCCCCTGTGAAGGTGGACCTGGATTAATACTTTCAGCAAAATCTAAATTATAATTATTAGTACCTATATTTAATTCAATAGTGCTGCCATCATCTAAAGCAATTCCATGTTCTACTTTCATTACGTAAGTACCTCTCTTATTAAGTTTTTAGAGAGATTAATAGTTTTTATTCTTGTAGCAGCACGGGCACCATTTTCATAAATCCAGTTAAGCTAGATTTCAGCAGTTAAATTGTATTTAAAAGAAAGAGTTTCTTCTTGAGTAAATGTTACAGAAATAGTATTTCTATCTATTATCGTAACATCTTCACCTGTTTTTGTGTAAGAAATACTTCCTTGTTTAATAGTAAAATAAATTTTTTCAACCGATGTAAAATCTAAAGTTTCATCATCAGTGACTTTTAAAGTAAAAGTAGGTGTTGTCCCTATTATCAAAATAGTCACCTCCAATGTAATATCTATCAACAAAAAGTTGAAGAAGTCTAGTAGTACTCTGATAATTTGATTATTAAATAATTTTGTTATATAATATAAGTAGAAGGTGATAAAATGTTTAAGGTAAAGAAAATTAAGACAGATGAAATAGTTCAAGTATTAACTGCAACTTGTGATGAATATGGCAAAACTTGGTTTCTTATTTGGGAGAATGAAGGATGGAGATGGCGGCCGGCCAATGATTTTTGCCCACCAAACTATAAATCAAAGAAATTTTGACTTTTTAAAAAACTTATGCTATAATATTTATAGACGTGGATAGGAACACGTTAATATAAATATAAAAGGAGATATTTATTATGAAATATTATAGCGAAGTAACTAATAAGGTATATGATACTGTAAATGCACTTAAAGAAGCGGAAATGGAAGTCACTAATAAAGCAAATGCACGTAAGGCAGATGCAGAAAAAGTAGAGGCGGCGCGCAAGAAATGGGTAGATGCTCGACTGGAATATGATCGTGCACTTTCAGAATTTTGTAAGAAATATGGTGCATATCATAAAACTTATTCTTCTGATGATGTACGTAAAGAATGGTCTTCACTTTCAGAAATGGTAAATGATTTATTTCTTTAATTAAAACCCTCAGAGTTTTCTGAGGGTTTTTTATAACTAAAAAAATATAGTAATTATTTTACTATCCTACTTATTCTTGAGAGCGAATACATTAATAGTTAAATTGAATTATAATATTAATTAAATTTGTTCTACATTAAAAGATAAGTTTTATTTTAAGGGGTATTGACAATGGAATATACACAAGAAATAACACTTGATGTTAACTCAAATACTGCATATACGGTTGTTGGTGCAAAATAGAGTGATTCTAGTAGTCGTATTATTATAGTTCATATTACAAAAGATGGTATTCCTTATGTTATTGATGCTGGAGTTACTGCTTATTTTCGTTTAAAAAAACCAGATGGAAAAGCTATTTTAAATGAAGCTTATATTGATTATAATAATAATACAGTTTAGGTTGTTTTAACTTCATAGGCGCTTGCAGTACATGGTCGTGGTTATGCAGATATAGTTTTATATAGTTCAAATTAGGAAATTCTTTCAACTGTATCATTTATTTTGTTAATAATGGCTATGCCAGATATTACTAATGAAGTATTTTCTAGTAATGAGTTTAATTATTTACAAGGAATTGTTGATAGTGCTAATAATATTATTTATGAATCTGAAGCATGGGCAGCTGGTACAAGAAGTGGTATCCCAGTTATCGGAGAATCATTTTCATATAAAATCATTGGTAGTTCTACTTTTACATGTAATATTGATAAAGATATATTTTGTGAAAAAGTAGGTATTGATCCAGGCGCGTCAAATAAATATACTATATAGTGTATTTCAGCAGCAACTGATGATTAGGGACATAATATTTATTCTTGGTCTATTGAAAGCACGAAAGGAGATAATAAGTCAAACATAGACTTAGATGAATATGGTATAACTATAAGTGGTTTAGCAAATGTTAGTAATAAAATTGAGATTGATGTAACTGATCCAGATTTATAGTATAATAATAATGCAAAATATTGGGCAGATTATTCCAAAAACATTGCTGATACCATGGCTTTTTCAATTAATCCGGATACTGGAAATTTAATATTTACTTATGAAGAGCCCTAATGGAGGTAAATATGAGTGTAATTACAAGAAATATTGGTAGAGTAAGTATTGTACCAAAAGGAATTTGGAATAATAATAATACGTATACGAGACTTGACTTAGTTAGCTATAATGGTAATTCTTATATTGCTAAATAGGATGTACCAGCAAACATTAATATAAATAATGAAAATTATTGGAAAATAGTTGCTGAAAAAGGCGATACTGGCGCCTCTATTAGTAATATTACAAAAACTGGATCAAGTGCGGATGGGCTTATTGATACTTATACAGTAACATTTACAGATGGAAGAACTACTACTTTTTAGGTGAAAAATGGTATTGGTATTACATCTATAACAGGGCCAAGTACAAGTGGACAAATTGATACTTATACTATTAATTTTGAAGATGGAAAATCTACCACTTTTACTATCAAAAATGCTAAAAGTATCGAATCTATTACAGAGGTTGATGTTACATATACTCCAGGGGAAAAAGATAAATATCGTATTAATTATAATGATGGTACTTATTTTGATTTTGAAATTTAGAATGGTGAAGATGGTCAGGGTTTAGTATCAACTGTTGATAATATTCGAGCAATTAATCAAGACGTTAGTCTTTTAATCTTTGGTGATGAAGCACCAACAACAAATACAGTTGGAAAATTTAAACAACGTTATTATGATCGTATAAATAAAATTTTGTATATTTGTACAAATATTGATACTACTGATGCGCAACCAATTTATACATGGCAAAGTACTGGCACACCAGTTGATAATGAATTATCTACTACGTCTTAGAACCCAGTATAGAATAAGGTGTTAACGAATAAAATCAACGAATTGAACACCAAGAAATATGAGAAGCCTAGCGACGGCATCCCGAAGGCTGATTTTGCGAGTGCTGTGCAGACAAGTCTTGAAAAAGCTGACAGCGCTTTGCAATCTGTCCCATCTACCTATCGCACAGCGGCAGCGTAGGATGCTATTGACGTAAGCTTTTCTGCGTTTAAGAGAACGAACAATAATCTTGTGTGCTTTGGGGACTCATGGACTGTAGGAACTGGAATTGCACAGGTCGACAGACCGACTAAGCGATTTACAGCCATTGTAGCAAACAAGCTTGATTGTACTGAATTTAATTTTGGCGTTGGCGCTTCTGGATTTATTCGGAGCGGAAACCTTTTCAGCACTCAGATTAATACCGCAGATTCCCAAATGACAACCGAGCAGAAAAATAATACAGGTGTTGTACTTATTGTGGGTGGTGTTAATGACTATAGACAACAATTATCAACATCAACACAAGCGCAGTTTGTCGAGGGTGTTGTTAGCACAGCAAACTTGGCACATACTGTTTTCCCAAACGCTTTGATTGTTTTAGGTATCGGCAACACTAATTTGTCTTATTTCCCAGAAAAAGCAAGACAATGGTATTCAGCCGCGATTTCTGCATGTGAGCGTCAGTTGAATTTCCCTTCAATAGTCATCAAGAATCTATATAATGTGATAAGCGCAAATACAGCGTTATATACGTCCGACAATCTTCACCCGAATGAGGACGGTCATGGATATTTCGGCGGCTATATTGCAAATGCAATTCTTGGGGGAGGTCAAACTATTTTTACCTCACTTGGTACTGTTTCGCTCAACTCTATGACGTCGCTTGATGGAGCAGAAGGTCCAACAGAACTGACGATATGGCGGGTTAATGACGAAATAGTTGTTGATGCGGCTCATTTTATGTTCAGTCCTGAAATAACAGCAAGCACTGTTATAGGTACAATTCCTGCAAAAATAACACCAGCCTCTAATGCATATTTCCCTTTTTATTATGCAAACCAGTTTGCAGGAAATATAGCAATAACCGTAAGCGGGAACATGTATTTGATACCAGCTACTGGCGTTTCATCGATTACCAGCGGCTTTAACCAGCAAATCAGATACATGTTTGGTAAACCTACCAACACAGATGAAAGTTGAGGGAGCCTTATGGATGATGACGAAAAAAAAGCCTCAGTGGCCTTTTAGAGGATGAATGATACACGACTTTGACTTCAAGGGTGTGGCAGAAATGCCGTATAATCCCAAAGACTACTGGCTCCCGTGTGGTGGGATAAAGGTCATCTCCCGCTGTAGGAGGTTGTGACGGTAAAGCAAAAACAGCAACTGGCGGACCTTACAATGTTATCCTTATTTCTGAATCGTTAGTAGCAGCAATTTAAGACATATTTTTTTGTTTATTAAATAAAAATTATAAAATTTAATTTATAAATTTAAAATTCTTCAAAAATTTATATTCACTTTACGTCTATTTCCACTTATAATCGTAAGAAAAACTGAAGGCGAGCCTCCAACTTCTATGCTTGCTGTATATGACTATTTACATCAAAAATTTATTGACCATGCAAAAGAAATAAAAGTTATGCAACAAATGTATATGGAAAAATAAAACAAACCTCAGAAGTTTGACTTCTGAGGTATTTATTATACTATTTCGGTATAGCTAAGCATTATCCAACAGCCATTTTTTAATTGACCCCAACCATTGGCTTCATCAACAATTTCATATATACCTTGATCTGTGATTAAGCCATATACTTCTGCTTGAGTGTTGGGTGCACGCCGCATACGTAGAGAAGGATGAGTTACTTTTACTTTATAAGTTTTCGGTGTTTCTGGAACTATAGGTTCTTCTGGGACTACAGGCTCTTCTACAATTACTTGTTGTTCAACTTTTGGTTCTTCTGTAATTGCTGGGGTGCCGAATTGATCTAAAAAATCCATAGATTTTGCCTCCGGTTTTGTTCTATTTTTTCTTGCCATATTTTTCACCTCTAATTTTAAAGTAGGATATATATTTATTCTATTCCAAAAACTTGATTTCTTTCTAACTTTATGGTATAATATAATTAAAGATAAAAATAGATAGAGGTGTGATTATGCCTGATTATGATAGATATGATGCAATAAATACGCTGGCCGCGCGTTGGCTTGTATGGAATGCGAAAGAGAGAAAACAACCACTTGGAATTAAGCAATTTAAGTGTAAAGATTATACACATATGTGGCTTTTAAATATTATGAACTCTTTTAGTATAGCAAGTGGATATGTAGATTTTTATTTGGACTGCTCTTTTTGGACATATTTATATATTAAATATGTAAAGAAGTTTAAACATGCGAAGTGGTTTAAAGGGCAAGAAGTATTTTTAATTGAGCCAGAATTGTTTGCAGCAGAAGTGTGTGGACATTTTGGTGAACTGCCAGATAAGGTTAAATATATTTATGAAGATTATTGGAGGTAAGGATGGAAATAATTAGTGGTATTTACAAAGTCACTAATTTAATTAATAATAAAATTTATATAGGTTAGTCTATTAATATTTATCAAAGATGGTAGGCACACAAAAGCACTAGTCTTAATAAAAACAGTAAAGAATATAATATATATTTTCATAATGCTTTAAGAAAATATGGTGTTGAAAATTTTAATTTTGAAATAATAGAATAGTGTGCTGAAAATGACCTAGATAAAAGAGAAAAATATTGGATAGAATATTATAATTCTTATGATAGAGATTTTGGTTATAATGAGAGTAGGGGCGGCGATGGATATAATGGTAGAAGATACCATATAGAACAATATGATTTAGATGGTAATTTTATTAAAGAATGGGATTCAGTCTATGAAGCTGCGAAAAATTTAAATACTTCAACTACAAATATTCGTTATTGTATTTTATATCCAGATAAATAGAAAAGCGCTGCCGGATTCCAATGGAAAAGAAAAAATGATCCAAGAATAATTACTAAATATTCTCCTAATTATTATTTAGAAGGATTAGAAAATGGTAGGAAAAAGAAAAAAATAAAACAATATAATAAAAATAATGAATATATTCAAACATTTGATAGTAGGAAAGATGCTGCATATTGGTTAAAAGAAAATGGGTATACAAATGCTAGTAATTTAAAGTCAGTATAGAGTCAACTTTCTACTGTTATAAATTCAAAAAGATTAGCTTATAATTTTTATTGGAAGGACGGTGATTAAAATAGTTGAAGTAGGGATCCCCGTATACAGAGCTAAAGCAACTTTACCGAATACTTTAGATTCTTTAGTTGCATAGACATATAAAGATTTTGTCGTTTGTCTTTCTATAGATGGAGATAATGAAGATTACGATGATATAATTAAAAGTTATCGTGAACGTGGGCTTAAAATTAAAGTTATAACTTCTGTAACAAATTGTGGAGCTGGCGCGGCACGTCAGCATATATTGAATTGTACTTCAAGTGATTATATAATGTTTGTAGATGCTGATGATATATTAATGCCGCGCGCCGTAGAAGTTTTATATACGAATGCAAAAACTCATGATTATGATATAGTTCAAGGAAGTTTTATTAAAGAATTTAAAGATAAAGATGATATAATGATGTCCTCTGCCGATAATGTACTTACTTGGTTTCATGGTAAAATTTATAAAGTGGATTTTTTACAAAAGAAAAAGATTTCATTTCTTTCAGGATTACGTACCGATGAAGACGCATATTTTAATGCTGTAGCTTGGAACTCTACAGATAATAAAGGTTTAATTGGAGAAGTTGTATATCTTTGGAGAGATAACAAAAATTCTATAACGCGTTCTTTACCAGATAAAGAATACTTTATTAAAACTCATAATGATTATATTCGTGGACAAGTACAAGCTCTAATAAAATTACATGAAATAAATGAAGCAGTAAGTCAAACTTTCATTACTAATACTTTAATAAATATTTATTATTTCTATATGCGTGCGCGCTTTTATAAATGTAATGAAAAAGAAATGGATAATATTATTTCTATTTTAAAAGAAAAAGAATGGATGCAATCATGGCTTGACAATGGTAAAAATTGGGTAGACGTTATTCAAAATATAAAACCTGGGCAAGTATATGATGGTGAATATGTAATTTTTTATAAAGAAACATTTAATTTATGGGCCGCGCGCCTTCTGCGTGGTAGAAAAGGAGAATAAAATGTATAGTAGTGGACTTAGAGTTGTAATTGTTAATGGCAAGCCTGGAGTTGGTAAAACAACTTTTGAAAAGCTCGCAAGAGATATTCTTGGAGAGGCTTTCTGTGAATGTAGGTCAACAGTAGATAAAGTTAAAGAAATTGCTATGTATGCTGGTTGGAACGGAGAAAAAGATTTAAAGAGTAGAAAATTTTTAAGTGATTTAAAAGATATTTGCACAGAATATAATGATATGCCAGTAACTGATATTGTTAAATGGTTAGATATGTGGGAAGCTGATTTAAGATATTATAATGTTAGTGATCAACCGCATGTATTCTTTATTGATGATCGAGAGCCAGAGCATATTCAAAGACTAAAAGAAAAGTTTAATGCTATTACTGTACTTATACGGCGGCCAGGGGATGAGGATATTGAAACTTCTAATCATGCTGATGAAGAAGTGTTTAATTATGATTATAATTGGACTATTTATAACAATGGAGACATTGAGAATTTTAAAAATAAAACTCAGGCTTTCTTAGATTGGATTTTTAGTTAAATTTATGATATAATTTATATATAAAATAAGATGAGTCCATGAAGCGTTGAAAAGAATCATTGAAATATTGTAATATTATCTCAAGAAAATTACTTATATATGAAGGTGATAATATGGGATATATTTACATAATAAAAAATGATATTAATGATAAGATTTATATTGGTCAAACTTCAAGGTCTATTGAAGTTCGTTGGAAAGAGCATGTTCGTCATCATGGTTAGTTAATAGATGATGTAATTCATAAATATGGAAAAGAGCATTTTTATATAGACCAAGTTGAAGAATGTATTGATGAAGAATTAGATTCTCGTGAATAGTATTGGATAAATTATTATAATTCATTATAGAATGGATATAATTTAACTAGTGGTGGAAAAGAAAATATAACTTATACAAATAATAAAGTATAGGAAGTTTTATCTTTGTGGGAAGAAGGCTTAACGGTAAATCGTATTGTAAAAATTACAAAATTAAATGTTGAGACAGTACGTAATTATTTAAATAAAAATGGTATAGACCATTAGTAGATAAAAGATAGAGCCAATGTTTTTATTGGCGCGGCGAAAGCTAAATAGATTGTATAGTATACACAAGATGGAGAATTTATTTAGATCTGGCCATCTACAGCAGAAGCGGTACGAAATGGATATATCAGATCTAGTATATAGCGTAGTTTAAAAGATGGTTAGCCGCATGGCGGTTTTATATGGAAAGGAGTTAATAACTAATGAAAGGATACGTAGCAGGAATTGATTGGATAAATGCAGAAAGTATGCGTTACTGGAGTTTTACCGCAGCAACCTCAGCAGAAAAACGCCATCAGGAAGCTCATAATATGGTATTCTCTGGTGATTATATCGGTGCTCTCAAAGTGGATGGTTACTATGAGCGTCTTATTAAAGACGAAGATGGTAACTGCTTTATGGTCGCGCGCAGTAAAAATGTTAAAGGTGAAGCCACCGAAAAGCTTGCCTGGGTGCCGCAGATTCATGACTTTATGGAGGGTTTGCCGAATGGAACTGTTCTACTTTCTGAGTGTTATTTGCCTGGTAACGAGGGAAGCCAGAAAATCACTGGCTTGCTTGGATGTTTGAAAGATAGATGTATCGAGCGGCAGGAGAAAGGTCAAAAGCTTCATTTTTATATTTTTGATGTGATGGCTTGGGCGGGGAGTGATTTTACTAAAGTTCCTTTTGAACAGCGAGTAAATTTTCTCAGTGATATTCAATATGGTTATTCTAATAAATATATTGAATGGGCTACGTATTATGAAGGTGAAAAACTTTGGGACCAGCTTCAAGATTATCTTGCTTCTGGTCGCGAAGGCATGGTGATTATGCGCAAAGATGCTCCAGTATATTTCAAACGGACGCCCGCGCGCGTGAGTCTTAAAATTAAGAAAGAACTTCGAGAATCAATTGATTGTTTCTTTACTGGTAAAGCAGCTGCGCCAACAAAATATTATACTGGTAAAGAAATTGAATCTTGGAAATATTGGATTAATGAAACTACTGGTGAACGGCTTCCAGAGAAAAATTATTATTATGAGTCCTCTACAGAAGGTAAACCATATTCTCCAGTTACAAAACCTTTTTACTATCATTGGGCTGGTAGTTTGGAAATTGGTTTGATGGATGGAGATAAGGAAGTTGGTATTGGTTATCTTAGTGGGCTTACTGATGAAGTAAAGGCAAACTATAAAGATTATATCCATCATGTAATTGAAGTTGGAGCTATGCAGTTAACGCCAGACGGTGCGCTTCGTCATGGGAAAATGCTCGGATGGCGACCTGATAAGCCTTGGCATGAATGTAGTATTAAACAGATTAAAAATGTATAAAGAGGTAAATATATGAAATAGGAATTTGTTTCAAATTAGACAAAACCATATAATCCAGAAGATTATGGATTACCCGTGTGGAAAGATGAAGATCATCCTACCCCACAACAAATTACATAGACTGCTCAAATTATATAGAAGAAACAAGAAAGTATTAATGAAACAAAAGAAGCTTTGCAACTGCTATGGAATAATATTAACAAAATATATCAAAGATAGTTATATAAACATGCAGAAATTAAAGAATTGCTTGATCGTTATGGTATAAAGTAATTTTTTCTTTATAGTTAATATCGTAAAATTCCACTTTTAAATATGAGTAAAGTAGAAGATAGATTTGCACAAATCTTTATATCTGCTAATATCCCATATGTTCGAGAAAAAACTTTTCCCGAATTAAAAAGTGGAATTTTACGATATGATTTTTATCTCCCGACTTTTAATATATTGGTTGAAATAGATTCGATGCTTCATTTTAAACTGATTCCTAAATTTCATAAGTCTAAAACTGATTTTACACATGCTTAGTAGAACGACCGTTTAAAAAATAGCTTCGCGCTTTCACATAATATAAAATTATATCGTATTCCTGAATGGGAATTTCAAAATATAAAAACATTTGCAGATATATTGCAATCTAAATTTTTAGTTAAAGATAAATGGCATAATGACCGTATATATCGTGAATATTTAAAGGGCAATTAGCCCTAATTTTTATGTGGAGGCCATAAAAATGTTTGAAAATATAAATCTATAGGAGGTCTGCAATATAATAATTCTCGTAAGTGCAGTTATTATTGCAGTAAAAAACATTTATGGTTTTATAAAAAAACCAGTAGATGACCTCCATGGTCGTGCTCAAACAGCAGAAGAAAAACATATAGAAAAAGTTTTGGAGAAAAAATTACCAGAAATGGTAAATGATAGCCATGAAAATATTATTGATTCTCTTGAAGAAATAAAAGGTTTGGTTCTTGATTAGTAGCATAGTTTTGATAAAATTCAAAAATCAGTTGATTTATTAAATGTTTCTCAAATGGATTTAATGCGGTATAATATGAATAGACTTTATTATAAGTATCATCCATTTAAAAAAATTCTTGATTGTGATAAAAAGGCTTTTATAAAATTATATAAAGATTATCATGATATGGGTGGTAATACATGGATTGATAGTTTATATAATGAAGTTATGCATTGGGAAATAGTTGAAGATGAAGCTGAGTTAAAAGTTGACAATTAAATAAAAATATGATATAATATACATAGAATAGAAATCTATGTATATTTTTTTTGGAGTGAAAGGAGTAATGGGATTTTTAATTAATTATATGCTAATGATATTGGCAGCTGTAGTTTTTATTGTTGGTATTCTTTTTATTTGTGATGGTTTAAAAAATAAAAGACTCACAATTTAGAAAGCCGCGGCATAGCATATAGAATATATAAAATAGTTAACAAAAGAGTAGGAAGAAGAATATAATCATCTACTTCATTGTCGAAACGAATTAGAAGATGATATAGGTGAATTAAAAAAATAGCGCGAACTTGAATAGGAACGCGCGCAAGAAGCAAAAGAAAATACAGATAGATTATTGAAGTCAGAACAAGGGCGTTTAAATGCTGAACTTCAACGTAAAAAAGAGTTTGAAGAAATTAAATTTGAATAGGAAAAAGAAAAAAGACAAGAAGCTATCAATCTTTATTTTAATAGATTAAATGTATAGGCAGAAACTATCTATAAACAAAAGAAAGAAGAATTATAGACAGAAATTGCATTATTATAGTCTTAGTTTAATGATTTTAAAATTCGTCAAGACTCAATAAATGAAGCTATACTTCGTGAAAAAGAATTAAAAGAAAAAGAAGATTTTTATTCTATTCAAATTCCAAAAAATGATCAAGAAGATATAAAACTTCTATAGTCAATGGACTTAAAACTTCATAATCGCGATGTAATACCTAAGCTTATTTGGGAATTATTTATACGGCGGCCATGCCAAGAGATGATTAAACGAGTAACGAGTGGCCGCAAGATTAGTGGTATCTATAAGATTACTAATAAAGAAACTGGAGAAGCTTATATTGGTAAAACTACTGATATATCTACACGTTGGCAAAATCATTGCAAGACTACAATTGGTCTTGAAGGCGCCGCACGAGCAACATTACATAATCGCTTGGCGCAAGATGGGCTTTGGAATTATACTTTTGAAATAATAGAAGAAGTAGATAAAGAAAATCTATTATCAAGGGAAGCATTTTATATAGATCTTTATGGCACAAAACAATAGTTAAATATGAAAGATGGGAGTAAATAAATGAAACTTAGTAAGTTACAAGAAAAAATTGTTAACGCGCCAGAACCACGTATTGTTGTTCACGCGGCGGCCGCGGCAGGTAAAACAGCAGTACTTACAGAACGTGTCCGGAAAATGCTGCGCGATGGTATTAATCCATCAGATATTGTTTGTATTACTTTTACAAATTTAGCTGCTCAAGAAATGCGGGATCGCCTTGCAAATGATTATAAAAATGGAATTTATATTGGCACAATTCATGGCCTTGCAAATTATTTTTTACTTTCTCATGGAATTGATACAAGTGATTTAATTGAAAGCCAAGAGTTTGATAAGTTTTTTGAACGTATTGAAGAGAATCCTTTTTGCGTAAAACATATTAAACATATTTTACTTGATGAGGCGCAAGATAGTTCACCAGCTCAATATAAATTTATTTTTGAAATGATAAAGCCAGATACCTTTTTTATTGTAGGTGATTTGCGTCAAAGCATATATAGTTTTCGTGGTGGAGATCCAGAAATTCTAGAGAATATTATGAATGGTTTAAATGTAACTGTATATAGTCTTAATGAAAATTATCGGAATGGTGACAATATTCTTAGATATGCAAAGAAAATTCTTCAAAAAAGTTTTATGACTGATGATTCTATTGCTATGCGGCACGGCGGCACTGTATGGGAAGGAGAAGCTACTTTTGATAACTTAAAAGGTTGGATACAACGCAAGGGGGATTTTAGAGATTGGGCTGTTTTATGTACAACAAACGGTACAATTGCTGATTTGCAGAGTAAATTTGAAAAAGTTGGTATCCCAACGGTAACTTTTCGTCAAGGTGAAGTTGACAAGTCAAAACTTGAAGAGTTAATGAACTCTAATACTGTAAAAGTCTTAACTTATTGGAGCGCAAAAGGTCTGGAATTTCCATATGTTGCTGCATGGGAACCAAAGAATTGGGGCGGCGATGAAACATATAGAGTAAATTATGTTGGAGCCACGCGCGCGAAGGACATTTTACTTTGGATGGAAGGGCCGAAGAAAAAGAAAAAGGATAAGTGGTTTTAATCACTTATCCTTAATAGTTCCACAAAGCGGTAAAAGCTTGCTAGCCAAATTCACCATCAACTTCAATATTAGTTTTTGTTTGAAAATCTTTCAGAGCTTTAAAAGTATCATCACCAAATTTTCCATCTACTTTACATTTAAAACCTTTTGCATTTAGTAAAGATTGCATACTATTAACTTGTGGACCATAATCTCCTTTTTTAAGAAGGTTTATTTTTATATCGTAAGTATGTGGTTGGTATTTTTGTGGAGCTTTTTGAGTAGTTGTAACTTGTTGCTACACTGGCACACTTTGAATAGTTCCGCCTTGCGCGACCAAACTCCAATTTGGTCTGCCAAAACCAGCAACTTTATTATTACCACGATTATATGTTCTGCGCGCGACTTGATCGCTTGAGTTTCCTTCGATAGTAGTAAAGCTAGTCCAACTTGCGCTGGAACCGATAACTGATTCAACAAGACCAGTATGGTTTATAGCACCACCACTAAAGAAGAAAACTTGGTCACCTGGTTGTGGATAGTTATAAAAGGCATTATTCTTTTCATAGAATGATGCACTTGCGCTACATAAAGCAGATCCGCTACCAACAGTTTGATATGTCATGGCTGCGCCAGTTTGTAAACCAAACGTTTGACAAAAGCACCAATCTACAAATACATCACACCAAGGTTGGTTTTGTAATTCCCAGCCATAGAATTGGTTATCCCAACTTCCTTGCGCGTACTTTATGTAATTGTTATAGCCTTCATGATAATTCATTTCGGCACGTGCGGTATCTAATAGTTTATTTACTGCTTCTTGTAAGGTCATAATATCACCTTATTTTACATTGATTTCTTTTGAGACATCACAAATTTTATCAATCATGTCACTTACAACATCCCAATCAATGTCATAATTTAGAGTGTTGGCCATAGCTTTTAATTCGCCCATAACCCACTCTTTCTTATCTGCGCCTTTATCGAATTTATCTTCAGCTTCGGCCATCAGATTCATGACAAGTTTCAGCATTTGATTCCAATTCTTTTCTTTTGTACTCTTTTTAACGTAATCAACTAATTTGACCATTAAAGGAACGAGTATAGCAATACCGCTAAGAATAGAAATAATAGCTTGAATCCAAAAATTGAAGTGTTCCATAAAACATCCTCCTTAATTATTATTCATTTCTTTCATTAATTCTCTTTGCCGCTTTTCATCTTCTAGTTGTTGAGCGCGTCTTTTATTGTTTTCTTTTACTGTTTTAATCCAACCCATAAAACCGCACTCGCCAGTGAAAGCAGTAAAGAAAGAAATAATTAAAGTATCAGGTGTCCCGCCTGTAAAGATATAAAGTAAAATCATTGTGATAGTAAATACTATTAGTGTCCAAAACATTATGATAAGAATTTTATCCATTGTTTTTTCACTATTTAAATTTAGCATAGAATCACCTTCTTGTATTAATAAGTGGTGAATATTTTTTATTTACTATATAAAAATAATGTAACTTATTAATACTTTGCATTTATATAGTATTTTGCCCACTTAATAATGTCAAAATTTTTGATAAATAAAAATTAGGAGGTACATTTATTATGAATGATACCGAATTTGTATTTGATTTGCCAGAAGATTTATTTGATACGAAACTTCCAAATACTTATAGCATTAAGTATTATAGAGATTTAAAGAATCGTATCATTTGGATTAATGATGAAATTACTGGCGAACTTACTTATGAGATTACACATTATATTATGCAATGGAATAGAGAAGATAAAGATATTCCAGAAATGGATCGTAAGCCAATCCGGTTATTGTTTGATAGTCCCGGTGGTGATTTAGATGCACAGGCCGCAATTTGTAGTATTATTGAATTGTCTAAGACTCCAGTGATTGGTATTGCTATCGGTCTTGTTGCAAGTGCTGCTTCTCTTATCTATTTAAGTTGCCATGCTCGTTTAGCTCTAAAGTCAAGCTACTTTATTTTGCATAAAGGAAGCGCGGCACTTAGTGGTGATTTTGAAAATATAATGAACTCTATTGATGACTATAAAAAAGAAGTAGAAAAGATGGTCAATTTTATTATTGAACGCTCTAAATATACTAAAGAAGAAGTTGAAGAACATATTAAGAAGGATTGGTATGTCCGCGCGCCCCAAGCATTAGAAAAAGGTTTAGTTGATGAAATTATAACTGATATTAATGCTTTACTTTAAGGGGTGAAATTTGTGTATACTGGTTATAAAGAATTTGTTTATACAGATAATGATTTAAGTAATTTTTATACAGATCCTAATTCTTTAGCTGGAAAATTTATTGAGAATGAGTATTTATTAGTAAGTGATATGGATGGGAAAGTAGTTGATAAATATTGCTTTTAGGATGGTAAATTTAGGAAAGTATTATTCCCAACTATTAATAATAAATATTCAAAACCTATAAAACCACGGAACGACTAGCAAGTTTTAGCTTTAGATCTACTTCAAAATAGAATTTCAAAAGTAAAACTAATACGTGGCGTATATGGATCTGGTAAGGACTTCCTCATGCTCAACCAAGCTCTTGAGTATATTGAAGATGGTATATTTAATAAAATTATATATGTACGTCCTAATGTGACTGTTGCAAATGTACCTGATATTGGATATTTAAAAGGAAGCCTTGAAGAAAAACTTGAATGGACTTTGGCTCCTTTATATGACAAAGTGGGCGGCCGTGAAGGAGTAGAAAGATTAATCGAAGAGGGCCTAGTTGAAATGGTTCCTTTACTTCATAT